>Ga0302326_10008050_pt1 | contig 23326 bp, 28 predicted proteins | sample Palsa_T0_3_FD_202264 | JGI IMG/M metagenome (GOLD analysis project Ga0302326, IMG submission 202264) | Peat permafrost microbial communities from Stordalen Mire near Abisko, Sweden - Palsa_T0_3 | ecosystem: Environmental > Terrestrial > Soil > Palsa > Peat permafrost | place: Sweden: Abisko... | reverse complement strand
GCCATTCGGCGGACACCGAAACAGCGACCCGAAGGAGCCCCGCAATGTCGGACCTCGTTTCCACCCGCCGCTCATCAGCCCTTGGCCGTTTCGGCCTGGACCGGACGGCCGGCAACGCCCTGACCACCATCCAGACCGGCGCACTGCTCGAGCGCGCCGAGGATGAAGCCCACCGCACCCTCACGCTCGCCCGCATGTCGGACTTCGGCGCAGCAACGCACCATGCGCTAGACGAAGGCGACGGGATTGTCCGTGACCTCGTCGCCCGCGTTGAGGCTAACCCGCTTGGAGCCAATGCCCTTGAAGGGATTGCCGAAGACGGCATTCGCGGTCTACGCCGCGAGCTGCGTGACCTCACCGAAGGTCGGTAGCGCAATGTCCGCCTTGATCCTCATCACGGGGACGGCCGCGCTGACGCTGGGCGTGGTCGTCCCCGTGGTGGCGTTGCTTCTCCTGCTGATCGTTGCCGTGGCGACCATGAGCCCCGAGCAGCGCCTGATGCGCAAGCGCCGCCGCCACGCCGAACGCACTGCCCGCGCCATGAGGCGGATGACGGAGATTCGCCACAAGACCATCGAGCGCATGGACCGCACCGAAGGAAGGAGGCGGCTATGACTGAGCATGAGCAGCTACGGCACGTCTGCCGGTGGAACCGCACGCTGGCGCGGGAGAACAAGGAGTTGAGCCAGGCACTCCGGGCGAGCCAGAAGGCCGCCGCCAGCGCAGGCGTTGAACGTGATACCGCGTTGATCTTTCTCGATTCAGCGTGGGAGGCAGCAGCCGAAGGTCAGCGGCGATGACCAAGGCTGTCACGACGATCGTGACTGTGATCCTGGTGTTGCTGGCGCTCGCTGCTGTCGGCCCCAGGATCGCCCAAATCCTCGGCGCACTGGTGCCGGTGATTCTCGTCACCGCCATCGCGGCGGCGGTGCTGCGTGTGGTCTGGTTCTACACCCGCCGATGGTGATGTCTAGCACTGGGCTGTCAAGACTGACAGCAAATCACAAAGCGATCCCGCTTGAAATTGGAGAACTAGACATGTTCTGTTCGGTGTTTGTTCGGGATACTGGAGATAACCAATCAAGGAGATCAAATCAATGTAACAAAGCAAAGGAGGTGTATATATATGACACAGACTAGACGTATCAAAGTGAAGGGTGTGAGGCGGGACGAGATTGACACTGAGCAGCTCGCCCTTATTTATTGGCTGCAAGCCAAGCGGGTGCTCAGGGAACGCCGGGAACGTGAGGCCAAGGCGAAGACGAAGCGCCGGGGACGGGCGCATGAATAGCGATCTTGTCCCCGCCGTCGCTGCCGCCACTGGCGGATCAGCACTCATATCGAGCATCTGGATCTACGAGCGCCGCCGTGACGAGGCGATGCGAGCGAGCAGAGTGCGTCTCTCCCTGCGGTTTCCCGCCGATGTCGATCCGATCATCGCCAAGGCGACCCTCAGCACGCTTTCCGGCCTGCCGGATGAGATCGAGCTGCTGTTCGAGATCGCCGCCGACGATGGTGGGATCACGTTCTTTCTGTGGGTGCCGGCGGCCGTGCGCGCCTCGGTCATATCGGTGCTCAGCGGCGCGATGCCGGGATTGCGAGTGACGGAGGCTCCCGTCCAGACTGGGCGGGCGACGCTGTCCGTCAAGGTGTTCATCCCAACCCCGAGCGTTCTCGTAACGGATAACCCGGAGGCTGCCGCTCGAACCCTGCTCAGCGGCCTGAGCGCCCTCGCGCCTGGTGAGCAGGTCATCGTCAGGTGGGCCGCCCGTCCAGCGCGTGCCCCCGAGCTGCACACCAGCGAGCCACCGGATCGCAAGGTCCGGGCCGTCCAGCAGGCGTGGCAGCAGAAGACCCAGCTTGGCGGTGGCTTCCAGGTAGCAGCGCTTGTACTCGTGCGTGCCGAGCGCGTCGCCCGCGCCCGCGAGCTGGCCGAGCATGTCGCAAGCGCCATTCGCTCCAGGCGTGGAGCGGTCGGAGGCCCGCGCATCACATCCGAGCGTGGTGGCCGAAGCCTGGCCTCGGCGCCACGCACCACCAGGACGAGCGGCTTTGTCAATGCGGGCGAATTGCTTCCCTGCCTCGCACTTCCACTTGGCAACGAGCTGATCCCAGGCGTCGAGGTCGGCGTTTCGCGCGAGCTGCCCGTCCCCCAGCAGGTTCCCCGCGACGGCCGCAGACTGTTCATCGGACGCGACAGTCGTGGCGAGCGGCCGGTGGCGCTGTCTGCCGAGGCAGCGCGTCACCACATGGCCGTGATCGCTCCAACCGGCGCGGGCAAGTCGACCCTCTTGATGCGCTGCATCCTTGCCGATCTCGCCCAGGGCTACGGCGGAATCGTCCTCGATCCCAAGAACGATCTCGTTGCCGACCTCATCAATTCGGTGCCTGCTTCGGCGGTCGACCGGGTCGTGGTCCTTGATCCTGCCCAGCCGGGGCCGGTGCCGGGCCTCGATCTGCTCGGCCAGGGCGATCCCGACGTCCGCGCCGACACCGTGCTGGCCGCTCTGAAAAGCATCTACAAGGACGCCTGGGGTGTCCGGATCGACAGCTTTCTGAGGCTCGGCTTGAGGACAGTTGTCGAGCTGCCCGACCCGGTGCTCTCGGACTGGATACGCCTCTACAGCGACGCGGCCCTGCGCAGGCAGGCGATGGCGAAACTCCGCGACCCGATCCTGGTCGGCCAGTGGCACACCTACGAAGAGTCCCTCAGCGCAGCACGACAGCAGGAGTTCGTCGCCCCGGCGCTCTCTCGCATCACGAGCTTGCTCGCCCGCCCAACCTTGCGCGGCATCATCAACCAGCGTCGGCCGTTGGTCAAGCTGCCAGAGCTGCTCGCCGAAGGACGCTGGCTGTTGGTCGCGCTGTCCCCGGCCGCCGGTGAGGCCGCGAGCGATCTGCTCTCGGCGATCGTCGGCTATCTCGTCTGGACCGCGATCGAGGCGCGCGTCGCGCTCCCGCCGGAGCGGCGCCGGCCAGCGTACTTCTACTGTGACGAGCTGGCCTCGCTGCATCTGCCGGTCGGGCTCGAGGTCTTTCTCGAGCGCAGTCGCGGGCTCGGCTGCGGCGTCGTCGCTGCCACCCAGGGCCTATCGCGATTGGGCGACAGCGCCAGAAGCAGCCTGCTCGCGAACGTCGGGACGTTGGTCACCTACCGTGCCGGCAGCGATGAAGCGCATCGCTTGGCGCGAGAGCTCGCGCCAGTCTCGCCCGCCGACATCATGGGTTTGCCGCGCTTTGAGGTAGCCGCTCGCTTGAGTACCGGGCTCGGCAACGCCGTCACGGTCGTCACCGGGCGTACCGAGGGGCCACCGCCGAAAACCGGCCAGGGGGCCACCATCCGCCGGCTGAGCGCCGAGCGCTACGGCCGTGATCCGCGCGAAGTCGAGACGGAGTTGCGCGACGGATACGAGGGCAACGACAGCCGTGACGAGGGTCCGCTGGGCCGGGCTCGGAGGCTGCAATGAGCCGTCCGATCGCCCGACCTATCGCGCAGAGTTCAGGCCAACGAAAGTCCCGCTCAGGGCCGGATTATCCCGAAATAAGGACACGGAAAGACTCTGCCCTGCTCCGTCCCTCTCGCATCTCCGCCCGCCGGCTCGATCGCATCGCGGCTGACCTCAGCGAGCTTGACCTCGCGGTGCTTGCCTTCGTCAGCGAGTACCGCCTGGCCTCGGGCAAGCAGTTGGTCAGGCGCTTCTGGCCGAGCGACCACGGTGACGGTGAGCGGCAGGCGCGGGTCGGCCGGCGCGCCTTGAAGCGCCTGGTCGACTGGCGGGTGCTCGACCCGCTCCCCGGCCGCGCTCGCGGCGGCGTGCGCGGTGGCTCAGACACGCTCATCTACGCCGTCGGAGTTGCCGGCGTGAAGCTGCTCGCCGGGCGAGGGCTCGTGCAGAGGCGGCTCGGCGCACCCAGCGACCGGCACATCGCCCACACGCTGACGATCGGCGAGGTGGCGGTGCGGCTGTACGAAGCCGACCGGGCAGGCTCGGTCGAGTGCATCCAGATTCAGGCCGAGCCGGCGTGCTGGCGAGGCTTCCTCGGCCGGATGGGACAGCGCCTGATCTTGAAGCCCGATCTCTACCTGCGGGTAGCGACGCCGGGCAGCGCCTACGAGTACCGCTGGTTCTGCGAGATCGACATGGCGAGCGAGCACGTCGGCACGCTGCTCGCCAAGTGCCGCCGCTATCTCGCGCATTACCGATCCGGCAGCGAGCAGCGCGAGCACGGCGTCTACCCGAGGGTGGTCTGGGTGGTTCCCGATGAGCATCGGGCCAACCAGATCGAGCGGGTGCTGCGCCGGCTGCCTATCGATGACCGGCGTCTGTTCACGATCTGCCAGTTCGATGAAGCCGCCCGCTTCCTCGCGACAGAGACCAGCTCATGAGCACCACCAGCAAGGTTGCGCTTTACCAGGACGACACGCGGGCCTGGGGGCTCATCGAGGGCGACGCCTTGCTGACGCTCGCCAAGCTGCCGACCCATAGCGTCGACGCGATCGTTACCGACCCGCCGTATGGAATCGACTTCGGGGGCGAAGCGTGGGACGGGGTGGATATCCGCCACACGGCCGGAAGCGATGGGGAGCGTCTGAGCGCAAGCGAGGCGTTCCAGCGGTGGACGGCGGTGTGGGCAGCAGAATGTCGGCGAGTACTCAAGCCGGGAGGCCATATGGTCGCCTTCGGGGCACCCCGCACCTTCCATCGCCTGGTGTGCGGCATCGAGGACGCCGGGCTGGAGGTTCGGGACGTTCTGATGTGGCTCAACGGCCACGGCCTGCCCAAGTCCAGACGCCTCCCCGGTGGTCGAGGCACCGCCTTGAAGCCGGCCTACGAGCCGATCCTGCTCGCCAGAGCGCCGCTGGTGGGCACAACGCCGCGCAACTTGGAGGCATGGGGCACCGGAGCGCTGAATATCGCGCCGTCACGGGTCACAGGCGCGCAAGCGCCCGGCGATGGATACTGGCCGGCCAACCTCGTGCTTTCCCACGGCGATGGCTGCACGGAGAGAAGCTGCCAGCCGGACTGTCCGGTGGCGCTTCTGGATCGGTCACCGGCATGGGCTCGCCCGAGTCGGCAGTTCTATTGCACCAAGGCATCCAAACGCGAGCGTGAAGCTGGCTGCGACGAACTGCCAGTGCGCTCGATAGCGATCTACCGGGGACAAAGCCACCACCTGCGCCGGCGGCACAACACCCACCCGACGGTAAAGCCAGTATCGCTCATGCGCTGGCTGGTGGCGCTCATCACCCCACCCGAGGGTGTCGTGCTCGATCCCTTCACTGGCAGCGGCTCGACCGGGATCGCTGTGGTACTGGAAGACCGGATGTTCCTCGGCATAGAGCGAGAGGGCGAGTACATCGACATCGCCTGCGCCCGCCTCACCCATTGGACGCATGAGGCTGGGAAGGAGCCCGTGTGAGGGCTGGCTGGCCCCACGGCGAGCGGAAGGACTCCGGTCTTTCTGCCTGCCGACATGGCCATTCAGTACCTACAAGAAGGAGAACGCTCATGGCTACCAAGGCCGAGCAGATATGGGATGAGATCAACGCGTTGGTTGAGGCGGGCACCGCGAAGGCGGACGCGCTCAAGCAGCTCGCAGAGTCCTACGGCCAGCCGGTCGACTCGATCCGCGGCTCCTACTACACGCACAAGCGCAAGGTCGAGGGCGGTGAACCGAACGCCAAACCATCACGGACCCGTCGTCGTGAGACGACACCGGACGACGCTTTGGCGGACGCCCGAGCGGCGCTCGAGCGGGCGATTCAATCGATCGACCGAGAGGTGGAGGCCGCAAAGGTTAGGGCCGACGAGGCCAAGGCCGAGTATGAAGCGCTCAAGGCGAGTGCTGCTGACCGCAAGCAGGCCATCACCGATCGCTTGGAGGCGCTGAACTAAAGCCACCGCGCGGGTCGGTCGGGGTGCATACCTTGACCGACCCGCACTACGAAATTAACAGGTTGCTTAACCGGCGACTTAACGGGAAAATGGTTAAGCCAAATTAACTAGAAAGGAGGAATATATGTCACAACTTGTCATAGAAAGTAAACCCAAAGTGATGCTACCCGATGCAGGGGCGATCGCCGTGATCTACCTGCGGGTGTCCAGCACCGGGCAGCTCACGGGACGCAGCCAGGAGGGCTATTCGATCGAGGGGCAGCGCGAGGCGTGCGAGCGCCACGCCCAGCGGCTCGGTGCCCGAATCATCGGCGAGTATCCCGAGCCCGGTAAGAGCGCGACCAGTATGAGACGCCCCAAGCTTCAACAGATGCTCGCCGAGCTCGCGGACTTGAAGCCGACGTACGTCATCTTCTACGACCTATCCCGCGTCGCCCGCGACGAGTTCGACGCCTTCTGGCTTCTGCGGGAGATAGAAAGCAATGGCGCAAAGCTCGAGTCCACGCTGGAGCACATCAGCAACGATGACAGCGGGATGCTGCTCTACACGGTCATGGCTGGGGTCAACGCCCACCGCTCTCGCTCAGACGGCCGGAAGGTTAAGATGGGCCTTGACCGCAAGTTCGCCGACGGTGGCACCCACGGCGCCGCGCCTGTCGGATACCTGAACACCCGCGAGATTGTCAACGGAAAGGAAGTCCACTCGATCGCGACCGACCCGGAGCGGGCCGAGCTGGTGCAGTTGGGCTTTGAGGCGTTCGCCACTGGCGAGTACTCGATTACGACACTGCGCGAGATGCTTGAGGAGGTCGGCTTGCGGACCCGTCCCACACAGAAGCGGCCCGCCAAACCTCTCAGCCGCAACGGCGTCTACCGGATGTTGCGCGATGACTACTTCATCGGGATCGTGACTCGCGGAGGCGTCAAGCGTGAGGGTCGTCATGAGGCGATCATCGACCGGGAGGTCTTCGAGAAGGTCCAGCGGACGCTTGCGGCGCACCGGCTCTCAGGTGATCGCACCAAGAAGCACGCCCATTATCTGAAGGGCTCGATCTTCTGTGGTTGCTGCGGACGGCGGCTGGTCTTCGGTCGTCATCGCGGCAATGGCGGGGTCTATGAGTACTTCAGTTGCCTCAGCTACCAGGCGCGTCGTCCGAGCTGTGGTGCCGGGCACATGCCGGTCGACGCGGTCGAGCGTGCCATCGAGCGCTACTACCACTCGATCGAGCTGACGCCTGCCGAATGCGATGAGGTCCGGCGAAAGCTCAAGGGCCAAGTCGGCGCCCGGCTCGAGGTTGCTCGTAAGCAGTCCGAGCGGCACAAACGCAAGCTGCGTGACCTCCAGAACGAGCAGCAGAAGCTACTCCAACTGTTCTATCGCGATGGTGTCGATGAGGAGGTGCTCCAAGCGGAGCAGGAGCGCATCGAAGCCGAGCGCACCCAAGCACGCCGCTGGATCACCTCAGCCAGCCAGGAAACCAATGAGGCCGAGGCCGCTCTCGACGAGGCTCTGGCGATCATGCAGGGCTGCCACACGACCTATCTCGTGGCTAATCCTGAGCTACGCCGGCTGATCAACCAGGCGATCTTCAGGCGGCTGCTAGTGGGGATAAATGCGATCGAGGGCGAGGAGCAGCCCGTCGTCGGGCACATCCATGCCCTGCGTGGCTCAAGGACCGTCGCCCGCGCCAGAAAGGCCCAAGACGGCCAAGACCCCCGTCTTTCCGGGGGTCTTGGTTCCAACGTCGGTCAATTGGTGCGGGCGAGAGGACTCGAACCTCCAAGGCCGTAAGGCCACCGGCTCCTAAAGCCGGCGTGTCTACCAATTCCACCACGCCCGCGCGGCCCGAAGGCTACAGACAGCCCGAGCCAGTGGCTACAGGCCGCCCGAGCCGGTATGGTCATACCCGCGATGTCCTCGTCGCCCACGCATGAGAGGCAAACAGGCGTGACCATCACGCATCCCAACCGCGACAAGCCCGTCGTGCAGGCGACGCGCGCGACCGTCGTGGTGCTGCTGCTGGTCAGCGTGGCGCTGCTTCTGATCGTCACGATCGGCGGCTGGAACCTGCTCGAGGGCGCCGTCCCCGTCCAGATCGGCTACATCGTCGTGTATCTGATCTTCGCGTTCTTCGCGGCGCGCTGGAACCGCGGGGTGCTGCCGATCTCCGCGGTGCTGGCCGTGCTGCTGGGGATCTTCGCGGCGGTCGCCGGACCGAGCTGGTTCGCCCGCGACAAGTCCGGCTTCGCCGAGGCCACCCTCAACTCCGGGCTGCTCGGGCTGCTCACACTGCTGATCGTCCCCGTCCAGATCCTGCTGGTCACGTTCGCCCTGCGCGGCTTCTCCCAGGGCTGGAACGTGGAGCTCGAGCGCCGCGATGGCGCGGCGGGCGAAGACGGTGGCCGTCTCGCGCCGGCTCACCCGGCGTAAGTGGCCCGGTTATCCTCGCTTGACAGATCACGTTGCGGCGGTGGCGGAACGGTAGACGCGGGGCCCTCAAAAGGCCTTGTCCGCAAGGGCGTGTGGGTTCGACTCCCACCCGCCGCATCGATCGGTCGGTCCTCGCCGACGCCCCTACCCTCCCCCCACCAGCTCCAGCAACTCCTCCGCGAGCCCCTCACGCGCGACGAGGATGCCCCACGGCAGGCTCTCGCGCTCGGGCAGCTCGAGCACGCGCAGGCCTGCGCGTTCGCAGATCAGCGTGCCGGCGGCGATGTCCCACTGCTTGACCGTGCGCTCGAAGTAGGCGTCGTAGCGCCCGGCGGCGGTCCAGGTGAGATCGAGCGCGGCGCTGCCGAAACGGCGGATGTCACGCACGCGCGGGATCAGCCGGGCGAGCACTCCAGCCTGCGCGGCGCGCACGCCGGAGTCATACGCGAGCCCAGTGGCGACCATCGCCGTCGCCAGGTCCCCCCCGCGCGCGCCCGCCACCGCCGTCCGCATGTCACCCAGGTCGGCCTGCCCGTGCGGGCCGAGTAGCGTCGGTCGTCCCTGCCTGGTGGCGCAGAACAGCTCGTCGCGGTTGGGATCGTAAACGGCGCCCGCGAGCATGCCCTGGCTGTCGCGCACCGCGACGCTGACGCACCACTGCGGTATGCCGAACAGGTAGTTGACGGTGCCGTCGAGCGGATCGACGACCCAGCGCAGGCCGCTGGTGCCCTCGATGTGCGCGCCCTCCTCCCCCACGAGCCCGTCATCCGGCCGGCGCTTTTCGAGCAGCTCGCGGATCGCGCTCTCGGCGGCGAGGTCGGCCTCACTGACGAGGTCGGTGGGCGTGCTCTTGCTGGCGATGTGGCGCTCGCCGCCGTGACGCGCCCGCTCGGCCAGCAGCGCGCCCGCGCCGGTGGCCGCCTCGACGGCCACGTCCAGCAGCGCATCGGCCTCGCCGCCGTGGCTCGCGGCCTCGCTCACAGCGCTCGCGTCGGCGCGACCGGTGCGACGGGCGCGTCACTCACGAGAACCCCGGCGGTCGCTGCTCGGCCCACGGCCGCTCGGCCTCGAGCTGGGCGGCGAGCGACAGCAGCGTCGCCTCGTCGTTGGCCCGCCCCACGATCTGCACGCCGCGCGGCAGCCCGTCGGCGCCGAGACCGGCCGGCACGGACGCCGCGGGCTGGCCGGTGACGTTCCAGATGCCGTTGTACGGGACCATGCCGGCGACCGCGTTCAGCGTCCACAGTGCGCCGCGCCCCTGCAGCTGGCCGACGCGCGGCGGCGGCGCGGCTGTGGACGGCGTGATCAGAACGTCGTGGTCATCGAACAGGCGGCCGAGCCGGAGCGCGATCTCCTCGGCGGCGCCGAGCGCGCGCTGGAGCAGCGCCGGCGTGACCAGCGCGCCCAGCCGCCCCATCGCGAGCGTCCGCCTTTCCAGGCGCTCGGGGTGAGCGACCGCGTGGACGTCGTCGTGGATGCCTCGCAGGTACAGTCCGGTCAGCGTCGCGCCCGCGCTCGGCCCGTAGTCGGGATGCCGCTCGGAGACCTCGTGACCGAGCGAGCGCAGCAGCTCGACGGTGTCGCTCAGCGCGCGCTCGGCATCGCTGTCCAACCGCGAGAGCACGCCTGGCGGCGTGCGCGTGGAGAAGGCGATCCGCAGCTTGCCCGGCGGCGTGGCGGCGGCCTGCGCGAACGGCGCGTCGGGCGGCGGAGCGTGGTCGACATCCACCTCGCTGGCGCCGGAGACGATGTCGTGGAACAGCGCGGTGTCGGCGACGCGACGCGCGAGCACGCCGGTGACCGAAAGCCCGTGCCAGTGACGCGGGTGTGGCGCGAGCGGCACGCGCCCGCGCTGGGGCTTGAGCCCGAACAGGCCACACCAGGCGCTGGGGATGCGGATCGAGCCGGCGCCATCCGAGCCGAGCGCCGCGCCGACGAGCCCGGCGGCGACCGCGGCCGCGCTGCCGCCGCTGGATCCTCCGGGCGCGTGCTGGCGCTCCCACGGGTTGCGCGTGACGCCGAACGTGGCGGTCTCCGTGAACGGCCAGATGCACAGCTCGGGCACGTTCGTCTTGCCGATGATCACCGCGCCGGCCTGGCGCAGGCGGCGCACGACCTCGGCGTCGGCGCGCGCGGGCTCGTCCTCGGAGTTGGTGCCCTCGCACGTCAGCTCGCCGGCGACGTCGATGTTGTCCTTGACCGCGATCGGAACGCCCAGCAGCGGACGGCCGTCGCCCCCGCCGTGATCGCCGCCGGCGCGGCGGCGCGCGTCGGCCTGGTCGGCTTCCAGGCGGACGCGTTCGCCGAGCACCACCCTGAAGGCGTTCAGCTGCGGGTCGAGTCGCGCTATCCGATCCAGATAAACATCGACGAGCTCGCGTGATGAGACCTCGCCCGCAGCGATCAGCTCGGCCTGGCGGGCGATTCCGGCGTATGCGAGGTCGGCTGCGTCCATCTCGACCGCAATCTACTGGACAATGTCAGCGACGCTTTCAGGCGAGCGCTCCGGCGCGAGCACAGCTGGCAAAACCAACAGGGGGAATCAGGGTGTCCTATCCAGTCACGTTCGAGGTCGATTACATCGAGAGACGCAGCAGGCTGACCGCCTTCTTCCGCGCGCTGCTGGCGATCCCAATTGGGATCTGGCTGTACGTGTACGCGATCTTCGCGTCGATCGTGGTGATGATCGCGTGGTTCGCGATCGTGATCACCGGGCAGTACCCGCGCGTGCTGTACGACTTCGTCGCGGGCTTCACGCGAGTGCTGGCATGCGGCACGGCGTATGTGGCGCTGCTGTGCGACCCGTATCCGCCGTTCGGACCCGCCGACAACGCGGACTACCCGGTGCGCATGCACTTCGCCGACCCGCTCGAGCACTACACGCGCTGGAAGACGCTGCTTCGCATCATCCTCGCGATCCCGATCGCGATTCTGCGCTACGTGATGCAGCTGCTGCTCGAGGTCGGCGCGTTCGCGGCCTGGTTCGTGATCGTGATCACCGGCAAGATGCCACGCGGCCTGTTCGACCTGATGGTGCTCGCCAACTCCTACATGGCGCGCTCGGACGCGTATCTGTTCCTGCTGACCGAGACATACCCGCCGTTCCAGGACGAGGAGACGCGCGCGGCGGGATCAGCGCTCTAGCAACGACGGCAGCGGTTCACACAGGTGTGACGGCGTTGCGCGTGGCGGGCTGGCCGATCTCCGATCGGTCACGGCGCTTTGACCGCGCGTGGTCAAAGCGCCGCACGAGCTCGTCGCGTAGCCGATCGGGCTCGATCACGGCGTCGACGACGAGCTCGGAGGCGAGGTGCAGGATGTCGATGTCGCGCGCGTACTCCTCGCGCAGCTGCGCGGTGCGCGTGGCGCGCTCGGCGTCGTCGTCGATCGCCTGCAGCTGGTTGTAGAAGACGGCGTTGATGGCGGCCTGCGGGCCCATCACGGCGATCGACGCGCTCGGCAGCGCGATGCAGCAGTCGGGCTCGAACGCGGGACCGGCCATCGCGTACAGCCCCGCGCCGTAGGCCTTGCGCACGATCACCGAGATCTTCGGCACGGTCGCCTCGCTGACGGCGCTGATCATCTTGGCGCCGTGGCGGATGATGCCGTCGCGCTCGACCTGCGTGCCGATCATGAAGCCGGGCACGTCGGCCAGGAACAGCAGCGGCACGCCGAACGCGTTGCACGTCCAGATGAAGCGCGCCGCCTTGTCGGCGGAGTCGCCGAACAGCACGCCGCCCTTGTGCTTGGGCTGGTTGGCGACGATCCCGATGGGCTGGCCGTGCAGGCGCGCGAAGCCGACGACGATCTCCTTCGCCCAGCGCGCGTGGATCTCGAACAGCGACCCTTCGTCGATGAGCGCGTCGATCAGCAGCTTGATGTCGAACGGCTTGTTCTCGTCCGCCGGGATCAGCCGGGCGATGCTGGCGGTGTCGGCGTTGGCCGGCGGCGAGGGCGCGCTCGCGGGCGGCGCGAGTTGCCAGCTGCCTGGAAGATATGAGAGATAAGTGCGTGCGGCGTGGATTCCCTCGGCGTCGCTCTTCACGAGCTGATGTCCGCATCCGGAGACGCCTGTGTGCATGCGTGCGCCCCCCATCTCCTCCAGTGAGACCTTCTCGCCGATCACCATCTCGGCCATGCGTGGCGAGCCGAGGTACATCGACGCGTTGCCCTCGCGCATGATCACGATGTCGCAGAAGGCAGGGATGTACGCGCCGCCGGCGGCGCTGGGGCCGAACAGCACGCACACCTGCGGCACGACGCCGGAGAGCTTGACCTGGTTGTGGAAGATCCGGCCCGCGCCGCGCCGGCCGGGGAACATCTGCACCTGCTCGGTGATGCGCGCGCCGGCGGAGTCGACCAGATAGACCATCGGCACCTGCAGCGCGAGCGCGCGTTCCTGGATGCGCAGGATCTTCTCGACCGTCTTCGGCCCCCACGAGCCGGCCTTGACGGTGGGGTCGTTGGCCATCAGCGCTATCGCCCGCCCGTCGATCGTGCCGATCCCGGTGACCACGCCGTCGGCGCCGAGCCCATCCTCCTGCCAGTTGGCGAGCAGCGCCTCCTCGGCGAACGAGCCGTCGTCGAGCAGCAGCGCCACGCGCTCGCGCACCGCCAGCTTGCCCTGCTCGCTCGCCTTCTGGCGATGGCGCTCCGGCCCCCCCGCGAGCGCCCGCGCGCTCGCGTCGTCCAGTGCGCTCACCGAGCGACCGTCACCATGGCAGGCCGCGGTAGTGATGACGCCCGCCGCGCGCTAGGCGCCGTTCGTGGCGAGCCTGCAGGCGCGCTTCGACGACCTCGAGGTCGGACGCGGGCCCGAACAGCCGCCAGGAGTCGCGGATGATCGGAAGCAGCGTTACGCCGATCACCCAGCCTGGCCAGAAGCTGCCGCTGGGGCCGCTGGCGAGCCACACGCCGACGCACAGCGCGGATACGCCGAGCCCGCCGCCGGTCTCCTGGGCCAGGCGTCGACGCAGCTGGCCCTTGCGCTTGCGCAGCGCGAGCGCAACCGATTTGGAGCTGACGGGCAGATCGGCCTTGAGCGCGTCGACGTCAGCGCGCGTGGTCGCACGGTAGGCGCCGCCGATGCGCTCCTCGAGCTCCTCGGATGTCAGGCGCCCGGCGAGGGCGTGGTCGCGCAGCTCCTCGACCAGCTGCTCGCGGTCTTCGTCAGCTACACGAAGCTGGGAGGGATCGGTCACGCTCATGAATGTAGCCGCCCGCCCCGGTCCTGAATAGTCACCGTGTTACGGGTTGGCAATTGCGTACCAGATAGTCGCGCTCGCCTACAACCCCGGATTCTCGACCGGCCCCTCGCCCGAATAGTCGTAGAAGCCCATTCCCGACTTGCGCCCGAACCACCCTGCGCTGAGCATCTTCCGCAGCGTCGGCGGTCGCGCGAAGCGCCGCTCGCGGAACTCGTCGAACAGCACGTCGCAGATCGACCCGAGCGTATCCAGGCCGACGAAGTCGGCGAGCGTGAGCGGGCCCATCGGGTGCCCGGCGCCGGCCTTCATCGCCTCGTCGATCTCGGCGACCGAGCCGACGCCCTCTTCGTGGGCGCGCATCGCGTCGAGCATGTAGGGGACGAGCAGGCGGTTGACGATGAAGCCGGCCCTGTCCCTGGTGGGGATCGCGAGCTTGTCCTGCGAGCGGGCGAACTGCAGCGCCGTGTCGAACGCGGCGTCGGAGGTGGTGACGCAGCGAACGACCTCGACGAGCTTCATTACCTGGGCGGGGTTGAAGTAGTGCAGGCCGACGAACCGCTCGGCTCGGGCGGTGACCGCCGCCTGGTCGATGACGGCGAGCGAGGAGGTGTTGGTCGCGAATATCGCATCCGGCTTGACGAACTCGTCGACCTCGCGCCACATCTCGAGCTTCAACGGCAGGCTCTCGGTGATCGCCTCGATCACGAGATCGCAGTCGACGAGCTCGCGGTAGTGGACGGTGCCGTGGATGCGCTCGCGTACGGCGTCGGCGTCCTGTTGCGAGGAGCGGCCTTTCTCGACGGCGCGCGCGAGCTGCTTCTCGATCTTGCCGATCCCCTTGCCGAGCGTCGCCTCGTCGACCTCGCGCAGCACGACCTGATAGCCCGCCTGTGCGGTCACCTGTGCAATGCCGTGCCCCATCAGCCCGGCTCCCAGCACTCCGACCTTCTCGATCCGCTGCGCCATCAGACCTCCGCTCCCGATCTCTGTACGAGCAAGGGAGCCTATAGCGCGTACCCTGCAGTGTGTGAGCGACGAGGACAGCTTCGACCTCGCGGCAGCGGGACTGCGTGTCGATGGCACCGACCTGGCGATGTCGGTGGAGGTGCTGGCGTCCAAGCTCGAGCAGGCGCTGCCGGGCGTGGCGCGCGTGGTACGCCGCGGCGGCGGACTGCTGGGCCGCGGCGAGAAGCGCGTGCGCGAGGTGCGCGTGCAGCTGGGCACGAGCTGCTACCAGCTGGCGGTGGACGGGCCGCGCGTGGAGGGCTTTCGCGAACGGCAGGTTGGGGGCATCGCGATCAAGCGTGAGCCCCTGGACCCGGACGCGTGGATCGCCGCTCTGACCGCGGAGCTGCGCGAGCAGGCCGAGCGCAGCGCCCAGGCGCGAACCGCGCTCGAGAAGCTGCTGCGCTGAGATGAGCGACGCCGAGCAGCAGGAACGGGAGCAGGCGCAGTCGCTCGAGCGCGTGGAAGCGGGCGGCATCCCACTGTCGGCCGAGCGCCGCCTGCGCGAGCTGGGACAGGCGCGGCGCGAGGACGGCGCGGTCGCAGGGACGTTCACCTCCGACCTGTCGGTGAACGGGTTCGCCCTGTGCCACAAGCTGGGGCTGACGCCGCTGTCGCAGGTGATGGGCAGCTCGATCTACCAGATGGGCTACCAGGGAGCGTGGGGCTCGATGGGCATGGGCGGCGCGATCCTGGTCGAGCTGGACACGCTGTCGCAGGCGCTAAACGAGGTCCGTGGGCGGGCGCTGGTGCGGCTCGGCGAGGAGGCGCACCACGTCGGCGCGGACGCCGTCGTGGGCGTGCAGACGCGCGCGGGCGAGAGCCAGCTGGAAACGGGCTCGCTCGCACTCGAGCACCTCGTGTTCGGCACCGCGGTGCGCCGCGAGGGCGCCCGCGCCAAGCACCCGATCCTGACCGAGTTGTCGGTGGCGGAGTACGCGATGCTCCTGCAGGGCGGTTTCCAGCCGCTGGGGATCGTGGCGTGGAGCTCGGTGTTCTTCACCAGCTACGTGTTCGGCGGGATGGTCGGCGGCGGGATCCTCGGCGGCGGCGGTGGCCCGATGGGTGGCGGCCCGCTTGGCGGCGGGTCGATGACATCGGGCTTCCAGAACTTCGAGCTGCGCGAGTTCACCCAGGCCGTCTACAGCGCGCGCGAGACGGTCATGCAGCGGATCGCCGGCCAGGCCTCCTCGCTCGGCGCGGCCGGCGTGATCGGCGTGAAGATCGGCCACAGCGTGCGACCGCACACGCTGGGAGGCGGCGTCGGCATGCGCGAGCTGAGAGGGCTGATGGTGACGTTCTCGGCCGTCGGCACCGCGATCGAGCAGCACGGGAACGCCACCGTCCCCGCCCCCAAACCGGTAATCGACCTGTCCACCTGAGAAGGAGCACGAACGAAATGAACGAGCGCGAGACCGCATACGACCCGTCATCGCTTGAGGGCGTGCCCGAGGCGGGTCGCGCCCGCCTGCAGCAGAACCGCCAGGGCCTGTTCACCTCCGACCTTTCGGTCAACGAGTTCCTGCTGGTCAAGGAGGCGGGCTTCGAGCCGCTGGGCCTGGTGGTGGGCAGCTCGATCTATCACATCGGCATCCAGATGGCCGGCTGGAAGAAAAGCCAGGAGCTGACTGTGCTCTCGGAGGCGATGTACGGGGCGCGCCAGCTGGCGATGACGCGCATGGAGGAGGAGGCCGACCAGCTGGGCGCGGACGGCGTGGTGGGCGTGCGCCTGGACATCGGCCGCTACGAGTGGGGCCAGGACATGGCGGAGTTCATCGCGATCGGCACGGCGGTCAAGCACCGCGACGGCGTGCTGCACCGAGCGCCCAACGGCCGCCCGTTCACGAGCGATCTGTCAGGCCAGGACTTCTGGACGCTGCTGCGCACCGGCCACCGCCCGGTGGGGATGGTGATGGGCAGTTGCGTCTACCACGTCGCCCATCGCGGCATGTTCCAGTCGATAGCGCAGACGGGCCGCAACGTCGAGCTGTCGAACTTCACGCAGGCGCTGTACGACGCGCGCGAGCTTGCGATGGAGCGCATGCAGTCAGAGGCGCAGGAGATCAAAGCCGAGGGCATCGTCGGCGTGTCGCTGGAGGAGAAGAGCCACGGCTGGGGCAGCCACACAATCGAGTTCTTCGCCGTCGGCACCGCGATCGTCCCGCGCGAGGGCCACGACGAGGCGATCCAGGCGCCGACGACGGTGCTGGATCTGAGCTAAGCGGGCAGCAGCTCCAGCGCATCCACGTGCCTCGGCCTCATGACCGAGAAGTGGCGGTGGTCGAGCGTAGCGAGCTTTGTCTCGCGTAGCCGCTCTACGACGGCGAGCACGGCGGCGTCGACGAATCCGACGCGCAGGTCGGCGTAGGTGTCGAGCAGCTTCCCCACTCTCTGGTAGTCGGAGTCCGTCAGATCTTCGACCCGGTAGTTGCCGTGACGTATCTCGTCGATCATCGTGGTCACGGCGCGCCGGTCCAGCTCACGAGCGGCAAAGTAGTCGAACTCCACCAACACCGGTGCAGGCACTACGCGCACGCCACGAACCTCAGCCAACAGTTGCGCACAAGGTACGTGGTCGGGGTCGTTGCGATCGAACGTAGCCAGCAACGGCCCTGTGTCGATGATCAGCGAAATGGCTCGGGCTCGAACTCGTCTTCGCTCGCACGACGCGACAGATCGCCACGTCCGGAGGCGAAGGCACCGATGCAGTTGAGCGGGGGCGCAAGCGGCTCCTCCTCGTCCTCCACCGCCAGCTCGTGCTCCATCGCTTCGCGCACGACCTGCGCCACAGACACACCGCGCTCGCGCGCACGGCGCTGTGCCCGCTCGACCAGCTCGGGCTCAGCCTGGATCATCAGCCTCTGCATCATCGGTGCAATCATGCTAGCAGTCGCGTCCTTCTCTACGCTCTTGTGAGCAAACGCCCTGTACGAGGCTCATCCGACCGGAAGACGCCCGACGGGACGCTCACCAGACAGGAGGGCCGCATCATGAGCATCGTCTTCAGCGAGGACCGCGGGCCGGTCAGGCACGTTGTCCTCAACCGCCCCGAGAAGCGCAACGCGATGAGCCAGGAGCTGCTGCGCGCGCTCGCCCAGGAGCTGCGCGCGGCCGCGGCGGACCCATCGGTGCACTGCGTCGTGCTGCGCGGCGAAGGACCGGTGTTCTCCGCCGGCGTCGACCTCAACGAGCTGGCCGCGTCGGCCGGCACTCCCGGCAACCTGCGCCCGTTTCGCCAGGTCTTCGTCGACTGCCCCAACCTCTGCGAAGAGATGGCCAAGCCGGTCGTCTGCCAGATCCACCGTACGTGCGTCGGCGGCGCGCTCGAGGTGGCGCTCGGCTGCGACCTGCGAATCGCATCCAGCGACGCCCAGCTGGGACTGCCGGAGGTGAGGTTCGGGATCATCCCCGACGTCGGCGGCTCCACGCGCCTGCCCGCGGTGGTGGGTCTCGGCCGAGCGAAGGAGCTGATCATGACCGCCAGGACGATCGACGCCGCGGAGGCCGAGCGCATCGGCCTGGTCAATCGCGTGGTCGCGCCCGAGCAGCTCGAGCATGCCACCCAGGAGCTGGTCGACGAACTGCTCGCGAACTCGCACGTGGCGGTCGGCCGCGCCAAGCGCGTGCTCGACGCCTCCGCCCGGCCAGCGCTGGCGGCGACGCTGGAGATGGAGGTCGCCACCCAGGAGTATCTCGTGGCGGCGATGCGCGAGAACGCTCGAGCGCAGGAGAGCGCCGAGGCGGCGCCGGAGCCCGAGACGGTCGCGGTCAGCTAGCGCGGCTGCCAGTCGACCGGCCCCGCCACCAGCGTGTGGCTGCCCAGCGGGCGGCCGAGGATCTCCTGCACCCGCCGGGCGCACGCGAGCAGCGCGTCGAGGTCGATGTCCGTCTCGATGCCCATCTCGTGCAGCATCGACACGAGATCCTCGGTCGCGATGTTGCCGGTGGCGCCGGCCGGCACCGGGCAGCCGCCGAGCTCGCCGAAGCTCGACTCGAAGCTCTCGACGCCGGCCTCCAGCGCCGCGAGCACGTTCGCGAGCCCCTGGCCGCGCGTATTGTGGAAGTGCGCCGTAAGTTGAACCCCCTCCCCCAGCTGCTCGCCGGCTGCGAGGAAGAACTCGCGCACCTGGCGCGGGTTGGCCATGCCGGTGGTGTCGCCGAAGCCGATCTCCTGGGCGCCCGCGTCGCGCAGGCGCGCGGCGATCTCCAACACCCGCTCGCGCGGCACGTGCCCCTCGTAGGGGCAGCCAAAGGACGTCGAGATCACGCCCTCGCAGCGCAAGCCGGCCGCGCGCGCCCGGCCGAGCACCGTTTCGAGCCCCGCCAGCGACTCGGCGATCGAGCGGTTGACGTTCTTGCGGTTGTGGGTCTCGGACGCGGACATGAACACGTTGATCTCATCGAACGCCGGGCGCCCCGCGGTCCGTCCGGCGCTCTCGCGCAGCTCCAGCGCCGCGTCCAGGCCGCGCTCGTTGGGGATCAGCACCGACACGCTCACCTCGCCCGGCACGTCAACGGCGGCCAGCACCTCGGCCGCGTCCGCCAGCTGCGGGATCACGTCGGCGCGCACGAAGCTCGTCGCCTCCAGGCGCCGCAGGCCGGTGCGCGCGAGCGCGTCGATCAGCTCGATCTTGCGCTCGGTGGGGATCACCTCGGGCTCGTTCTGGAAGCCGTCGCGCGGTCCGACCTCCCTGATGCTCACCGACTGCGGCAGCTCGCCCACGGCGCTATGCCTCGCTCGGGCCTCATCGCGGTCGAAGCCTATACTCGGCCGCCGTGCCACCGTCCAGCCCCGCGTCGTCATCGAAGGTGGACCCAGTCGCGGTCATCGGCGCCTCCGGCGCACTCGGCTTCGGTCTCGCACTGCGGCTCGCCCAGGCGGGCGTACCGATCGAGATCGGCTCGCGCGAGGCCGAGCGCGCCGAGCAGACCGCGCAGCGCGCCCGCGAGATCGTCCCGACGGGCGCCTTCTCGGCGCACGAGAACGCCGGCGCGGCGCGCGCGGCCGACACGGTGATCCTAAGCGTGCCCTTCCGCAACCAGTCTGAGACGCTCGCCAACCTCAAGGAGGCACTCACCCCTGGCCAGCTCTTGATCGACGCGACCGTGCCGCTGGCCGCCGCCGTCGCCGGCAAGGCCACGCGCATGCTCGGCGTGTGGCAGGGATCGGCCGCCCAGCAGGCACAGGAGATGGTCCCCGAGGGCGTGCGCGTGGTCTCCGCGCTGCACACCGTCAGCGCCGCCACGCTCGCCAAGCTCGAGCAGCCGCTCGACCAGGACGTGCTCGTGTGCGGCGACTCGCGCGATGACAAGCGCGCAGCGGCCGCGCTGATCGAGCGCATCGACGGCCTGCGCTGCGTCGACTGCGGACGGCTGGAGATGGCGCGCACGACCGAGGCGATGACCGCGCTTCTGATCGCCGTCAACGCCCGTTACAAGGCTCACGCGGGAATCCGCCTGACGGGCCTGCCGGACGGCCTGTGGGCGTAGACGCAGCCGACATCGTGATCCTCACCGGCGGCACCGGCGGCGCGAAGCTCGCGCGGGGGATCGCCGACGTGGCGGGCGCCGAGCGTCTAGCCGCGATCGTCAACACCGGCGATGACATCGAGATCTACGGCGCGCACGTCTCGCCCGACCCGGACCTCGTGTCCTTCTGGCTGGCCGACGCGATCGACGCGCGCGGCTGGGGCCTTCGCGATGACACCTTCGCGGTCATGGACGCCCTGCGCGAGCTCGGCGTCGAGGTGTGGTTCAACCTCGGCGACCGCGACCTGGCGTGGTGCTTGGAGCGAGCGCGCATGCTCGCCGAGGGCCGCTCTGCGACGGCGGCGCTCACACGCCTGAACGAGGCGATCGGCGTGCGCTCGCAGGTGCTGCCGATGAGCGAGGACCCGGTGCGCACGTGGGTGCGCACCGGGTCCTCCGGCTGGTGCAGCTTTCAGGAGTTCATGATCCGAGAGCGCGCCTGCGGCATGATCGAGGGCCTGGAGTACCGCGGCGCCGAGCAGGCGCGGGCGAGCGAGCACGCGCTCGCGGCGATCGCGGCGGCGCGCACGATCGTGATCGGCCCGTCCAATCCGCTCGCCTCGATCGGCCCGATCCTCGCCGTGCCCGCCATCCGCGAGGCGCTGCTGGCGTCCCGCGCGCCGATCGTCGCCGTCAGCCCGATCGTCGGCGGCGAGGTGTTGAAGGGACCGACGGCCGCGTTCATGGCGTTCGGCGCGCTCGACTGCACGGCCGACGGCATCGCCGACTTCTACGGCGAGCTGCTCGACGGGATCGTCGCCGACGAAGACGTCGGGCGCCTGACCACGCTGTGCGCCGACACGCGCATGGACGACGCCGCCTCTCGCGCGCGCCTGGCTGAGCAGACGCTGTCGTTCGCGCAGGCGCTCGCCGAGTAGGGCTCAGCCAAACGCGCCCGGCTCGCGCTCGCGCCAGTCCTGCAGCGCGCCCAGCGCCCCGTCGACGACCCGCCCGAGGAACGTGCCGCGGTCGTTGACGTGAGGCAGCGGGTCGTCGGGCACGTCCACGCCCAGGAACGCGCACAGCGGCTCCCAGCCGTCGGTCACCTCCCACACGAGCAGACGCTCGGCCGGCACCGTGCGCTTGACCTGCTCGTGGTGGGCGAGCATCTGCTCGATCAGCTGCGCCGGCTCGTGCCCGTCCTTGAACGTGCCCTGCGGACCGAAGAACATGCGCTCGACGAGGGCCAGGTAGCGCTTCCAGCGCGGGTCGACCTGCGCGCGGGCGCGTGAAACCAGCGGCATGACCGACTCGCCGTAGCACATCTCCACGATCGTCTCACGAAAGCTGCGCTCCCACGACTCGGGGTCGCGCACGCTCAACAGCACCTTGGCGTCCGGATACACGTCCATCAGCTCGCGATAGAAGTAGCCCCCGGGCCAGTCGGCGCTCGAGCGGTGGCCGCCGAAGATCTCCTCCCACGGCCCGTCTCCGTCGAGCGCCCGGTTCCACAGCTCGACCGTGTCGAGATCCGCAAGGACGTTGACCCAGTGGTAGCACGGCCCCACGCCGATCTGCTCGAACGCCACCTTCTGCGTGAGCGTGCCGGTACGCGGCAGCCCAGCGCCAATCAGTACGATGCCCTTCGATCCTGTCGTCTCGTTCATCTACAATAATCCCCTAGGTAGACCGGCCTCAGCGGAGCAGATCGCGCTCTGATGACGCGAAGAACTCGATAAGAACGGCGTTGGTGCACCGGGCCTCGCCCGCTCGTGTGCATATCGTCAAACCCCCCAGCTGGATGGTTGTTCGGGTTTCCCGCCCAGCCTCGCCACCGCCAAACAAGGAGTCGCAACTGTGCTCAACGGCCCGTACCGCAGCGAAGGATCCTATCGCGGCGGCGGACTGGCGGTTCTACCCGGCCCGATCAAGGCGACTCCACGGCCCGGGCGCATCAGCGGCACACGCATCGCCGGTCTCGCGGTCTCGCACTCCGACGAGGCGCTCTCGCAGGCGCAGGTGCTCGAGCGCCTGGGCTTGACAGGAGACGAGTTCGCCGAGGGCATCTTCGCGCGCTGCGGCGTCCAGACCCGTCACCTGAGCCTCGACGGCGACTTCCTGGCGCGCACGCTGCGGGGTCGCTCCAACCAGGTCGAACAGGAGCTGCTCGACCACTCGATCAGAGCCGTCGAGGCGCTCGCGCTGGACCCGCGCAGGATCGGGACTGTGATCAGCGCCAGCCTGTACTCGCTCGGCGTCCCCACGCTCGCCCACCGTCTGGTCGAGCACTTCGAGATGGACCCCACGACCGACAAGTACCACGTCGCCGGGGTCGGCTGTGCCAGCGGCGTGCCGCTGATGCGCCTCGCCGGACAGGCGATGCACGAGCATCCCGACAAGCACGCGCTGGTGGTGGCAGCCGAGAGCATGAGCAGCCTGTTCACGCGAGCCACGCCGAAGGATCCGAGGGCCAAGACCGTCGGCGCGGCGATCTTCGGCGACGGCTGCGCCGCCGCCGTGCTCTCCAGGGACCCCCGCGCGGAGGGCCCGGTGATCCTCGCCTCGCAGGTTCACCAGATCGGCGCTTCGTTGGGCGCCGTCAGCCTGGACAACTCCGGCGCGGACAGCTACCTGCACCTCGCGCGCGAGCTCCCCGACCTCGCCGGCGCAGGCCTGCCGGAGGTCGTCGGGCGCTTCCTGCACACCCACGCGCTCGAGCACGCCGACATCGAGCACTGGATCGTCCACCCCGGCGGCAGGCGCATCATCGAGAACGTGCAGAACGCGCTCGAGCTCACCCGCGAGGACCTCGCCACCAGCTGGGACGCGCTGGCCGATCACGGCAACATCGGCACGCCCTCGATCCTGTACGTGCTCAAGGACACGATCGAGCGCTGCGAGCCGCAGCCGGGCGAACGTGGCCTGATGGTCACGATCGGCCCGGGCGTGACCATCGGCCTGATGCTTCTCGGCTGGTAGAGCGCGGCCGTCGCCCACCGGCAGGGCGCGGCTGACGCCCCCGGCCGCTTCGGACGCGCGCGCCACTATCGTCTGCAAGCACATGCGCACCGCAGCGATCCTCCCGGTCAAGCGCTTCGCCAGGGCCAAGCAGCGCCTGGGCGAGAGCGTCGCCGACGAGCTGCGCGCTGCGCTCGCGCGCGCGATGGTCGCCGACGTGCTGCTCGCGCTCGCGCAGACCGACGCGATCGAGCGCACGATCATCGTCACCGGCGAGCACTCCGTCGCGGCCACCGCGGGTGAGCTCGGCGCGATCGTCGTCGAGGACGACGCCGACAGCGGCCAGTCGGCCGCGGCCA
>Ga0302326_10008048_pt1 | contig 23328 bp, 26 predicted proteins | sample Palsa_T0_3_FD_202264 | JGI IMG/M metagenome (GOLD analysis project Ga0302326, IMG submission 202264) | Peat permafrost microbial communities from Stordalen Mire near Abisko, Sweden - Palsa_T0_3 | ecosystem: Environmental > Terrestrial > Soil > Palsa > Peat permafrost | place: Sweden: Abisko... | reverse complement strand
TAATGACACGCCGGCTTCAATCGAACGTGATGGCGCTCCCCCGCTACGGATGGTTGCTTCCGCCGCAATTTCCCTTCATGGCCACGGACGACGGCCGTGTTGGAAAGCTTCGCATGATAAAGGCCGAACCGCAGAACCGGAGCGCCGATGATTTGCGCCGTTCGGCCCAGATGGCGGCTGCGCAAGCCGGCGATCAGGCAGCTTATGAAGCGCTGTTGCGGGAGTGTGTGTCTCTCATCAAGATTTTCGCAGGCGGGCAGGGTGTTCTTCCCGATCACATCGACGATGTCGTCCAGGACGTCCTTTTGACCATCCATCGGGCGCGGCATACTTACGACCCGGCGCGTTCATTCACCGGATGGCTGCGGATTATTGCCGAGCGGCGATCGATCGATCTGTTACGTCGGGTCGGCCGGCAGCGGGCGCGCGAGATTCATTCGCAGCTGGCGTTCGAGTCCTACGCCGATGAGAGTGCGGACCCAACGCGTTCAGCTCGCGATGCCGCCGCTTCGAGCCGCGTGCACGCGGCGTTGGCGACGTTGCCGGAACGGCAGCGCGAAGCGGTTCAGGTTCTGGTCCTGCAAGATCAGTCGCTCGCCGACGCGGCAATAGTAACGCGCCGGAGCAAAGGCGCACTGAAAGTCAATCTGCACCGCGGCCTAAAGGCGCTCCGCGGCATGTTCGCGGAGCAAGATTGAGTCATGACCTCCACATCGCATGACCAATTGATCCGCGGGCTTTCCGCCGAGCTGAAGCCGGTCGGGCGATTGCATCGGCCGGGTTCGCGCGCGGCCGTGTGGCTTGCTGTGGTCGCCGCCATCGCCGCGGGCCTTGCCGCCTTCGCCGACGTCGACGTCCTGTGGCAACGCCTCGCCGCGGCGCCGGACTTATGGCTCGCCGTCATCGGTTCGACGCTAACCGCCATTTTTGCCGCATTTGCCGCCTTCGAACTTAGTCTGCCGGACACGTCACGGGTTTGGGCGGCCCTGCCGCTGCCTGCGGCGATATTATGGATCGCCGCGAGCGGTGTGGGTTGTCTGCGCACGTGGCTCGCGCCGCAGACGCATGTCGCAACGCTGGGCGAGGCGCGCGACTGCCTGGTCTTTATTGTGGCGTTGTCGGTCCCCCTGTCAGCGCTGTTATTTGTGATGCTGCGGCGCGCCTATCCGCTGTATCTCGGCCTTACCGCCGCGATTGCCGGGCTCGCCGTTGCCGCTGCGGCAGCGACGCTCCTTAACTTTTTCCATCCGTACGATGCGGCGGCGACCGATCTCGCGGTCCACGCCGTGGCGGTCGCAATTGTGATTGCTGTGTGTAGCGCACTGACCGGCAAGATTTTCGGCCGGCATTCCAGGCCGGCGGATGTAACCGCGGACCGGCTCGGCGCGAATTAGAGGGGGTGGCCTCGGAAAGCGCCACCGAACCCCTTAAGGAGGACTACGCAATGAAGACTTCCCGCCCCATCCTGTCGCTCGCCGCAGCGACGGTCGGTTTCGCGCTCGCCTTCGCGCCGGCCGCTTTCGCCGACGATATGTCGAAAGACAGCATAAGCAAGACCGACACCATGAAGAAAGACACTATGAAAAAGGACACGATGTCCAAGGACACGATGTCGAAAGACTCCATGTCCAAGGACAACATGAGCAAGGACAGCATGTCCAAAGACAGCATGAGCAAGGACAAATAGAGCATTAGTCACTTTCGCGTGTGCCGGGTTCGCTTGCTCGAATCCGGCACACCGCGATGCTAAATGTATTGAGCTTAACAAGGCGAACGAACGATCCGATGAGCGTCCAAGCTGCCGAGCATCCAGCACTAGCCGTACACGCCGCGCCCGCGCCCGGCGTGATCCATCCGGCTTGGGTGCGGGTGACGCATTGGATCAATGCGCTGGCCATGCTGATGATGATCGGCTCGGGCTGGCAGATTTACGATGCCTCGCCGTTGTTCGGTTTTACTTTTCCGCACCAGATCGCGCTCGGCAATTGGCTTGCCGGCGCTTTGCTTTGGCACTTCGCGGCGATGTGGCTTCTGGTGATCAACGGCATCGTTTACGTCACGCTCGGCATCGTATCCGGCCGCTTCCGCCGCAAGCTGTTTCCGGTATATCCGCGCGAGGTGCTGCACGATCTCTTTGCCGCGCTGCGCGGGCACCTCTCGCATGACGATCTTTCGATGTATAATGCCGTGCAGAAGCTTCTTTATCTCGGCATTCTCGCGATCGGCGTCGTGATCGTGCTGTCCGGGCTTTCGATCTGGAAACCGGTGCAGTTTCATCTGTTGACCAGTTTTTTCGGCGGCTACAACACCGCGCGCTATGTGCATTTCGCCGCGATGACCGCGATCGTAGCGTTCCTGGTCGTGCATGTGCTGCTCGCCGTGCTGGTGCCGAAGACGCTGCGCGCCATGATTTTAGGACGCTGAACGAGCGAAGAGAGATCGATGTCCGGCCCAAACAAAACCAAGCCAGGCGTGGATAAGGCGCTTCTGATCAAGGACGCGGCGAAGCTTCTGCCCGAGCCCTCGCGGCGATTTTTCATGCGTGGTGCCGCAAGCCTCGGCGCGCTCGCCATGCTCAGCGGTTGCGAGATTATCGACGGCGACGCCTCGGAGAACGTGCTGCGCGTCATTTCCGAGTTCAACGATGGCGCCCAGGCCCTGCTGTTCAATCCCAACACGCTGGCGCCGGAATACCCGGAAAGCATGATCACGCGGCCGTTCCCGTTCAACGCCTATTACAGCGAAGACGACGCTCCCGATGTTGATGGCGACAAGTGGCAGCTCGAAATCGGCGGGCGCGTCGACAACAAGAAGCCCTGGACTTTGGCGGAGCTCAACAAGCTGCCGCAAGTTTCACAAATTACCCGCCACGTCTGTGTCGAAGGCTGGAGCGCCATCGGATCGTGGCAGGGCGTCAGGCTCTCCGACTTCCTCAAGCTGATCGGCGCCGACACGCGTTCGAAGTATGTCTGGTTTCAATGCGCTGAGGGTTATTCGAACACCATCGACATGCCAACCGCGCTGCATCCGCAGACGCAGCTGACGCTCCAATTCGATCATAAGACTTTGCCGCGGGCCTACGGCTTTCCGGTCAAGATCCGCATCCCCACCAAGCTTGGTTTCAAAAATCCGAAATACGTCACTGCAATGTGGGTGCAGAACAACGATGCCGGCGGCTATTGGGAAAATCAGGGCTATAATTGGTTCAGCGGCCTCTGACGAATTAAGCGCGCGGTGGTAAGGCCGTCCGGCGCGGCATCGGCGCGAGGCGCCGCCCTTCTTACTTAATGTAGCCGTGCGCCCGCAACGTCCTGTCGAACGCGTCGCCCATTTGCTGCTGGATATCCTGCAGGTGCGGCATCAGCGATGCGGCAAACTCTCCGGTCACTTTCGGCATCTCGACCAGCGTCTTGGCGCCGGTCGGCGTGCGGTAGAACGCGGTGAGGTTGTTGAGCTCGGTAGCGGTGAAGTGCCGCGCGTAAATTGCCGGCGCGCCCTTCATTGCCTCGGCGAGAACACCGAGCTGAACGCGCTCAAACTCCTTGCGCAGGTCGGAAAGGGTCGCATCGTCGATGTTTTGACCCCGCGCTCGTTGCTCGATCGCCGGCCAAAACGCATTGACCAGCATCGCCGCGAGCTGTTTCGTCATGTCGGCCGAAAGAATCGAGAGGAGTTCGCTGGCCGCCTGTAGCGCCTCGGGTGAAGGCGTCTCCTCAGGGGCATTCCCGCTCAATCCGACGAGCAGCACAAGCGCAACGAAGGAACGCAACAGTCGCATGATAGAACCTCTTACTCGCGTGTGGCGGGATTTGGTTTCGAAGGTTCCCGCTTTCCCTTGCGCGCATCATGCGGTAGCAATTCGCCGGCATTCTTTGATAAGGCGAAATTCATGCCCACGCACAAACTCCTTCTTCTCGCCGGCGATGGCATCGGTCCCGAAGTCCTGGCCGAGGTCAAGCGGCTCCTGGCCTATTTCGCCAAGGCCGGTATCGCCAAGTTTGAGGTCGACGAAGCCCTGGTCGGCGGCTCGTGCTACGACGCGCATAAGGTATCGATTACCGAAGAGACCATGGCGAAGGCGCATGCCGCCGACGCGGTCATTTTCGGTGCGGTCGGCGGTCCGAAATGGGACAACGTCGGCTACGATGTGCGGCCTGAGGCGGGCCTGCTGCGCCTGCGCAAGGATTTAGGCCTGTTCGCCAACATCCGGCCGGCGATCTGTTATCCGGCGCTCGCCGACTCGTCGAGCCTCAAGCGCGAAGCCGTCGATGGCCTCGATATCATTATTCTGCGCGAGCTCACCGGCGGCGTCTATTTCGGCGAACCCAAAACCATCACCGACCTCGGCAACGGGCAAAAGCGTGCAATCGATACGCAGATCTACGACACCTACGAGATCGAGCGCATCGCCCGTGTCGGTTTTGAACTTGCCCGCAAGCGGCGCAACAAAGTCACGTCGATGGAAAAGCGCAACGTCATGAAGACCGGGGTGCTGTGGCGCGAAGTCGTCGCTGACGTGCATGCCCGCGATTACAAAGATGTAGAGCTTGAACACATGCTGGCCGATGCCGGCGGCATGCAGCTTGTGCGCTGGCCAAAACAATTCGACGTCATTGTCACCGACAATTTGTTCGGCGATATGCTCTCGGACATTGCCGCGATGCTCACGGGCTCGCTCGGCATGCTGCCGTCGGCCTCGCTCGGCGAGGTCGACGCCAAGACTAAACGGCGCAAAGCATTGTACGAACCGGTGCATGGCTCGGCGCCCGATATCGCCGGCAAGGGTATCGCCAACCCGATAGCGATGCTCGGGTCATTCGCGATGGCGCTGCGCTATTCGTTCAATATGGGCAAAGAAGCCGACCGCATCGACGAGGCGATTGCCGCTGCTCTCGCCAAGGGGCTGCGCACCGCCGACATCAAATCGGATGGCGCGAAAGTCGTCAGCACCTCGGAAATGGGCGAAGCGATTATCGGCGAACTCGAGAGTCTCCCGGCCTGAAGGCTAGTGTGGCGGTTCGGAAGTCCGCATCATTTTTGCCGCGCGCGCGTCGTGCGGACTTCTGAACCGAAGCCACACTAGATCAACACATTTCTAGTGTCCCTTTGATTCCGAAGTTCGCAAACCGGGGCGCCGCATAATCATGCGAACTTCGGAATCGGGACACTAGCGGCGTGATGCCGAGCGTGAGGCGCGTCAGTACGGGCTCGGATAACTGGTGAATCCGGGTAGCAAGAACGGCTGCGCCAGCGGTGAGCTGCCGACACCCGCCGTGTCGGGGCCGAAATACCAATAGGGCTGTCCAGGGTCACCGCCCGGCGGGAACGCGTAGTCGAGGTGACTCGGATAGCCCACCGGCACTTCCGTTCCGGGATCGAGATAGGACCGGCGCGGCACGGTGATGATCGTGGTAGAGCCATCCGCATTATGGATGATGGTGCGCGTCGGTTGAATCACCGTACCGGCGGCCGAGCGCTGGACATAAGCCCGGTTTCGATGCGGTGTTTGCGCGGTGGCGGCCGAGGCCATCACCGAAATAATGCCAATCGCCGCAATCCCAACGACCATTCCGCGCATGATGCCTCGCATTGATTCAACAGCCCCAGTGTACCCGGATTTCGTCCGCCACGATAGCGAATTGCCGAGAACTGGTTGGCAGAACCTTGTGGTGCTGCGGATTGCAGCGCGGCGGCGTTGTGCTTTGCGCCGTTCTCGCTTAGAAGCGCACCACCGCTCGGGCTGCCGCTTTTACGCGCCCTGTGGAATGGAGAGTTAACAATGGGTTATACGGTCGCCGTGGTCGGCGCGACCGGCAGTGTGGGGCGTGAGATGCTCGGCATTCTCGCCGAGCGGGCGTTCCCGGCCGACGAAGTGGTCGCGCTCGCCTCCCGCCGCTCGCTCGGCGTCGAAGTTTCCTACGGTGACCGGACGCTCAAGGTCAAAGCGCTCGAGCACTACGATTTTTCCGGCGTCGATATCTGCCTGATGTCGGCCGGTTCGGCGGTCTCCAAGGAATGGTCGCCGAAAATCGCCGCCGCCGGCGCCGTCGTCATCGATAATTCGTCGTGCTGGCGCTACGATTCCGACGTTCCGTTGATCGTACCCGAGGTCAACGCCGCGGCGATCACAGGGTTTCGCAAGCGTGGCATTATCGCCAATCCCAACTGCTCGACCGCGCAGCTTGTCGTTGCGCTCAAGCCGCTGCACGATCTCGCCACCATCAAGCGCGTCGTCGTCGCCACCTATCAGTCGGTGTCCGGCGCCGGCAAGGATGCCATGGACGAGTTGTTCTCGCAGACCAAGGCGGTGTTTCAGATCGACGAGGTGGTGCCGAAGAAATTCCCCAAGCGCATTGCGTTTAACGTCATTCCGGAAATCGACGTGTTCATGGAGGACGGCTACACCAAGGAAGAATGGAAGATGGTGGTCGAGATCAAAAAGATTCTCGATCCCAAGATCAAGCTGACCGCCACCTGCGTGCGGGTGCCGGTGTTCATCGGCCATTCGGAAGCCGTCAATGTCGAGTTCGAAAAGCCGATCACGGCTGATGAGGCGCGGGACATCTTACGCAATGCGCCGGGCTGCATTGTCATCGACAAGCATGAGCCCGGCGGTTACGTGACGCCGTATGAGTCGGCGGGCGAGGACGCGACTTACATCAGCCGCATCCGCGAGGACGCCACGGTCGAGAACGGGCTGTCGATGTGGATCGTTTCCGACAACCTGCGCAAGGGCGCCGCGCTCAACGCCATTCAGATCGGCGAAGCGCTGATCAACCGCAAGCTGATCACCGCCAAGCGCAAGGCGGCTTAGCTGCCGCGTCATCAGGCAAGAGGGCGTCAGGAGCAAGGCAATGGCCATCCGTCCACGGCGCAGCCTGCTTTACATGCCCGGCTCGAATGCGCGCGCCATGGAAAAGGCGCGTGAGCTTCCGGCCGACGTGGTCATTTTCGATCTCGAGGATGCCGTGGCGCCCGACGCCAAGGCCAAAGCGCGCGAGCTGATCATAGCTGCCCTGAAGCAAGGCGGCTTCGGCCGGCGCGAGGTCATTGTGCGCATCAATGGTCTCGATACGCCTTGGTGGCAGGACGACCTTGCGGTCGCGGCGGCGAATCCCGATGCGATCCTGGTGCCGAAAGTGTCAGGCCCGGAGCCATTGCGCGAGGTGGCAAAGCACCTCGTCGGGGTGCGCGCCGAAGCGCGGATCGGCATTTGGGCGATGATGGAAACTCCGCTCGCCATGCTCAACGCCCGCGACATTGCCGCGATGGCGCGCGATGCCGGCTCGCGGCTCGCCGGCTTCGTCATGGGCACCAATGATCTCGCCAAGGACACACGCGCGCGCCTTTTGCCCGGCCGGGCGCCGATGCTGCCGTGGCTCATGACCTGCATTGCGGCCGCGCGCGCCTACGGCATCGACATCGTCGACGGCGTCTATAACGAACTCGGCAACGCCGAGGGCTTTGCCGCGGAATGCTGCCAGGCCCGCGATCTCGGCTTCGACGGCAAGACGCTCATTCATCCGCAGCAGATTGCGCCGTGCAACGAAGCTTTTTCGCCGGCCGCCGACGAGGTCGCCTGGGCGCGGAAAGTCATCGGCGCTTTCGAACTGCCGGAAAACGCAAGCAAGGGCGTCATCCAGGTCGATGGCCGCATGGTGGAACGGCTGCACGCCGACATGGCGCGACGGACCGTTGCCATCGCTGACGCGATCGCGGCGGCGGCGCCGGCTTGAACGGTCTCTGCTGCCGGCATTATCGGGCACAATTGACTTTCCAAAATCACTAAGCCGATAATCATTTTCTCGGCGAGGGGCGGCCGCAAATGCGCCGCGGGGTAGGTGGCACGGCCTCGCCTACGACTATCAAATGGAGGGGTACATGAAGCGTACAGCCGTCGCTGCGGGAGCACTCGCGGCGGGAGCCTTGCTGGCGTTCACAAACTGGAACGTGCAGGCGCAGGACAAAAAGTGGTATCCGTTTTCCGTTGAAGAGCACAATCCGCCCTTCGATATGGCCAGCCCCGTCAAGGAAGTGATGTATGCGCCGCTGCAGAAGGCGGACAAGAAGTGGAATATCTGCGTTTCCTTCCCGCACATGAAGGACGCCTATTGGCTCGCCGTCGATTATGGCGTGTCGGAGGAAGCTAAAGACCTCGGCGTTGCCATGCATCTGGTCGAGGCCGGCGGCTACACCAACCTCAGCAAGCAGATTTCCCAGATCGAAGACTGCGCGTCGAACGGCGCCCAGGCGGTGGTGATCGGCGCCATCTCCTTTGACGGTCTCAACGAAACGGTGAAGCGGCTGCACGACAAGAACATTCCGGTGATCGACGTGATCAACGGCATATCGTCCAAGGATCTTTCGGCCAAATCTCTGGTGTCGTTCGAGACCATGGGCTTCAAGGCCGGCGAATATATCGCCAAACAAAACCCCAAGAGCGCCGGCGAAGTCGAAGTCGCCTGGTTTCCAGGACCTCCCGGCGCCGGCTGGGTCGAAGCCGGCAACAAGGGCTTCAACGATGCCGTCAAGGACAGCGGGCTCAAGGTCGTCGCTACTAAATACGGCGACACCGGCAAGGAAGTGCAGCTGAAACTGGTCGAGGACACGCTGCAGGCCAATCCGAATATCAAATATATTGTCGGCACCTCGCCGACGACCGAGGCCGCCGTGCAGCTGCTGCGCGAGCGCAACCTCTCTGACAAGATCAAGGTCCTGTCCTATTATTTCACGCCCGGCGTCTACGAGAACATCAAAGCCGGCCGGGTGTTGGCGGCACCGACGGATTCGGCGGTGGTGCAGGGACGCGTCGCGATCGATCAGGCGGTACGCATCCTCGAAGGCAAGGACTATCTGAAGCACGTCGGTCCGAAGATTTACGTGATCGACAAGTCGAACATCAATTCGTTTGACTACGCCTCGTCGCTCGCGCCCGCGGACTGGAAGCCTGTCTTCCTCGTCAATTGACGTTGGATTGATCTGAGACGCGTAAATGGAGTTGGCGGCAGCGACATTGGCGCCAGCAGAAGGCGTGGGCGCGGCAAACGTGCCCACGCCGGTTTTACGGGCCGGCGGCCTGTCCAAGCAGTTCCCCGGCGTGCTCGCGCTCGATCGCGTCGACTTCGAGCTCAACCCGGGCGAGGTCCATGTCCTGTTCGGCGAGAACGGCGCCGGCAAGTCAACGCTGATCCAAATCCTCGCCGGCGTGCACCGTCCGACCGAAGGCGGCCTCGAGTTCAGCGGACAACCGGTCGACCTCCAGGGCGTGCATCACGCGCGCACGCTCGGCATCAGCGCGGTTTTCCAGGAATTCTCCCTGGTGCCGACGCTCAATGTCGAGGAAAACCTTTTTCTTGGTGCCGAAGTGACCCGGCACGGCGTCCTCGACAAGATCGAATTGCATCGCCGCGCCGAAGCGATCCTCGCCGAGCTTGGCTTTCCGTTGCGCGCGCGCCGGCGCGTGCACGATCTCACGCGCGCCGAACAACAGATGGTGGAGATCGCCAAGGCGTTCTGTACCCGGCTCTCGGTGCTGATCCTCGACGAGCCGACCGCCTCGCTGACCGACCGCGAAGCCGAGCGGCTCTTCGTCCTGGTCGAGCAGGCGAAAAAGCGCGGTGTCGGCATCATCTATATCACCCACCGTATGAGTGAAATCCGCCGCATCGGTGACCGCATAACCGTGCTCCGCGACGGCAAACTCGTGGCAACGCTCGCCGTGGCGGATGCCGACGACGAACGGCTCTTGCAACTGATGACTGGCCGGGTGATCAGCCAGGTGTTTCCCAACATCGCGCATCGGCCCGGCGCGCCGCTTCTGGAAATATCAAACCTCACCACTGCCGAGCACACCGTGAAGGATTTCAACCTCGAGGTCTGTGCCGGGGAAGTCGTCGGCCTCGCCGGCCTCGTCGGCTGCGGCAAGTCGGAGGTCGGCCGTGCCTGTTTCGGGCTTGAGCGTATCCTCTCGGGCAATATCACTTTCGACGGCCGCGACGTCACCGGGCAAAGCGTGCGCAGCATGCTCGACCGCGGCGCGTTCTATCTGCCGCCCGATCGACGGGAGGAAGGGCTGGTGATGGCGCGCAGTGTGCGCGAGAACGTATCGCTGCCGTGGCTCGGCACGCGTTTCTCGCATTTCGGCGTGCTCGACCGCGGCGCCGAGCGCACGACCGTGCGCGACCTGGCGCGACGACTCAATCTGCAGCCGCCCAATACCGAAGCCGATCTCGAACGCTTCTCCGGGGGCAATCAGCAGAAAGTCCTGCTTGCCAAGGGCCTGGTCTCGACGGTCAAGCTGTTCATCCTCGACGAGCCCACCGTCGGCGTCGATGTCGGCACGCGCGTCGCCATTTACGAGTTCATTCGCGATCTGTGCGAGGGCGGTGCCGGCATTTTGCTGATCTCGTCCGATCTGCCGGAGATTCTCCACCTCACCAATCGGACTTACGTCATGTATCGTGGCGAGCGGCGCGCCGAACTTGCGGGGGAAGAGATTACGCAGGACCGCGTGCTGGCCAATTTCTTCGAACGGGCGCAGGCATGACCGAGCGGATCGCAGCGCGCCGGCCCGGAGTGAGCGTGCAGCTGCAACGCCTGTTCGTTCGCATCGGCGTCTTGCCGTTCCTCCTGGTGATCGCGCTCGTCGTGTTCTCCGCGCTGTCGCCGCGGTTCCTGACCAGCGAAAACCTGATTACCGTGGCGCGCCAGGCGACCTACCTCGCCATCGTTTCCATGGGCCAGATGCTGGCGCTGCTGACCGGCGGCTTCGACCTTTCGGTCGGCAAAATCATCGCCATCACCTCGGTGATCACGGCCATGACCATGGCGCAGCTTGCGGCCGCGCATCCCGACGCCATCGCGTTGACGTTGACCTTGGGCATTATTGCCGGGGTAGGGGCGGGGACGCTGGTCGGTGTCGTCAACGGCATCGGCGTTGCCGTGTTCAACGTATCGCCGTTCATGATGACGCTCGGCACGGCGACGATCAGCTTCGGCATTGCACTCACGCTGACCAGCGGCGTGCCGGTCTACGGCATGCCCGACGCCTTCGGCACGATTTTCAGCTTCGCCCGCATATTCGACATTCCGTCGCCGGTCTATGTCACTGCCGGACTGTTTGTCGTCATGTACTTTCTGCTCAATTGGACGCGCATGGGCCGCTACTTCTATGCCGTAGGCGGCAACATCAAGGCTTCGCGCCTCTCCGGCATCAGCACGCGCTTCTATCTTTTCATGGCTTATGTGCTGTGCGGACTATTGGCTGCGATCGCCGGCGCGCTGCTCACCGCGCGGCTGGAGACCGGCGAAGCCAATATCGGCGCCTCGATGCCGCTCGATTCCATCGCCGCCTGTGTCATCGGCGGGGTCAGCCTCCGCGGCGGCATCGGCCGCGTCGGCAACGTCGTGCTGGGCGCCGTATTCATAGGGCTGATCCAGAATGGAATGGACCTCGCGCAAATCCAGTCCTACCTGCAGGAAGTGGCGATCGGCGTGCTGCTCATCCTGGCCGTGATCGCCGATCAGCTTCGGCAATTCGTCATGTTGCGGCTGAAGGACTGACAGGCCCGAGAGAAAAACGAAATTGGGCATGCCGGCGTCGCCAGGCGATAAATCTTGGCCCGCTTACGGGACGAGGAGACAAACGGAATGGCCGCCAAGTCAAACGCAAAGCTCGCAATTAACTGCGACATGGGCGAAAGCTTCGGCCTTTACAAAATGGGCGACGATGAAGGCATGATGCCGTACATCACCATCGCCAACGTCGCCTGCGGGTTTCACGCCTCCGATCCGTCAGTCATGGCGCATACCGTGCGGCTGGCGAAGCAGCACCACGTCAGGGTTGGTGCGCATCCGTCGCTCCCCGATCTGCAGGGATTCGGCCGGCGCGAGATGAAAATGCGACCCGAGGAACTGACCGATAGCATTGTTTATCAGGTTGGCGCGCTCAAAGGCTTCCTGGGCCGTGAGGGGATGGAGCTGTTTCACGTCAAGCCGCACGGCTCGCTCTACGGCATGGCCGCGAAGTCGCCGGAAGTGGCGAAGGCGGTGGCCGACGCCGCCAAGGTCTTTAACGTGCCGGTGCTGGGGATGGCCGGCACCATGCACGAAAAGGTCTATACCGCCGAAGGCCTGGAGTTCATTTCCGAATACTACGCCGATCTCGACTATGCCGACGACGGCACGCTGATCATCACGCGGGAGCATCCGCCGGTCGATCCGGTACGCGCCGCCGCGCGGGCGTTGCGCGCCGTGAAAGAGGGTGTCGCCGAGTCGGTCAACGGCGCGAAAGTCACCGTCCGCGCCGATTGCATCTGCGTCCATTCCGACACGCCGAATGCGGTCGCCGTCGCGCAGGCGGTGAAGGCGGCAGTCGCGGACTATCTGGCTTAATCGATCGAGAAAGGGGTGCAAGGATGGCGGAGCATCAGGTACTCAGTCCGCTGCCGGGAATTTTCTATCGGCGGTCGGCGCCGGACAAGCCGCCGTATAAAGACGCCGGCGATCGCGTGGAGGAAGGCGACGTCATCGGTTTGATCGAAGTGATGAAGCAGTTCACCGAGGTCAACGCCGACGCGTCCGGCAAGGTTGTGCGCTTTCTGGTCGAGAACGAGGCGCCGGTCGAAGCCGGAGATGCCGTGCTGCTCATCGAGACCGGCTAGTGTGGCGGTTCATAAGTCCGCGTTATTTTCGGCGCACACTCGTCACGCGGACTTCTGAACCAAAGCCACACTAGATCAATACGCTAGTGTCCGTTTGATTCCGAAGTTCGCAAACCAGGGTGCAGCATCGTCATGCGAACTTCGGAACCAGGACATTAGCGCGTGTTCGACAAGCTTCTGGTAGCCAATCGCGGCGAGATCGCGGTGCGGGTCATCCGCGCCGCCAAGGAGCTTGGGCTGCGCACGGTCGCGGTTTTCAGCGACGCCGACAAGGATAGCCTCGCGGTGCGCTTCGCCGACGAAGCGGTCCGCATCGGTCCGCCGCAAGCGGCCAAGAGCTATCTCGACGGCGAGGCTATTATTGCCGCCGCGCGCCAAACCGGCGCCGGCGCCATTCATCCCGGCTACGGATTTTTGTCCGAGAACGCGCCGTTTGCCGACGCCGTTGCGGCCGCCGGCCTCGTCTTCGTCGGCCCGAGTGCCGAAACCATCCGCACCATGGGCGACAAGGCGGCGGCGCGCGCCGCCGCACAAGGGGCCGGCGTTCCGATCGTGCCCGGAACCGAAGGCGAAGTCGCCGATCTTGCGCATGCGCTGGGTGAGGCGCGCCGGATCGGCTTTCCGGTCATGCTCAAGGCCAGCGCCGGCGGCGGCGGGCGCGGCATCCGCGTTGCCGCGAACGAGGCCGAGTTCGAGCATCATTTTCATACCGCGCAAGCCGAGGCCACCGCGGCGTTCGGCAGCGGCGCGCTTTATCTCGAGCGGTTCCTCAACCGCGCCCGGCACATCGAGGTGCAGGTCATGGGCGACGGTGAGCGCGTGCTGCATTTCTTCGAGCGCGAGTGCTCGCTGCAGCGCCGGCGCCAAAAGATCTGGGAGGAGGCGCCGTCGCCCGCGCTTGACGACGCCACACGACTGGCGCTCTGCGCCTCCGCGGCGCGGCTTGCCGAACGCGTCGGCTATCGCGGCGCCGGCACGCTTGAATATCTCTACGATGAGGCAACCGGTGAATTCTTCTTTATCGAGATGAATACCCGCATTCAGGTCGAGCATCCGATCACGGAGATGATCACCGGCGTTGACCTCGTGCGCGAGATGATCCTGATCGCGCAGGGCGAGACGCTCAAGCGCACCCAGTCGGACGTGACCGCGCGTGGCGCCGCCATCGAAGTGCGGATCAATGCCGAGGATCCGGATAAGAATTTTCGGCCCTCGCCCGGCCGGGTCAGCGCGCTCACGCTTCCGGCCGGGCCGGGGGTTCGCGTCGATACCATGCTTTACCCGGGTTACGCCGTGCCGCCTTACTACGACTCCCTCCTTGCCAAGATCGTTGTGCATGCGGAAACTCGGCAGGGCGCGCTGGCGCGGTTGCGCCGGGCGCTGGACGAGTTCGCGATCGAGGGGATTGTCACGACGGCTCCGTTGCATAAGCGCCTGGCGCAAATGGCTGACGTGCAGGCGGGGCGCTTCGATACCGGATTTCTCGAACGGCTGCTGGCGGTTTGAGTTGCCGCCGGCCGCAGCGCGATTGGGGTAGGAGCAAAGATGGGCGCGATCCGTTATTCCTTCGGCGGCGATGAGCACGTCTTCGCCGAGATCGACGAGGAAATGTCGCTTGAAGCCTTCTTCAAGGGCATGGCGGTCTGCACCGAGCTGCAGACGCGCAGCATTCCGGGTGTGACGGAAATCTGTCCGTCCAACGCGTCCTATTTGGTGCGGTTCGATCCCGACGTCATTCATCCCGACAAGATGCTCGGCAAACTGAAGGAGATCGAAGCCGAGCTCGGCAGCGCCGATCTGGAATTGCCAACGCGGATCATCGAGATACCCGTGCTCTACAACGATCCGTGGACGCACGAGACGCTGATGCGCTTCCGCGAGCGTCATCAGGATCCCAACAGCACCGATCTCGAATATGGTGCGCGTATCAACGGCTACAAATCGGTCGACGACTTCATTGCCGCGCATGCGAGTGCGCCGTGGTTTGTCTCCATGGTCGGATTCGTCGCCGGGTTGCCGTTCCTGTTCCAGATGGTCGAGCGCGAGAAACAACTGGAAGTGCCGAAATATCTCCGCCCACGCACCGACACGCCCAAGCTCACGGTCGGCCATGGCGGCTGCTTCACCGCGATCTACTCGGTGCGTGGCGCTGGCGGCTATCAGCTCTTCGGCATCACGCCGGCGCCGATCTACGATCCAGCGCAGAAGCTGCCTTACCTGAAAGATTTCATGGCGTTCTTCCGGCCCGGCGACATCGTCAAGTGGAAACCGATTTCGCGCGAGGAATACGACCGCGACATCAAGGCGGTCGAAGAAGGCACGTTTGATTTGACCATCCGTCCGGTGAATTTCTCGCTGAAATCCTTTCTCGCCGATCCCGGTGGCTATAACCGGCATCTGCTGGAGGTGCTCCATGGCCATTGAAGTCATCAAGCCCGGCCTCGCCACCAGCGTTCAGGATGCCGGCCGGCCCGGCTATTACAACATCGGCATTCCGCTCTCGGGCGCGCTCGATCAATACGCCTTGTGCGCGGCCAATTTGTTAGTCGGTAACGAAGCGGGCGCGGCGGCGCTGGAAGCCACCTTGCTGGCGCCCGAGCTTGTTTTCCGCGCACCCGCCATCGTCGCCGTCACCGGCGCCGAAGCCGCGCCGAAGCTTAACGCTGAAGCGCGGCCGCGCAACGAGTCCTTTGCCGTCAAAGCCGGCGACCGGCTCAGCTTCGATTTCATGAGAATAGGCGCGCGCGTCTATATCGCGGTCGCCGGCGGGATCGACGTTCCGGCGGTTCTCGGCAGCCGCTCGACTTATGCGCTGGGCGCGCTGGGCGGATTCGCCGGCCGCAAGCTCGCCGCTGGCGACGTGCTGCCGGTCGGCCAACCACGCTCCGGCGCGCGTGCCGGCCGCGCATTGCCGAAGGATCTCGTTCCGACATATCCAAAGTCGCTCGAACTGCGCGTGCTGCCAGGACTGTATTTTCATCGGATTACGGACGAGTCGGCGAAGTCTTTCTTCGCCGACACCTGGACGGTCGCGCCGGAAGCCGACCGCATCGGTTATCGCTACCGCAAGGGGACGCCGCTCGCGTTTCGCGAGCGCAAGCAGCCGTTCGGCGCCGGCTCCGATCCTTCCAACATTGTCGATGCTGGTTATCCATACGGCTCGATCCAGGTGCCGGGCGGGCTTGAGCCGATCATCTTGCACCGCGACGCAGTCTCTGGCGGCGGCTACGCCATGATCGGCACCGTGATCAGCGCCGACATGGATCGCGTCGCGCAAATGCAGCCCAACAACTTGGCGCGATTTGTTGCTGTCGATATGGATGGCGCGCTCAAGGCGCGCGCCGAATACAAGGGCCGCGTGGCGAAGCTGGTCGCATCCCTGCAGTGAGCCGACCGTCGGAGGCGAGCGCGGCGGCTAAGTCTTCAGCCGATAACCGGTGCGGAAAATCCACCACACCACCGCCAGGCATAGGGCAAGAAAGAACAGGATCGCGGCAACGCTGATTTCGATATTGACGTCGGCGAGCCCGAAGAAGCTCCAACGAAAACCACTGATCAGATAGAGGATCGGATTGAACAGCGTCACGGTGCGCCAGAACGGCGGCAGCAGATTGGTCGAGTAGAACGTGCCGCCGAGAAAGGTTAGCGGCGTGATGATCAAAAGCGGAAAAACTTGAAGCTTGTCGAATCCGTCCGCCCAGACGCCGAGAATAAATCCAAACAGGCTGAAGCTGACCGCCGTCAGCACCAGAAAGGCCAGCATCCAGAATGGATGGTTGATCTGCAACGGTACAAACAGCGCCGACGTAGCGAGGATGATGAGCCCGAGCACGATCGACTTGGTGGCGGCGGCGCCGACATAGCCGATCACGATCTCAAGCGATGATGCCGGCGCAGACAGGATTTCGTAGATGGTTCCGGTAAAGCGCGGGAAATAGATACCGATGGCGGCGTTGCTGACACTTTGCGTCAACAGCATCAGCATCATCAAGCCGGGTACGATGAAAGCGCCGTAGCTGACGCCTTCGACGGTAGTCATGCGCGACCCGATCGCGGCGCCGAACACCACGAAATAGAGCGAGGTCGAGATCACCGGCGAGACAACGCTTTGCAGCCAGGTGCGCCGGGTGCGCGCCATTTCAAACCGGTAGATTGCGGCGACTGCGTAAAGGTTCATTTGCGCGTGCTCACCAGCCCGACGAAAATGTCCTCCAACGAACTTTGCGTAGTCGACAGATCCTTGAATGCAACGCCGGCATTGCGCATCTCATCGAGCAGCTCGGTGATGCCGGTATGTTCGCCGCGGGTATCGTAGGTATAGATCAACCTGCCGCCGTCGTCGGTCAACGTCAGGCCGTAGCGCGCGAGTTCGGCCGGCACCGCGGCAATCGGCTCGCGCAATTCCACCGTCATCTGTTTCTGCCCGAGCTTGCGCATCAGCTCGGCCTTGTTTTCGACCAGGATCAGCTCGCCTTTGTTAATGACGCCGACACGGTCGGCCATTTGCTCGGCTTCTTCGATGTAGTGCGTAGTGAGAATGATGGTGACGCCTGAAGCGCGCAATACGCGAACCATCTCCCACATGTCCTTGCGCAGCTCGACGTCGACGCCAGCGGTCGGCTCGTCGAGAAACAGAATGCGCGGCTCGTGCGACAGCGCTTTGGCGATCATCACCCGGCGCTTCATGCCGCCGGAAAGCGTGGAGATCTTGCTGTCCTTCTTCTCCCAGAGCGACAGGTCCTTAAGCAGCTTCTGGATATAGGCGGGAAAGGCCGGCTTGCCGAACAGCCCGCGGCTGAACGAGACCGTCGTCCACACCGATGAAAACATGTCGTTGGCGAGTTCCTGCGGCACCAGGCCGATCAGCGAGCGGGTGATGCGGTAATCCGCAATAATGTCATGGCCATCGACGGCGACGCGGCCGCTGGTCGGATTGACGATGCCGCAGATGATGCTGATCAGCGTGGTCTTGCCGGCGCCGTTTGGGCCGAGCAACGCGAAAATCTCGCCGTGATCGATTTCGAGATTGATGTCCGTGAGCGCGTGGAAACCGCCGGCATAGGTCTTGGTGAGATGGGAAACGGAGATGGCGGAGGTCATTGCGCTGTATCGGCGTCGTCACCGGGCTTGAGCCGGTGACCCATCTTAACGGCTGCGGGAGAGCAGATGGATTGCCGGATCAAGTCCGGCAATGAGGAGCGAAGGCGCCATTCGGCTTTCCTCAAATCCAAGGCCGCGCTGCCCTGGCCTTTTCCTCGAAGCTGTCGATCTTGCTCTTCTTGACCATGGTGAGGCCGATGTCGTCGAGGCCTTCGAGCAGGCAATGCTTGCGGTGGGGATCGATTTCGAACTTGATCACGCCGCCGTCGGGGCCGCGGATTTCCTGTTTCGCCAAATCGATGGTGAGCGTCGCATTGGCGCCGCGCTCGGCGTCGTCAAACAGCTTTTCCAGGTCCTCGGGAGAGACCTGCACCGGCAAGACGCCGTTCTTGAAGCAATTGTTGTAGAAAATGTCGCCGAACGAGGTCGAGATCACGCAGGTGATGCCGAAATCCAACAGCGCCCAGGGCGCGTGCTCGCGCGAGGAGCCGCAGCCGAAATTGTCGCCGGCGACCAGGATTTTCGCCTTGCGGTAAGCCGGCTTGTTGAGCACGAAATTGGGATTCTCGCTGCCGTCCTCGCCGTAGCGCTTCTCGGCGAACAATCCCTTGCCGAGGCCCGTGCGCTTGATGGTCTTCAAGTATTGCTTGGGGATGATCATGTCGGTGTCGACATTGGTCATCTTCATCGGCGCCGCGACGCCTTCGAGTGTTGTGAACTTTTGCATGGTATTTCCCAATATGCGGGTGCGGCCGCTTCGGCTAAATGGTACAGTCAAGCGCGGCGGTCAACCCTGCGCCGCCACCGCCCCGGTAGCCGGTTGCGCGGACTCCTGCGCCTTGAATTTTGTTTCGCGATCGAGCGTGCACACCTGGATGTGATACTCGGTGTAATATTTCTGCCGCGCCAGTCTTTGCGCGGCAAGGTGCTCGGGGTTGGTGCGCCACGCGCGCTGGCCTTCTTCATGCTCGAACTCGACAATGGTCACCCGCTCGCCGTCGTCGGCAAAGAAGCCTTTATGCGAAATGTAGCCGGGCATCGTTTCGGCGATCGCCGCCATGTGATCGACCAGGGCAACGTAATCGTCTTTAACTCCCGGTTTCAGGCGGGAGCGAAACACCGTCACAATCATGGCATTGCTCCTCGTTGCGAGCGTTAACGCTCGCCGGTCTGTCTACCACAATTGCGAGATTTGTCAGCGCAGATGGCTGGTGTTCTGCTGCGTCTCGCTTTTTGGCAGATCGGCAAGATTCGTTACCCAAGGCCGGGCCGAACGAGCCCAAATCTGCAGCTTTGGGTGCAAACGATCGCGCTGGCGCAGGATGCTGACGCGCAGCATGTATGACTCCTTGGGCCCGTCTCCCGGCGTCGTCGAATAGATCGGCGTCCCGCATTTTGGGCAGAAGCCTTGCGCGCGGCGGTTGCCGCTTTCCGCGGTCTTGACGTAGATCGCCGGTTCGCCGGTCGTCTTGAGGGCATTGCCCGGAACCGGAATGGAAATGCGGAACGCGGATCCGCTGATGGTTTGACAATCCGTGCAGTGACAGATCGACACCTTTTCCGGATCGACTTCCGCTTCGACGTTGATGAAGCCGCAATGGCAGGCGCCGTCGACTTTCATGAGACTGTTCCCTTTGTGTCGTCGGCCGTTGCTTCAACGGCCTCCATATCGGCGTCCGACAAACCGAAATGATGGCCGATCTCGTGGACCAGAACGTGTTTGACAACAGCGCCGAGTGTTTCGTCATGCTCGGCCCAATAGTCGAGGATGGGCCGGCGGTAAAGCCAGATCATGTTCGGCATCTGCACCGGCGCGCTTTCCGAGCGGAAGGGCAGGCCGACGCCTTGAAACAGGCCGAGCAGGTCGAATTCACTTTCCGCGCCGATCTGGTCGAGCACTTCCTCGGTCGGGAAATCGTCGACCTGGATGACGACGTCAGTGCACAAATCGCGAAACCTTCGCGGCAAATGCCGGAAAATCTCGCCGGCGAGGATTTCGAGCTCGACGAGCGACGGCGCCTTGATCGGTCGCCACGCCAGCGGATCGGATGTCATCTCGGGCATAAGAATATTGTAGAATGTTCTAGTGGAGCGGATTTGACATTCGCCACCCACCAATCCGCTGGTTCCTGAAGCGAATGTCAAATCCAAAGCTCCACTAGCACTTATATTTGCTAGGGGTCCTTTGATTCTAACATTCGCATGATAGCCTACCAAACCGGGATGCGAATGTTAGAATCGGACCACTAGCGAGGCTGGAAACGCGCATTGCGCTAGACCGGCATGCTCCCGCTGCGGGAGCCTCGAACGTTGTGAGGCAAGAGGTCATGGCGGCAGTGTCGCGTATACGGGTCTTTGCTCTGGCGCTTGTGCTGGCTGCAATCGCGACGCCGGTAGCGCAGGCGCAGGATTCAACGGTAAGCGGCGGGCCGTCATTTTCCCATATCGTCGGTCCGCCCGGCGTTCGCATCAATCCGCGGCCGCTCTACCGGCGCTGCAGCAGCTGGTACGTGGTGCAATACCGGCCGAGCGGCCGAGTGCTGTTTCCGGAAAAACATTGCTGGTGGGTGCGCGGTTAAGGAGCGCCGGCAGGCGCCGGCCTAACCGCGCGCTTCGGTTTTGGATCGCCGGCCCATTCCGCCACGCAGCTTTCCAGATCTTTAAGGTTGTTGCGAATCTGTTCCAGCGCGAAGCCGAGCGCAAACAAGCGTTCCACGTCCTCGGCGGACAGGCTGCGCGTCAGCGCTTCGCGCCGCAGCGTCTGGATTTCGACGGCGTAGCCCTTGAGTATCGCGTCGGTCGCCTCGAGCGGCGGCGCTGCCCGGTTTGCTTGAAGCGCCGCCGCGCTCGCGCGCAAATAATCCGCGGCAGCGGCGCCTGTCTGCGCCAGCGCCGGCGCAAGCCGTGTGCGAAACGGTTCGGGCAACGGCACCGTCGCCGCTCGTCCGATCATCACCAGATCGTGGCGCAGCCGAAGCAGCATGCGCGACAGGGGGCCGGTATCAGGCCCGACGGCCAGTCCCGCGGCGCGCTCGTGTTCCGCCTCGGCGCAGACCTCATTCATCTGCACCAGAGCTCGCCCGATGCCGCCCTGGATGCGATGGAGCGCGTCAAAGTCGAGACCGGTTTCAAGGCCATTCAGCAATTCGCCGAGTGCGCGCGCCATCTCATTGAGCGCCCGGGCAGCCGCGCCGATGACCAGCGGATGGGCTTTCGAGGGCAAGAACAGCACCGACACGACGGCGCCGGTGACGCCGCCAAGCGCCACCTCCATGATGCGGTCGATTGCCGAGCTGATAGCGGAGCCGTGCGTCAACTGCGGCAGCAGCAAGACGATGATGGCGGTGACCGGCGCGGCGGCGAATCTGGGATTGATGCTGGCGATGAAGGCGAGCGGGCCGACAACAACAGCAAGAACGGCGAGCAATGCGATTTCATTATTGTGCGGAATAAGCACTGCGACCGCACCGCCATAGATCGCTCCGCCCAGCGTTCCAATCAGATAATCGAACGACGCTTTCAGCGACCGCCCGACACTCATCTGCGTCACGATCAGGGCGGTGATGACCGCCCATAACGGCAACGGCATGTGCAGGAGCTGGGACAACGCCAGCGCGGCCAGCGCGGCAATTGTCACCCGGACGGACAGCACCAATTGTACCCGCCGCCGCCGCAACAGCGTGCGAAGCTCAACGCGCCATCTGCTAAGGCGTCTCACGTGCGGGAATGTAGTCGAAAAGCCTGAGGGACTTAAGCTAGCGTGTTAATTCCACTCTCTGACATCGACGAAATGTCCCGCGATCGCGGCGGCTGCGGCCATCGCTGGCGAGACGAGATGCGTGCGGCCCTTGTAGCCCTGCCGGCCCTCGAAATTGCGGTTTGAAGTCGAAGCGCAGCGCTGACCGGGTGCAAGCTTGTCGGGATTCATGCCGAGACACATCGAACAGCCGGGCTCGCGCCACTCGAAGCCGGCAGTGAGAAAGACCTTGTCGAGGCCTTCGGCCTCGGCTTGCTCCTTCACCAAGCCGGAGCCGGGGACGATCATGGCGCTGACGCTGGCGTGGACCTTCTTGTCGGCGATGACACGCGCCGCGGCGCGCAAATCCTCGATGCGGCCGTTAGTGCACGAACCGATGAACACGCGGTCGATCGCGATGTCGGTGAGTTTCTCGCCGCCCTTCAGCCCCATGTAATCGAGCGAGCGTTCGGCCGCTTCGCGTTTGTGCTCAGGAACTTCGTCGAGGCGCGGGACGTGGCCGGTGACCGACACCACTTGCTCCGGGCTCGTGCCCCAGGTCACGAGCGGCGGCAGTTTCGCCGCATCGAGCCTGATCTCGCGATCGAAGTGCGCGCCGTCTTCGGAGGTGAGCGTATCCCAAAAGCGCCGCGCTTCGTCCCAGGCCGCACCCTTCGGCGACTTCGGGCGATCCTTCAGGTAGGCGAAAGCTTTTTCGTCGGGCGCGATGAATCCGGCTTTGGCGCCGGCCTCGACCGACATGTTGCAGATCGTCATGCGGCCTTCCATCGACAGCGCCCGGATGGCCTCGCCGGCATATTCCAGCGCGTAACCGGTACCGCCGGCAGTGCCGATCTCGCCAATAATGGCGAGGATGATGTCCTTGGCGGTGACGCCCGGCGGCAAGACGCCGTCGACGACCGCGCGCATGTTCTTCGACTTGTTCTGAATCAATGTTTGCGTCGCCAGCACGTGCTCGACTTCGGACGTGCCGATGCCGTAGGCGAGCGCGCCAAAGGCGCCGTGCGTGCCGGTGTGGCTGTCGCCGCAAACCAGCGTTACGCCGGGCAGCGTGAAGCCTTGCTCCGGCCCGATAATGTGGACGATGCCCTGGCGCTTATCGAACTCGTCGAAATATTCGAGGCCGAACAGCTTGGCGTTGTCGGCGAGACACGCGATCTGCTGCTCGCTTTCCGGATCGGGATTTTTCTGCCGCCGGTCGGTCGTCGGCACGTTGTGGTCGACCACGCAGAGCGTCTTGTCCGGCGCGCGCACCTTGCGCCCGGAAAGCCGCAAGCCTTCGAACGCCTGTGGGCTCGTCACCTCATGGACGAGATGCCGGTCGATATAGATGAGAGCGGTCCCGTCCGGCTCTTGGTCGACGAGATGATCTTCCCAGATTTTGTCGTAGAGAGTTCGCGGCTTCGCCATGGACTAATCCGCCGCTTTCTCCTTGGCGGCCGCCGCCCCGGTTGCGGCGCCACTGTGATCCTGCCGCTCGACAATGCGCGCCGACTTGCCGCGCCGGCCGCGCAGATAGTAAAGCTTGGCGCGGCGCACCTGGCCGCGGCGCAAAACCTTGATCGAGTCGATCATCGGCGAGTACAGCGGAAAAACGCGCTCGACCCCTTCGCCGTAGGAAATCTTCCGCACCGTGAAATTCTCGTTCAAGCCGGCGCCGGCGCGGCCGATGCAAACGCCTTCATAGGCCTGCACGCGCGTTCTTTCGCCCTCGACGATCTTGACGTTAACGATGAGCGTGTCGCCCGGACGGAAATCGGGGATGTCCTTGCCGGCGCTGAGCTTCGCCACCTGCTCGGTTTCAATTTC
>Ga0302326_10008046_pt1 | contig 23335 bp, 19 predicted proteins | sample Palsa_T0_3_FD_202264 | JGI IMG/M metagenome (GOLD analysis project Ga0302326, IMG submission 202264) | Peat permafrost microbial communities from Stordalen Mire near Abisko, Sweden - Palsa_T0_3 | ecosystem: Environmental > Terrestrial > Soil > Palsa > Peat permafrost | place: Sweden: Abisko... | reverse complement strand
GGTCCAGTCGATCGCGCTGATCTGGTGCAACCATATCGGCGTCGACCGGCTGCTCGGCTACGGCCTCAAGTACCCATCCAGTTTCGGATTCACCCATCTCAGCAGATTGGGGAAAAAGCCTGCGGCCAGTTCGCCCGTTCCTCCGCCGTAAGCGGAATCGGCAGCGTCTGGCCACGAGCGCCCGATTCGAACGAAGCCTCCAGAATGGCCATCACGGCCACCCCGTGCTCGCCAGAAATCGGCGCCGGCCTTTTCTCCAGGATCGCGTCGCGCACTCCAGCGTAATAGGGTTGCTGATCGCCCGCTGGCGCTGAAATCCTGGTCCGCTCACCGCTCGCGCCGTCGTACAAGATCCCAGGATCCGGGTCCACGCCAAAGCCGGCCGCATCGGGCGGCATTCCGGCCATCAACTGCTCCTCCTGCACATCGCCGCCAAACTTGGCCCAACTGGCGCGCGTTCCATGCAGAGCCGAACGCGGCCCTCCGTCCGCGCCCGCGCCCCACGCCACCAGCAGGGACGCATGAAGAATCGCCCTCATCTTCGGGTAATTCAGTTGCACATGCGCCCAATCGTCGGTCTGCCCGCCAGGACGCAGGATGGCAAAATTGGCGCTCACCGAATTTGGCATTCCAAACAGGTGCAGCGCCTGATCGATCAAATGCGGTCCCAGATCGAACCACAGCCCCGCGCCGGGCCCTGGATTCTCCCGCCAGCGCTGACGCACATTGGGGCGAAAGCGATCCATGTGGCATTCATAGTGCGAGACCTCGCCCAGCACACCCGATTCGAGAACCGCTTTCGTCGCCAGCACCTCGCTGTACCAGCGCCGGTTCTGGAAGACCGAGAGCAGCCGGTTGTGCTCGGAGGCAATCTTCACCAGTTCGCGAGCCTCGGCCAGCGTGAGCGTGAAAGGTTTGTCGACAACGACATCCTTGCCTGCCCGGAGTGCGGCAGCGGCCAGCGGAAAATGACTCTCGTTGGGCGTAGCGACTACCACCAGATCGACTTCCAGATGGGTCGTCACCTCTTCGGCAGAACAGACCTCGACGTTGGGTAGCTCTGCCAGTACGGCTTGCGGTTTGCTAGACCCCACCACCGTAAGCGCTAGTCCCGGCACGCAGCGTATCAACGGCGCGTGGAAGGTCTTGCCCGCAAATCCATAGCCAATCAACCCAACTCGAATCGTCTTCGTAGTCCCGCTCATTAAGCCTCCAGAATTATCGTAACCGGCGCGAAGAGGGCAGATTTTCGTCCAAGCTTGCCCTTAAACAACATTCGTCGTTAAAATTTGCATCGCCGACGAGGGAAGACAAGTCTCTTCTACAGCACAAAAGGCTACTCCCCGCCTTAGCTCAAAAGGAGAACCGCACCATGAAGATCGTGGCCCTGATTGCCCGCATCCTGCTCGGAATTGTATTTGTAGTCTTCGGGCTCAATGGTTTCCTGCATTTTCTTCCTGCGCCGCCACCGCCTGGGACCGCCGGTCAATTCGTGGGCGCGCTCGCGGCTACCCACTATATCCATTTCATCTTTGCCATTCAGCTAATCTCAGGAATTCTCTTCCTGGCTGGCTTTTTTGTGCCTCTTGCGCTCACGCTGATCGCCCCGGTCATCGTGAACATCCTACTGTTCCATGGGTTCATGGCGCCGGAGGGCATCGGACCGGGCCTGCTCGTAACTCTTTGCTGGATTCTGGTTTTCGTACGGCATCGCGCGGCCTTCGCGGGCATCTTCCAGGCCCGGAGTTAGGATCAATCCGTCCTGTATACGCGGCCGACCGGATCCCCAGTCGCCATGGCGCGGGCTAAGGGATATTCCGAGGGATTCATGGGACGGCCGTCGGGATGGTGTGCACCCGCATGGCGGTAGTCGTCGATCATGTCGGCCTTGATGACGGGAACGCGCCTCGCCGGATGGTCTTGAGGATCTACGAGCCGGCTGTTTGAGATGGTTCGGACCTGGGAAGAATCAGCGCCCGAACCACCAGGGACAGCCCAAAGCTGATCAACACCGCCCTGGTCAGCAGGCTGGCATTGTATTGCCAGCTCAAAGCTGCAAAGCTTATCAGTACGCCCAGCGGCATTACCTCTCCTAAAACGGCACGACCCCAGCTGGGCCTCCGTCCACTGGCCGGTACGCGCGCGCGCAGGCTGGGCAGTAAGCGCGGGACGGCGCTCTTGTAAGCGGCGTATGACTCACCCAGTTTGGCGGCCAGAAATGCCTCTTCGCCGAGAGTCAACCGCAGTAGAAAGATTGTGAGCACAACCATGGTGAACAGAGCCCCGGTCGGCGGCATCAGCACCGAGATGGCAGCCACCATCAACCAGCTGCCGAGATAGAGCGGATTGCGCACCCTGCGGTAAGGGCCATCCGCCATCACCATCCCGGCTTTCATCTCCGCGTTGTTCACGATTCCTGTGCCCAGGTATGAGGTGGCCCAGACGCGTACCGCAGCAGCGGCAGCGGCAACCAGAATCGTCAGCGCAGTCACCCACTCAATGCCTTCGGTTGCGGCGATTCCCAATCCACCCAGTTCAAATCCCAGCCACAGCCAGGCCGTCGAACGCGTTCCCCAATGCAGCCATTCGATCCATGGCGCCCAAAATCCCAGAACTATCACCGTCGCCATCAAAAACAATCGAAACCGGAACTCGAACGCGCTGGCCTTCATACATCTCCTCTCGTTCAGAGTAACCCGGACGGAACCGGAAGCAAGCAACTGCCGTGGCCGGTTGCCTACAATGACAGAGTGTCTTCTACGGAATCAGCCAGCGATACCATCGCCGCCATCTCCACTCCTCCTGGGCGGGGCGGCATCGGCATCGTCCGCCTGAGCGGCCCAGAGGCCGTTTCAGTGGCTGAGCAACTGGTGCGCCTGCGGACCCCGCTGGAGCATGCCCGTGCCCGCCTGGCCGACGTGCTTGATCCGGAAAACCCCGACGAGGCTGCCAGGATCGACGAGGCGCTCGTCACCTGGTTTGCAGCGCCCAATTCTTATACGGCCGAAGAGCTGGTGGAGATTGCGGCGCATGGTTCTCCGGTGGTGCTTGACTTGCTGCTGCGCCAAGCTCTCGCATTGGGCGCGCGCCTGGCTGAGCCTGGTGAGTTCACCCAGCGCGCATTTCTTTCCGGACGCATCGATTTAACCCAGGCGGAAGCGGTCCGCGACCTGATCGAAGCCCAGACCCTCACCCAGGCTCGCCTGGCTGCCAGCCAGATGGGTGGAGCGCTGAGCCGGCGCGTCATGCCGGCAAAACATGCGCTGCTGGAGCTGATCGCGTTGCTGGAGGCGGGCATCGACTTCGCCGAAGACGACCTGGCCGTCGCTCCCGAAACCGAGATTGCGCGCCGCATCGGTGAGATTCGACCGCCTCTTTCGGAGCTCGAAGCGACCTTTGCCCACGGGCGCATTCTGCATGACGGCCTGACGCTGGCCATCGTCGGCAGGCCCAACGCCGGCAAGAGCTCGGTCTTCAACGCTCTCGTCGAGCGGGACCGCGCCATTGTCACCGACCTTCCGGGCACCACGCGGGACACGGTGACGGAGCGAATCTCCTTGGGCGGAATTCCCCTGGAGCTTGTAGACACAGCCGGCCTGCGCGAGGCGGCGGATGAGGCCGAACGGCTGGGTATCGTCCGCAGCCGAGAAGCGTTGGCCGACGCGGCGATTGTGCTGATCGTCATCGACGCCTCAGAGATCGGGCCTTCAGAGCACATTCATGAAGATGATCGCCGCTTGATCGAGTCGATCCAAGGCCGCCCCGCGCTCATCGCCTGGAACAAATACGATCTTGTGTCGCAGTCCTCGGGGCTGTTGGATTCAACGGACGAAGGCTTTCCAATCAGCACGGCGTTGCCGGTGCTCGCCACCTCGGCAGTTACCGGCCAGGGGATTGCCGAGCTGCGCGCGGCGATCCTCAAACTTGCCACCGGCGGAGCCGCCGCCGAGCCCGGTATGCTGACCAGCCTGCGCCATCATCGGTCGATCACTCAGGCCATTCAGAGCCTCGACGACGCGGCGAACGCGGTCGCCGGCGCTATTCCACACGAGATGATCCTGCTCGATCTTTACCGCACGCTCTGGGCGCTCGACGCGTTGACTGGGCAGACCACCCCCGACGATATTCTCAACCTCATCTTCAGCACCTTTTGCATCGGCAAATAGCCTTCAGCGGCGCTTGAGGGCCTCAAGCTCATCCAGGGTGCGCGGCCAGTCGGATTTCATCAGGCGCGACAGGCTACGATCGGCCAGCACCCTGCCGCCGGTCTGACAGCGGGCGCAGTAGTCGGTTTCATTGTCCGCATAGCGAATGCGCTGCACCTTTTCGCCGCATCGAGGACAAGGCAAGCCGAAGCGGCCATGCACCGCCATCTCCGGGCGAAATGCGGTGACTTTTTCAGGAAAGGCCTTCCCGGCCTCCGCGTTCATGCGATCCATCCACAGTTGAAGCGTCTCTTTCGTCGCAGTAAAAAGCCGCTCCCACTCTTCGGAATTCAGCTTTTGCGTCAGCGTGACCGGCGATAGCTGCGCGGCGTGCAGGATCTCGTCCGAATACGAATTGCCGATGCCGCTGAGAATGCGGGGATCGGTGAGGGCGCGCTTGAGCGTGCGATTTTCGGCCGTGAGCGCCCTGCGAAAGGCTTCAAGGTCGCTCGAAAGGACTTCGATGCCGCCGGGGTTCATCGCGTCGAGCGCGGCTTCTCCGGCGACGATATGCAGGGAAGCGCGCCGCTTCGAGCCGGCTTCCGTAAGCACCAGCGAGCCATGCGAGAAATCGAAGGCGGCGAGGTTGTTGCGCCCTCCCAGCTTGGCGCCGAGGGGCCGCCAATGCAGCCGCCCGGCGATCATCAGGTGCAGAACCAGCCACAGATCGCCCTCGACACCGATGGCGATGCGCTTGCCGATGCGCCGCAGTTCGCGCACGATTTTGCCTTCGGTCTCCGAGACGGCCGGCTGAGCGGTGCGCAGCAGAAATGCGCTGGCAATTCGCACATGCTCCAGCTTCTGCCCGAGGATGCGAGCTTCGAGGGCGGTGATATAAGCCGTGATGTCCGGCAGTTCGGGCACGGCTATCAGCTTGCCGATTGCCAACGGGATTTGCAAGTCCCGCTTCGCGTGTCGCAGGACAAGTGCGCCTGATCGAGGTTGTACATTGGTATGCGAGGAAAGGTTTACCCATGAAGGCGTTGCTCCTCTCGGAATACAGCAAGCTGGAAGTTGCGGATTTGCCCCGGCCGGCGGTAGCGCCGGGGGAGGTACTGGTGCAGGTGGCGGCGTGCGGCATATGCGGCAGCGATGTGCATGGATATGATGGCTCATCGGGCCGGCGAATTCCTCCTCTGGTGATGGGCCATGAAGCGGCAGGCGTGATCGCCGAAGTCGGCGAGGGCGTGAGCCGGTTCGCCGTGGGAGACCGTGTCACCTTCGACTCGACCGTCTATTGCGGAGCTTGCGATTACTGCCGCAAGGGCGAAATCAATCTTTGCGACAACCGCCAGGTGGTCGGCGTCTCTACGCCCGACTTTCGCCGCGCCGGAGCCTTCGCCGAGTTTGTGACCGTGCCCGAACGCATTGTCTACCGGCTGCCGGACGAGCTTTCCTTCGCCGAAGCGGCGATGCTGGAGGCTGTCTCCGTCGCGCTCCACGCGGTGGCTGTTTCCGATCTCAAAGGCGGCGAAACCACGCTGGTGATCGGCGCTGGGATGATCGGGCTGTTGATCCTGCAGGCCGCGCGCGCCGCGGGATGCTCGCCGGTCCTGGTCGCGGATGTGGATGCCTCGCGGCTGAAGCTGGCTGAAGAAGCGGGTGCGGATGCAACGATTCTTGCCTCCGGCGCGGATCTGGTGCGCGAGGTTCTACGCCGCACCAATGGCCGCGGCGTAGATCTGGTGTTGGAGGCGGTTGGGCGCGACGAAACCGTCTCCGCCGCGGTAGACGCGGTGCGCAAGGGCGGGACCGTCACACTGGTGGGCAACATTACGCCGCAGGTCACGCTGCCGCTGCAGAAGGTGGTCTCACGGCAGATACGTTTGCAGGGTTCCTGCGCCTCATGCGGTGAGTATCCGCAAGCTATGGAGTTAATTTCCAACGGCAAGATTCGAGTTACTCCGCTGATCACCGCGGTTGCTCCGCTCAGCGACGGCGCGCGATGGTTCGAACGGCTGCATTCACGAGAGCCCAACCTGATGAAGATCGTGATCGATCCAAGAATTGAACCAGGGCTTGAGCCAGGAAAAAAAGCATGACGAACGCACTCTTCGATTTAAGCGGGCAGACGGCCTTAGTTACAGGAGCAAGCCGAGGGCTGGGGCAGTACTTCGGCCGTGCTTTGGCACTGGCCGGGGCAGACCTGATCGTAACCAGCCGTCGAACCGCAGACCTCGCGCCTTTCGTTGCGGAAATTGAAGCGATGGGCCGCAAGGCGTTGCCGCTGGAGTTGGATGTGCGCGACCAGGACAGCATTGTGCGCATGGCAAGGGCCGTGGAAGAGTCTTGCCAGCAGGTGCATATCCTCGTGAATAACGCGGGATGCAATGTGCGCAAACCGGCCCTCCAAGTCACCTGGGAAGACTGGAACCTGGTGTTGGACACCAATCTGCGAGGGAGCTTTTTTGTGGCTCAGCAGATCGCTCGCCTCATGGTTCCGCATGGGTATGGCCGCGTCATCAACATCGGCTCGGTCACCAGTGTTTCCGGCTTTGCCGGGCTGGGACCGTACTGCGCCAGCCGCGGCGGCATCAAGCAGTTGACGATGAGCCTGGCGGACGACTGGGGCAAATATGGAATCACCGTGAACTGCCTCGCGCCGGGATGGTTCAAGACTGAGCAAAACAAGATTCTCTATGAGGACCGCGAGTGGGTCGAGTATCTGATCGACCGCATTCCGTTGAAGCGCCACGGCGAGCCGCACGATCTCGATGGCGCTGTGGTCTTTCTGGCCTCCGAATCAAGCCGCTACATCACGGGCCAAACGCTGCTGGTGGATGGCGGCGTATCCACGGGAGCAACCCGCGCCACCACACGAGCGAAGGCAGAGCAGGCAGCAAAGATCGAGAAGTAAGCTACCAAAGGAGATTGGGCGTGAAGACATGGAACGGACATATGCGTAGACGGGTGCGTAAGTCGATGGTTGCGATTGCAGCGATTATGCTGGCGGGGTTCATCGCGTCGCAGGCAATGGCTCAAAGCAAGGCTGCGGATAAGCTGCGGGTTTACTTCATCGATGTCGAGGGCGGGCAATCGACATTGTTTGTCACTCCGGAAGGTCAGTCGCTGCTGATTGACACGGGCTGGCCGGGGAACAACGGCCGCGATGCCGACCGCATTGTCGCGGCGGCAAAAAAGGCCGGGATCAGCAAAATCGACTACGTGCTGCTGACGCATTATCACGTCGATCATGCTGGCGGCATACCTCAGTTGCTGGACCGGATACCTGTGGGAACTTTCATCGACCACGGCCCCAATCGCGAACTCGACAAGGGAATTACCGAGAAGGACTACGCGCTCTATCAGCAGGCGCTGGCAACGGGCAAGTACAAGAATATCGAGCCCAAGCCGGGAGACGTGCTGCCTATCAAGGGAATCACGGCGACCGTGATCAGCCAGGATGGCAACCTGATCGACAAGCCGCTGCCGGGCGGAGGCGAGCCTAACCAATATTGCAAAGCCTCGGAAGTCAGGCCGGCGGATCAGACCGAGAACTCCCGCTCGCTGGGGATCGAGATCAATTTCGGCAAGTTAAAGCTGTTGGACCTCGGCGACCTTACCTGGGACAAAGAGATGCAGCTCCAGTGCCCCAACAACCGGCTGGGCCACATTGATGTTCTGGTCGTCTCGCATCACGGCTGGAATCAAAGCTCCAGCCCGGCTCTGATCGACGCGATCCACTCCCGCGTAGCGATCATGGATAACGGCGCCAAGAAGGGTGGATCGACAGAGCCGCTCAAGTTGATCAAAGCTGCTCCCGGCCTCGAAACGCTGTGGCAGTTGCACTACTCCGAGGAAGGCGGACCGGTGAATAACACGGCTGGGGAGTATATTGCCAACCCCGAGGGTCCGGACGCGGGGCACGGAATCGAGCTGGTCGCAAGTAAGGATGGCAGCTTCGATGTGATCAATGCGCGCACTGGCGTCAAGAAACACTACGCCGCCAAATAACTCAGGCAGCTTCAGGAAACATGGGCTCGATCCGGCCGAGTAGGACAAGATACGCCGTGATGCCGACTGCAAGATAGATGGCTGAAACTCCGAACGCCCAGCCAAACGAGTGCAGCGACTGGACAAAGTAACTGGTCAGGATCGGCGCGGCGATCCCGGAGACCTGATTCGAGAAGTTGATAATCCCGCCCACGCTGCCGACCGAGCCGCGCGGCGCAATCAACGATGGAACCGACCAGCCGATAGGCGAAGCGGCCGATAGACCGCCAATCGACAAGCTGATCCAGAGCAGCGCCGACATGGGACCGTGCGGGTTCGCAGCGCCGAGGATTCCCAGCCCGCAGGCCATCCCGCCGACGAGGATGGTTTTGCGGACACGGCTGGCATCCCACCCGCGCTGGATCAACGCATCTGCCAACAGGCCACCGATGGCCAGGTCGGCAACCGTCGCGATCAGCCAGGGGAAACCGGTGTAAAGAAACGAGTGCATCAGATCCATATGCAGTTGGATCGACAGGTAGCCGGGAAGCCAGGTAAGCAGCATATAGAAGATGTAGTTATAGGCTCCCATGCCCAGCACCATCCCAATCACCTTGCGCTGGCGCAACAGCGTCCAGAGCGAGAGCGGCGAGTCTTCTGAAGACGCACTCGCACTTGCAGCCAGCGGCGCGCCGGACTCCTCGATCAGCCCGCGCTCCTCATCGCTCAGTCTCGCATCGTCCTGTGGATCGCGATAGACGCGGCTGAAGAGCAGGAAGTAGAGAAAGCTGACCAGTCCAGTCGCGGCGAAGCTCCAGCGCCATCCAATCCTCAGCAGCAGCAGGCCAATCAGCGGCACGCCGATTGCGGAAGAAAACTTGGCGGCTGAATCGAACAGCGAAGTGGCAAAGCTGCGCTCCCGCTGAGGAAACCATCGCCCGATCGCTTTGGCATTCGCGGGAAAGGTCGGCGCCTCGCCCACGCCGAGCAGAAAGCGCGCCGCGAAGAGGCCGCCGACGCTAGGTGAAATGGCAGCGGCAAACGATGCGACGCTCCAAAGGAAGGTGCTAACGCGTCCGACGCGGCGGATGCCGAACTTGTCGAGGATGACCCCGATGGGGAGCTGGCATAGCGCGTAGGTGAAGTTATAGGCGCCGGAGAGATAGCCGAAGGTGACGCTGGAGATGCCGAAGGTGGTGAAGAGCGCGGCTTGCGAAACCGAGAGATTGACGCGGTCGAAGTAATTGACAAGGACGCCGAGGCCAAGCAGCCAGGCAATGCGCCAACGTCGGCGTGGGAGATGGATCGGCTTGTTTGCGGCCATTGGAATGGGAGGATTGCCTTGTTCGAGCAACCCTCCCATCGTACACAACCGGTCGTCTCATCGTTTTCGAGCAGATCAGGCGGCGCCAAGCGCGGTGCGCATGGGGCTGAGCAGCGAAGCGAGCTGAGCGCGGCCGCGATTGGTGCGAGATTTTACGGTGCCCTCGGGGATGCGCAGGCGATGGGCAATCTCCTGGTTATCCAGGCCGTGGACAAAACGCATGGTCACGACTTCGCGCATCTCCGGGGAGATCCTGTCGACCGCCTTGCTGACGATGGCGGTGACTTCGCTGGTCACGGCGACATCGTGCGGCGTGGGGCGCGAGTCGGGGATGCGCTGGGCCAGCGGCATGGCTTCGGACTGATCCCAGCGCCCGCTGGTCGAGCCGTCGGAGTCGATCGAGTCGGTGCGGCGCTCCTGGCCACTGCGGCGGAAGCGGTCTACGCGCTGATTACGGGTGACGGTCGCGATCCAGCCCTTGAGCTCGCCGCGCGAGGGATCGTAGCTGGCCAGGTTCATCCAGATCTTGAGGAAAGTGTCCTGGACGAGATCTTCGGCGTCCTGCGTGGAGCCGCAGAAGAGGTAGCAGATGCTATAGACAAGGCCGCGGTATTCTTCGACCAGGTTCGCCCATGCGTCGTCGTCGCCGTTCAGACAGAGTTGCACCAGTTCGGGACGTTCCTTGCTCATTACGGTTCTCCTTGCCGGTTTGCGCGTCGCGCGCCAGCGTTTGCAAGAGGGAGCGATGCCGGGCACATGAGACTCGCGATCTCGCTCCTGGAGGGTTCCGGACTGCTCGATGGATTTCCTTCCAGCCGGCATCGCACCCAGGCAGAAGAACTTCTTTTTGTGCACTCGATGGATTTCTGCCTGTCTTATGACACCACCCACCTGGAGTGCGTGCGGTCATAAAGAGTCACGAATCGTAAAGAAGTGTCATGACGGCGGACGCCAAGTGTTACAAATCATTACGGCAAAGGTTTCCCCGTTGGAGTACAACGAGAGTTGTGGCTGGATTTGCACTCATTCAGCTGCAGAGGAATGTTGTGGAACCTGTACTTCTGATCGATGACGATATCGAACTTTGCTCGATGCTTGAGGACTATCTCGTGCGTCATGGATTTACCGTTTCAACGGAACATAACGGCGAGCTTGGCCTGCATCGCGCCTTGACCGGCGAATTTGCGATTGTGCTTTTGGATGTGATGCTGCCCGGCCTCGATGGATTCGAAGTTTTGCGCAGGTTGCGCACCAGTTCCCAGGTGAGCGTACTGCTGCTCACCGCGCGCGGCGAGGACATCGACCGCATCGTCGGCCTGGAGATCGGTGCGGACGACTATCTTCCCAAGCCTTTCAATCCGCGGGAGCTTCTGGCGCGCATTCGGGCGATTCTGCGCCGCAGCGCCGCGAACCGGACGGCCCGGCCAGCCATCAAGCATCTTTCCGTGGGCGGGATCGAACTCGACAGCGGGGCTCGAACAGCCAGTTGTAACGGAGTCGAGCTGGACTTGACCAATGTGGAATTTGAGCTGCTGGGAGCGCTGATGGGCGCTCCGGGGCAGATTCTTACTAGGGAGCACCTGACAGAACTGGTTCTGGACCGCAGATTCAACCCCTTTGACCGTAGTCTCGACATGCACGTGAGCCGTCTGCGGCGGAAGCTGGACGACGCGGCCAGGCTCGGAGACCAGATTAAGACCATCCGTTCGGTGGGCTACCAGTTGGCCGTTCCCGTGGTTCATCCGCCCCAGGCAAGCTCGTCCGGCTCATCGGGTCGGTCCGCTCACGCGAGCCGGGAGAGCTAACCGGGATGCGAAGCACATTCACCAAGATATTTCTCTCCTTCTGGCTCACCGAGTTCCTGATCATCATCTGCACCATCTTCATTCTGTCGCATCAGTTCGAGTCGAACGAGGTGGTCTACACCTCGCTGTTCGCCATGATGCAATCCAACGCAAAGCGCTCCGTGGAGGCCTACGCGACCGGCGGCTGCAAGGCGTTGCAGGCGGTTCCTAACACGTTTCCCCTCGAAACCCCCGGCCCCTCCGATCAGCCGGCCATTCTTTTCGATCCCTCCGGCAAGGCGCTCTGCCAGCAGGTCGACGAGAAGCTGTATGCACCGGCCGTCGAGAAAATTCACAAAGATGGCTATCTTCTCGGGGAAAAGCATGGCCCCGGCTACCTGGAAGGCATCCAGGTCAAGGATGCGCACGGCGCTAGCTTCGCCTATCTTGTGCGTGGCGCCTATCCCAAAGAGGTCTACATCCCCTACCGCGAGGAGCTTCCCCGGCTGGTCATCAGCCTGATCGTCTCCGTGCTGGTCACCTTTGGCATCACCATGGTGATCACCCGGCCGATCGGCTCGCTGCGTGAGGCGGCGCGTGAGTTAGCCGCCGGAAACCTGCGCGCCCGCGCCAAATGGCCCAAGGGCAAGGCCAACCGCAAGACCGGCGATGAGCTGTGGGGGCTGGTCTACGATTTCAACGAAATGGCGGACCGGATGGAGTCCCTGGTGGATGCGCAGATGCTTTTGCTGCGCGATGTCTCCCATGAGTTGAGATCCCCGCTGGCGCGGCTCAGCGTGGCGCTGGAACTGGCGCGCGAAGAGGCCCAGCCGGGCATGGAAGATCAGTTGAACCGGATCGAGCGCGAGGCAGAGCGGCTGAACTCTCTGATTGGCCAGCTGTTGAGCCTCTCTCATCTAGAATCCACAACCCGTTTGCCCGACCGGCTGCGTGTTTCCTTATGCGATGTCGTGGCCGAACTGCTGCCGGATATGGACTATGAGGCCCAGCGCAGAAACTGCGGCGTGAGTTTCGCGGGCGGCAAACCGGCGGCAAGCCAAAGGAACGGCGTGGGTGAGGTGCTGGGCAGCCCCGAGCTGCTGGGGCGCGCGGTGGAGAACGTCATTCGCAACGCGATCGCTTACACCGCGGAAGGAACCTCGGTCGAGATCAACCTCTTCGAAGAGAACCGCGTGGGCACGCACTTTGCGGTATTGCAAGTGAAGGATCATGGACCCGGCGTGCCCGAAGCGGCGCTGAAGTCGATCTTCCGGCCGTTTTACAGGCTCGATCTCTCGCGGCAGCGCTCGACCGGCGGCTACGGCGTGGGTCTGGCGATCACCGAACGGGCGGTTCGCCTGCATGGCGGCGCGGTGACGGCCCGGAATTCCAGCGAGGGCGGCCTGATCGTCGAGATGCGGCTGCCAGTTGCAAGAGACGTGGACGGATAACCGGAAACGCCTACGTCAGTTCGCCGTGTAGGTCCAACTTAGAATCTTCTGAATCGATGAGTTGCTGCCTGTACGACCTATGCGATAGAAAATCGAGAACGAAATATGGATGCCCATGACGCATCCCGACGGGATGTCGAGCGCCCAATAGCAACCTCTGTCTCAAATTCAGACATCGCATAAATCGACTGCCTGGCGCAGGGAAGTCAGCGGGTCCTTGGTGGGGTTGAATTCGTGGGCTACGTAGCCCGTGAACCCAGTGGCGGCGATGCCGTGCATGACTCCTGCCCAGTTCACCTCCTGCGTATCGTCCAGTTCATGCCTGCCCGGAACCCCTCCGGTATGGAAGTGGCCGATCCACGGATGGTTGGCCTGGATGGTCGCAATCACATCGCCTTCCATGATTTGCATATGATAGATGTCGTAAAGCAGCTTGATGTTCTTGGAGCCAATCTCTCCCACCACGGCGACGCCCCAGTCGGTGTGGTCGCACATGTAGTCTTTGTGATCCTTCTTGCTGTTGAGCAGCTCCATGCACAGCGTGACGCCATTGTCTTCCATCAGGGAACGCAGGCGGCGCAGACCGATGATCGAGTTGCGCGCGCCCTCCCAGTCCGTCATGCCGGCGCGCAGGCCTGAAAAGGTGATGACGTTGGGCACGCCAGCCTTGGCCGCCAGGGGAACATTCTTGCGCAGGCCGGCTTCGATGGCGTCGTGGTTTTCCAGGCGATTGAGCCCCTTATCGATATTTCCACCGTCGGCGTAACCCATGCTGCAGACCAGGCCGTGCCGCCGCGGCACTTCATATTCGTCAGGCTGCAGCAGATCGATGCCCTTGAGCCCCATTTGCGCGCCGGCCACGCACAGATCGTCGAGCGGAATCTGCTTGTAGCACCAGCGTGCGACCGATTGATGAATATTGTTGCGGCGCCCCGTCGGCGCAAGACCGGCCGGCGCGGGATTGGGCTGTGCGGGTGCCTGCGATTCGGCCGCGAGCGCCGCGGAGGGGGTGAGCAATGCGGCTGCGGTACAGGCGGCTCCGCTCTTCAAAATCTGGCGGCGATTGAGGGCGCTCATCGGCTGCATTCTCCTGGTCCCGGCGTATCGATTGCATGGGCCGGCGGACTACCGACCAAGTGTACCCCATGAAGCCGGCCCTCCCGATAAGCGCGAAGTCTGGCTCGCCGGCCGATTTCCGCACGGAGCAACGATCTGGAACGCTCCCCAGGCACGCGTCCCTGTCAACCTCGTGAGGTGTTTTCGCTCTGGATTGCGCAGATCGTACCAGAGATCCTCCGCCAGACGGATGCCTCGAACAAAACCGGTCTTGCTTTCCGGGGAAACACGGAAGCAGGAGCGGAGGAAACACTTCCCTAAGGAATGCGTTGGTTGATGTCGCAACACCCTCCTTCCTGTCTCGGAAGAGATGAATCGGCAAGGCTGCTCGACATCAATTTGTCCCAAGAATGATCCAGGCGTGGATGCCGGATTTACCGCTCTAATCCGCGCGATGAGAGGAATGCAGTCGATGCGAAATAAAGGCGTAGTGCAAATTATTGCCGGTCTAGTCCTCGGAATCTGTGCCTGGATTCCTGCAACCGCCCAGAGGGCGAACATCCCCGGCGGAAATATGTGGGAGCCGGTGGTTCCCTCGCGCGTGGTGGAGCGGATAGACGATACCCGGCTCGTCAAGCTGACCGGCAATACGCATCCCATGGCGCGTGCCCAGTTCGAGACGGGCAGGGCCGAAGGCAGCCTGCCGATGGAGCGAATGGTTCTGCTGCTGAAGCGGAGCCCGGAACAGGAAGCGGCTCTTGAGCAGCTAATGGAAGAGCAGACCGACCCCGCGTCTCCTAACTTCCATCACTGGCTCACACCCGAGGAGTTCGGCACGACCTACGGCCCCTCGGACGCTGATGTGGCTGCCGTTACGAGCTGGCTGCAGAATCGTGGCTTCCAGATCTACCAGGTAAGCAAAGGCCGCGTGACCATCGAGTTCTCGGGCACTGCAACGCAGGTGGAACAGGCCTTCCAGGTGGAGATGCACCACTACCTGGTGAACGGGAAGACGCATCTGGCCAATGACCGCGATCCGCAGATTCCGGAGGCGCTTGCGCCGGTAGTGGCCGGCGTGGCCTCGCTGCACGATTTCTTTCCTGTGCCTCAATTAGTGATGGGCCGCCGTGTGCTCCGCGATCCTAAGACAGGCCGCGTCACCCCCATCGAAACCGGATCATCCGAACCACGGCCTCAGTTTTATTTCACGAATCAGGATGGCAACCCAGAAGAGGACATCACGCCGTACGACTTTGCCACCATCTACAACTTGCTTCCGCTGTGGAATGCCGGCATCACCGGCAAGGGTCAGACCATCGCGATTTCAGCAGTGACCGATATCCACGCAACCGATGTAAGCACCTTCCGCACCGATCTCGGCTTAGGCGGCTTCACCGGCACCATTAACCAGATTCACAATGGCGCCGATCCTGGTTACGACGCGGGTTCTTTGACAGAAAACACGCTCGATACCGAGTGGTCGGGGGCAACCGCGCCTGATGCCACCGTGGATGTGGTTATCAGCGGCAGCACCGCGACCACCTTCGGCGGTCAGCTTTCCAACCAGTACATCGTGGACAATCCCAAGATGTTCACCATCATGAGCGCCAGCTACGGCGGATGCGAGATCGGCATTGGAACCACCGGAAACGAAGCGATAAACGCGATCTACCAGCAGGGATCTGCGGTGGGCATCAGCATGTTCGAGTCTGCCGGAGACCAGGGATCGACGGGTTGCGACAACTCCGACGCTACTACCTTCCCGAATCCTGCACAGTACGGTCTGCAGGTAAACGGCGATGCCTCCAGCCCCTATATCACTGCCGTGGGCGGTACAGAGTTCACCTGGCAGAACTATCGCTCCACATATTGGACCGATACAAACAATTCGACCAATTTATCCAGCGCACTGGGCTACATTCCCGAGGCGCCTTGGAACGGCACCTGTACAAGCCAGCTTTTGCTGGACCGCTTCTGGGGCCCCCTTTACAACCTAACGTCGCTGGAGCAGGTCTGTAACCAGGTGGTAGTTGGAACCACGCCGTACGCCCCTGATTTCTTAACGGTCACGGGCGGCAGCGGCGGCGTAAGCTCGTGCATCACCTCAACGAATGGCGAGTTCTCTACCTGCGGCGGCGGATATGCGCAGCCATCGTGGCAGAACAACGTGACCGGGATGCCTGGGACCAAATACCGCTACCTGCCCGACGTTTCTCTCTTTGCGTCAGACGGTTTTCGTTACGGGATTAACGGCAGCGCTTATCTGATCTGCGTTGCGTCGAACGACACGCAATATGGGTGCGACTACAGCAGCAGCGCTCCGGCGCAGGTCGCTCTCCAGGAGGTGGGTGGCACGTCTGTCTCGTCGCCGGCTATGGCGGGCATCATGGCGCTGGTGCAGCAAAAGCAGAATGGCGTTGCTCAAGGTTTGGCCAATCCCTACTTCTACAAGCTCTTTAATAAGCAGGTGGGGGCGGGAACCAGCTGCAATTCGAGCACGGTCGCAAACGGCAACACCTGCACCTTCTACGACGTTACCTACGGCAATAATGCCCAACCCTGCACGACGGGCTCGATCAACTGCGTGACTAATACAAGTGGAGACGCGTATGGTGTGGTGAGCGGCTACACGACCACGACCGGCTATGACCAGGCGACCGGCCTGGGCTCGGTGAACGCAACGAATCTGGTGAATAACTGGGCGAGCGTCGCGGGAGGATCGCTGACGGTATCGCTGTCGCCAACCTCGCTTACCTTCGCATCGACCACAGTGGGTTCGACGACGGCAGCGCAGACGGTCACGATCAAGAACACCAGCACTGCGGCGGTAACATTGACCTCGGAGACGGTCACTGGAACCGATGCAACCTCGTTTGTAAAGTCGGCAACGACCTGCGGAGCGAGCCTCGCGGCATCGGCAACCTGTACTGTCTCTGTAGAATTCAAGCCTGCGGCAGCTGAAACGCTGACAGCCAGCCTCTCTATTGCAGATAACGCAACCGGCTCGCCGCAGGCAGTCGCTCTAACCGGGATAGGAACGGCAGCATCGACGTTGGCAGTCTCGCTTTCTCCAACCAGCCTGACCTTCGCATCGACGACGGAGGGATCGACCTCGGCAGCACAATCGGTCACGGTGAAGAATACGAGTACCGGCACGGTAACCCTGACCTCTGAGACCGTCACCGGCACGAATGCTACCTCGTTCCTCAAATCGGCAACCACCTGCGGGGCGACCCTGGCCGCGAGCGCTACCTGCACAGTCTCCGTAGAATTCAAGCCGCTGGCCGCCGGAACATTGACCGCCAGTCTTTCCGTGGCTGACAACGCTACAGGCTCGCCGCAACTGGTGACCCTCACCGGCACGGGCGCGTCAAAATCCTCGACAGGCGCACTGCAGTTCATCGCTGTAACGCCCTGCCGTATCGCCGACACACGGAACGCAACGGGAGCCTTTGGCGGCCCGGAGCTGGCTGCGGCGGCAACGCGCACCTTCGATGTTCCGCAGAGCGCCTGCAACATTCCATCGACGGCAGTGGCCTATTCGCTCAATGTGACGGTGGTGCCGATTCAGTCGCTCGGCTTCCTGACCATCTGGCCCGCCGGCGAGGCACAGCCTACTGTCTCCACGCTCAACTCCGACGGACGCGTCAAGGCCAACGCCACCATCACGCCTGCTGGAACCAGCGGCGGAGTCAGCGTCTATGCCAGCGATGCGACCCAGTTCATCCTCGATATCGACGGCTACTTTGTGCCTGCCGGAACCACCTCGGGCCTGCAGTTCTTCCCGCTGACCCCATGCCGCGTCGCCGACACCCGGAATGCCACAGGAGCGCTCGGAGGCCCATCGCTAGCCGCGAACGATAGCCGGGCTTTCCCTGTACAATCCAGCGCCTGCGGCATTCCTTCCACGGCCAAGGCCTATTCGCTCAACATAACCGCAGTGCCGCACAGCTCGCTCGGCTTCCTGGCCGCGTGGCCTTCGGGACAAGCCCAGCCAGTGGTCTCCACGCTCAACTCATCGACCGGAGCAGTCACCGCCAACGCAGCCATCGTGCCGGCAGGCAGCGGCGGAGACATCTCCATCTTCGTCTCCGACGCCTCCAATGTAATCCTCGATGTGGACGGCTACTTCGCTCCTCCGGCAACGGGAGGATTGTCGCTCTACACGGTCACTCCCTGCCGGGCGATCGATACCCGCAACGGCGCGGGAGCCTTCGACGGAACGCTGGCCGTGGCCGTGCATGGCAGCACCTGCGCGCCGCCGACTACAGCGAAGGCCTATGTCTTGAACGCGACCGTTGTTCCAGTAACCTCGTTGAGCTACCTGACGCTATGGGCCGAGGCTGGGACACAGCCCGATGTCTCCACGCTTAACGCCAGCGACGGAGCAGTTACTTCCAACATGGCCATCGTGCCTACCACCAATGGAAGCATCGACGCCTTCTCCACTGATTCCACACAACTCATCCTCGACCTCTCCAGCTACTTCGCCCCTTAAGGCGAAGTAGCTGGCAGGCGACGAACGAATCCTTCCCAATGCAAGGTGGGCGTCAAAAGATCTGGACCTTCCCCACCTTGCCGTTCACAAACTTCACCACCCACCGGTGCCCGTCCTTCAGATAGAACCACGTCTCGCGGAGACTGTCGTCGCTTGAGTCGTCCACTTTCTTCTGGTCCGGCTCGCCCAGGCTCATCAGCACCATCTGGTAGGTCATCCCCGCCACAACATTCCGGGAGCGTATCGCTTCCTGGAACTCAGGTGCTGCGTCTTTCGGAACCTCCAATCCCAGAATCTTGCTTGTATCGACGACCCGCCCCAGCAGGGGCAGGAATGCGTCCATCTGCAGGTCAGCGTCGGTCAGACTGCGCTCATAGCGGAAGTTGATCCGTGAGCCTCCTGCGCGCTTATAGTCGCCGTTCTTGCTCGCCTTCTTGCTCGCGCCGCGCCCCTCGCCGCCCCCTCCAAGTTGAATCTCGATCCGGTCGCTATCCACCTTGACATCGGTAATCGTCACCCACTCATCCCGCTCTACTCCGACGCCTTTTTCCTTGAGATATTTGGACAGATCCTTCAGGTCGATGCCCCGGCTGTCGAACTGCTTCTTCGCTTTGAAATCTACGTACAAATCCAATCCGTCCTTGTACGCCGGCATATCGAGCAGCGCCTTCGCGTCCTTGCCCAGAAACACCTTCTCAAACTCGCCCTCAGCGTGTTTCGAAGCGGAGGCGGCCAACCCAGCCGGATTCAAGAAGTAGGCCGAAAACCCGGCGAGGCAAACCAATATATGAAAACGGCGGTTCATCCTTGCAAATTCTCCTGCTGAAATGGGCGGGCTGCGGTCCTTCTTTCGCCGGCTTTCATGGAAGCTACACAAAAAGACTTCAAAAGTCGAGCCATCGGGCGCGTTCAGAGCACATCTTGAAGAGTTTCGTAGTCGTAAAATCAAAGCTGTGGCTATTGTGTCCACACTGCCGCCTACCCTGCAAGCAACGCCACGCGCCGGGCGTCGAACCAGCCTCGATGCCCCGGCTCCATTGCGCCTGTGGCATCTCACCAGCCTCGACGCCCCCACCGTCGCCGTCGTCTGGACCCTCGCCTTTGCCTGGGCGGCGCAGATCCGCCTGCCGGCGTGGCCAGTCGCGGTGGTAGCGCTGGCAGCTTGGTGCGCCTATATAGGCGACCGTCTGTTAGACGCTCGAAACGCTCACACGCCGCTCCGCGAGCGCCATCATTTTCATTGGAAGCACCGGCGCGTCTTCTTGCCCGTCGCGTTCGCCGCTGCCATCGTGGCCATTGCGCTGGTGCTTCATTCCATGCCCCTTGCAGCCCGCGAGCGCAACTCCGTCCTGGCCGCGGCGGCACTGGCCTATTTCACCTCGGTCCACAGTCCATGGCGCGTGCCGGCCGCAAAACCCTGGCTCCGTTTCCCAAAAGAGCTTCTCGTCGGAGTCCTCTTCACGCTGGCCTGCGCCGCTCCCACGCTGACCCGGATCGCTGGACGCCGGACTGGTCCAACCGCAGTCGCCTTGCTCCCAGCCATCGTCTTCATCGTCCTCGCCTGGCTCAATTGCCACGCCATCGAGTTCTGGGAAGGGCAATCTAAGCAGCGATCCGCGGTTCAACGGCCAGCAACCGCGCTAATGGTGATTGCACTGCTTGCCGCAGCGGTTTCAGCCGTGGGTCATGGTCCACGCGAGGCCGCGCTCCTTGCGGCGGCAGCCCTAAGCGCGGCGCTTCTTGCGCAGCTCGACCGTCACCGGCACAACCTCACCCCCATCGCTCTCCGAGCCTGCGCCGACCTCGCGCTGCTGACCCCACTGGCCTTGCTGGTTCTCCCAAGGCGGCTCATTCCATGACGGACGTCACGGCCAAAGCTCACCCGGCATTGCCTCTTTCGCAGGAAAAGCCTCTCTCGCATACGCCACCGAGCATGGCAAGCACCTCGAACTTCAACCGTCTAGCCCGCATCTACCGCTGGCTCGAATACCTCACCTTCGGCCCGTTTCTCTGGCGCTGCCGCATCCATCTCCTGCCGCAGCTTGTCCCTTGCCGCCGCGCCCTCGTTCTCGGCGACGGAGACGGCCGTTTCACCGCCCGCCTGCTGCGCGAAAACCCCAAGCTCGAAGTCACGGCGGTCGACGGCAGCCCGCGCATGATCCAATCCCTTGAGCAAGCCTCGGCGCGCCACGCCTCCCGGCTCACAACAGAAGTTGCCGACCTGCGCAGCTGGAACCCGCCAGATTTCGCAGAATACGACCTGATCGTCACGCATTTTTTCCTCGACTGTCTCAGCAGCCGGGAGGTCCGCGATCTTACCAACCGGCTGACCCCAGCCATCGTTCCCAACGCGCTTTGGCTGGTCTCCGAGTTCGCCATTCCACCCACCATCTTTGGGCTAACCATCGCCGCGCCGCTGGTCTGGTCGCTCTACCGCGCCTTTCGCCTGATCGCCAACCTGCGCCAGCACCATTTGCCCGACCACGCCGCCTCCCTCGCAGAATCTGGCTGGTCCCTCCAACTTGAAAACACGCATCTTAAAGGATTGCTCCTTAGCCAGCTCTGGCGGCACAGCCCACCCCCTGAATCCCGCCAGGCTTCCGGCTCGTCTACCGAAACATGCCTTCGCCGGGCCAGCAGTACAGTAGAAGCAGGCACGCACCGCGCTTGATGAACCCCGTATGAGCGCATTAGGAGACTCCAAGATGCCCGACGCCGCAGCCTACACTCCATCCGCCGTTATCGGTTCCGATCTTCCCCGCATCGATGGGCCGCTCAAGACCACCGGAGCAGCGCAATACGCAGCCGACTTTCACTTCCCCGGCCTGGTCCATGCCGTCCCGGTCACCAGCACTCGGGCTGCTGGCACCATCCGTTCCATCGACACCTCAAGCGCGGAAAAGATGCCCGGCGTTGTGCTCGTCCTGCATCACGGCAACCTCAACACCGGCAACGCAGGTCCGCTCTTTCGCATGGCCCCAGGCGGCCATGGCGGGCGCACCAGTGAGGCTCGCCCGCCTCTCGAAGATCAGACCGTTCGCTATTGGGGCCAGTACGTCGCCCTGGCCGTCGCGGAAACCCTGGAGCAGGCCCAGACGGCGGCAGCAGCCGTAACCGTCGAATACGAGGCCGATCCGGTCAACGTTTCGCCCAAGCTCGACGACCCACAAACCGATGAGTTGCCCCTGCATACCGAATCCAAGCGCGGCGATGTCGAAAGGGCCTTCGCTTCCGCGCCTGTCAAAGTGGATGAGACCTACGTCACCCCCGCGGAAACCCATAATCCGATGGAGATGCACGCCACGGTTGCGGTCTGGGACGGCAAAGGCTTCACTCTCTATGAAACCTCGCAAGGAGTGGTGAATGCCCAGCACGTAATGGCCGAGACCCTGGGCGTTCCCCGCGAAAACATCCAGGTCATCACCCGCTTCCTGGGCTCCGGGTTCGGCGGCAAGCTCTTCCCGTGGCCGCATTCGGCGCTTGCCGCAGCTGCCGCCCGCCAGCTCAATCGCCCCGTCAAGCTCTCCGTTACCCGCAAGATGATGTTCATGGATGTGGGCCATCGCCCCCGCACCCAGCAACACATGAAACTCGGCGCGACCGCCGACGGCAAACTGGTAAGCCTGCACCACGACTACCGCAATCACACCAGCTTCGGCGACGATATCCGCGAAAACTGCGGCGAAGCCACACCGTTCCTCTACTCGACGCCCAATCTCCTGGTCACCTCGGCGCTCGTCCGCCGCAACGTCGGCACACCCACCCCAATGCGCGGCCCCGGCGCAGTCCCCGGCCTCTACGCGCTCGAATCGGCAATGGACGAGCTGGCCATCAAGCTCAACATGGACCCCGTCGAGTTCCGCCTCAAGAACGACACCCTCACCGACGAGAGCCAGAACAAGCCATTCTCCTCGCGCCACTACAAAGAGTGCCTGGAGCTGGGCGCGGAGAAGTTTGGCTGGGACGATCGCACGCCAGGCATTGGTTCGATGCGCAAAGAAGATGACGACAATATCATCCTCGGCTGGGGCGTGGCCGGCGCGTCTTGGGGAGCAGGCCGCGGCCCCTGCCAGGCCTCGGTCGCCCTGCTCAACGACGGCACGGCGCGCGTCAGTTGCGGCACGCAGGACGTGGGCACCGGCACGTACACCGTTTTTGCCCAGGTGGTCAGCGACCGCACCGGCATCCCAGTCGACCGCATCCGCGTTGTGCTGGGTGACAGCTCGTTGGTTCCCGGCCCTACCTCGGGCGGATCGACGGCGACTGCCACAGTCCTTCCCGCCATCGCCGACGCCACCGACAACGCCACCAAAGTAGCCATCGCAACTGCCATCTCCACCGCCGGCTCGCCCTTCCACCGCAAGACTGCCGACTCGCTGGCTTTCTCCGAAGGCAAGATCCACATCAAGACGCAGGCCGCATCGACCGGCATGCCCTATGAGCAAATTCTCAAGATGGCCCAGGTGGCCGCAGCCAACGGCGAAGGCAACTCCGGCGCAATCAACTCCGACCCCAAGGCGCGCAACTACTCCACGCACTCCTTCGGCGCGCAGTTTGTCGAGGTCGAGTGGGACCCCGGCATCGCCCGCCTGCGCGTCAGCCGGGTCGTCTCGGTCATCGACGGAGGCCGCATCATCAACCACAAAACCGCCGCCAACCAGATCCTCGGAGCGGTGGTGATGGGCGTAGGCATGGGCATGCTCGAAGAGACCATTTACGACTGGCGCAACGGCCTCCCCATCAACTCCAACTTCGCCGACTACATGGTCGCAACGCACGCCGACAGCCCACAGATCGACGTGCATTTCCTCAACTATCCCGACCCGATCCTGGGCGAATATGGTGCGCGCGGCATCGGCGAAATCGGCCTCGCCGGCGTAGCCCCAGCCATGACCGCCGCAGTCTATCACGCAACAGGAATCCGCGTGCGCGAGCTGCCGATACGGATTGAGGACCTGCTGAAGAGCACCGTTACCATCTGAAAGAACAAAGCAACGCATCGGGTAAGCCAAGGCTTCAGCCTTGGCATCAACGACGGGAAATAGGAACATTCGTCGCGGGGGGGGGGGGGGGACACGCCCAGC
>Ga0302326_10008045_pt1 | contig 23336 bp, 10 predicted proteins | sample Palsa_T0_3_FD_202264 | JGI IMG/M metagenome (GOLD analysis project Ga0302326, IMG submission 202264) | Peat permafrost microbial communities from Stordalen Mire near Abisko, Sweden - Palsa_T0_3 | ecosystem: Environmental > Terrestrial > Soil > Palsa > Peat permafrost | place: Sweden: Abisko... | reverse complement strand
GAAGTTATCCGCCAACAACACAAAATCATCGCCATTGACGGTGTTGCTGTAGTTGAAGTCTCCCTTGTCCCAGCCGTTGGTGACGGAATCGTTGAAGTTGGCGGCCATCAGCGTGAAGTCGGTGCCGTTGACCTTGTAGTCAAGATTGGCGTCACCCAGCAGCGTGTAGGCGATCTCAATGGTGCCCGAAGGAAGACCGGCCGGGTTGTTGAAATCGGCCGAGTCGGCATAACCGATGCCGTAGCTGCCGGAATTTGCCTGCGCCTGGCTGGAAGTGATTCCGTCGCCGGCCCAGGTGCCGTTGTCGTACCCGCTCTTGATCAGCGCGACGATGGAACTGATCGGATCCGGCCCCGAGCCGTAGGTGATGAACAGATGGTTGTTGGTGATATCCAGGGTGGAGCTTCCGAGAATCGAAAGCGAACCGATGGTGCTGCCGCCGCTCCCCGGCGCAAGTTGCAGGGTGTTGGCGGTTGACCCGTTGCCGATTTGCAGGGTTCCGGTCCCGCTGATTGGTCCTGTGGTTCCGTTGCCCTGGATGATGGCCAGGCCATTATCGACCAGGCCGCCCTGAGTGAAGCCATTGGTGGTGAGCGTGACGCCGCTCGCCACGGTCGTGACGCCCGTGCCGGTGATATTGCCCGCGGTGGAGTTGGCGAGGAACACGGCCGCCGCGTTGTTGGCGACATTGCCGCCGGAGGGCAACGCGGTGGTGCTGGCGAAATCCAGCTCGCCGGCGCTGACGGTTGTGGTGCCGAGGTAAGAGTTACCTCCGATGGTCAGCGAAATGCCGCCGCTGACGAGAGTCGGCACCGCCGTCAGGGTCAGCGTGCCGGCTCCGAGCTTGGTGATGCCACCGTCGTTGGAGGCTCCCGAGACAAACGGCTGCGGGATGGTGATGTTATTGCCATTGGTGTTGAAAATCGCGCCGCCGGCAAGAATGGTTGCGCCCGATGCGGTTCCAGCCGCATTGATCAATCCATTGATCCAGTTGGTACTGGAAGCGCCGGCGATCAATTGCATTCCATTGAAGTTGACCAGTGCGGCACCATAGCTTTGCGTATCTTCCGCGATGGCGGAACCGGTGGTGTTGATCGTGAGATAACCGCCGTCGAGATCAAGCTCACCGTAGGCTTCGACGCCGCCGCCGGGGAGAAACCCGTCCGCCGCGCCCACGACGATCGCGGTGCCGTTGTCGGTGGCGGTGATCGAACTGGTCGCATCGAGATTTCCGAGCACGAGAGTTCCGGTCTGCTCGGCAACGGTATTGGATGATTGACGTCCCACCACCACGACGCCCGTGACGCTCACGCCGGTTTCCGCGGGACCGTAGCTGGCCCCGGTAATGTTGATGTGATTGGTCGGCCCGCTGGTGCTGAAAACCAGCTTGCCGTTCACCTGGGCTGATCCCGCGCCGCTATTGTTGAAATTATCGCCGACCACCAGGTTGGTGAGGTTGAGGTTGACCGATCCCTGTGACAAATCGGCCGTGGCGTCGTAGACGCCCGCCCCGCCGCCGGTGAGGACGTTGCCGACCGACATGAACGCCGCGCCGCCGTTAGTGCCGGCAACGCCGCTGACATTGAGCGTGTCGCCGCTGCCGAGCGCGAAGGTCGCGCTGGATTTGGTGCCGCCGATCGTCACCGTGGGCGAACTGATGGTGGTGGTGCCGCCACCGCCGGCGATGACGACGGAGGAGGAGGGGCTTCCCCCGTCGCCGTTGCGGGCGCCGGCTGAATTGCCGTCATTGAAGGCGGTGGTTGCGGTGATGCTGCTGCTGGAAGGGAGCAGGACGGTTCCCGTCGCGGTGACGGCGTTGTTGCCGGTGACGCCGATGTTGACGGTCGCGACGTTGATCACCAGGCTCGAGGCATTCGATGCATCCAAGGTGCCCACGGCGAGCGTGCCGACGTTGGACATCCCGACGTTCAGTGTGCCGGTGCCGGCGGCTCCGACCGACAGGCTCGCCCCGCTGGGAACGACGAGCGTTCCCGCGGAGGTGTTGACGCCGACGTTGACGGTCGTGGCCGAGTTGGACCCGGTCAGCGAAACGGTACCGGTGCCGATGTCGGTGATCGCGCCGCTGCCGTTTAGAGGAGTGCCCAGCGTGGGACTGTCGGAGCGGTCAATAACGATGGTGCCGGAGTTGGCGACGGTGGTATTGGTGAGGTTGCCGCTGGTTCCGCCATTTCCGAGCTGAAGGGTAGCGCCGGTGTTTACGGTCGTTCCGCCGGAATAAGTGCTGTTGCCCAGCAGGGTCAGTGCGCCGCTGGTGACGGAGACGGTGCCGCCGCCGCCGATGGCGCCCTGAACGGTATTGGTGCCGGTCGCGGTGAGGGCGGCGTTATCAAGCACCGCACCCGAGCCGAGTGTGCCCGAGCCGTCCAACTCAAGCACGCCGTTGCTGATCGTCGTGCCGCCGGAATAGGTGTTGGTTCCGGTCACGCTCACCGTCCCGCTTCCGCTTTGCACCATCGCGCCGGTGCCAGTGATATTGTTGGGCAGCGCGGCGCTGCCGGAGAAATTGGTGGCCAGCGTGCCATTGTCAGTGATGTTTCCCGAGCCCAGCGAGCCTGTGCTTCCCGTGCCGTTGCCCAGTTGAATCGTGCCCGAGCTGATCGTCGTCCCGCCGGTGTAAGTATTACTGCTCGTGAAGACGACCGTGCCGGTGCCGTTCATCGTCAGGCCCGTCGCCCCGGCAATCGCACCACCGGTGATCAGATACGTGTTGACGGAATTGCTGAACGTGACCGAGCCGGGCGCAACCGATGTGCCCTGGATGGCTACCGTATAGCTGGAAGCGGTGTCGTCGAACTTGACGTTATCGTTGGTGTAGAACACATCGGTAGAGCTGGTGCCGGTGTTAAACCAGTTGGGGGTTGTGGTGACGTCCCAGTAGGTGGGATTCGTCGCGTTGGTGCCCTTCCACACGAGGCTGGCCGGCCCGCTGCCGGCGGTGGTGATCAGCAGTTCGGTTCCACCGCTGCCGTCGGGCTGTTCAGCGAGGGTTGCGCGCGTGTTGACATAAAAATTGGCGCCCGCGCCGGAGTATGTGCCGGTGATGCCGCCCTTGGCGTCGAGAATTTCAAATGTTCCGTTGCTGCCGAGCGAGATCGGCGAGACCAGCACGGACGCGCTGCTGGCATTGACCGCGCCGCCGATGGTCAGGAACTGTGTTCCGTTGGCATCGACGGGAAGCGTGGTGGATCCATTGAACGTGAGCGAGCCGGTGGTTGATCCCGTCGCCGTCGAGCCCGAGGAGTTATAAGTTTCGATCCCGCCGCCCGCATTGACGCTGATGTTGGAGGTTAACGATCCGAGCAGGTTCAGCGTGCCGCCGTTGATCGTCGTGTTGCCGTTGAATGTGCTTGCGCCGGTGAGGACGAGCGTGCCCGTGGTGCCGCCGAGGGTGAGGCCGCCATCGGTGGCGGCCGCGGCGGTGTAGCCCACCGTCGCCGTTGCGCCGGAACCACCGCCTGCGATGTTCACCGTTGGCGTTCCCGTGAAGTTGACCGCGCTCAGCAGCTTGATCCCCGTGATGACCCCGCCGCTGACGATCGGTTCGCCCCAACCGTAAGCCGCGGAATTTCCCGCCTGGGTCAACGAGACGATCGGATAATTCCCGGGGTTTCCGCTTGCGCCGTAGCCGCTACCACCGTTGGTGACGGTGAATGTTCCCACCGTTCCGATATTCGAATGGAGAAGCGGCTGGCTGATGGTGACCGTGTTCCCCTGCACGTTAAAGCCCGCGCCGCCTGCGCCGACCGTCGCGGCGGTCAGGCTGCCGATCCAGCTCGTGCTGCTGGAACCGGCCACGAGAGTCGATCCGTTGAAATTGACGTAGCTGTGGGCATGGGTGTTGGTGCCGCCGATAATGGCAGCGCCCGCGGTGCCTGCGGTGGTGATGGTCACCGTCCCGCCGTTGAGATTGAGCGTGCCGTTGATTGACGTTGTACCGGAGGCGGTGTCGCCGGCGACGAGGATCGCATTTCCGTTGCTGGTGGTGTCGGTGATGGAACTGTTTGAGCCGAAGCTGCCGATTGTCAGAATGCCGTTGGCGTTTCCAGTTTGCGAGGTGCCGGCGGAGCGCCCGACCACCACCACACCTGTGCCGCCCGCCGAGGTGATCCCGGGACCGCTGATATTCAATTGATTGGAGGCGTTACCGCTGAGAACGACGATGCCGTTGTTTGTCGAGGATGAACTGGTGTCCTGATAGTCGCCGACATCCAGGCTGGCGAGGTTTGCCTCAAAGATCCCCTGGGAGGCATCGAGCATGCCCATGTAATTTCCACCACCGCCGCCGGTGATTGATTGGTTTCCGACGGTCATGGCGGTCCGGCCGCCGCTGACGCCGGTGATATCCAGCGTGTTTCCCGCGCCGACCGTCACCAGGCCGGTGCCCTTGCCATTATCGATGGCGAAGACGGGAGTTTGAATGAGATTCGTGCCGGCCGCCGAAGCGGTAGTCAGCGTGCTGATGAAATAATCCTCGTCGCCGTCCCGGCTGCTGCCGGCAGTGGCGGAGGCGACGCCGAACTCGGTGTTTGCCGTGATGGTGCTGTTTGCGGGAAGCAGGAGCGTGCCCACCCCGTAACCTGCGGTGCTGGTTTCACCGCCGACCCAGAACGTTCCGACGTTTGCGGTGAAACTGGATACGTTTGACGCATTCACCGAGCCGAAGTTGTAGCCCGAGCCCTGGCCGATGTTGACGGAATATGTGGAACCGCTGCCGATGGATACCGTTGCGCCGCTGGCGAAGATAATCGAACTGGCAGGGGTGAGATAACCCGCCGCGGGTGCAGAACTCCCCGCGGCGTAATCGACGACCATCGAGCCCAAGGTCACGCTTCCCCCCAGCGTCAGCGTGCTTTCCAGGGATTTGGTGAGCGTGACGGTGCTGCCGCTGATGCCGCCGGTGAAATCAAAATTGGCGGTGCCGTTACCGGTGAACGTGGTGTTGTTTCCCAGCGTGATCGGAGCGCTGATGTCGTAGTTCAGCATGTCCCCCGTGCCGTTCAGGGCGGTCAGATTAACCACCGGCGTGGTTGAACCGTTGCTGATGAAATCCAGGCCGGTGGAGGAACCGCCGTTGGTGATGTTGATGGTGGCCGCGCCGCTTGAAGTGGGACCGGTGCCGTTGAGATCGAGAATGTTAAGCTGAAAAGCGCCCGCTATGTCATCCGTGTTGGTATCGGTGAAACTAGGCGCGAAGGTGGTGCCGTTGCCGGAGAAGGTCAACTCGGTGGCGGCGCCGCTGGCGGGAGGCGTCGCCCAGTCGGTCCCGGCTGTCCAGGAATCGGTGGCGCCGTTCACCGGCGTGTACAAATCGGCGGCCCCGTAAGCGGGGCTTCGCAAGCCGGGGGCGGCGACCAGAGCCGCGAGGCTCGCGCAGGCGATCAGTGAAATCTGTTTTCTGGATCCCCGAATAATTTTGCTGGGCCGAGCATTCAGCTCCAACGCGCCCATCCGATCGCAAGCAGTCCGACTCATAAAGCCCTCCGAAAAATGAGATAGACGACTCTTTCGCTTCCTGATATTTCGATTCGAATTACATCGACAGCCCGATCCTTGCTTGAATGACCCTCACTCCGATTGATTTGTGAAACACGGCTACTGGTCGATCCGCCACTTCACCACGTTGTAGGGTGGCGCACTGAGGATGGCGACCGAAAAGTCGGTGGTGTTCATCGGCAGATCAACGCGCAGAATCGGCTCGGCATGCCCATCGCAGAAGAGGATGTTCGTGTATTTTCCCTTCTCGTGACGGCCGTTGATGCGGAACGCGTTATTCCATCCGGCGTAGCTGTTGATGCTGGCGTTCATCCACCAGCCATCGTAGACCAGCACCGTTTCCGAAGGTTTTTTCACCCAGGTCGGACGCGCGAGGCGGGAATCCAGCGGAGCGCCGACATTGTTGCCCGACCACCATGCGCGCGTCGGCAAATCGGCGTAGCCGGCGATCTCGTTTCCATTGGCATCGGTTTGGATGCTTTGCTGCGTGGCCCCGTTGATTCCGTACCAGTTATCGATGTATACGCCATCGGGATCGGCAGCGGGACTCGTGAAGGTCGTGGAATCGATTCGATACCCCGCGGCCCCGAGCGAATCGGTTGAACTGGTCGGCTGAGTTGACCAATTGGTCTGCAGCAGGTCGGTTAAACCGGATGGGCAAAATAAAACATTTTGACTGACCTGGGGCAGCGGCGGCGTCACGGCAACGCGCCCGGGAGGGGTTACGCGAAGGCTGGGAACACCCTTGAGGTAACCCTGACCGACCAGGATCGTCGCCCACGTTTCAGTTTCAGTTCCCGTGGACGGAGGATAAATGGCGCACGGTACCATCCAACCCGTCTCGGTGGAATACATCTCCATCGCCAGGCCGATCTGTCGGAGATTGGAGAGACAAGCCGTGGTGTTGGCCTGGTCTCTCGCCCGATTGAGCGCCGGCAGCAATATGGCAACTAAGACGGCGATGATCCCAATAACAACCAGAAGCTCCACCAGGGTGAACGCACGATGATGGGCACGATTTGCAAAACCTCGCATCACGACATCCTCCGCTCGACCTTGACCAGCGGCGCCTTGTCCTGCCGAAATAGGAGATGGGGCGGCAAGACACAGAGCAATTTCTTCGGCGATCACAACTTCCCGTTCTCGACTCGGGATTGATCCCAAAATCAGACGGGCAAACCGCCAAATGACGGCCAACAGAATAATCAATTATAAACCAATTTGCAAGCATTATTTGCGAAATGATCTTTGCATCGTCTTGTGATATAAAGTCATTATTTAAAGATATTTATATGATACTAACAATGAAGTGCTTGCGAATTATCCCTGATCATTTGCCAACATTACTCAACCATTGCGTCAAGTTTGACTCATATTTTGGTCAACAAATTGGGGTCTATGTAGGTGGTATGAGCCGCAAGCCCTTTTTCGGCTCGGAAATGAGGCCGGCCCGTATCGGCTAATCGCGGGAAGTGAAGCGGTATTCGCCCGATCCAACCTGGATGACAAGCGTGTGCGACTCGAAGCGTATTACTTTTATTCCGTCTGAATCGGCCAGCGGGATCATATTCTCCTGAACGGCGGCCGGGTCGCGTGCGGGGATAAAAACCGTCGCTGAAGTATTGGCGGGAATCGTTACGTTCATCCGCAACGCGCGGCCGGAGCGCGTCCAATCGCAATGGATCGTTCCGTACATGCACTGCCGGGTGGCGCCTGCCGATTTCAGATTGCCCAGCAGAAGCGGATTTTCTTATACCCCGGCGCCGAGTCATCCGGAGAAATGCCCGCCAGGTATTCGATGAACCAGGCGGAGATGTCGCCGAACATCACGTGATTACGCGATGATTTTCCATCCCAATCTTCCCACAAGGTGGTAGCGCCGCGCTCGATCCAGTTGCCCCAGCCAGGGCGGGTGCGCTGCGTGGCCAGCTTCCAGGCGATATCGCCCCGTCCATTGTCCGACAGCGCGCGAAGAATGTATTTGGCGCCGAGAATTCCCGTATCCAGATGATTGCCCGCGTGATGCACGGCGTGGACGAGATTTTCAACCACCCGCGATCGCTCGTCGTCGGGCGCGAGTCCCTGGTACAGCGCGCAAGCCAGGGCCGTTTGCGAGCCATCTCCGTAATTTCCGGTTTTGGGATCGAAGAATGTCGAGTTGAAACTTTGCCGCACCTGCTGAGCCAGATCGCGATAATGGCCGGCTTCCTGTGCGCGGCCCAGCAGTTCGGCGGTCTCGGCGACAATCAGCAGATCCCGGTAGTAATACGCGGTGGAAGTGATCTCGGCGGGCGTTTTCGTTTTCACCGGCTCCCAATCGCCCAGGCCGTAGCTGACGATATGGTCCTTCGCGAGCCGCGTGTAGAAATCAATCCATTTTTTGAAGCCGTCGTAATGGCTGGTGAGAATCCGCCGATCGCCCGATTGCCGGTACATTTCCCAGGGAATCAGCAGATAAGCCGACTCCCACGCCGGGCCATCGAGGACGTCGTAACCCCATCCGCCTGTCGGCGCGATGCACGGCAGTTTGCCATCGGCCCGCATGCAATCCTGAAACGTGTCGATCCACTGCGTGTACGACGCTTCGCCTTTGAAATGCTCCAGTCCCATGGCGACGGCAAGCTGGGCGTCGCCGGTCCAGCCGTTTTTCTCGCGCTGCGGGCAATCGGTTGGAATGCCGACGAAATTATTGAGGTAAGACCATTTCGAAGCGATTTCAATTCTGTTCAGCAGCGGATCGGAGCATTCGAATTCACCCGCCGGTTCAAAAGCGGAATGCACCACCTCGCCGACGATCGTGTCCGCGCCGGGGGCGGTGGGCAGGCCCTGGACCTGAACGTACTGGAATCCGTGATAGGTAAAACGGGGCGCCCACACTTCGACGCCGTTGCCGCTGAGCGTGTAATGATCGCATTGAAAATCGGGGGAATGAACGAGCGACTGAATCGCGGAATTGTCGAGCGTGCCATCCGGGGCCAGCACCTCGCCGCAGCGCATGCTCACCGTTGTGCCCGCGGGGCCGCTGACCGTCAGCCGCGGCCAGCCGGCGATGTTCTGGCCAAGGTCGAACAGGTAGATGCCTGGCTTCGGCTGGGAGATTTTGACGGGGCGGATGGTTTGAATCACTCGGATCGGCTCGACGTTGGAAGCCGCCAACTTGCCCGCCGGAGGCTCCCGTACGATTGCCGGTTGCCATCGTGAATCGTCAAACCCAGCGATTGTCCACCCGGGTATTTCCTTTCGCGCATCGTAAATTTCCCCGACGCGCGTCTGGTCGAACAGCCACGGACCTGTCGCCATTTTCCAGGATGAATCGGTCACCACCTGCCGGCGCGATCCATCGGCAAATTCGAGATCCAATTGCAGACGAACCTGCGGCCTGGCGCGCCACGGCGCCTTGTCAAAATCCCATGCATCGGAAACGGTGGTGTCATACCAGCCATTGCCGAGAATAATGCCGATTGCGTTGCGGCCCCGCGCGAGTTGGGAGGTCACATCATAAGTGACGTAAAGCACCCGCTTGTCGTACCTCGTCACCGGCGGGTCCAGGACATGATCGCCGACTTTCGCGCCGTTGAGGTGCAGCTCGTAATAACCCAGCCCGCAGATGTACAGCATCGCACGGCGTACGGGCTGGGAAATCTCAAACTCTTTTCTAAGCATCGGCGCGGCGAGCGGCGCATCGGATTTATCCGACGATGGGGAAGGTCCTATCCATTTCGCCGCCCAGTCATCCGGGTTCAAAAGCCCCATCGTCCAGGATGCGGGCGCGCTCCACGGCAGCGCAATACCACGCTCATCCCAAACCTCGACTTTCCAGGAGCATGCCTGCCCCGACGCCAGCGGCTTGCCGGCGTATTCCACTTGAATGGATTGAGATGAGTCGATTTTTCCGCTGTCCCACAGATCGCCTGTATCGCTCTGAAGAAGCTCGGCGGATGAGGCAACGAGAATCCGGTAAGCGGATTGCGACGTCCCCCGGCGATCGGAGCGGATGATCCAGTTCAGGCGCGGCCGGGCGACGTCCAGACCAAGCGGATCATGGAGATATTCGCAGCGAAGGTCCGTGATTCCCGGAGCCTGCCCCGATGAGGCGCCCGACGAAGCGATGCTTGAAGCGGCGATGGCCAACCAGATTCCAGCGGTCAGAAAAAGATGCAACGGTCTCACGATGCCTTTTACCGAACGGGAATTCTACCCGGCCACGCAGATTTTACCGAGATGATCACTTTGAATTGCTGGCGCCGCTCGATTCCCTGACGACAAGCTCAATATCGATGAGTGTCTGTCCCGGGCTGGGATGAGCGGGGTTCTCCATCTGCGCCAGTAATCGCTCGTAGCACACCTGCGTGAACGGATCGGCGGGAAAACGAATCGTCGTCAGCGGCACCGGCAACATGCCGGCGAACGGTTCATCATCGAACCCCGCCAGCTTCACGTCCCTGCCGATCGCGATCCCCATCCCCATCAGGTGCCGGCCCACAAGCGCCGCGTAGTGATCCATCTTGCACAGGATCGCATCCGGCTTGGATTCGCTCATGAGTTGCCGGCAGAAGTTGCCGTCCAGCTCTTCCAGGTTGGCCGTGCGGATGAGCGAACGCTCCACCGCCAGGCCGTGATCTTCCAGCGCATCGCAGTAACCGCGCAGACGATCCGATGCGGCGCTGGAGACGTACGGTGAGCCGATGAATGCGATGCGGCGGCATCCCTGGTCGATCAGATGCTCGCTGACCAGGTATCCACCGCGTCGATTGTCATAGCTGACCAGCGGCAGCTTGCTGCGCTGCGGGAAGGAGACAATGTCCCGATCCACCGCGAGCACCGCGATCCCCGCCGACAGGAGCTTGTCCACCACCACCTGGTTGTAGTGAACGATCGCCTGCGGCAACTCCACCGGATAATAGAAAACGCCACCCACGCCCTTTTCGATCAGTTCCCTGGCCGCCGCCAGCATCGGTTCCAGCGGATCGGCCCCTTCGGCGGCGCGGTTCACAAGCTGAAGGCGCAGATGATCAGTCCGGCGCGAGGCCAGTTCCGATAGATGGGCGTGAATCTGGCCGCCGATGAATCCCAGTCCCGCCGCCGAATGGGCGAAGGGGGTGAAGAGCGCGATTTTGCTGGATTCCTGCGGCCGGGCGATGTGTGTGCCTCCGCCGCGCTGGCGGCTGAGCAGCCCCTTCCCCTTCAGTTCCCGCATCGCCCGCGCCACTGTGGAGCGCGATGCGGAGAAAGTCTTGGCCAGCTCCGCTTCCGTGGGCAGTCGATCCCCCGGCTGAAACCGTCCTGAGGCGATCTCACCCAGCAGCGTGTCAAATACCTCGCGATGCCGGGGCTTGCGGCCTTCCGCGATGCTTCCGCTGGGAACATCCACCGAAATCGAGCTGGAAGTGACGTTCCTGCGCCGCATGTGCAAATTCCTGTAAGCCTAAAAAGCCCTGAATCAAACTGGTATCAATAGTCGAATCATTGTATAGTCAAAAAAAGCCGGATACAAGCGGATTCTGACAAGAATGTGTCTGCGTATAATATACTTATCAACATACACTTAAGTTCAATTGGCGATCCCGGCGGATCGGAGATGATAAGCTATGCGGGTAACGCAAACCGTACTCGGCTGGCCGATGGTTTTCGCTCTGATCATGGTGGGCCTATGGCCGTTGATTTCGGCTGGGGCTGAAAATACCGGTTTCGATGCTCGTCCCCTGATGCGGGGCAGGATGGATTATGAGCGGGCGGCCACGGAGGTTCAAAATTACATTCAGGTTACGTTTTATCTGCCGGGGAGGGGGCTTTACGCGCATTCGATCAGCGATCGGCATCCCGACTTTACCTGGGGCAACGGGGTTTCTCTCTCAGCGCTGGTGGGAGCCGCTCGCAACGAGCCGACTCGGTACCCTCCGATTTTGAATCGGTTCTTTGTCGCGCTGGACGCCTATTGGGATGGGCTGGCGCCGCACGGCGGTTATGAGCCGGCGCCGACTCGCGGCGGGGGAAACGATAAATATTACGATGACAACGAGTGGATGGCCCTTTCTTACACCGAGGCGTATGAGTTGATGCGCGATCCGCGGTATCTGGACCAGGCGCAGCGCTGTATGGATTTTGCGCTTTCGGGATGGGATGACACGGCGCTGGGTGGGGGCATCTGGTGGCACGTGAGCCGGAAGTCGAAAAATGTCTGCTCCAACGCCCCCGCCGCCGAGGCGTGCCTACGGCTGGCGTGTTACCTGCCGCCAGCAAAGGCGAGTGAATTGATCTCCATGGCGAAGCGGATCGTCGCGTGGACCGACAAAACATTCCGGGACGACCGCGGGCTGTATTCCGATTCGATCTCCACCGTCACGGGAAAAATGAACCCTGCGAAATTAACGTACAACACCGCGCTGATGATCCGCGCACTTCTGGGACTTTACCGCATCACCGGCGATCAGGTGTATTTCCAGGAAGCGATCCGCTCGGCCGATTCGTCCGACTGGTTTCTGGACCCGCGCACGCACGCCTACCGCGACGCGGTGAAATGGTCGCACCTGATGGTGGAGGCGGATCTGGAGATTTTCCGCGCCACCGGCAACGCACATTATCTGCAGCGGGCGATGGACAACGCTGATTACGAATATGCAAAGTGGAAGCAAATGCCGCCGAATACCGCGATCGACAATGCCTCTATCGCCCGGGTGCTGTGGCTGCTCGCGGACATGCAATCGGCAGGGGGAGAGAAGTTTTGGCGGCAGGTCGATCGCCGTATGACCCGTCTCGGCCCGTGATCTAAGGGCGAATTCAGTGGTTGATCGACCGCATCCTCGCTATCATCCCGGCAGTGTTTAATCAATTATTTTTCGATAGCCTCTCGAAGCTCGCGCGTCGATGAATCGCCTCGCACGTTTCTTATGTTGTGCGGTTTTATCGGGGGCCGGCTGGGGGTGTCAGAATCCCACAAAAGAGACCGCGTTCCGCGATATTCAGGGGGATGTTTCAAATCGGATCGGACTGACGGTCCGGTGGAACACTCAAACGCAGGACGACCGCGCCGTCGATGCTGCCGTGAACGCATTACTCGCACATCCGCTCAGCGCCGGGGAATCGGTACAAATTGCGCTGCTCAACAACCGCCATCTTCAGGCAAGGTTCGAAGACCTGGGAATCGCCCAGGCGGATTTGGTGCAGGCGGGGCTTCTGAAAAATCCGGTATTTGATGTGGGCGTGCGCTTTCCGGATCGGTCGCCGCTGGGGACGTATCTCGACATCGGCGTTGCGGAGGATTTCCTGGATATCGCGCTGCTGCCCGCGCGGAAGAAACTGGCGGAGGTTCGATTTGAAGAAACGAAGGCGGAAATAGTCGCGGAGGTGCTGGCGGTCGCCTCGGATACCCGGGAAGCCTTTATAGATTATCAGGCATCCTGGCAGATGTTGCAGCTCAGCCGCACCGCGGCGGAGGCGGGCGAGGCTTCTATGGAAGCGGCCAAACGGATGCGCGATGCGGGAAACATGGATGATTTGACGTTCACACAGGAGCGCGAGAATGCCGTTCGCGCTCAAATCGAGCTGACGGATGCGGAGGAGACGGAAGCGCAATCGCGTGAAAAGGCGAACGACGAGATGGGTTTGCTATCGCCGCAAACGGAGTGGACGGCCGCAGCGCTGGATCCAATCCCCACGGAAAACCCTGAGCCGAAAGACCTGGAATCCCTCGCCGTGCGCCGCCGCCCGGATGTGGCGGCCGCGCGGCGAGAAATCGAAGCCCAATCCCGTATCCTCGGACTTACCGCCGATTTTCGGTTTTTCAGCAGCGCCGATCTCGGCGCCGATTTCGAGCGGGAAACCGACGGCCAGTGGCGGATCGGGCCGTCGCTTTCGCTGCCCCTGTCGCTGTTTGACATGGGGGATGCGAAAGTCTCGCGGGCGCAGGCGATGCTCCGGCAAAGCGAGGAGCAATGCCTGGCGCTGATTATCGACGTACAATCCCAGGTGAGAGCCGCCCAGCGCCAGATGCACGATGCCCGCGTGAAGGCGATCCTCTATCGCCAGGAATTGCTGCCCATCGAAAACGATCTGCTTCACCAGACGCAGCTCCGGTATAACGGAATGTTGGCGGGTGTGTTTCAGCTTCTGGACGCGAAAAAGCAGCAGGTGGATTCAGAGCGCGAATACATCGATGCGCTGAAGGAATACTGGATAGCCCAAAGCGAACTGGAGCGCGCCGTCGGCGGACGGCTCGACAGCGAAATCCCAACCACCCAGCCGCAAACCGCCGGAGGTGCATCGTGATGACACGACGTGAAATTCTGGGCGCGGCGGCGCTGGCGGCGGGAGCGATCGCCGGTGGAACCGCGATCGTCAATCGCGCTTCGAATGTGCTCGCCGAGCAGGCTCCCTCGACGCCGCGCGATTACACCCCGGTACATACGCTCAATGGCACGACCCTGGAATTCAAGGTGGTGGATGGCGTGAAGGTGATGCACCTGACCACCGGTGAAATCGAGCATGAGTTTGCGCCGGGACTGAAGGCGCATTGCTGGGGCTTCAATGGCCGCACGCCGGGGCCGACGATCGAGCTGGTCGAGGGCGACCGCGTTCGAATCTATGTGACCAATCAGCTTCCCGCGCCGACAACGGTTCATTGGCATGGGCTGCGTATTCCCAACGGCATGGACGGAGTCAACGGGCTCACGCAGCCGGCGATCGCGCCGGGGCAGACGTTCCTGTATTCGTTCCAGGTTCCGGAGGCCGGGACGTTCATGTATCACCCGCATTTCGACGAGATGACCCAGCAGGGGATGGGACTGATGGGCATGTTTATCGTTCATCCCCGCGATGGAAGAATTTCTCCCGTCGATCGCGATTATGTCATCATGCTCAGCGAATGGCGCATTGATCCGGGCGCGAGCAGGCCGGTGACCAGCGAGATGACCGACTTCAATGTTCTGACGATGAACAGCAAGGTTTACCCGGCCACTGAGCCGATTGTCGCGCAGCTCGGCGAGCGCGTGCGGATTCGACTCGGCAATCTGGGGGCGATGGATCATCATCCGATTCATCTCCACGGGTTTCAGATGGTGGTCACCGAGACAGACGGCGGAATCGTGCCGGAGACGGCGAGATATTCCGCCAACACGGTTCTCGTGCCGGTCGGCAGCACGCGCGCGTGCGAGTTTGTGGCGGATAATCCGGGCGACTGGCCGCTGCACTGCCACATGACGCATCACATCATGAACCAGATGGGGCACGGGTTGCCCAATACTCTGGGCGTGGATGCGGCAGCCATCAACAAAATTGTCCAACCGCTGATTTCAGATTACATGACGATGGACACGACCGGAATGAACGACATGGCGGGGATGGCGATGGACACGCCGAAGAACAGCATTCCGATGCTCGGAGGAAAAGGGCAATTCGGGCTCATCGACATGGGCGGGATGTTCACACTCGTAAAAGTCCGCGACAAGATCAACGGATATGACGATCCGGGGGATTATCAGTTTCCAAAGGGGAGCGTGGCAGCGGAAGCGACGGGGGAGGAATTGCGGCAGGATGGGATTGAGGTGTAGCGTTGAAGAACACGCCCCGCGAGCGGGGCGGCTAAACGGGGAGCGGGTTATTCCATCTGATATTTCAACTCAAGCTGCGGGCCGATGATTCGAATGATGAGTTCATTGGCGATGGCGTAATGGCGGGGCTCGGTGGTGGCGCTGCCCCAGGCGAGGGCGAATTGCTCCAGTTGGGTTTCGCCATGCATCTTTTCGCTGACGCCGAGCACGACTTCCTTGGCGCGCAGATCGCGCGCTGTTGTGGCGATCGCGTACAGGGGATTGTTGGTCGGCAGGACGACGGGATATACCTGCTTGCCGACGCGCTCGGCAATGGTCACGATCCGGGTCAGCAATTCGCGGTCGTCATCGTCCATGGAAAGTTCCCGTTCGGTGACGCCCAGCGTGCGCGCCGGCAGCACCTTGCAGGTGACGACCACGATATCCTGTTTGTCGGTGTTGACCTCATTCAGAATTTTCTCAAGGACCGGCAAGCTGCGCGGCCCGCGCGCGGCGACGAGCACCGGCGACGGATGCTTCAAGCCCAGCGATTCGATCGTCACGCTGTCGCTGGTCTTTTCGTTGAATTGCTCGAGATGCTCGTGAGTTCCGCCGTGTCGGCGATGGCTGATGCGCTCGACGATCACAAAAGCCGCCAGGAAAAACGCCGTGAATCCCACGCCCCAGATTGTCGCGGTCTTTTTCGTCATCAGGTTTACCAGCGCGGTGCTGACCAGCACGAGAAACACCGCGATAATCCCGATGGGAATCTGCAGTTCCCCGGTCAGGGTGGGCTTGATGACATTGAACGGCACGTTGTACGCCCGTGGCCGGCGATTTTTAAACCTGAGCACCGCCATCGCCAGCGACATGAATACGAACGACCAGACCACGCCAAACGCGTACGCTTCGCCCAGCGTGTTGACATCGCCAAGGCTGGCGAGGATCACGACGATCTGCGCAACGCCGACGAGGTTGATGATTCGATTGGTGGTTCCATATCTCCGGTGCGGGCGCTGGAACCAGGGAGTCAGTACCCCATCTTCCGCCAGGCGATTCAGCACGCCGTTTGATCCAACCAGGCTGGTGTTGACGGCCCCGGCGAGGATCAGGAATCCGACGATCACGACGAAACATTCCATGACGATTTTGAGCCAGTCCGGCCCGACAAAGTAGTGAACCAGCCCGTTAATCAGGTTGTCGCGATATCCGCCGTTGTCGCGCTCGACGTGCTGAAACTGGCGCTGAATCACGATTTCGTGCGAGGTTCGGCTGAGAGATTCTCGGCCGCGGGAATCGGTCGTGCGGAGGATCTCGTATCCCCAATCAGCGGAGTGCGTCGCATCCGGCGGCCGGAGATAATCGACCTCCCACCACGTTTTGTCCACTGCAGCGTCGATTGTCTCGGTGCCGTTGTTGACGATCTGCGTGATCACGCGCTTGCCGTCGGGAATGATCAGAACCGCGAGGAAACTCATAATGCCGGTCAGGCAGATCGCGTAGACGGATATCACGCGCCCGGCGCGGAGCAGGTTCTTGAGCTTGGGCGCTTCGATCTCGCGGTTCACCTGGGCGAGGGATTCTTCACCGCTCATCGCCAGCAGCGAATGGCCGAAAGCGACGAGGATTCCAATAGAGCCGAGAACCCGCGGAAAGTGCTCCAGCCAGCCGGAGGATGCCTGCTTGGTGGGATCGAGACTGGTCTGGGTGAAGACGGGATGAAGCGGCGGAAGCTCGAGCGTGCCGGCGGATCTCATCCAGAGGGTGATGCCGCTCCAGATGAAAATCAGCAGGCCCATGACAGTGGTCAACTGCATGATGCGCAGCGCCCTCTCGCTGGATTCGTGGATGCCAATGATATTGGTGCGCCAGAAATAGAACGTGATGCCGATGGCGATCAGCATCGTGATCAGGTTGACCATGAACGGGCGGGTGGTGGAATCAAAAACGACGGGATGGGGCCAATGCCAGGTGGCGAGCTTCAGCATGTCGCCGAACAGACCGACGAGGTATTGCCCCGCGGCCACGGCGCTGATCGGGCCGGTGAGGATGTAGTCGAACATCAGGGCGCTGACGGAGAGCTTTGCCAGGCCCCCGCCAACGGCGCCCTTGACGACTTTATAAACTCCGCCGCGGGTGAAGAGGGTGCAACTCTCCATGTACACCGCGGTGACGGGGTACACAAAAAGCATCACGGCAAGGATGAACCACGGCGCCGCCTTGCCGACGGCCTGCTCGCTGATCCCGCCGATGTAATAGGCGGTGCTGGCCAGATCGCACAGAACAATCGCCGCGGCGCGCCAGAAGCTGATGAACGCCAGCGCGACGCTGCTGACGACCAGCACATTTACCCTGCGGCGATGTCCCGCATCCGGAAGCTGCGCGACATCGAAAATGGCCGGTGAATCTTTGCTCGGCACCGACAATCTCCCACCGCAGGCGCGGCGACAGAGTCAGATCAAAACGCGAGTGCGTGCGCCGACAAAATGCATGGCCCTCATGGCCCGATCGCCTTGCCTCCCGATTCGCCGGTGCGGATGCGGTAGCATTCCAGCAGGGGCAGAACGAAGATCTTTCCATCCCCGATTTTTCCGTTCTCAGAGCGGGCGGCCTTCATGATGGCGTCAACCGTCGGCTGCACGTAATCCTCGTTGACGGCGATTTCCAGTTTCACTTTCGTCAGCAGGCGGATGACGCCTTTGTTGCCGCGAAAGGATTCCGAATAACCGCGCTGGGTTCCGCATCCGCGAACATCCGATGCGGTCATGAGGTGCACCTGTTTGGCATCGAGCGCATCCTGCACTTCTTCGAGTTTTTCAGGGCGAATAATGGCAACGATCATCTTCATGGTGGTCTCCGTGTTGGGCGGTGAAAAAGACCGGTGGGCGGATCAGTGAAATCCGCCCACCGATCAGATAAGGGCTGAAAGAAAATGTCGAACCGGCATCATTTCTTGGCGCCGACCAGATCGTCCGCGGATTCTTCCGCCCCATTGGGCGGCCAGTGTCCGACGACGTCCTTCGACGACCCGCGCGGGGCCGCCAGGGCCGAGATGACATACTCCGGGTACGCCGGACTGCCATGCTCGTGAAGGTCCAGACCTTCCAGTTCGCCTTCCTTGGAGATGCGAAGCCGGCCGAACATGTTCAGGACCGCGAAGACAAGCATCGCGACCAGGAACGTGGCGCCATGGATGCACAGAATGCCGATGCACTGCGCCTCCACTACTTTCCAACCGCCGCCGTAAAACAAGCCGGTGAGCGGCGCGTTGTACAGTGGGCTTGCGGTGTTGACGGTGTCGGGAATGCCCAGCGGGTTGCTGCCTGCCGCGGAATATTGTCCGCAGGCAAACAGGCCCAGCGAGAGCGTGCCCCACAAGCCGTTGAGGGCATGCACGGGCCATGCGCCGATGGGATCGTCGATTCTCAGGAATTCAAGGAGATCGATGCCGAGTACAACCAGCACTCCCGCAACCGCGCCTAAAGCGCACGCGCCCGTGGGGCTTACCCAGTAACAGGGGCATGTGATTGCGACCAGTCCGGCCAGAAAGCCGTTGGTGATGATCGCGCAGTCCCACTTCTTGATCCGGAAGTAGAGGAAGAATTCCGCCGCCAGACCGCCGGTGCAGGCGGCAAGGGTTGTGTTGGCGGAAATTCGGCCGATGCCGCCGAAATCCATCGCCGACAGCGACGAACCGGGGTTGAAGCCATACCAGCCGAACCACAGCAGGAATCCACCGATCACGCCGACGGTAAGATCATGCGGGAGCATGGGCGCCCCGCCGTCGCGCTTGAACTTTCTACCGATTCTCGGCCCAAGCATGATGCCGCCGGCGAGGGCGATCCACCCGCCGATGGAGTGCACCACCGTCGAACCGGCAAAGTCGTGGAAGTTCATTCCGAAGTTGGGAAGGAAATGGGTGAACGCGTTGGGTGTTGCGCTCTGGCCCATGTTCGCCAGGAATCCGTCCGGACCCCACGCCCAGTGGCCGATGATCGGATAGATGAAGCCTGACACGCAGATCGAGTAGAGGATATCGCCGATGAAATCGGTGCGGCCGATCATCGTTCCGGAGCAGATCGTGGAAGCGCAATCCGCGAACGCGAACTGGAACACCCAGTGCGCCAGCACCGGCACGCCGGTTGAGGCGTACAGCGTCGTCGCCGTCACGTTCTGAAGGAAAAACCAGCTATGAACCGGCCCCCCGGGCGTATCGTTGGGATCGTGCCAGCCGATGATTCCATTGCCCTGGCCGAACATGAACGCGTAGCCCCAGGTGTAATAAAGGAACCCGCACAGGCAGGTGTCGAAAATACATTCGACGAGCACGTTGACGGTTTCACGCGAACGGCAGAAGCCCGCTTCAAGCATTGTGAAGCCGGCCTGCATGCAGAACACGAGGAATGCGGCGACGAGTGTCCATGCGGTGTTGATCGGGTTGATCGCCGGGTTTTTGGTCGGATCGCTCAAATCAGCCAGCATCGCGGGCGATGGCGCTGTGGATGCCTGTCCAAATGCGGCCGACCCCGTCAGTGCATGGAACACTGCCGGGCCGATCACAATGAGACCAAGCACCATGAGGATGCCCAGAGCCTTGCCTGCCATGATGAGTTTGAAATAGCGACGCCATTCCGGGTCGCGCAACCGCAGGCGAAGTCGCGAGAACTTCTCCGCGTAAGAGAGTTTTTCTTTTGTCTTTGCCACAGATTTTCTCATAGACAAGCTCCTTGCATACTCGTCACGAGGGAACTAACGGACGTACCGAGAGCGGGACCGAACGCTCGGCCCTTTGCGCCAGTAATGAAACGATCCAGAGAATAAGAGACGCCCGCCGCCGGCATTGGCGCTCTCTCACTTCAATGCGAACCCATTGGCAAAGTGGGTGCCATCAATCGCGCAAAACTCGATGCGATGATCAAAGCCCGCGAAGCGCAAGGAATGTCTCAGTCGCGAGGCAACCGCCGATAGCGTGCGCGCGTTGCACGCATTTTTTTCAAGCGAGTATCCGGGGGACGGTTTCGAGGCTTCGGCGCGCCGCGCGCGCGAAGTCGCAATTGGCACATTCACCCAGCAGCGATCAACACTTCCATCACGCGCCGCAAGACCCCTGGAATCCGTTCAATCGATTAAGCAAAACAACACGCAAAGCACGCCCTGCGCCGCCCACGAAGAACGCTTTGCATAAAAATTAAACGTTCGTGCCTGATTTTTGTGACGCGAAATCCAAAAGACTGACTTTGCGCAAACATATGTGCAGCCACAACTAAGATCGAAAGCAGCGAGCGTTCTCTGCATGATTTTTGAGTGAATCCATGCGATAGTTGTTTAATCGCGCGATTAGCGCGCATCTGTCTGGAAGGCACAGATGAACCTATGATCGGCGGAGCCGGGTGAAAGTGCGTGCTTACGCCGCGGAGACGAAATCCCAAGCCGTGAAAAACGCCCGAACCGCCGCCCGCTATCTGCAGCGGTATTACGTTTGCAATCCTCTTTCGATCAACGATTTTGATCGCCGGTTGAGTTGAAAAATGTCCGAAGGCAAGTCAGACCCGCGCGCAATGAGGATCCTCGTCATCGATGATGAGGAGAACATCCGCTTTGCGCTCACGATGTGTCTTGAATCCGAAGGCCACAAGGTGATGGCCGTGGGCACGATCGACATGGCCATCGAGGAGGCCGCGCGACACGCTTTCGATCTTATCTTCCTCGACGTTCGGCTTGGAACGCACAACGGCCTGGACTACATCAAGACTCTGCAGGATGAAAGCCCCTGGGCGCGGATCATCGTCATCACGGCCTATGCATCCATTGACACGGCCGTTGAGGCGATGAAACGAGGCGCCAGCGATTATCTTTCCAAACCGTTCGAACCAGCCCAGCTTGCATTGCTGGTGAATAAGGTGGGCGAACGCCGCCTGCTCGAGCGCAAAGTCGATTCCCTGCAAAAAACACTCGGGGCGATGGACCCGGAATTTGATTTCAAATCCGCCAGCCCAATCTATCGCGAATCCATCGAATTCGCCCGGCGAATCGCGACGGCCAGTTCGCCCGTTTTAATTCGGGGCGAGGCCGGCACCGGCAAGGGGCGGCTGGCGCGCGCCATCCACCAATGGAGCGGACGCGCCGAAGGCCCGTTCGCGGCGATTTCATTTGACGGGCCTTCGCTGGAGGCCATCGAAGTCGAACTCTTCGGCTCCGATCCTGAAATCGGCGGGAAAGTCGGCGCCATCGCCTTTTGCCACGGCGGCACACTTCTGCTGGATGAAATCAGCCAGGTTCCCATGCGGCTTCAGCACAAGCTGCTCAGCGTGGTGCGCGACAAGGAGTTTGAGCGGGAGGGGCAGTTCGTTCGCCGGCCGGTTGACGTTCGCATCATCGCCACCACCAGCGTCGATCTGCCCCGGCTCGTGGAAAGCGGGAAATTCCGCGATGACCTGTTCATGGCGATGACGGTCGCGCAGGTGGACATCCCGGCCCTGCGCGAAAGGCCGGAAGATGTGCTGCTGCTATCGGAGCGATATCTGGCCTATTTCAGCCGCGAACATCACAAGTCGATCGTGGGTTTCACGCGCGATGCCACATTTGTCCTTAAGACGCATCTCTGGCCGGCAAACACGCGGGAATTGCGAAATGTGGTTGAGCGCGCCGTGCTGGCATGCGATGCTCAGTACATCGGGCTGGAGGACCTGCCCGCCGACCTGATGAACGCGACCATCAAATCGCGCGCGGAGAGCATGAACGGCTATCAGGTCGGCGATCTGGTGCCGCTGCAGGTAATCGAGGAAGCGCACATCCAGCAGGTATTGAAGTCAGCCAAGACGCTGCGCCGCGCCGCCGCGGTCCTGGGCGTCAACGCCAGCGCGCTGTGCCGGCGCCTCAAGCGGATCAAGTCAGAGGACGAAAATGACAAGCTTGCGGAATAGGCTCTGGCTGGGGTTTGGAAGCCTCCTGCTTATCGTCTTCGCCGTCAGCCTCCTCAGCCTGGTCGTCTTCACGCGCTACAGCCACGCGATGGAGCGTGTGTTTCGCGAAAATTATGACAGTGCCGTTTATTGCGACGCCATGAAAGAATCGCTCGATCAACTGAATACCCGCGCCCAGCGGTTGATCTGGGAAGAGCCCGAGGCGCGCAAGATCGATCTTTCCGCTATCGAAACTCGATTTGAAAATAACCTCACCCTGCAGCTCGGCAACACCACATTGCCCGGCGAACGCGATGCGAGCCTGCATCTGGCGGATTTGTGGCGGCAATATCGCGAGCATTATGACAACTTCGATAGCGTGCAGGCGGGACGTTCCGATCTTTACAAGAGCGACCTGCTCCCTCGATACGATGAGCTGAAGCAGGTGGCCCAGCACGTCGCCGACATGAATATGTCCAACATGGTTTCGGTTGACGGACAGGCCAAGCTGACTTTGCTCCGCGTGCGCAGCCTGCTGCTGATTCTGGTGATTACCGGAACCGTGCTGGCGGCCATTGTCGTCGGCACGGCGGGGGCGAGCATTTTGCGGCCGCTGCGCGATCTGACCGACTCGGCGCGCCAGATCGAATCGGGCAATCTGGATCTGAATTTAACGCCGACATCCCGGGACGAGATCGGCGAGCTTGCCGAGGCGTTCAATTCGATGACCTCGCGCTTGCGCGAATTCAAACAGATCGACCACGACCGCCTGCTGCGAACCAAGCAGACCACTCAATTGGCGATCGACAGCTTACCCGATGCCGTCTTTGTGATCGGGCCGGACGACACCATCGAAATCTCCAACGTTGCGGCGCGAACCTATTTCGGCATCGAACCAGGCTGCGAAGTTTCCAGCCTCGGCCTCAGTTGGTTGCCCGCGATTTATCAGGAAGTGAAGACCCACAACCGGCCGGTCGAGCCCGAGGGATACAAATCGGCCGTTCAATTGTTCGTCGATGGCAATGAACGATTCCTTCTTCCCCGCGCCGTGCCGATGCTCAGCCCCGATCAAAGGCAGCTCGGCGTGACGCTCATCCTCGTGGATGTCACGCGCCTTCGGCAGGTGGATGAAGCCAAGAGCAGTTTGGTTTCGACGGTCTCGCACGAATTGCGAACCCCGCTGACTTCGCAGCAATTGCTCCTGGGTTTATTGCTCACCAGCGTGGGACCGACGCTGTCGCCGCCTCAGAGACGGATGCTGGAAGTCGCCAAAGCCGACAGCGATCGCCTGTACCGCACGATCAACGAGCTGCTTAGCCTGAGCCGCATGGAATCAGGCCGCGCACAGTTCCAATTTCGAAATATCTCGCCCGTTGAAATCATTCGTTCGGCGGTG
>Ga0302326_10008044_pt1 | contig 23339 bp, 12 predicted proteins | sample Palsa_T0_3_FD_202264 | JGI IMG/M metagenome (GOLD analysis project Ga0302326, IMG submission 202264) | Peat permafrost microbial communities from Stordalen Mire near Abisko, Sweden - Palsa_T0_3 | ecosystem: Environmental > Terrestrial > Soil > Palsa > Peat permafrost | place: Sweden: Abisko... | reverse complement strand
TGTATATCAAGTCTCTCCTCTGTGCCTCGGCATTGCTGGCCGGCTCAGTCGGTCTGAGCACGGCCTGGGCGCAGCAGCCGGGCAGCATGCCGGCGCAGCAGCCGGGCATCCCCAGCCCCGCGCAGGGCGCACAGCAGACCTCGCCCTCCGGGATGGGGCCGGCCAGTGAAAATAGCGGCCCCAGCATGCAGGCCATGGACGATCGCACCTTTGTGAAGGAGGCCCTCGAAGGCGGCGAAGCCGAGGTGCAGCTTGGCCAACTGGCGCAGCAGAAGTCGCAAAGCGACGACGTGAAGCAGTTTGCGCAGAAGATGGTGACCGACCATACGCAGATGGGCCAGGACATGATGGTCGTGGCCAAGAATCTCGGCGTCAGCGCCCCCAATAGCCTCTCAAAGAAAGACAAGCAGTTTATGGCCAAGCTTGCAGGGCTCTCCGGCGCTCAGTTTGACCAGGAGTACATCAAGGCGATGGTCAAGGATCATAAAGACGACCTGAAGGCCTTCAAGGACGAAGCGCAGATGGCGCAGGACTCCGGTGTGAAGCAGGAAGCTCAGAAAGGCGAGCAGGTGATCCAGGAACATCTGCAGATGATTGAGCAGATCGCGCAGAGCCACAACGTCAGCGCCGGACAGAAGGAGACATCGAGCCTTCAGTAAGGCTGCGTCTTAATTCACGCAAGTGCGATCACAGCGGCGCGCGCCTCCCAAGGGCATGCGCCGCTTTTTGTTGGGACGCCGCCGGCCAGGACGGTTGGCCCCGGGGATCGATGAGCGAATTTGCCTTTTAGCATCGCTTTATAAATGCTCCGGGATACATTTGCATTTTCTGAACCTTTCATTTCGTTCTCGTTGCGTAACCGTTGGGGAGCTTATCCGCTCCGCAGTTGATGACTTTTTCGTTGTTCAGGCCACAGTCCTCGATAAATGTAATCGAAGCGAACTCGTCAATCACGAGCTTTGGGTACGCCGGTTCAGCATCCCCAGTTTGAGGATCTCCTCCAAATGCCCGGACCAGAGTAGGAATTGCTGTCTGGCCCCATTGGTGGTACTCTGAACGGGTGATAGCTCTTAGCCGCATGAACGCCGAAGTCTGTTGTTGCGCAACGATGTGTTGCGTACGCATGTCTTCTGGCGTGAGGGATGGGCAGAGCTAAAGTTCAGCTACAAGCCGGCACCTCAATCGGACCCACCGCCAGAAATTGACTTGGCAGGTGGGTTTTCCGTTTTGGATTGAAATCGAGGCGGGTGCGGCCGGAAAGACTCTTTCCAACCCGCTTCTGCTAAGGGAGAAGAGCAATGGGCGTTCCTGAAATTCGAGCGGAAGACCTGAAGAAGCGGCTCGACGCTGGTGAAAATCTCTATCTGCTCGATGTGCGCGATGAATTCGAATTCGAAACCTCCAACATTGGCGGGCATCTCATTCCGCTGGCCGAGTTGCCCCGCCGCGTGAACGAACTCGATCGCGGGCAGAAGATTGTTGCGGTATGCAAAATGGGGCCACGCGGAGCCAAGGCGGTGCAACTGCTGAATAAGGCCGGCTTCAACCAGGTGTGGAACCTGACCGGCGGAATTCATGCATGGTCCGATCGGGTGGATCACGGCGTCCGCAAATACTAGATCCCTGACCGCGTGAATTGACTTACGCGGACGAGGTTGTTTGCGCACCGCACCCACAGGTTTTAGAATTGCCTTGCAATCACACCAGGAGGCATACCGTGGCTGAAGAAGTCGTCCGCGCCTCGATGAGCGACGAAGCGGCATATCAACTCGCCAACGTTACCAAGACAGCTCCGCAATTTGGGGCCATCACGCCGCGCTGGCTGGTTCGTCTGCTTGATTGGAAGCCGCTGGAGGCGGGAATTTTCCGGCTGAACAAGGTGGATGAAACCAAGCCGATTGAATCCGTCTGCAGCCACGAGGATGAGTCGCCCCTCGCCTCGACGTACATCAAGTACGAGGAAGAGCCTCGGGAGTATGTGCTGAGCAGCATCAATGCGGTACTCAATATTCGTACCCGGGTCTCCGATCTTTACAGCAATCCGTACGACCAGGTTCGCGAGCAGCTGCGGCTTCTGATCGAGAGCGTGAAGGAGAAGCAGGAGAGCGAACTGCTCAACAACGCGGACTACGGCCTGCTGAACAACGTGGTCGAGCCGCAAAGGATCAAGACGCGCAAGGGCGCGCCCACGCCGGACGATCTTGACGAGCTTTTGACAAAGGTGTGGAAGGAGCCATCGCTGTTCCTGGCGCACCCGCGCGCGATTGCAGCTTTTGGGCGGGAGTGCACGCGCCGCGGAGTGCCTCCGCCAACGGTGACGCTGTTTGGCACGCCGTTCCTGACGTGGCGCGGAGTTCCGCTCATTCCCTCCGACAAGATTGCGGTCAGAGCCCGCGACCACAAGACGAAGATTCTGCTCCTGCGCGTGGGTGAAAGGAAGCAGGGAGTGATCGGCCTGTTTCAACCTGGACTTCCGGGAGAGCAAAGCCCCGGCTTGTCCGTGCGTTTCATGGGCATCGATCAGAGGGCGCTGGCGTCTTACCTGGTGGCGCTCTACTGCTCTGCGGCCGTACTTACCGACGATGCGATTGCCCTGCTCGAAGACGTTGACGTAGGACAATACCATGAGTACAAGTGAGTCGTCGCTCGGCGCGTTCGTAATTCCGGAGGTGGACAGCACTGGTGCGGGATTGCCGGGAAGCGCGGGCATAGCTCCCGGCATTCTCTCCGCTACCGAGTTGGCGCGCATGGCCAATGCAATGTTCAACGCGCTGCCTGACGAGGCGCAGCAGCCGGCGATTGCCGCGGCGCGCGTGGTGTTGCCTGCGAATTCTGCCTTCAGCGGAAACCCCTATGCGGCTGTTCCCAGTCCCACCGCGCCCGCTGTTCCTGGGCTTCTTGCCGGGTTTGCAGAGCTGCAGCCTGCCGGCTTTGCAGAGCTGCAGCCTGCCGGCTTTGTCGCCACGCCGGACCGCAGCGCGCCGACCGATTTGCGCTCCAGCGCCGTAACTCCCGCAGCGCCCATCGGTTCTCAAGCAGGCCGTGGCGCCGCGCCCGCGGTTCCGCCCGATCCAGCGTTTGGATTCCTTGCCGATGCCCGTCCACTCTTTGTTCCGCCTGCCGCTGATCCTGTGCATCAAGACACTCCCGCTTTTGCGTTCGGCAGCGCTGCGCCCGGCGAAGAGAGCTTTGCGTCCATTCCCTACTCGTTGTTCACGGATGTCCCAGCATTGCGGCTGGCCGGCACGCCTCAGCCGCCTGCGCCGGCGGTTCCCGGCGCCTTTGGCGTGGTAGAATCATCGGCAATTCCGGCGTTCAGTTTTCTTGAGGACGCGCGGCCGCTGTTTTCAAATCCCGCAGCCCTGCCCGGACCGGCGCCGGCCGATGCCGCCGCGAGCGCTGCCAATCCCTTCGCAACGCCGCTGGATCGGAATGCGCCGCAGCTGCCCGGCGCGGTCGCCCACGCTCCTCAATTCAGCGCGCCGCCGGCTCACGATGGCGCCGGTCAGCCGCGGCCGATTTACGCATTTGACGGCGTTCCGGTTGTGGCGCCGATTGGCTCGGCGCCCGAGTTGCCGCAGGATATCGGCCTCTCTTCCTATGCTTTCGATGTGGAGGCAATTCGCCGCGACTTCCCCATCCTTCGCGAAGTAGTAAACGGCCGTCCGCTGATCTGGCTCGACAACGGCGCTACCACGCAGAAGCCGCAATCGGTCATCGACCGGCTCAGCTACTTCTACGAGCACGAGAACTCGAATGTGCATCGCGCGGCTCATGAACTGGCCGCCCGCGCAACCGACGCGTATGAATCGGCTCGTGAGAAGACACGCCGCTTTCTCAATGCGGGAGCGCCGCGCGAAATTGTGTTTGTTCGCGGAGCCACCGAAGCCATCAACCTGGTGGCGCAGAGCTGGGGACGACGCAACATCCAGAAGGACGACGAGATTGTCATCACCTGGCTCGAGCATCACGCCAACATCGTGCCATGGCAGATGCTGTGCGCGGAAAAAGGCGCGCGGCTTCGAGTTGCTCCGGTGGACGACTCAGGCCAGGTGCTGCTGGACGAGTACGAAAAGCTGCTGGGACCGAAGACGCGCCTGGTGTCGATTACGCAGGTCTCGAATGCTCTGGGCACCGTGGTTCCCGTAAAGGAGATGGTGGAGGCCGCGCACCGGCATGGCGCGCGCGTGCTGGTGGATGGCGCGCAGGCTGTCTCCCACATGCGCGTGGATGTGCAGGCTATCGACTGCGACTTCTATGTTTTCTCGGGGCACAAGGTGTTCGCGCCCACTGGCATCGGCGTGGTGTATGGGAAGTCGGAAGTGCTGGACAACATGCCGCCCTGGCAAGGCGGCGGCAACATGATCCAGGACGTGACGTTCGAGAAGACGCTTTACCAGCCGCCTCCCCAGCGCTTTGAGGCGGGCACGGGCAACATCGCCGACGCGGTGGGCCTGGGTGCAGCGATCGACTATCTCGATCGCGTTGGCATTGCCAATGTGGCACGCCACGAGCACACGCTGCTGGTTTACGCGACGGACGCGTTGCTACGCATTCCAGGGCTGCACCTCATCGGCACAGCAAAAGAAAAGGCAGGCGTGCTGTCGTTTGTGATGGATGGTTTGCGCACCGAGGAGATAGGCGACTACCTGAACCGTAAAGGCATCGCGGTACGCGGCGGCCACCACTGCGCGCAGCCCATCGTGCGCCGCTTTGGAGTCGAAAGCACGCTTCGCGCCACACTGGCGCTTTACAACACCTGCGAAGAGATCGATGCGCTCATTGCCGCGCTGTGGGATCTGCGCCAGGGCCGCGGTGCGGGAGTCGCCTGATTGCATGAAATAGCTGATTGGGTGCCGGGCCAATTCAAGAGTTCGGCACTTGCGCTTGAATCGGATTCGTGCATAATGAGGGTACGGGCTTCTGCAAGCTACCCGGCTTGAATGCGAATCCCGACAGGCAAAGAGAGCAGACAGCTCAGATGAACTTCGGCAGACAACCCGCCGCAACAAGCGCCCTCATGGGCTCTCCATCTGTCTGCGATTCCGCGGCCTCCAAGGCCTCCGGCTATTGTCGCCCTGTGCGCAATCTGCGGGGTTGTTGATTCTGGTCAACACCTGGTAGCCGACGGTTTCCGAAGTCTTTTCTGAGCCTGTCCGGCTGCCCTACGCAGGCAATTTCCCTATCCATCGACAATTCCCCGTCTCAGGTTCGTGCGGGCCTCGCAGACTGCATTGCGAGCTTCGCACCGGGCACGGTAAATCCATACTTGCCAGGCTGCTCGGCGCATTTTGCCCCGCACGCTCAAGAGGATTCAGCAGCATGCGTCTGCCGATTGTTCGGGCTCGTCACACTCGGATTCTCGCTGTCATGCCGGCGTCGATCCTCGTCTTCGCTTTGTCCACGCTCTGGCTGCGCGGTTCCGCGCACGCGCAGATCGCTGTGCGCAACCAGGGTTACGTTCCTTTCAGCGATGCACCCATCAACTACCGATCGAACGACCTTCACGATCCCGTGGCCAATCTACAAAAGCGCCTCGATGCCGGTAAAGCCATGCTCGCATTCGACGACCGTCAGGGCTATCTCAAGGCGGTCCTCGAACAGCTGAATATTCCTGTCAGTTCGCAGACGCTGGTGTTTTCCAAGACCAGCTTTCAATACAAGAAGATCACGCCACAAACACCGCGCGCGCTCTACTTCAACGACGACGTGTACATCGGCTTCGTGCATGACGGCAAGGCGTTGGAAGTGGTGTCATTCGATCCCGAACAGGGCGCGATCTTCTATCTGCTGGACGCGCGCAAGGCAGAGAAGCCCGTCTTTCAGCGCGCCGAGCTCGACTGCACGCAATGCCACATTGCCCCCGCTACCCGCGATGTTCCTGGGGTGCTGCTTCGCTCCATATTTCCGAGCGCAACCGGAACGCAGATGATGAAAACCACATCTTTCGTGACTGGCCAGGATTCGCCCCTCAAGGACCGCTGGGGCGGCTGGTACGTGACCGGAACGAGTGGCCGCCAGCAACACATGGGCAACGTCATCGTTCAGGATCGCGACCATCCTGAACTGCTGGACCGCACCGCCGGCACGAACATCACTCATCTCGACGGCCGATTCGACAAGACAATCTACCTCACCAAGAACAGCGACATCGTTGCCCATCTGGTGCTCGCTCACCAGACCCAGATGCACAATCTCATCACGGCAACGAACTACAGAACCCGCATCGCTCTTTACGATGAGCAACAAACGCACAAGGACGCAACCGATCCGGCTGCGCCCGTCACGATTTCAGAGGACGCCCGCAAACAATTCGAGGAGCCAGCCGAAGCTCTCGTCGAATACATGCTCTTTGCCAACGAAGTTCCGCTCACGGACCGCATTCGGGGAACATCCGGCTTCGCCAGGCAATTCGCCGGTCCCGGACCTCGCGATGCGCGGGGCCGCTCCCTGCGCGATTTCGATCTGCGTACCCGCATCTTCAAATACCCCTGCAGTTATCTCATCTACTCGGAGTCGTTCGATGCGCTTCCCGAACCCGCCAGGCAGTATGTGTATCACCGCCTGTTTCAAGTGTTGACTGAACAGGACACCAGCCCGACGTTTGCGCGGCTCACCCATCGCGACCGGCGCAATGTTCTCGAGATTCTGCTCGCCACCAAGAAAGGCCTGCCGGCGGAATGGCATCAGTGCGAGCGGAAGTCTGCCCATGCAAGCCCAGACCTCGCCGTGAGCCAACTCATTACAGCCGCGCCTGCCGCAAACTGCTCACAAGCACTCAACCGGACACTGAAAGGAATCCTCCCATGAGTATTCTTCCTCGCACCGTCACGGGCCTTGCGATCCTGATCCTCGGCACCGCTTCGGCTCTCGCGGCCGACTCGATCGACGGCCGTTATGACGCAACGCTGAACCTGAAGGGAACCGTAATTCCCTTCCGCCTCGACATCTCCGGCCAGGGCAACACGTTGACTGGAACGCTCTACAACGGCGACGACAAAGAGACCACCACAGACGCAACATTCTCGAACGGCGTGGTGACGCTCAACTTCGAGCACTACCTCACAAAGATCGTTGCCACTCCCAGAGACGGAAAGCTCGAGGGCAAACTGCTGGGCCGCTTCGAGCGCGAGACCTATATCTCCGAGGAGCCTTTCCTGGCTGCGCCGCACACTGATCAGCCGCCTTTCCAGGGCAGCGTGCCGCAGATCGGCGGCGTGTGGGAGATCGAGTACAACAGTGTGAAGGGCGAGAAGGCGTGGCGCTTCATCGTCAAGCAGGATGGCCCTTCTGTCTCCGCTTCCATCCTTCGTATCGATGGCGACACCGGCGCTTTAGTGGGCAACTTCAACGACGGCAAGTTTGTTCTCAGCCACTTTGACGGCTCGCGCCCGCTGGTAGCGGAAGTGACACCCGAGGCCGATGGAACGCTCCAGTTGCAGCTGAAAGGCGCTTACACTCCGGACAAGCCGCTCATCGCTTACAGGCCTGAAGCCGCGCGGGCGAAGGGTCTTCCCGAGCCTGACGACTTCGTGAAGCACACCACGGTGCGCGATCCGAACGAAGTGTTTGCCTTCAAATTTCCCGACGTGAACGGCAAGGTCGTCTCGAGCGACGATCCGCAGTTCAAAGGCAAAGTGGTGCTGGCGATCGTGACCGGAACATGGTGCCCGAATTGCCACGATGAAGCACAGTATCTGGTCCAGCTATACAAGAAATACCACGACCGGGGGCTTGAGATCGTAGCGCTCGACTTTGAAGAGCCCGAGCAGCAGGATACATTGAGCCGCGCGAAAGCCTTCGTGAAAAAGTACGAGGTCCCTTACACCTACCTCATCGCGGGCGCGCCCAGCGAGATGTGGGAGAAAGTGCCGCAGGCTGTCAATCTCAATACCTGGCCGGCAACGCTGTTCGTTGGCCGCGATGGCCGCGTGAAGCTGATCCATTCGGGATTTGCCGCACCCGCCAGCGGAGAGTTTAACCAGCAGCTCAAGCAGGAATTCACTTCTACGATTGAAAGTCTGCTGGCGGGAAACAATACGCCTCAACTGGCTGCGGCTACGGTTGCGGCTAACGGTGCGGCGCCCGCAGCTGCAGCGAAGTATTGAGATCGCGGTTCCATTCGCCGGTGGCTCGTTGCCTACCAGCGAGTCATCGGCAGCATCTACACATTCCCGTCTGGCGAGACGGCTCTCGTTCCCACGGCAAATCAATTCAGGAATCGATTGTGAATCGAAGAATCCACAACAAGCAATCCGCTGCGCTCACTATTGCCGCGCTGTGCGTGGTGTTGCCGGCCGTAATGATGGCTCGCCCTCAACAAGGGGCTTCTCAAACGGACGCTCAGGAGGCCGATGAGACATTTCAGGCCCGCTGCTCAACTTGCCATGCGGAGCATGGCGAAGGTTCTGACGTGGGCGCCAGCTTGAATGTTCCGGATCTGCGTTCAGCTGAAGTGCAAAGGAACAACGATTCGCAGCTGCGCCAGATCATCAAGAACGGCCGCGGAAACATGCCTGCTTTTGGCAGGGACTTTTCCGATCGGCAGATCGATCGGATTCTCCAACTCATCCGCAGCTTTGCCTCACCTTCCAGCCAACAGGCGCAAGCGCAAACTCCCAGCCCGTAGAGCGACAGGTGCCGATTGCCGGCCGGCCTTTTCCGCTGTCATTGAATACCGCTGCTTCAGGATGCTCTGTTGAACCAACACGCCTTTCGTCGAAAGCAGACCCCTTTCATCTTCTACTGAGGTCCGATGTAAATGCTTGAAATGTCATCGAGATAAATCCCGGTTGTATGCGATCCGGGAGTGGAAGCCAGTGGCCGTCAGGCGAGATAGACGGATAGCCGTCGAAGGCATCGTTATTCGTGAGGCGCGCCTGCTGGTCGCTGCTGATTGCGCTACCTGTCTCAGTTGTTGGCCAAACCTTCCGTGGCGGCATCAACGGCACGGTTATAGACCAGTCCGGAGCGGTGGTTGCCGGTGCTGCGCTCGAGGCCGTCGATGTGGCAATCCGTGTCGGGCACAAGGCCGTAACCTCAAGTGGAGGCGAATACGGCGTCCAGGACCTCCCGCTGTGCTCTTACAAAGTCACCGTGGAAGCTACCGGCTTCAAGCCGGAAGCGGTGACCAAGGTTCCGGTAGCGGCGGGCGTGATTTATATGCCAAGATGCGCTGCGCAGTTGCCGCAAGCGACGAGCAGATTTCGCCGGCCAACTGTGTCCTGGGGATTTTCTGGAAGGAGTTTCTCGCGAATTTCGATCAATTCCTCGTACTCCGAAGACGCCTTTTCGAGTTCCCCGGTGCCTGCCGCCCCCGCCCGGGTGCCCGCTCGGCGCACCCGAATTCGTCACCGGACTTGAGAACCTGCTGGAACACAAAATGGCACGACGCGCTCCGGGGAAGTTCCCGTCGCTGACCGCCTAGAATTGCTATGAATATTTACCACGTCCCTCAATTACCCCAAATTCTTATTGCGCCCGGTGCATGGCGATTTCGCGCACGAGAGCTTCCGCGCGTTCGCGTGCCGGCCGGTGCACCGAAAAAGCGCCATGATCATGGCCCGGGTCGATCGAACCCCAGAGCGAGTTGGCGCGTTCCACGTCGGCAGCCGCGTGGTCCCATTCGCCAACGGTCCGCTCCACCCATGCAAGCTCAAACCAGGCCGTGCCAAGCAGTCCCGTGGCCGGCGCCTGGCCGGGGTGAGACGCGGCATATTTCTGGGCTTTGGCGAGTGCCTTTTCGGCGTGGCTGAGAGCGCCTTCGCGATCTCCCTGTTCCGCGCAAACCTCGGCGAGCCCATCTTCGTTGCCAACAACCACGGATGATCCCGAGGGCTGACCCGGCTTGGCGTGGGTCATAAAATCAAGCTCCGCCAGCGCCTCACGGAACGAGTCCGCCGCCTCCGGCAGCCGGCCCAGAGCGTGCAGGCGCAGCCCCAGGTATTGGCGCGCCAACGCGACCTTCAGAACAGCATCCGCCGAATCCGGGTGGGCGCGAACCATGGGATCGAGGATGCGCAGACCCTCATCCAGCTCCTTCAGCGAATCCGCCACCTGGCTCGGCTCGGGATCGATCATCCCCAACTCGGCGAGGCCGGTGCCCAGGTCGAAGCGTGCTGTCTGGTCCTGCGGATCAGCGCTCGAAAGCTCGCGCGCCATCGCCACCGATTTTTCGCAATAGATTCTCGCCTCGGCCGGCCGCCCCAGGTTCGCGGACCAGGGAACCCCGAGGAGTTCGCAATAGTTGGAGTAGTCGTCCATCAGGCTCCGCTGCGTCTGCGCATTGTGAGGTTCCTCTTCCAAAAACTGCTCAAACGCCTGGATTGACCGCTTAAAGGATTCCGCCGATTCGGCGTAATTGCCCAGGTCCTTCAACGGCGGAGCGGCGGATGCGAGAGACTGTCCCAGCTCCTGCTTCAAATCGCGATCTTCGGGAAACCGCTCCATCAGCGCTCGAACGATGGCGGTCTCCCGCTTGGCGTGATCGATGGCCCCCTGAGAATCGAAGGGCTGCAGCGCCATGGCGAGGCCTCCCTCGATCTGAGCTTCCTGCTTCAACGCCCGCAGGTTCGATGGAGCCAGCGCCGCCAGTCTGCGGGCCGCCGGAAGAAGGTCGCTGTACATGGCAGGCACCGCCTTCGACTGCGTTTGAAAGAACGCCAGGTCGGCAATGCCGGTCTTCACTTCAAGCCACTGCAGGATCACTTCCGGATCGTCCGGCATGCTCGCGTAGAGCGGCGCAAGCAGGGCTTCGGCCTTTTTGTAGCTGGCCAACGCACCGGCGGAATCTCCCAGGCTCGGATGGAAAGGCGCACCCTGTATGGCGGCAATCCTGGAGTAACCGGCTCCCAATGCGAGCCGAAGCCGGTCGTCGAGGCCGTTCTCCCTCTGAATGCTCTCCAGATAATCGAGTGTCGTCTTCACCATCACGCGCCGGGCTTCGGTCGCGCCGGGCACCTTTGCAACAGCGTCATGGATGTCGAACAGAGTCTTGTCGGCGATGCCGATGAGCTGGCTGAGGCTCCTTTCAGCGCGGAGGCGCTGCCGCGCTTCATCCGCGCGGGCATCTTCCGCCCGGCGCGCCTCCGCCTTCGCCCGGGCGCTTTCGCGGTTGGCCACGAGTCTCTGGTCTTCTGCGACATTCAAGGCCGCGGTAGCCCGGCGGGTCTCAACAAACAGGCGTCGCAACTCGATCGACTCAAGGATGGCAAAGCCGATCAGCAGCAGCGCTCCGATGCCGGCCATGGCAACCCCAAACCGGTGGCGGCGTATATATTTGCGGGTGCGATAGACGGCGCTGGGGGGATGCGCAGTCACCGGGTCGCTGCGTAGGAATCGCTGGATGTCGGCAGCCAGATCCGACGCCGTGGAATACCGTCGCTTGCGATCCTTTTCGAGTGCTTTGAGGGCAATCGCGTCAGCGTCCCCGCGCAATTGCCGCACCAGCACCGCGGTGGCGACGCCTCGGTTTTGGGCTGCAATCGCTGAGCCACCGGCGGATGTGTTGACTTTCGCGCTGGGCCGGGGCGGATCCTGTTCACGCATGCGGCGCAGAATCTCGTCGTAGGCCAGTTTGCGAAAGTCGAGCGGCAGAGACCCGGCCAGCAACTCGTAGAGCACGGCGCCGAGCGAGTACACGTCGCTGCGGGTATCGATGTCCTGGCCGGAGCTGTCCGCCTGCTCGGGGCTCATGTATCCCACCGTCCCGACGATCGATCCGATGCGGGTAAAGGCGGTGTCTGGAGCAAGCTGCTGCGACGTCGCCTTGGCAATGCCAAAGTCGATGATGCGCGGCATCGGCTTGCCGCCGGATTCGGTAACCAGGATGTTCGATGGCTTCAGGTCGCGATGGATGATGGCTTTCTGATGTGCATGCTCGACGCCTTCGCAGACCTGAATGAATAACTCCAGCCGTTGGTGCAGGCTCAGCTTGTGTCGATCGCAATAAGCGGTGATGGGCTGACCAGGAGCATACTCCATCGCGAAATAGGGCCGGCCTTCGGGCGTGGAGCCGGCATCGAAAACCTTGGCGATTGCGGGATGGTCCATCAAAGCCAGCGCCTGGCGCTCAGATTGGAAACGCGCCACCACCTCGCGCGTGTCCATTCCAACCTTGATAAGCTTCAAGGCGACGCGGCGGCGGACCGGCACTCTCTGCTCGGCCAGCCACACCTGGCCCATGCCGCCCTCGCCGATTAGCTCGAGCAGTTGGTAGGGACCGATGTTGCTTCCGGCCGCGATTGTCTCGCCGATCGGCCTGGATTCCGTTGAGTTCTCTTCAGCTTCGGCGATTGCCGGCTCGTTGCCAATCAGCCGCGCCGCCACTTCCATTGCGGGCGACTCCATGAAGCGCTCGGCTTTCGCGTCGAGCGCAATCAGAGATTCCACTTCTTTGCGCAGAGCTTCATTGCCCTTGCACTCCTGGGCCAGAAACCTGGAGCGCTGACGGTCGTCCAGCTCTAGCGCCGAGTGGTACAGTTCTTCAATCTGACGCCAGAGTTCAAGTTCCATGCAGGCCCCCACCACCCATTTCCCTCAGCAGCCACGCTTTCGCCATAGTCCAATCGCGGGTGACTTTCTTGGCCGAAACCTTCAACACGGCTGCAGTTTCGTCAATGTCCAGGCCTCCAAGAAATCGAAGCTCCACGGTCTTGCTCTTTCTTTCGTCGATCGCGGCCAGGGCCGTCAAGGCATCGTCCAGCGCCACCAGGTCCGGATCTGTTTCCTTGGTTAGAATGAACGTCTCTGCTCCTGGGATTTGTTTGCTAAGGAGGCGTAGTTCCTGCTTGGCCCACCGTCAATTGGGCCAACAGCTTCTCGTTTTCAGCCTTAACTGACGGAAACACAGTGAGCACACTACGGTTTTGGATTTGTTGCCAGATATGTTCGGCCTTCTGCGCAGACTCTTTGGCAGGGGTCGCATCCCCCGCGAGATCCTCGACGAAACCCAGCACAGCGTAAGCCCGCGCCAATGCGCCAGCAGCGGCGTCTTCTTGCGGAGACGCCATGCGACGTTTTTCGGCCCCCGCCACGGCTTCATTGGCAAGCTCTTTGGCGGCGGGATAGTCGCCGGCTTGGGCAAGGACACGCGCCAGGTCGCTACGCAAAATAACAATGATAGAAACAGTCCCCGCCCCGCCTTTCTCGACAAAAGGGGCCAGCAAGCCGAGCGCGTCGCGATAAGTCGCAATGGCTTCTTCTGTGCGCCCCAGGCCGAGTAATCTTCGGCCCTTAAACTCACGAATCAATCCCAATTGAAAAGCGTCTCCAGCAGACTTCGGGTTTGCTTTGACCGCGGGCTCAGTCAGATTCTCAGCTTCCTCCAAGCGAGCCAGCGCTTCGTTGTCTCCCAGCGGCGTTGGTTCCACCATGCCCGATCTTCCCAAGGCTACTCCGAGGTCGTAGCGTGCGTTTGCATCCAGCGGATCGGCCTTTACTTCCTCCCGGGCCAGCGTGACCGCCCTGTCCGCGTAGGATTGCGCCTCCGCGGGCCGGCCCAGGTTTGCAAAGTAGGGTATGCCAAGATGCCCTGCGTAGTTGCCGCAAGCGACTACCAAATTTCTCCGGCCAACGGTGTCCTGGGGATTCTCGCGAAGGAGTTCCTCGCGAATTTCGATGGATTCCTTGAACTCCTCAGACGCTTTTTCCAGTTCTCCAGAACCTTGCGCCCGAGCACCCGCCTCCGCCGCCAGCAGGCTTCCCAGATTCTGTTTCGCTTCTCTTTCGTTGGGGTAGCGCGCCACCAGATCGCGCATCATCGCAACTCCGCTTTCCGCGTGTTCAAGACCTGTCAAACGCGAGTCGCGCAGCGTCTGCTGCGCAAGATCCCCTTCGATGTCCGGCTCCTGGCTCTCGGCCTCAAAATTGCCTCGCAGCGATTGAGCCAGACGGTGTGCGACCGGAAGCAGTTCCATATAAATGTTGATTGAGTCCTGATCTCGCCCCGCCTGTTGGGCCAGTTCCGCGAACATGTGTTGAATTTCAACCCAGCGGAGCATCACGGCGGGATCGCTGTTCTTCCTCTGGTAAAGAGGGAGAAGAACCTCTTTGGCTTTATTGAGACTCACCTCGGCCCCTGCAAAGTCCTCAAGGCTGGGCCCACGTTTGTTCCCCTGGAGTTGCGAGACCTTGAAATAGGCTCCCGCCAGGGTCAGACGCATCTCGTCTGTCAATCCACTCTCGGTTTCCAGGCGCTCCAGAAATTTAAGCGCGGTCTTCACGATCTGTTGGCGCGCGCTCATCGAGCCGGGGAGTTTGGCGACAGAGTCATGCACTGAGAAAAGTGAGTTCTGCGCGAGCTGCAGAATATCCGCAAGTCTCTCCTCGGCCAGCGCCGTTTGGTTCCGCGCCAGATCGCGCTGCTGTTCCGCAATTGTCTTCTGCTGTTCGGCAATGCCTCGCTGCCGGCCTTCCGACGCCAGCGCATCTTCCGCGCGGCGCGCCTCCGTCTTCGCCCGGGCGCTTTCGCGGTTGGCCACGAGTCTCTGGTCTTCTGCGACATTCAAGGCCGCGGTAGCCCGGCGGGTCTCAACAAACAGGCGTCGCAACTCGATCGACTCAAGGATGGCAAAGCCGATCAGCAGCAGCACCCCGACGGCAGCCATGGCAACCCCAAGCTGGTGGCGGCGTATGTATTTGCGGGCGCGATAGACGGCGCTGGCGGGGTGCGCAGTCACCGGCTCGCTGCGTAGAAATCGCTGGATGTCGGCAGCCAGATCCGACGCCGTGGAATACCGGCGCTTGCGATCCCTTTCGAGGGCTTTGAGGGCAATGGCGTCGGCGTCCCCGCGCAACTGCCTTACCAGCACCGCAGCGGCGACGCCCCGGTTCTGCGCCGTAATCGCGGAGACGCCGGCGGCTGTGCCCACTTTCGTGCTGGGCCGGGGCGGATCCTCTTCACGCATGCGGCGCAGAATCTCGTCGTAGGCGAGTTTGCGGAAGTCGAGCGGCAGAGACCCGGCCAGCAACTCGTAGAGCACGGCGCCGAGCGAGTACACGTCGCTGCGGGTATCGATGTCCTGGCCGGAGCTGTCTGCCTGCTCCGGGCTCATGTAGCCCAGCGTCCCGACGATCGACCCGATGCGCGTAAATACGGTGTCTGGTGCAAGCTGCTGCGACGTCGCTTTGGCGACGCCGAAGTCGATGATGCGCGGCATTGGCTTCCCGCCGGATTCGGTAACCAGGATGTTCGATGGCTTCAGGTCGCGATGGATGATGGCTTTCTGATGAGCGTGCTCGACGCCCTCGCATACCTGAATGAATAACTCCAGCCGCTGGTGCAGGCTCAGCTTGCGTCGATCGCAATAAGCGGTAATGGGCTCGCCGGGCGCGTACTCCATCACGAAATAGGGCCGCCCCTGAGGCGTGGAGCCGGCATCCAGAACCTTGGCGATTGCGGGATGGTCCATCAACGCCAGCGCCTGTCGCTCAGATTGGAAACGCGCCACCACCTCGCGCGTATCCATTCCAACCTTGATAAGCTTCAGGGCGACGCGGCGGCGGACCGGCTCTCTCTGCTCGGCCAGCCAGACCTGGCCCATGCCGCCCTCGCCGATCAAGTGCAGCAGGCGGTAGGGACCGATGGTGCTTCCGGCCGCGATGGTCTCGCCGATCGGCATGAACTCCGTTGAGTTCTCTTGAGCTTCGGCGTTTGCCAACTCGTTGCCAATCAGCCGCGCCGCCACCTCCAAAGCGGGCGAATCCATGAAGCGCTCCGCTCTCTCGTCGAGGGCAAGCAGAGACTCGACTTCGTTGCGGAGAGTTTCATTGTCCTTGCACTCCTGGGCAAGAAAGCTGGCACGCCGGCTGTCGTCCAGCTCCAGCGCCAGGTGGTACAGTTCCTCAATCCGGCGCCAGAGTTCAGGTTCCATGTGGGCCTCCGCAGGCCAGTTCACGGAGCAGCCACGCTTTCGCCAGAGTCCAATCGCGGGTGACTGTCTTGGCCGAAACCTTCAACACGGCTGCAGTTTCGTCAATGTCCAGGCCTCCGAAAAATCGCAATTCAACAGTCTTGCTCTTTCTTTCGTCGATGACGGCCAGGGCTGTCAAGGCATCGTCCAGCGCCACCAGGTCAGGGTCGGATTCCTTGCATAGGGTGGGTGCTTCATCCAGCGAAATATGGCGGACGCCTCCTCCCCGTTTCCGAACTTCCCGTTCCCGCGCAAAGTCGACCAGGATGCGGCGCATCAGCTGAGCGGAAACCGCGAAAAAATGCGCGCGATCCTGCCAATCGATCTGGGCGCAATCGACCAGCCGGACGTAGACCTCATTGACAAGTGCTGTTGCCTGCAAAAGATGCCCGGCTCGTTCGCGCGCCATATATCGCCGCGCGGCCCGATGCAGCTCGCCGTAGACGAGCGGGGTCAACTGGGCCAGCGCCTCTTCGTCGCCTGCCTTCCAGGCTTTGAGCAATCGGGTAACTCCGTAATCCGGGGGATGAGCCACGCAGTCTCCACGATGCGATAAGTCATGGCCTGTTGGTCCCACAGTTGCAGTTCGCGGTTTCGGAGGGAGCAGGGGTTTGCAACCCCCTGAAAAGCTGCTGGAAAACAAGGCCTTCAGGCCCGGGTCTTGTTTCGAATTTCCCACGGAAAACGCAATTGCAACTACATTAATAGTGGCCCGTTTATAGCACGTTGCGAGCAACGAATTCAACGGGACATTGCAATGTTGAAGTTTTTTGCCGGCAGATGTCGTTTTTGAGCCCGATTTCCCGCCTCTTAAAGCAGACGAGAAATTAAGGCGGGTCTCGGCTCGCCGCTGGCAGGTCAATTTACCCTGACGATCCAGCATGTTGAAACGGCTGTAGCAACCACAAAAAACGACATGGAGGTCGTTCTTATGAAAGACCAAAAAGATATGCAGCACAGAAAAGCAAGCTGGGCGCGCATGGCGATCGGAATCGGCCTTCTAATCGCACTCGCGCCGGCCGTGCCTGTCCCGGCGCAAGACGCCCCTCCGCTTTTTACGTCGGGCATCTTCCGCGCCACTGTTCCTGGCGTCAAGACCCAGGTAGCGCAATGGGTACCGGACACAGTGTTCTTCAAATCCGGCACCGGGACCATCGCCAGCATGGGGGCTCAGGGCTACACGCTCACCGATCTCGACATCGATACTTCGACGGGGCAGCGGTACTATTCCGCGATTTTCAAGTCCGGAGTAAGCTCAACCCAGTACTGGGAACTGGCGCCGCCTGCCTTTGCCACAAAGGTCACTGCGCTGGCCAGTCAGGGAAGCTATCTGATCTCCCTGCACAGCTACGTCAGCCCGCAGAATGGGCAGCTTTTTTATTCGGGTGTTTTCCAGTCCGGCTCAGGCGGAGAGAAGTTCAGCGGTGAGATGGACTATTCGCAGTTCACCTCATGGGTAGAGTCCAATTCCAATAACGGATACTTCCTCACCAACGTGGCCGAATACGACCGGAACGAGACATCCTACTATGTCGGGGTGGTGCGGAACAGCCTGAACCAGGGCAAATCGCAGTACAACTTCGTTGACAGCTATTGGGACTATATTTCGAATCAGATTCTGACCAACGCCGCCAACGGCCTGCGCCTGGTGTCGCTGACCCACGATCAGGCGGGCGGTTATTCTGGTTCCTTCCTTGCCGGCACCGACCCCTTCGAAGTGGTGGCAGCTACCACGACGACCGTCTTCAGCAAAAAGGTCGCGGCGCTTGCCAAGGCAGGCCTCTCTCCCGTCCGCATCCTCATCGAGAACGCGTACAAGCCGCCGATGGGGCTGGCGGCGGCTTTTCTTAATCAACTTGACCCCGCCACCGGCGGGTACAGCTACTCAGTCACCGAGCAGGGCTCGCTGACCGCGGAAGGCGGCGAAGGCAATGCCCGTGTTCTGCTCTCGGATCCGCCGTCCACCCCGATGAACGAAGACACCCGGCTCGACATCGCCAGCGTCACCAAATGGGTTGCCGCCGTCGCGGCTTACAAGGCTCTCGAAAGCCACCCCTCCTACACTCTCGACACCCCCATCATGAATATCCTCGGTACCGGCGTGCTCAATGGGAACAGGGAAGGAGAGTACGTCAATAAGGTTACAATTCGCAATCTCCTGAACATGGACAGCGGGATCTACGAGGGCCAATGCGGCGCCGGCAATGCACCGGGCTACTTCAGCAACCCCGCCTGGATGGCCTGCACGCTGAGCAACTGCACCCGGCCGTATCCGTATTCCAGCACGGCCGGTACGCCGCCCATCAACTGCCAGCCGCCCGGGCCCAAAATCCCCTCTGCATACAGCGACGGCGACTTTGGCGTTCTCAGGGCCGTCATCGAGCACATGACGGGGGAGAGCTTCGAGTCGTACGTGCACAGCGCCCTCTTCGTGCCTTTAGGAGTTAACGACTCAGCCTATTCCGCCACGGATATCAGAAACTCGAACTGCCATCCCGATCTCGTGTCGCAGGACCTGCCGCTCTACTACAACGCGACTCAAACCACCGGTACCGGTCTCGAGGACCAGGAGTACGACGGCAACGCAATTATCCCGCCGACCCTCGCGACGGAGCGGAGCGTCGCGGTGTGCGGCTCGGGCGGACTGCAGATGACCGCCGATCAGGCTGGAAAGTTCTGGAATGGCTTGATGCACTACAAGCTCATCGACCAAAGTGACCTCGACTCGCTCTTGAACAACTGGGTTATCAACCAGTCGGGGGCAGTCACGTGGTCGGGGCAGGGATACGCAAAGAACGGCGGCTACACGGTCGCCTTCAATGAGGGCGCGACCTCAGACGTGCTGGTCGTCCCCAGCATCGACACCCAGGTGACAATATTCGCAAACACTGAGGGCACCCTGGCATCGGGCTTCGTCGTTAATCCGCAACAAACCATCGATACCGGCCTTGACTGGATGGGCTGGCATCCCGTCAATACGGTCTCGGTCGTCAACAAAAATTCGGCCGCCTTCGGCCCAATGTGCTTCAACGTCAAGGGAGGCGGCGACGCCGGCAACACCCCGATAATTCAATGGACGTGCGGTCCGGAGCCGTTGCCGGCCAACGAGCTCTTCACGAAGGTCGACTCCGTATCGGAAGAGGGCCTCTTCATGTTGCAGGTCCCGCAGACACTCTGGACGACCACGCCGATGTGCATCACGTCGACTTACAACAACCAGACTCCCGGCGATCAGATGATCCTTTACGCCTGCAACGGCCTCTCGAATCAGCAGTTCAAGCTGGGGCCGGTGTCGGGCGGATTCGCCAACATCATCAACCAGGTGTCAGGCCAATGCCTCACCGTGGACGACAATTCCATCTACAGCGGCGCGAACATCGTGCAGGAGCCATGCGTCGCCGGGGAAGCGTCGCAGCAGTTCTCACTGTTATCAGCCACGGCACAATAACGAACGTCAGCAGTGTTTCCCGGGTTCCGGATGAGGCGCCCCAGGTTCCAGAAACGGGACCTGAGGCGCCCTGCCTCCGGGCAATGGAACAACCTCTTGGCATCCGCGCCAGCCTCCGTTCGCTTTAGCCGGGTGCCCCAGGTCTCGTTTTGGGACCTGGGATCGCACGCAGCAAACTACTTGAGGAGGAAAATAGGGGGGCATGGAAATAGCGGGAAATAGGGGTTCACTCCATTCCCATGTCCCCTTATTGACCCAATTTCCCAGGGAGATCCGCGAGGGCCATGGTCAGCGCCTGAGCGATGAACACAGCTCACCGTCTCTAAGCCAGACGACAGGCTGGCGACAGAGTCAGAGTCACCGGCATTGCTGGAGCAACGCCGGCGCCACTCAACGCGATCTCATGCGGCGAGCTGTTTGCGCACGGCGCCAGAAGACCGCTTTTTCCTTTCTCGCTATTGCTCCTTATAGGTGTAGTCGATGTACTGCCATGCCCCGTTGATGAAGGAGTAGAGGCGGACGTAAAGCGTACCCCCGGTAGTCGGAATCCCCGTCACAGTCTTGCTTTGGCCGGTGACAGTTCCCCCAAAGATGTTCGAGGAACCGGCGCCGGTGGTGCCCACATGCAGGTCGTACTGAGTCACCAGCGTTCCGGTCGTCCACGAGAAGGCTACCGTGGCGCCGGCAAGTGTGCTGCCTGGCGTGGGGGACATCATGGTTGCAGGAGCGGGAATGCTGAATTCCTTGTAGGTGTAGTCGATGTACTGCCACGCCCCGTTGATGAAGGAGTAAAGGCGGACGTAAAGCATACCCCCTGTCGTCGGAACCCCCGTCACAGTCTTGCTTTGGCCCGTCACTGTTCCCGCAAAGATGTTTGAGGAACCGGCGCCCGTGGTGCCAACATGCAGATCGTACTGAGTGACGCCCGCTCCCGCCGTCCAGTTGAAGGTCACTGTGGAACCGGCAAGCGTGCTGCCCGATGCAGGAGACGTCATCGTCGCAGGAACCGTCACCCCCGTCCCGCTCAGCGCCATCGTCTGCGGCGACCCGGCTGCGTTGTCCGTGAAGCTGATGTTGGCCACCGCTGTACCCGCCTCCGTCGGAGCAAAGGACACACTGAGGATGCAACTGGTCACCGGTGCCACGGTCGTTCCGCAAGGGTTGGAAAGCTTGAACTGATTCGCATTGGCGCCGGTGATGGCAATGCTGTTCAGGATCAACGTTCCGGGGCCAAGGTTCACCACGGCCAGGGTCTGCGGGGAACTGGTCTGACCTACGTTGGTGTCCGGGAAATCCGGCAGGGTGGGCGGCCCAAAGATCAAATCCGGCGTCAGCCCCGTCCCGCTCAAAGCAATCGTCTGCGGTGAACCGCCAGCATTATCGGTAATCGTGATTGTCGCCGATAACGCCCCGCCGGTAGCAGGCGCGAAGTGCCCGTAAATACTGCAACTTGCTCCTGCCGCCAGGCTCGACCCGCAGGTATTTGCAAACACAAACGAGGAAGCATCCGCGCCCGTCACCTTAATGCCGCTGATCGACAACGGCGCACTCCCGGAATTGGTCAGCGTCACCGACTGCGAACCGCCTGACTGACCCACCGTCACCGATCCAAACGAGAGATTGCTGCCGGAGAGCGAAATCAGCGGCCCCGCCAAACCATTTCCCATCAGTTGGATCGCTTCCTGGTTTCCGCCCTGGTTCAGGCTGTTGTCGGTCCACTCTACGAAGCCGCTGATGTTTCCGGTTGTGGCCGGTTTGAAATCGAAGGCCATGGTGCAGCTTGTTCCGGTCGCCAACTGAAAGGGCGCCGGCGAACTGGGCGTGGTCTGCCGGCAGGTGGAAGAGGGATCCCACGTAAAACCGGCAGGCACGCTCGGACTGGTGCCCTTAGTCGGCAGCGCGAAGACAAGTGGCGAATTACCGAGGTTGGTGACGGTCACCGTCTGTGGGCTGTCGCTGCTGGTAAAGCCCACCTCCGTGTCTGCAAAGCTCGGCGTTGGCACGTCTCTGAAGTCCAGGTATTGGACCGCGTGGTTGCCGGAATCGGCGACAAGGACATTCCCATGCGCGTCCACAACCACGGCCTCAGGCGAACTGAACCCGCTGCCCAGAGTCAGCACCGTCGAGTAGCCGTCGGCCGCCAAAATCTCCTTTACCGCATTGTTCCCGGAGTCCGCGACGTACACATTGCCGATCCCATCGACCGCAACTTCTGTGGGTTTATAGAATCCTGTCCCAATCGTGTTGATCGCGGGCGCGGCTGGAATGACACCATCGACAGCTTCAATCTCCTGCACGGTCCCGCCGCCGAAGTTGGCGACGAACACATTCCCGCTGCCGTCGACTGCCACGCCATCCGCCCCCAAGCCGGTGGCCAGCGTCCGGATGGTAGGAGACGCCGGAATGCTGCCGTTGACCGCCAATATCTCCTTCACCGCAAGGTTTCCGTAGTCTGCGACATACACGTTCCCGCTGCCGTCTACTGCAACGCCATATGGGCCATAGAATCCGCTGCCCAGGGTGCTGACCGTGGTGTAGCCGCCCGCCGCCACAATCTCCTTCACCAGACTGTTGAAGGTATCGGCCACAATTATATTGCCGCTGCCGTCCACAACCACGCTGCTGGGTGTCGAATAACCGCTGCCCAGGGTCATCACCGAAGTCAGGCCGCTCGCAGCCGTGATCTCCTGGACTTTGTTGGTTGTGGAGTCGGTTACGAAGATGTTCCTTGACCCGTCCACGGCCACCCCGGAAGGCCCGCTGAACCCGCTGCCCACCGAGAATTGCGTTGCCGGCTGCAAACCGTCCGATGAATTCATCGCGAACGTCGCTTGCGGACCCACGCCTGTTCCCCGCACATAGCCCGTCGCAATCAGCGCTCCCGTCGTGCTCAGCAGCTCAACCGAGCCGTAGCGCGACCCCGGCGCTGTCGGCGAAAACATCACGTTCACCGAGCAAACGTCTCCCGCGTTATAGTCCTTGTTGGCCATGCAGGTGCCACCGCCGGCATCGTTAAAGTCCAGCCCGGTCGCACCCTGCGTCAGCACGGTAGTCGAACCGAGCGTGCCCGCCGTGTCAAACGTAAAGTTCACGGCTATGGGAGCCGCGCTGTTCGAGCCCACGTTGACGGAATGAAAGTTTCCGCCCCCTGTTTGAATCTCATACACCGCATTATTGCTTTGGTCGGCGACAAAGACGTTGCCGCTCGCGTCCAATGCCACGCCGTAGGGCTCGCTGAATCCGCTGCCCAGGGTAATGACCGTGGGATTACTGAGCGGTACGGAACCACTGACGGCGAGAATCTCCTTCACGGCACCAATGCCGGTGTCGGCGACATAGACATTGCCGCTGCCATCTACGGCCACGCCTCCGGGACCGTGGAACGAGTTTGTTGCGGTGTTGCCCAGGGTGTTGACTGTCGTGTAGCCGGGCGCCACCATCTCCTTCACGGCGTTGTTCTCGAAGTCGGCGACGAAAATATTGTCGTTCGCGTCGACGGCCACGCCCCGAGGCTGGTTGAAACTGTTGGTTGCAGAGTTGCCCAAAGGACCGGTGACGGTGGTGTAGCCGGGCGCCGATATCTCATACACCGCATTGGCGATGTAGCTGACTACAAAGAGGTTGCTGCTTTTGTCGATTGCTATGCCGCTGAGCTGGCTAAATTGGTGGCTCAGGGTGTTGACTGTGGTGTAATTGGGCGCCAATATCTCATACACAAATCCGTAACCAGCGTCGGTAACAAAAACATTGCCGCTTCCATCGACTGCTATGGCGCTGGGAGAGTAGAAACTAAAGTTGGCGGCAAGCTGATGGATCGTGGTGTAACCGCCCGCCGCCAATATTTCATACACCCCAGGGTTTGAGATGTCTGGCTCTCCCTGGTTCACGAAAAAAACGTTCCCGCTCGCGTCCAAAGCCACGCCTTCGGCGACAGCGAGTTGGCTGTCCAGGGTCACGACGGCTCCATTGAAATGCGCCGT
>Ga0302326_10008043_pt1 | contig 23339 bp, 16 predicted proteins | sample Palsa_T0_3_FD_202264 | JGI IMG/M metagenome (GOLD analysis project Ga0302326, IMG submission 202264) | Peat permafrost microbial communities from Stordalen Mire near Abisko, Sweden - Palsa_T0_3 | ecosystem: Environmental > Terrestrial > Soil > Palsa > Peat permafrost | place: Sweden: Abisko... | reverse complement strand
AGGACATCGCAAAACCCTCCTGCAAGGGTCTTGCTTCAAGCCTTCATGAAGAAAGTGTCACCGCAGGTTCACCACAATTCCAAATGCGATTGCCCTGCCGCAGGGACAGTTGTCTGTTGCCAGAACAGCTCTATAGCTGTATATTTCTCCCGCTGGCTCTCATCTTCACCTGGAGGTAGTCTTATGTCGACTCGTGTCTCTGCCGGTACTCCGTGCCGCGCCCTCGCCTTCTTCCTCGCAAGCCTGCTCATTCCCGTTTGTCTTGCGCGTCCCATGCTCGCCAATGAACCGGGTCACGACCAAAAAACCAAAGTGGTGGGCGGCTACTTCGAAGAATGGAGCATTTATTTTGCCGACTACAACATTGCCAATCTACAGGCCAATGGCGTTGCCGATAAGCTCACGCATTTGACGTACGCCTTCGGCGACGCCGCGCCGACCGGCTGCTCTATAGCGGATAGCTGGGCAGACTATCAGGATCCGTATCTTCCAAGTGTGAGCGGCGCGCCCTACACCGGCCCGCTGTACGGTAATTTCGCCGCGCTGCAACAGCTCAAGCAACTGCATCCAAATCTGAAAGTGGAGATCTCGCTCTCTGGGGCCGCCGGCTTTTCGGCGGCTGCGAGTACCGCCGCGGGCCGTCAGGCCATGGCCGCCAGTTGCATCGATCTGTTCGTCAAAGGCAATCTCGCTCCCGGAGTTTCTGCAGCGGGAGTCTTCGATGGCATCGATATCGATTGGGAATTTCCCACCGCCAGTGACACGGTGAACGCAACTCTGCTGCTCAAGGAATTTCGCAAGCAGCTGGACGCCCTGGGGAAGGCCAACCACAAGCAATATCTGCTGACGATGTTCGGACCCGCCGGCCAGCAGAATTTCTCCAACCTCCAGCTAGCCGAAGTCGGACGCCAGTTAGACTTCTTCAACCTGCAGGGTTACGACTTCCACGGCACCTGGGAAACTTCTACCAATCACGCGTCCCCTCTCTTCGACGACAAGCAGGATCCCGATGCCTCCGAGAATTTCGACATCGAATACACGGTTCGCTCGTATCTTGAGGCCGGGGTCCCCGGAGAAAAACTTGTCCTTGGCATTCCTACATATGCGCGCGGTTGGACTGGCGTTCCGAGCACCAACCATGGCCTGTATCAAACCTCAGCCGATCCAGCTCCGTTTCCTCCGGCCGATTATCTGCAAACGCCCGGCGTGATCACATATCTCACGCTAACCGGTCTGACCGGCTACACGACTCACTTCGATGACCGCAGGCTCGCCGCGTGGCTCTATGATCCAAAGACGCAAACCTTCTGGTCCTACGATGACCCATTCACGGTGTGGCTCAAAACGGAGTACGTCCGCACACGCGTTCCTGGGGGCCTGGGCGGCGCATTCATCTGGGCTCTCAAAGACGACGACGCCAACGGCACCATCACGAAAACCACGGCCGCCGGCCTCAAGTAATTCCGCACCGGTCCAGGATTTGGGCCGAGTGAGAATCCAAGTTATCGTTGTCGGCAAACTCAACTGGCGAGAACAGGCAAATGCGCTCATTGAGCATTCGTTGAGTAGGGTGATCCAGATTCACCCTGGGGAACTGGCTGTTCAGGAATAGATGTCGGGGTGTTGGGAGTTGGCGGCTTCGTCTTCGGACTCGACTACGACTTCGTAGGTGTTGGCGTCTTCGGCGTCGAGGATTTTTTCGGCGAGGCTGATGAGGGTCTGGTCGCGGGCTACGAATCTTACGTTGAGATTGGCGATGGAGCCTTGGCCGATATAGAAACGCGAGCCGGGGATGGGCTTCCAGAAGATTGCCGAAGAGATGGGCTGTTCTGGGTCCGAGCTGCACGGGTCCGAAGTGCTCGGGTCCGAAGTGCACGGGGTCCGGGCTTTCTGGGCTTCGTGGAAGGCTTCGCGGTCGAAGCGATTGACGTTTTCCAGGAGGATGCCGGTGAGCTTGCCGTCGGAGCCGATGAAGTAATCGGAGACGCGGCCCTGGTAGAGAAGCCCGTCGTTTTGCAGGATGTCGATGCTGACGTCGACTTTTTCCTTGGTGGGCCAGTTGAAGCTGGTGAGCAGCAGGTGCCACTCGGAGATGTTGGGCAGGATGAAGGTGCGGATGAACCAGAGCGGCACCCGATGGCGGGCCGGGTCGCTTTGCCAGTCTCCATAGCGCTTGGCGAGCAGGCCGAAGCAGATGCCTTCGATGGCGACGAAGGTGAAGTACCAGGCGAGGAAGCGGCCTTGACGGCGGAGCACCCGGTTCAGAGAGCGCCAGTTGGCGTCGCCGGGCGATTGCGAGAGCAAGGGTGAGGTCGAGGGCGATGTGGATGCCGCGCTGGGGCTGGCTAGCAGCAGGCGGGAGGCGTCGGAGGAAGAGAGCAGGGTTGCGACGCGACGGTAGTCCTGTCTTCGCTCGGAGTAGGTTCCTTCGACGATGGGGAAGGGAAGATGCCGCATGATGGGCAGATTCCAAACGCCGAAGAGGGCTGCGGCAAAGGGAAGCAGAGCGACGGCGACGGCGAAGGTCGCCTCTTGCGTGCGGGTGCGTTCGAAGAGCTTGAGGGGGACGAACCAGGAGCTGAGGAAGCGGAAAAGTACGCCGGGGACGAGGATGTAGAAGATGAGGAAGCAGGTGGTGACAAGGGCAATCATGAGCGACCGCCCGCTGCTTTAGTTTGTGGCTTCGGCTGGCTGGATGCGCCGGGAGATGCGGATGCGGCGACCGTCGGGCACGCGCAGGACATAGCTCTTGCCGCTGGCGAGGGTCTCTTCGATCTGCGGCTTACTGGCGCGGATAATGCGCTGGAGGTCGCGGCGGAGGTCTTCTTCCGGCGAGCTGCGGGATAGGGAATCGGAGAGTTTTTTGAGATCGACGACCATACTTGCCTTTGGGCTTGCCCCGGAATTGCCTGCGCTCGCGTAAGTGGTACGGAGAGCGGGGGTTCCTTAACTAGTATGCGCGTGTTCATGGGAAATATCCACAGGGGGTATCGCTTTCGCCACTTGTTCGCCCCTGGGATCCAGCTTAAACGAAAACGATGCACATGGGGGTGGCGGCGGGGTAGTTTTTGCCATCGTTGGAGAGTACGCCGGTGTTGGGGTCGCGGGCGAAGACGCTTAGGTTGCTGGAACCCTGGTTGGCGACGAGCATCCAGCGCTCGGTGGGGTCGAGGGTGAAGTTGCGCGGGGTCTTGCCGCCGCAACTGGTGCGGGGATTGTCGGAGATGGGGGTGAGCGTTCCGGCGGGGTCGATGCGGAAGCCCATGAGGAAGTCATCGCCGCGGTTGGCGAAATAAGCGAATTTGCCGTCGCGGGTGAGGACGGCATCGCAGCCGGTGTTGGTGATCTCGTGGTGTTTCTGCGCGTCGCCCTCGGGCAGCAGGGGGACGGTCTGGATGGAGGCGAAGGCGCCGGCGCTCCACGCCAGTACGCTGACACTGGAGTTGAGCTCGTTGACGCAGTAGGCGATCTTGCCGTTGGGATGGTAATGCAGCGTGCGCGGGCCGGCGCCGGGACGGCCCTCGAAGGCGCCGGCGGGGGTGAGCTTGCCGGTGGCGGCGTCGAGCTTGTAGATGCGGATCTTGTCCGCGCCGAGGTCGTTGATGGTGACGATGCGATTGTCGGGTGAAACGCAGGCGAAGTGGGCGTGCGCGGCTTCCTGGCGGTCGCGGACCGGGCCCGTGCCGGTGTAGTGCTCGCTCCAGACGGCTTGGCTGAGCTTGCCGCCGGTGGAGAGGAAGCTGGCGGCGCTGCCTCCCGAGTAGTTGGCGCAGATGACGACGTGGCCGGTGTGGTCGGTGGTGAGATGGCAGGTGCCTTTGCCTTGCGCGGCCACATTCGAAATTGGGCTGAGTTTGCCGTTATTCAAGGCGAAACTTGCTACCGAGCCGGTGGGTTTGCCCTGAAACTCTTCGAGCTCGCAGGCTACGTAGAGGTAGCGGCGGTCGGGAGAGATCTGCAGCCAGGTGGAGTGGGAGATGGGCGCGGCGATGCCTTCGGGGGTGAGCGCGCCGGTGGCTGCGTCCCAGGCGAAGGCGAGAATGCCGTCGGGCGTGCCGCTGCCGACGAGGATCTGCTTTGGAGCCAGCACCGGAGGTGGGGCGATGAAGGCCTCTGCCACGGTCGAAGCGGAGAGCGAGAGCGCGGCGGCTCCGTGCAGGAAGCTTCGGCGGGTGATTGCGGAATTGGCTGGCGTGGCGGAGTGCTGAGAGCGGGTCTGGTTTGCCATATCGCAAGGATTGTCGCCGATTGGGGCGGTGCCGCGCCAGAAATCTCTTCCAGCGGGCGTTCTCATCAAGGGAGATTGCTTCGCTGCGAAGAGATAGATCGTGCTCCGGTAAGTTGGGTGATGCCAGCAGATTTTCTTCTCAGCCCCGGAGTAAATCTGCTATACCGCTAACAGGATTATGCGAATTATAAAGTTACCCTGGCTCTCTTTCTGCCTTGCTTCGCTCTGTGCCCTGGGACAAAGCACGACAACTCAAATTGCCGTTCAGCCGCAGTCAGATTTCCCCAATCGCCCGACGTCGTCCGTGGGGGTGTCCGCTTCGCCCATCGATTACTCGGGTGAGCCGATCGTACTCGAAAAGCTGGATTCGGTGTACGAGATGGCCGCCGACGGTACAGGGTACAAGCAGGAGACGATGGTGGCTCGCGCGCAATCGGAGTCGTCGGTGAAACAGCTGGGCGTGATCAGCATTCCATTTGCGGGTAATTCGGAGCGGGTTGAGATCGGCTATGTGCGCGTGCGCAAGCCGGATGGCTCGGTGACCCAAACTCCGGCGGGGGAAGCGATCGAGATCTCCAGCCCGGTTACCACCGCGGCTCCTTTTTTCAGCGACCTGAAACAGATGCAGATTCCAGTGCGCAATCTGCGCGTAGGCGACACGCTGGAGTGGCAGGCCAAGGTGATTCAAACCAAGGCCGAGGCTCCAGGGCAGTTTTGGGGCCAGCAAAGTTTCTCTTCCGACGCGGTAACTCTCTCGGAAACGTTGGAACTTCGGGTGCCCAAGGATAGCTATGCCCATGTCTGGAGCCCTAAGAGCAAACCGACGGAGACGGTCGAGGGAGCGGAACGGGTCTATCACTGGGAGTCTGCGCAGAAGAAACCGACTGTAGGCAAGGAAGCCGATGCGGAGAAGGAGCGGAAGAAGAAGCAGGCATGGAGTGCGGAAGAGGAGATGGACGCAAAGGAAGGGAAGCTTCCGGACGTGGCCTGGACGACCTTCAAGAGCTGGCAGGAGGTGGGCGCATGGTACCGCGGCCTGGAAAGCGATCGGATTATTCCGGATGCCGAGTTGAAGGCCAAGGTAGCGGAACTGGTTGCGGGCAAGACCAGTGAAGAAGAGAAAGTTCGTGCCGTCTATGGCTATGTTGGCACGCAGATTCGCTATATCGGGGTTGCTTTTGGCATTGGAAGATACCAGCCTCACAGGGCCTCGGAGGTGCTGGAAAATCAATATGGAGACTGCAAGGATAAACACACGCTGCTGGCTGCGATGTTGACCGTGCTGGGATTGCATCCGGACGCGGTGCTGATCGGAGCGGGGATTCGATTCAACGAGGCGGTCCCATCGCCGGCGGCATTCAATCACCTGATCACTACGGTTGAGGTGAATGGGCAGCAGGTGTGGTTGGACTCGACGGCGGAGGTTGCTCCTTACCGGATGCTCTCGTATCCGATTCGCGACAAGCAGGCGCTGGTGATTCCGGAGAGCGATGCGGCGACGGTCGAGCGCACGCCTGCCAAGCTACCTTTCGAGCCCATCGACAAGATGCAAGCGATCGGCTTGCTGGATAAGGATGGAGTTTCCAACTCGCGTCTGACTCTTACCTTGCGCGGAGACGACGAGTTGCAATTGCGCGCTGCGCTGAGGCAGTTGTCTCCAGCGCAATATGGATTGCTTGTGCAGCAGTTCTCGCAGGCGATGGGGTATGCCGGCACGACGAGCAATGTTGAAGTGAGCCGGCTGGAGGATACGACGGAGCCGCTCACCATCAGCTATGACTACAAGCGCGAGAAAGCCGGGGACTGGGATAACCACCGGATCATTCCGCAGCTGGCGCCGGTGCAGCTGATGAGGATCGACGATAAGGAGCCTCCGGTGCAGGCGATTGCGCTGGGTGTGCCGCGGGTGGAGAGCTCGACGTCGGCGATGAAGCTGCCCGAGGGCTGGGGCGCGGAGCTGCCGGAAGCGGTTCACGCGAAATCGGCGTACGCGACTTACGACGAGACCTATCGCTTCGACAATGGCACCGTATATGCGGAGCGGCGTGTCGAGGTGCTCCAGGAGAAGGTTCCTGTAACGGATTGGAAGAGTTACAAGAAGTGGGCCGACGACGCGAATCTGGGCAACGATCTCTACATTCGGCTTACCGGGATGGGAGGTAAAAGCTCACCGGGGAAGAGCTCGGGGAGCGTTACGTTTGGCAACGCGGAGGCGGCGAAGTTGATTGCTTCCGCGCGCAGCGCGATACAGCGGCATGAGTTCGACGACGCTCAAGCGACACTGGATAAAGCGAAGGATCTCAATCCGGAACAACGGGCGCTATGGGGCTCGTATGGGTACGAGGAATTCCAGCGCGGCAATATGGCTGCGGCAATCGTGGATTATCAAAAAGAGCTCTCGCTTCATCCGGATAATTTCGGTACCAATGCATCGCTGGCGGAGGCGCAGAAGATTCTGGGCCAGGACAAGGAAGCTGAGGCTACGCTGCAAAAGTGGGCATCCGATCAGCCGGAGAATGCAGCGCCGGCCCTGGCGCTTGTATCGATGCTGACGGACGAAGGAAACCCGGCCGCTGCTGTGGCTGCCGCTCGAGCCGGACTGGATCATGCTAAACCGGACCAACCGACGACGGAGAGGCTTCAACTGGCCATGGGACGGGCGCAATTGGCGGCCGGCCAGAAGGAGGATGGACATGCGACCCTGCTGGCTCTAATGAAGGCAACGACCTCACCGGACATGATGAACGACAGCGCTTACGAGCTGGCAAACGCGGAATTGGAACTTCCACTGGTGGAGTCGACCGCACGTAAGGCATTGGCGCAGATGGTCGAGGAGAGCAAGACATGGACGCTCGACGAGAATACGCAGACACTGCTAGGCAAGAGCCGCCAGATCGAAGCAACGTGGGACACCGTTGGATGGATACTCTTTCGTGAAGGCAAGCTGGATGAGGCGCAGAAGTTTATTGAAGCTTCCTGGCGCAACCGGCAAGATGCCGAAGTGGGCGGGCATATGGCGGCGATCGCCGCTGCCAAAGGCAATCAAGACGAGGCGTTGCATTCCTATGAGTTGGCTCTCGCGACGTTTCCTACTTACCTGCGGCCCGGCGTTCGAAAGACACCCGGCGCCAAGCAGAAAGAGTTGACGGAGAAAGCTGACGCTCTGCGCAAAGCGGGCGCGAAAGCCCCTTTGATGGATGCAGACAAGGAGCTGCAGGCGATGCGATTTTTCGCTCTGGGGGCTGCGGAAGGCCTGAATGGCTCGGCTGAATACCGGCTACTGCTGAGCGATGGAAAAGTCGCGAAGGTAGAGCCGGCAGGCGCGACTAGCATGGGCGGCGGGAGCGAGAAAATCATACGCGCTAAACTCGATGCGCTCTGGCCTGCCGGTTCCGAGGCGAAGCTTGTTCGCAGCGGATTTCTGAATTGCCATGAAGGCAAATGTGACCTGATTCTTGCGCCCTAGGTTGCCGAAGCGAAGAAGGGCATCGCTGCGAGCCCGCTGCGGGGACATGCCGGCGGCGATGTTGTCTTCGATGCGCATTTCGATGTGCGAGCGAAGTTCGCTGTCGATCGCGCGCTGCACTTGATCGCGAGAGAAGAGATTGGCGATGCGGCGAAAGATCGACATGGAGTCCTTTCGAGTTGCTATTCGCTGCGCAGGGCCTGCATGGGCTCGATGGAGGCTGCTTCTCGTGCGGGCGCGATGCCGATAAGGATGCCTACCAATGCCATGCCTGCGGAGATGCCGGCTAGCAGACCGAGGTCGTGTGCAGTATGGATCTCGACGATGGAGGCGAGCAGTTTGCTTGAGGCCAGCGTGAGAATCCAGCCCACTGCCGTGCCGCTGAGGACGAGCAGCGCAACGCGGCGCAGCACTTGGGTCATGACCGATGCGCGCGTGGAGCCGAGAGCCATGCGGATGCCGATTTCGCGGGTGCGCAGCTCTACTTCGTGGCTGATGAGGCCGTAGAGGCCGATGGCTGCGAGGAGCAGGGCGAAAGCGGCGAAGATGCCGAAGAGCCAACTCTCCATGCGCTCGAAGGTGAGCTGCTCGTTGACGGCTTCGTCCATGGTCTGCGAGCGAAAGGGCACGCCGGGATCGATATCGTGAATGACACCGCGCAGTGAGGGGATGAGAGCTTTGGGATCGCCGTCGGTGCGGACCATGAGGAACATGTTGCGCAGCGTGTCCATGCGATCTTTGGGCGGTAGAGCGTCGATGAGCCAGTCCATCTCGGGCATGGGCGGCGATTGCAGGTCCTGGCGGATATCGGAGACGACGCCGACGATGCCCGACTTGCCTTCCGCCTTGCCCGCATCGTCGATGTGCGCACCGACGGGATCGCTGCCGTTCGAGAAGAACTTGCGGCGGAAGGCTTCATTGACGACCATGTTGGAGGCGATGTTTTCGGGACGGTCCAGGCTGGGCGACAGCAGGCGGCCGCGCGTGAGCTTGATGCCCATGGCGTCGAAGTATCCGGCTGAGACATTGCGGGTTTCCGAGCTCATGGCTGCGTTCTTGGGATACGGCGGCTGGCCGGCGATGTGGATGTCGTATCCGGAACCCCACTCGGCGATGGGCAGCAGATCGATGACGCCGGAGGCGACGACTCCGGGCAGATGCGCGACGCGTTCGAGCAGCGGGTGGTAGAAGGTCAGCAGCGGATCTTTCTCGTTTTTACCTGAAGGATCTTTATAGTTGCCGCGCGAGAGATCGAGGACGACGGCGATGATCTTGTTTTGATTGAAGCCGAGGCCGGTCTTAAAGAGAGCTTGCAGATTGCGCAGCAGCAAGCCCGAAACCATAAGCAGCACCAGCGACAACGCAACCTGAGTGATGACGAAGGTGGAGCGCAGGCGATGCTGGCTCTTGCCGAGGCTTGTGCCAGAGCCGGCGCCAGAGCCGCCGCGCAGCGCGCGGTTGGGGTCTGTGCCGGACAGGCGGATGGCCGGAGCGAGCGAGGCGAGGACGCTGGTCAGTGTGGCGATGATAAGCGCAACAGCGAGGACCTTGAGGTTGAGCGAAACATCGGCGCCGCGGGCGATGGCTTCTACGAGGAAGACATTCATCGCTTTGAGCAACAGCCAGCTCATAAGGACGCCGCCGGCGAGGCCTGCGAGGGCGAGGACGAGACTCTCATTGATCATCTGGCGGATGAGCCTGCGCCGCGATGCGCCGACCGCGGCGCGCAGGGCGATCTCGCGTTCGCGCTTGACTCCGCGCGCCAGCAACAGGCCGGCGACGTTGACGCAGGCGATGCCAAGCAGAGCGAGCACGGCCAGCGAAAGGGTCTGCATGGGGCCTTTCATCTTGCCATCGGAGGCAAAGCCGTTGAGTTCGGCAGCGAGGGGAATGAGGGTTCCGGTGTGGCCTTCTTCCTGTTGCGGATATGTCTTGGCGAGGTTGGCCATGACGCGATCGAGATCGGCCTGCGCCTGCTGGAGAGTGACGCCATCTTTCATGCGGCCTACGGTGCGCATCCAGTGCATGCCACGCGCTCGTGCCCAGGACTCCGGCGCATGCAAAGGCGTGTAAATGGCTTCGCGCATGTAGAGCGGAAAACGAAAGCCGGCGGGCATGACGCCAACGATGGTGTAGGGATTGCCGTCCAGCTTGACGGTCTGACCTACAACGCGGGCACTGCCGTTGAAGTAGGCCTGCCAGACCTCGTAACTCAGGACGGCGACGTTGTCTTTGCCCGGTTGATCTTCACCGGGGAGAAAGGTTCGGCCAAGGATGGGTGCGACGCCGAAGACGGTGAAGAAGTTGTCGGTGGTCTTGGCTGCGCGCAGAGAAATGGAGCCTTCGGGACGCTCCAGATTGACGCGATCGAGCGTGGACCAGCCGGCCATGGCGGTGAAGGTTTGCAATTGCGCGCGCTCCTCATAGTAGTTGAGGACCGATACGGGCAGCGAACTGCCGGTGCGCGACTTCATGAAGGGAAAGACAAGGCGATCCTGGTTGGCAAAGGGCAGCGGGCGGAAGAGAACCACATCGATGACGCTGAAGATCGCAGTAGCCGCGCCTACGCCGAGCGAGAGCGCGAGCACGGCGGTGATGGCGAAGCCGGGAGAGCGCAGGAGCTGGCGCAGGGCGTAGCGCATGTCTGCCCAGAGACCCTGGAGATAAAGCGCGGCGTCGGCCTCGGCGGTGCGCTCGTGCATGACGGCGGGATTGCCGAAGCGCAACAGCGCTTCGCGGCGGGCCCGCTGCGGGGACATGCCGGCGGCGAGGTTGTCTTCAGTGCGCATTGCAATGTGCGAGCGGAGCTCGGCATCGATCTCGTTATCGACCTTGCCGCGGCGGAAGAGATTGGCGATGCGATTGGCCAGGGACATGGGCTCTCCTATGCGTAGCGCAACATGGCGCGGACGCCTTTCACGAGCTGTTCGAAGCTTTCCTCGGCTTCCTTCAATTGCTTGCGTCCCGCGGGGGTGAGCTTGTAGAACTTGGCCTTGCGTTTGGTTTCGGTGAGCGCCCATTTCGAGGTAACCCAGCCGCTTTGTTCCATGCGATGCAGGGCGGGATAGAGCGAGCCCTCTTCAACGCTGAGCAGGTCTTCGGAGGCGCGCTGAATGTGCAGAACGATGCCGTAGCCGTGCAGGTCTCCCATACGCGAGAGAGTTTTGAGAATGAGAAGGTCGAGCGAGCCTTGCAAATCGCTTTTCGCCAAAATGCACCCCTAGTAAACTTGGTATGAAGCGACGATACCCATAGACGATTAGGTATGTCAAGCGCAGCCGCTACAAATTCTTGAGCAAGGCGGTAAGTTTGCGCGGCGAATGGATGTATGAAGCATGAAATATTTTCTGTTAACCGAATCCCGGAGGGGCCGTTGTATGGGCAGAAGAGATTGAAAAAGCCTGTCCAAGGGAGAAATCTGCCATGCAAAACTTGAACCGGACGCGATTCCGGACTGTCCGCTGGCTTGCGCTGCCACTGGTGCTTGGCGCCAACCTGGCCGTGGCGCAACAGCATCCTGCCGCACCGGTTCGGCCCAACGTTTTGACTACGCCGGTGGCCTCGGACAAAGACGTGGCCTCGACGCAGGAAGAGCTGCTGCGGCTGCTGAAATTGAGCCCGACGCTGACGACGGTGGTGGCTCGCGATCCGTCGCTGCTATCGAACCAGGAGTATGTGCGGCGCAACAATCCGCAGTTGGCGCAGTTTTTGGAGAATCACCCAGAGGTGCCGCTCAACCCGGACTTTTATCTCTTTACGCATTTGAATGTGGACGGGCATCCGGACCAGGCGCTGGAGCGCGAGGTGTGGCCGAATCTGCCGGAGATGCGCGAAGGGCGACGGCTCTCGGAAGAGCTGGCGAGCGATGTTGCGCCGGCAATGGTGTTTCTCGGCGTGCTGGGCGCGATCCTTTGGCTGACGCGCGTGTTTTTGGAAAACCGGCGCTGGAGCCGCATTTTCAAGTTGCAGACGGATGTGCATGGCAAGCTGATCGACCGCTTTGGATCGAGCCAGGAACTGCTTAATTACATGGGCACGGAGGCGGGCAAGCGCTTTCTGGAAGCTGCGCCGATTCCGGTGGATTTTGAACCGCAGCAGCGCGTGCCCAATGCAGTCGCACGCGTGCTGACGCCGTTGCAGATCGGTATTGTGCTGGTGCTGCTGGGGGTGGGCTTCCTGGTGCTGCGCCATGCCGAGGCGGATATGCGCATTCCGATGCTGGTGCTGGGGACGATCTTCGTGATGCCGGGCCTTGGGTTTATTCTCTCGGCAGGGATTACGTGGATTTTGGCGGGGCGGCTGGGGCTGATTCCGGACGCTCCCGCAGCGGCCAACAGGGTTACCGTGGAATCAGAAACAAGATTTGATGCACGAGACCGGCAGTGATCCGAAATGGCTCCGGATCCGGCAATCGATCCTGTATCCGATATCGCTACCGACGCTGTTTTAGCCACGAAGAAAGAGAAACGCGCAATGCTCTGGGAATCGATACTTCCGAAGGCAATCGCAGGCGAGGGATCGCCGGCCGACGCAGCAGACCTGCGCATGGATAGCGATGCCTTTGCCGGATTCTACGAGCGTTCGGCGCGTTCTCTGTGGGCGTATCTCACGCGCGTCTCGGGCGATCCGGCATTGGCGGACGACCTGATGCAGGAGAGCTATGTGCGCTTTCTCTCCGCCGCGCGCCCGCCGCGCCTCGAAGATGGCGAAGTGGCCAGCCGGCGCTATCTTTTTCGCATCGCGACAAATTTGCTGCGCGACCATTGGCGGAGGCCGCATTCGGCGTCGCTTGAAGATCTTCCGGAAGAGTTTTTTGCCGCCCGATGCGATGCTGCGCAGAATGACTCCGTGGCCATGCTCACTCCGGCGATGGCGCGGATGAAGCCTCGGGAGCGGCAACTGCTGTGGCTGGCTCATGCCGAGGGCTACTCGCACCGGGAGATTGCCGAGGTGACCGGGCTGGGCCCGGCGAGCATTCGGCTGCTGCTGTTTCGCGCGCGGCGCAAGATCGCGCGGCTGTTGCACGAGCCGGCTTCGAGTACGCCGCGGAGGCTGCCATGACTTTGCGTCCTTGTTCGCAGGAAGCGGAAGTCCGGCGGTTGCTGGAGCTTGGCCATTGGCCGCAGTCCTGCACGCCGGAGCTGCGCGCGCATGTGGATGGATGCCGTGCCTGCGGCGACCTGGTGCTGGTGACGACGGCCTTTCGCGGGGCGCGGACCGCGTCGGTGAACGCGGCGCAATTGCCGCCGCCGGGCGTGCTCTGGTGGAGAGCGCAACTGCAGCGGCGCAACGCAGCCGTCGAGCGAATTCAGAAGCCTATGTTGGGCGCGCAGATCTTTGCTCTCGCGATCACGCTGGTTATCGCCGCCGGGTTCCTGGCCTGGCAGGTCCGCGACGGGTGGAACTGGATGAAGTGGCTGCAATCGCTGGGGCAATCGCAGGTCTTCCATTGGGAGGTGCTGTGGCCTTTCGTTTCGGCAAAATCGGCGGCCGGCTTTGTGAGCTTGATTCCGGCATTGGCGCTGTTGGCGCTGGTCAGCGGCGTGGTGCTCTACCTGGGATCGGAAAAACATAACTCCTGATTGGACTGCTGACGGACAAGCGCGGTTATGATGGCTTCGAGGTGAAGCGCATGCCAACCGTGGCCTCGATTGTGGCGGAGCTGAAGAGCAAGGGAAGCGAAAAGGCGCGCGCGATCTATGCGCGGCATGGGATGGAGGCTGAGCGCTGCTTTGGTGTGAGCGTGGCCGATCTCAAGCTGATTGCGAAGACCATCAAGGGACAGCAGGCGCTGGCCATGGAACTCTACGAAACCGGCAGGATGGAAGCGATGTACCTTGCCGGCATGGTGGCTAACGGGTCGAAGATGAGCGAGGAGCAGTTGCACGCGTGGGCCGAAGGCTCGGCCGGCATGCAGATGATTGCCGAATACACGGTGCCCTGGGTTGCAGTCGAACACACTCATGGGCGCGAAGCGGCGCTCAAGTGGATGGCTTCCAAGAAAGGTTATGTTGCGGCTGCGGGATGGTGTACGTACTCCGGGCTGGTTACGACGATGCCTGACCCGAAGCTGGATTTGGCGGAGGTCGAAGGATTGCTGGGCGATGTCGTCCAGCGCATTCATAAGTCGCAGAACCGCGAGCGGCACACGATGAACAATTTTGTCATCGCCGTTGGAAGCTATGTTGCGCCATTGTCGAAACAGGCCAAGGCTGCTGCGCGACAAATTGGCGTGGTCACCGTGGACATGGGTGATACCGCGTGCCAGGTTCCGCTGGCGACGGCGTGCATTGAAAAGGCTGAGACTACAGGCAAGGCTGGCAAGAAGCGAAAGACTATCCGCTGTTAGTTGGAGGCATCTTCACGCGGCACATAACTTGGCCGCGGGATGTCGGGAGTGGAGTTCTGGCGGCGGCTGGGACGGGCGAAGCTGCGGACTTTTTCGAGCGGCTCGAACCGTGATCGTGAGCATGGCTCTTCGTGCTTGGGCGGCTGTGTCCAAAGATGGTCGGAGCGCAGGCGAATATAGTCGAGGACTAGCTAAGAAGCTGTCCAGAAACTCGGGATTGCGGCGCTCAATGGTTGTAGATGTTCCATTCATTCGCTTACTCCATTGCCGATTCAATGATCGACCAGCTCAGGGTTGAGACGTCATCTTCGATAGAGAGACGCATCACCACCTGTTCAATAGCTTCGTTGTTCCGGCCTGCGGTCGTTATCTCGGCGCGGATGTGTGCTTGCTCGTTCGTGTCGTTCTGTTCCCCATGGATGGAATGCAACATGACGGGAAGTGGAGTAATGGTGGAAAGCAGCAAAGCGCGAATGTGGGCGGCAGCGGAGACTTTGCAATCAAGCTTTAACTCATAGAGTGTTTCGGCAGGAATTGCTTCGGGAAGGACGGGGTGAAGGCGATAGGCCAGTGGCCGGAGGACCATATTGGTGAAGAGAACTGCGAAAGCAACCACAAGCGCCAGATGAAAGGAACCGAGCCCGGTAAGTGCGCCGATAGCGGCGGAACACCAGATCGTGGCAGCCGTATTTAGCCCACGCACGCTTGCGCCATCCTTGAAGATGACCCCTGCGCCGAGAAAGCCGACTCCCGATACGATGTAAGAGACGATCCTTCCACGTGCGGATGGGTCATTGTCGAGCAGTAATCCACACATGACGAAAGCCGCAGCTCCTGCGGCAACGAGCGCATTGGTGCGTGTGCCAGCCATGCGCTGCCGCCATTGCCGCTCCAAGCCAACTGTCGCGCCCATTGCAATAGCGAGCAACAAGCGAATGGCGAACTGAAGTGTACTGATTCCGATCATGTCTCTCTCCGTTTAGGTGCGATGAAAGGTGAGGGAGGCCGTTTGGCCTCCCTCATCCCACTAAAACCGGAACTTTGCTGCCATCTGACCGATCCGAGGATCGGCTGCTTTGGTGACATAGCCGAAGGTGCCGCCCTGGTCGCCGATGTTTCCGTCAACCGAGTTGCCGCCATCGAACTGCGCGTGGTTGAAGACATTGAACATCTCCAGGCGAAGCTCTATCGCGCGGCCTTCCGAAAGATCGGTCATCTTATGGAGCGCCATGTCGTAGTTGTCGATGCCGGGGCCGTAGAAGTCGCGGCGTTTGGAGTTACCCTGCGTTCCGAGAGCATTTGGGGTGAAGGCCAAATTGTTGAAGAACGGCTTGCCGTTGCGTGGGTTGCGGTTGATCTTGTAGCCGGTGCCATCGTAATTCGGCATGTCGATGCCCGTCGCATTCACGCCGTTGTTCTGTACCTGCACCAGGTAGTTGTCACCGAAGCTCGCAAACGTCACCGGCACTCCGGTAGCGAAACGAGTAATGCCGGAGAGTGCCCAGCCGCTGGTCAGCCGATTCGGACTCCACAGACGAGCGACAGGAAGATCGTAGTTGTAGCTCACGACGAAGTTATGTTTCAGATCGAAGGCGGATATTCCATCCAGCCGGTGATAGTCATATGGATCGACTTGCTCTTGGATGCTTGAGGTCTGGTCGTAGGACTTGGAGTAGGTGTAACTAGCGAGCAAGGACAGTGGCCCAGTGGTTCGCTTGAGGGTCAGTTCAAGTCCGTTGTAGTGCGAGTTGCCCATATTCTCGTAGTACGCATCGGTCCCGATCTGATTGGGGAAGGGTCCGCGCGTTCCATTGACCACTGTGCCATTCGCTCGCGTGTAGACGAGATTCTCTCCAAGCGGTCCGCAGGTTGGCGAACCCGGCGCCACGTCCGATGGCTGACTCAGGCTGAGGCAGAGGGCGGGGTTGCCCGGATTTGCGCCGTGAACCGTCAGCAGGTGTCTCCCGAGCGAACCAACATACGCAATGCTGAACAGGGTGTTCGCACTCATCTGCCGGTCGATGGACAGGGTGTACTGCATCGAGTAGCTGGTCTTGTTCTTGTAGTACACACTGCCGGCTCCGCCGATGGGGAAGTAACGGTTCCAATCAACAGCGTTGTCGGGATTGGTGGTTGAGACCTTGTACGAAGGCACATTTACAGGAAACTGCTGGAGATACTGCGTGCCCGAGAGAGCGCCGATGAAGGGCGTCTCCATGACCGGCGATTCCGGGCTGGTGTAGGTCAGGCCGTAAGGAGGATTCCCGGTTGGGTAGGCGACAGTGAGCCCCTGAGGGGAAGTGAAGAAACGGCCGCCTCCGACCCGGATGCTGGTCTTGCCTGGGCCACCGGTTAATTTACCCATCAGCCCATCCGAGAAGTTCGGGGAGTAGGCGAGACCGAATCGTGGAGAAAAGTTGTTGAGCGGTGTGGGCGCAATCGCGTTCGGAATCTTGCCTCCGCCTGGAAGCGGATCTCCCGGCACAAGGTAGCCCAGCGGCGCCCCCGGGAAGGTAACCGACTGTACGCCCGCCACGAAGGTCGTCGTCTGATGATATTTCTCTGCCCAGGGAGTTACATAATCCCAGCGCAGGCCGTAGTTGAGCGTAAGATTCGGGCGGATACGAAAGCTGTCCTGGGCAAACAAGTTCCCATCGGCAGCGCTCTCGTAAAAGACCGGCGTTGACTGCTGCGAATAGAAGTCCGGCGTACCCAGCAGGAAGTCGGCGAAGCCGTTTCCAGTGGTCTGGTTGCCGGTGCCAAAGAAAGAGAACGTCCCGTTAGCGACAAGATTTGGATTCTGTTTGACCTTGTACCAGATGTAGCGTCCACCCACTTTGACGGTATGGTTGCCGATGGTCCGCGAGAGACTGTCTCCCAGATCGTATGTGTCGTTCACCTGAGCGATGGAGAACGGATTCGTTCCAACCGAAAAGCTGTTGAAGAACATCTCTTCAACGCCAGCCTGCTGCGGGAAGCCCTGGACTATACCCTGCCCTCCTGCCTGAATGCCCTGATCGCCAAGCGTGACGCCGACACCGCCCTGGGGTGTTCCAATGTGGTTGTCAAGACGAGTGATGCCGAACCGGGCCTCATTGACGGTATTCACGCCGAAGGTATGGATGTTGCTAAAGACGATGGTCTGGTCTACGCCTAGCGAAGTTGCATCGTAAGTGAAGCCGTTCCCGGGTAGAGTGGCTCCCCCGAGACCGCTGGGATAGGGATCGTCGAGGTTGTAGCGGTCGTTGAAGTAGTAGATGGAGGATGTCCCGAATCGATTGGAGTTGAAGTCGAGACGGCCACCAAACTTGTTGTCGTTGATGCGGCGTTTATAGGCACCGGAAGAGAAGGTTCCATCCGCGATGTTGCCAATGGGAATGTATTGCAGCATGCGCTTCGGCGCGGCACCCCACGCACTCATCGGGATGATCGCGTTTGGAAAGACGCATTGACTTGAAGTTGTGCAGCCGTTTGTATAGAAGGGTTCGTTCAGACTGACCTGATAGCCGAGGCGCTGGCTCAGAGTCTGCGCAAGGTAGGGTCCGTTTACAGTACCGGTGAGGCTGTCTGCGGAATTCGTGAAATCCCCAGTGCGATTCGCGTTTGTCGGAACGCTGACGGAGCCGGTCTCAATGCCCTCGATGCAGTTGGAGAAAGATGATGGCGGAGGGCAGGATGAGTCCCGCGAACACCTGCACGCTGATAATGACGAGTTGCAGCGGCACATGAGGAATCAGCACGATGGCCGTAGCCGCTCCGACACACACGATGTAGGTTGCATAGAACCCGGGAGCTTCCCATAGCTTCTTGTGCAGCGAATGCTCCCAACCCCTCACCTCGCCATAGGCCCATGCGCTCGCGAGTGAGATGGCCGTCGTTCCCAGCACGGCGGCGTTGACCATCAGCAGCAGAACGCCATTGCGAACGAAGTTGCCGGCAATCGGACCGAGTGCCAGGGCGAGCTGTGCCGGGTCCTGGAAAGCGACTTTGTGTTCAAAGCCGTAGTTCCCAACGAGCATCATTGCGCCGGCGACGCAGACGGTAAAGGTTGCGCCGATCAAAGTATCAAGCCGCGCCCACTTCAGATCAGAAAAGCGGAGCCGCTTCTCAGCTACGCAACTCTGCTGGAAGAAGAGTTGCCAGGGGGCGATGGTTGTACCGACGATGGCGATCACAAGGAATACAAGGCTGTTGGTAATGCCCCCTGCCGGCATCGTGGGAACGATGGCGTTGTGGGCAACGGTCGCCCAATGGGGATGGACCTTGAAGGCGAGGACGAACCAGGTCAAATCCATCAGGCAAAGCGCAATGACGATCCGCTCCCAACGCAGATAACTTCCGGTCACAACCATCAGAGTCAAACCAACAGCGGAGATGGGCACGGAGATGTAGGGGCTTATTCCGAGCGCGCTAAGAGCGAGCGAGATAGCAGCGAACTCCGTGATGAGCGTGAGGAAGTTGACCGCGAGCAGGTCGATGAGCGAAAAATGCCCCCACCACTTGCCGAACCGTTCATAGATCATGGCGGCATGGCCTTTGCCAGTCGCAATTCCGAGCCGCGCCACCATCTCCTGGATGAAATAGCAGATGGGCAGTAGCACGACTAAGAGCCACAGCAGGTGCAACCCATATTGACCACCAGCCTGCATATAGGTGGACACAGCCCCAGCGTCATTGTCTGCTTCCATAACGATCAGGCCAGGGCCAACGACCATCAGAAAGGTCACAATGCGCCGCTGCCATGCTCTCCGAACCACAACTCCCACTTTGGGAATGGTGGTCACGGTATCCGTCTCTTGCTCGGCTATGCGCATAGTCATAGTCCCCCTATCTCGTCGCTCGACGAGTCGGAATGGTCGGACGGAATCTTGTGAATTCGGTCCGTACCCAAGTTGAAACGAGTGGCATTCCAAGATCGCCGCTCGAACGCCATACGCGGACGAGCGGACTCGGCAATCGGGCAGCAAAAGTCTTATTCTTAGGGATATCGTTCACGGTTCCTCCTTGCGCGATCCAAGGCACACGCCGCTGACGGCCGCACGCGGAAAGGCGTAGCCGGGAGGGCACATGATTGGGTCATCGGTTGGGGAGGTGTGAGGCAGGCCGTTTGGCCAAGGGTCTCACGCGCTCAGGGTCACAGGTCGTATGCTGTGCTGAGCGGTGACGGAATCGTCCTAGCAGGCTAGAGGCGACGTCCTGAGCGCTCATCACAACACAGAAAAGATCTCCGGATACTCGGAGGTTCTTCTGCGGAATTTATGCTCATATTGTTGTCTTGCATCTCCTGCGGAGACAAAATCCCCGCACTCGTTCTTTGTATCATACCCCCATAGGATATACGCAAGGAAAAACATGGCCGAAATTGACAAGGAAAAACAGAAGCTCGTTTCCCGCATCAAGCGGATTCGTGGACAGGTGGACTCCATCGAACGTTCCCTCACCACCGGGGACGACTGCGCCGACGTACTGATGCTTTTGGCGAACGTGCGCGGCGGTATCAACAGCCTGATGGCAGAGGTCCTGGAAGATCACATTCGACACCACCTGCTGTCACCAGAGCGAAACTCGACCCCGCCACATGAACTCGCCGAAGACATGATCGATTTGGTCAGGGCGTATCTGAAGTGAGGCATTTCTGGTTTCGATCTAGCCTGTCCGCTGCGCCGCGGAAACCTCCACTCGCTTCCCTTGTGCCATAAACATCACCTCCTGTGAGACCTCTCACTCAGATGGTGTTGCATCGACCTGTTGAGCTCGCACGGCTTCTCGGACAAGTGACCCTTGGCTCAACTGTTAGCTGCAGGCAATGCGCTCATCGAAGCATGGTTGCGCGCAAATAGCCCCAAAAGACGAGGAACATGTTGGCTTCGATCTTGAGCTCTACATTCTCGCTTGATCTTCGCGCTCTCAATTTTGCAGCTGAACGCACCATACGAGTCCCAGCCTCCGCCGCTCGACTCCATACATGGTCTGCGCGTTTGCGTATGGTACGGATTACAATGGCGCATTGCGTCTACGCGCCTTTTCAGCCGTGACAGCAAACCACCCGCATTCAGAGCGGCTTTAGCGGCATAGAGTTCGGAAGGTCATCGCTTAGGCGGCCCAGCCGATGGCACTGCTGATCCCGCCACCGGCGGAGCGTCGCTCGCCCCGGCAGCCGGAGCACTTCCCGACCGCAGCCTGGGTCGCTGGCGCAGCATTCGCCTTCCCCGCAGCATTGGCCGCCCTACCCTGCTCTGCCTTCCCCACCTGAACCTTCTGTACTGTCGCCGTCAGCTTCACCACGGCTATCGCCCCTGGATCGTCTCGCAGCTTCAAATACAGCGTCGCCCCATCCGCTGGCGTCGGTACCGCAAACTCGCCCTGCGCAAACCCGGTCGGCACATCCGCGGACTTCGCAAAATCCTTCGCCGCGCCAAATGACTGTACAAGGAACAGATTTTTCCCATCCACCATGCACGTCACCGCATCCCCGGTCGTGCACTTTACCGCGCTGATTTCGGGGGTTCTCACCAGCACTCCCAGCCGCGTCCAATCGCCCGCCGTTCCGTCCGCTGACACCGGCCGCATGGCGAGTGGCCCAAACGCCGACTGGCCAAACGCCTTTAAGGGATCCAACGTCGCTACCGCCGTGTGGTCATCCTGGAGCACCAGGTTGGTGTCCACGAGCGACAGCGCTGTTTTCACCGCTCCGTCCGCCGTCGCGACCTCCACCTTCTGCCCCCGCGGAAACACTTCCTTCGTCGTCACCACGAACGTCAACTTCCCACGGAGCGGAATTTCATCCTTTCCGCCCAGTACCACCGCCAGCGCCCCGCTCTCTTCCGCCGGTGAGGCGTTCATCGACACCAGCGTCAGCACCGGCCTTGCCGCCTTTCCCGCGACCTTCACCGTCAGCACACGTCCGTCCTTCAGCTTCGCCTTTGCCTCATCGCCGTCCTTCGGGGTCACCGCAGCCTTCGCCTCCAGATGCACCGTTGCATCATCGCTCCCCCCCGCTGGCATAAACGTTTGCCCATCCACCTCCACCGACACGACGCTGCCCAGTCCCTTGCCCTTCAACTCCGCCATCTTGTCGCCCGCATGGATCGTCACCGCATCCAGCTTGATCTCCGCGCTATACGCCGTAAGCGGAACACGCTCCTGGTTCTCATCGCCATACTGCTTGATTCCTAGCGAATAACCGCCCGGTTCCACGCTCTTCAGCGACACATCGAGCGCGAGCGTGTCCTTCTGCAGCTTTGCTCCATCGTCCTTTGCCGGCTGATACTTCACATCCACGTCCTTAGCATTTTTCGTCCCCTCCGCCGGCCTGAGCGCAATATGCTCTACGCACGCTGTTCCGTCGCCCTTCAGCGTCAGCTTGCTGTCCTGTCCCGCCATTAACTGCGTGTCCCCGACAATCTTCCATCCCTTGCCATCCATCTGTTGTAGCGTCAGCGTCGGGCCCACAAAATGGTCGAACCCCCAGAACCCCTCCACTGTTCCCGTAATCGTCAGGTCTGTCGCCGAACCCACCCTGCCTTGCGGTTTCGTGGCATCGTTCGCTTTGGCCATCGCGTCTTCCAATGGCTTCCGCTCCGTCTCCGAAGCTACCACCAGCCCTCCCTCAAACGCATCCGCCCGAAGCGCCAGATCCGCCGGAACTCCCGTCTGGTTCAGGTGCAGCACCAGATCATGTGCCAGTGACGTCGAAAATACTAGCGGAGCGCCCTCGATCGCCATCACCATCTTTGGGTTCTTCAGGCACGCAACCTCATCAGCATTGTGCGGCTTGAGCGGAGGCAGCTTCGCCGGCTGCACCGCCGGAAGCGCAATCACAATGACCGACTTCGGGTTGTGAAACGAGGGCGGGGCGTTCAGTTTCAGGTTCAGCGTCGACCCTTCCGGAAAGGCCAGCCCCGGAATGTACTGGTATTGCGCCGTTTTCAGCATGGCCACGAGGTGAACCGCATCCACAATCGTTCCGACATAGGCCGAGTACAACCCACCGCCCACAGGCTGGGTATACGCAGCCGTGTTCGCCAGGTCTGCTGTCGGCCCGCTGGACAATGCCTCCGCCACGGTCATCCCATGGCCATCGTTCAGCAGCACCGGAGCGCGCGCCTGCGTCAGACACGACACCTGCTGCTCCACCGGCTGCTTAAAGCAATCCGGATTCGGCTTCAACGCCAGCGTTGCCGCCAGCTTGGCCGACCGGTCCGCAATCACCTTCGGGTCCTTCGAGTCCAACTGCTTCATTGCCGCCAGGTACCGCTGGATTCGCAGTTGCTCGAACGAAGCCTCGTTCAGGTCCGCATCCGCGCGAATAAACAGCCCCGGTCGCCCCTTCACCGCCGAGCGGAGCGTCTTGAAGTCTCCACCCGTCTCCGGCGCAATGAAGATCAGCGCTTGCTCCGCCCCCTCTGGCACCGTGATGGTCGTTCCCTCGACGGTCTTTTTGTCCCATGTATCTACTTCATGGAACCACTCGTCCGGAGGTTCATTCGTAGTCCCGCGCAGAAACGCCACAATCAGCAGTAGGTGATTGGACTGCGTAGAAGGCAAATCCGCCTTGACCCAAATCTTGTCGCCAACCAACAGGTTCGGCACCTCAGCAATTGGCAACGTCACGCTGCCCCGCTGTACCCGCACGTCCACCTTGGGCCCCGCTAAATCAAACCGCACCGCATCATCGGCCCACAACCGCCGGCCGCCCCCAAACACCCCTATCAATCCAGCCACTAGACAAGTTATACCGATAAAACCCTTCATCATTATCCGTCCTAAACGAGTTACCCGTCTTCGGCTTAGATGCCCGGGTTTCCCTCACGGTTGTGCGGCGACACACCATCAAAATCGCCTCCCAAGGCAACCATTCCACCCAACCTTCACTCCCCGCTCCGACTATCGCATTTGATTCGCCATCACTACCGGTCCTTCTGACTTGGAGTGCACCGCACCCGCGCTTAGGACCAACGGTTGGCGAAGTCGCCGGGCCGACGAAATACCACGCATGTTTAGCGCGGACAGACTCGGCGGCTCAGCATAGCATTAGTCGATCCTGAAAAACCGACGATACCCGTATAAAACCCGATGAAATGCGTTGTTGGTTGCTCTAGAATTTCCCTGAAGGCGCAGCCAATGTCCTGGAAAGCGGGGAAAAGCGATGCGGCCCAAGCCGGAAGCGGAGCAGCCACAGCGGGAGATGTTTGAGATTGATCTGGAGCAGTTGATCGACCCGAGCCATCCTCTGGTTCGTCTTGGTCAGTACATCGACTGGTCGACGTTTGAGCAGACGCTGGGTGATACTTACC
>Ga0302326_10008039_pt1 | contig 23348 bp, 21 predicted proteins | sample Palsa_T0_3_FD_202264 | JGI IMG/M metagenome (GOLD analysis project Ga0302326, IMG submission 202264) | Peat permafrost microbial communities from Stordalen Mire near Abisko, Sweden - Palsa_T0_3 | ecosystem: Environmental > Terrestrial > Soil > Palsa > Peat permafrost | place: Sweden: Abisko... | reverse complement strand
TGCCGTGGATCATCTGTTCCCAGATGGTGCCGATCCTCGCCGTCGCGCCGATCATCATCGTCGTGCTCGGCGCCATCGGCCTGCGCGGACTGCTGCCGAAATCGCTCATCTCGGCCTATCTGTGCTTCTTTCCCGTCGCCATCGGCATGGTGAAGGGCCTGAGTTCGCCGGACCCGATCCAGCTCGACCTCATGCGGACATGGTCGGCGACGCCGCTGCAGGTGCTGTGGAAGCTGCGCCTGCCCGCTTCGGTGCCGTACCTGTTCGCGAGCCTCAAGGTCGCCATCACCATCTCGCTGGTGGGCGCCATCGTCGCGGAGCTGCCGACCGGCGCCCAGGCCGGCCTCGGCGCGCGCTTGCTCGCCGGCTCCTATTACGGCCAGACCCTGCAGATCTGGGCGGCGCTCCTCGCCGCCGCCTTGCTGGCCGCGATCCTGGTCGGCATCACCGGCTGGGCCGAGCGGTGGGCGGTGCGGCGCATGGGGATGAAGCCGTGAGTATGCGGCGGCCATTCGGGTTCCTCGGCGCCGCGGTTCTGGTGCTGGCGGCGCTGCGCCTTCCGCTCGGCGGCGAGGCCGCGACCGGCTTTGCCAGTCATCCCGTGCTGCTGGCCGCGACGCTTGCGGCCCTCGCGCTGTTCGCGCTGGCGCCGTTCGCCCCGCTTCGGCATTCCCTCGGGCTCCCGGTGGGATTTGCCGGGGTGATCCTGACCTGCGCGGTCACGCTCCGGCTGCTCGTCGATCCCGGCGTTGCCGGCACCGCGGGCACCGGCTTCTGGGCGCTGGTGCTGGCGGGCTGGCTCGCCGCCGCCCTGGTGGTGACCGGCATGGCCGCGCTCAAGCTGCGCAACGAGACCCTGCGCCGGGCCAACGACCTCGCGATACCCCTGCTGTTCGGGGGCTTCCTGTTCTATCTCTGGGAGGTCACGGTGCGCGGTTTCGGCGTGCCGTCGGTCCTGGTGCCGTCACCGAGCGCGACCGCGGTCCGCTTTGCCGCCTCGCTGCCGACGCTCGGCGAGGATTTCGTACAGACCTTCGTGCGCGGCGTGCTCATCGGCTATGCCATCGGCTGCGGCGCCGGATTCGTGGTGGCGATCGTCGCCCACCGCTTCACCTTCCTCGGCCGCGGCCTGCTTCCGATCGGAAATTTCGTCTCGGCGCTGCCGATCGTCGGCATCGCGCCGATCATGGTCATGTGGTTCGGCTTCGACTGGCCCTCGAAGGTCGCGGTGGTCGCCATCATTACCTTCTTCCCGATGCTGGTGAACACGCTGGCCGGCCTCGCCGCCGCCGGCCCGATTGAGCGCGACCTCATGCGCTCCTATGGCGCGTCGCCGGCCCAGACCCTGGTGAAGCTCAACCTGCCGGCGGCGATGCCGTTCATCTTCAATGCGCTCAAGATCAACTCGACCCTGGCGCTGATCGGTGCCATCGTCGCCGAGTTCTTCGGCACCCCGACCCGGGGAATAGGCTTTCGCATCTCCATCGAAGTGGCGAGAATGTCGCTCGACATGGTGTGGGCCGAGATCGCGCTGGCCGCGATCGCCGGAATGGCGTTCTACGGGATTGTCGCGCTCGCCGAGCGTGCGACGACCTTCTGGCACCCATCCTATCGGACCTGACTCGGCGGTTCGCAGCTTGGAGAGATGACATGAAAAAAACATTCGCAATCGCCGCCGGCCTGCTGCTCGGCGCTTGTCTCGCCAACCCGGCGGCGGCAGCCGACAAGGTCACGCTGCAGCTCAAATGGGTCACCCAGGCGCAATTCGCCGGCTATTACGTCGCCGCCGCCAAGGGCTACTACAAGGACGCCGGCCTCGACGTCACCATCAATCCCGGCGGGCCCGACACCGCGCCGGCCCAGGTGATCGCCGGCGGCGGCGCCGACGTCATCATCGACTGGATGCCCTCGGCGCTGGCGTCGCGCGAAAAGGGCGTGCCGCTGGTGAACATTTCGCAGCCGTTCAAGCGCTCCGGGCTCGAGATCACCTGCCGCGCCGACACCGGCATCAAGAAGCCGTCCGACCTCAAGGGCAAGACCATCGGCGTGTGGTTCTTCGGCAACGAGTACCCGTTCCTGTCGTGGATGTCGAAGCTCAACATCAAGACCGACGGCTCGCCCGGCGGCGTCAAGATGCTCAAGCAGGGCTTCAATGTGGACCCGCTGCTGCAGAAGCAGGCCGATTGCATCTCCACCATGACCTACAATGAGTATTGGCAGGTCATCGACGGCGGCTACAAGCCGAGCCAGCTCGTCGTCTTCAAATACGAGGACGAAGGCGTCGCCACGCTGGAGGACGGCCTCTACGTCATGGAACCCAAGCTCGCCGACCCCGCCTTCGTCGCCAAGATGGCGAAGTTCGTGAAGGCATCGATGAAGGGCTGGGACTACGCGCGCAAGAACCCCGACGAAGCCGCCAAGATCGTGCTCGCCGCCGACACCACCGGCGCCCAGACCGAGAAGCACCAGAAGCGCATGATGGGCGAGATCGCCAAGCTCCTCACCACCGGCGACGGCAAGCTCGATCCGGCCGATTACGACCGCACGGTCGCGACGCTCATGACCGGGGGCTCCGACCCCGTCATCACCAAGAAGCCCACGGGCGCCTGGACCAATAAGATCTACGATGCGATGAAATAAGCCCTTGCTCACTCCCCCCACAAACGTCATCGCCGGGCTCGACCCGGCGATCTCGATGCGCGTGGCAGGGCCGAGCCCCGTGAATCGAGATGGCCGGGACAAGCCCGGCCAAGACGATTCCTTGTGTGCGGAACGTACTGTAGGCAATCTCGGGCGAAGGCGCCGGCCGCTCCGGAAAACAAAAAAGGCCACCTACCCGGCGGCCTCGTCAGTATCGCGCTCCCCAACCCCTCGGTCCTCGCCCGGCGTGATCGGGACCATCCGATTTCAAAGGCCAATCATGGCTATTCCATGAGACAATTATGACCGAGGCAGGAGTTGATCGTCTGGTCCCGGCGCCTCGCCGGCCGCCGCGGAGACGGCGAGCCGGCACGGCCAGCCTGGAAGGAGATCGCATTTTCCGACATGCAAAAAGCCGAATCGCGACCAAATATTGTAGCGTCCGGGAGGGACGGCCACAGTGATCTGAGGAGCGACCAGACATTGGATTGCATTCAGGGTCCATGACGGCGCCGGGCAAAGCAGCCGCGAGCCGGGTTCAATACGCCGCCCTGCCTTACCGGGTGAGCGCGCGTGCGCGAACCGAGATCATGCTCATCACGTCGCGGGAAACGCGGCGCTGGATCATCCCGAAAGGCTGGCCTCAAAAGGGCCGCTCGCCGCATCGCTCCGCCGCGCGCGAGGCGTTCGAAGAGGCTGGAGTGGTCGGAAAGGTCGCCAGGCGCTCGGTCGGAACATTCTCGTATGAAAAGCGGCTCAAGAACGGAGGCGTTACTCTGTGCAAAGTGCGCGTCTTCGCCCTGCAGGTGCAGCACCAAAGCCTGATGTGGCCTGAAAAGAAGCAGCGCCGGATCAAATGGCTCTCCGCGCGTAGGGCGGCGAAGACCGTGAAGGACCCGAGTTTGAGCGAGATCATATTGCGGGTCGCGGGGGTGAAATAACCGGTCGGGCGCGGCCCGTCATTTCGGCCTTTTTTTATAAAAATTTTCGAGAAGCCCTCGGTCCACTGTCGCGTGGTTCCGTATCGTCTCTCCATTTCGCGCTCGCAACTGTGATTCCGGTCACAGTCCGATCGGCAACCATTTGTAAGCGTGGGGAGGCGAGGGACAGCCGGAGGTCGTGGTTGAAAAAACGTGCTGTCGAAATCTGTTTGGACAGGGAGCACCGATATGACGATCAAATCCATTTCTTTCCAAACCAATTCCGTCGGCACCGCGAATGCAAAGATGTCGCTTCTCGATTGGCTCCGCCCGCGCCGCGTGCTGCGAGCGCTCGCCGGCCGGTTTCGCGAGAAAGAGTCCGCCGCGACGCTGGTCCGGCTGACGCGGTCCAAGCATGTCGCGGACCTGCGGTTCATCGCTCGCATGACCGTCTGGGGCGCCTTGCTTTTCGTGATCGTCGTGGCGCTCCTTGGAGCTGTCGGTGCCTGTGCGATCCCGGTGATCGGTCTTTTGGGGACGGCGGCCACGATCCTGGCCTGGTGCTATCGATCCGGCAGCGCGCGGCTCGGCATCGTCGACCTGATCGCCTGCGAGATGACGACGCTGTGCCGGGTCTGCTCGGTCGTCGAGCTGACGCAGAATTGCATCACTGCATTCAACACCAGCGGCTCCGACACGGCCGACCAGCTGAGAGAACGCTTCAGCCACTTCGATTCCGAGGAGGCCTATACCCCGGTGTTCGACGCCAACGTCAAGGAATTGCAGGTGCTGGATGTCAGGGTCATCACCAATATCACGGCGTTTTACACATACTGGAAGGCCATGCGCGATACATTTCGCCGCCTCGCCAAGACCGATGCAAAAGGGTGGCAGTCCTGCATGCGCAACGTCGTTTACATGCAATTCCTCGCCTTCGAGAGCGCCCGCAACGCGATCGTCGATCTCATCGAGTTTGAGCCGAGCTGCGCCGAGAACAAAGTGACCGTTCTGCTGAGCGAACTGCCCGCGTTTCGGTTCCTGCTGGACCAGTTCAAAGACGGTTCGGACGTCCGGCATAAGCGCTTGGCGCTGCGGCGCGACGAGTATCCCGGCATCGTCGAGGATGTTACGAACGTGATCTACGAGAACGCGGCAAAGTACCCGAAAAAGGAAGAACGGAGCAATCTCTCCAAATTCGAACGGGACCGCGCGGCGGGCTGGGACCAGGCAATAGAGATGTTGGGGCCGCTCGAAGCCTACCTCCACGACAGGTCACAAGACGACACGCCGCGGCTTGCCGCTTGAGAACGTAGGCGGACGATTGCCGCGGGATGATCGGCCGAGCCGATTCCACCGATACTGCGGTCCTCGAGCGCGGCCATCCCCTGTTCACGGATATGCCGCGCGTCAGAACGCCATAAGTCGTAGTCAGTTCCACGGAAGAGTCGGAAAACGCCCCCATGTGTCGGGTGTCCGACAGAACAACCCGCGTGACGGCGGCGACGCCGCGCCGGTAGTTCAGGCCGGTGGTACGACCCGCACGGCAAGGCCGGCACCGACCAGCAGGCCGAGAGAGAACACGGCCGCGCAGACAATCACCCTGGCAAAGACAATTCATCGTCGGAACTTTGTTTCGACATGGTCATTTTTTTCGGGCGCGCCCCTCGATCGAATGCGTAAAGTGGTATTTTGTTCAGACCCCCGAATGGGGCACGGCAGGGGACCGGCGATGCCATTCGCAAAGTACGACGTGGACCCCGCGCACATCGAGGCGATGCGGTCGGCGTTTCAGAAAGTGTGTGATCTGCTCCAACTCAACTGCAACGCGGACGACCCGGCGACCGATTCCATCGTCATGAAGATCGTCCAACACGCGAAGGCGGGCGAACTCGATCCCGACCGGCTGTGCAGGCGAGTGTTGCTGGACATCGCTACGCGGGAGTGAACTGGACGCGTGCGCCTATCCGCCCAACCACTGCCACGGCTTCAACGTGGTGCCGACCAGCCAGCCGGCGGCGAACGCGACGACCGCAATCCCCACGAAGCCGAACGCGAGCATCATGCGCGCCAACCAAGGGTTCTCCGGATCGAGCAAACTCATACCGGCCAGAATATCACGAGCGTCGGCCCTTGGGGTGCCGCATCACTTGGTAAGTCGCCGGGGGGCTGATAATAGTCCATTCGATTTCCTTTCGACGACGGCAGGCGGCAAGTGCCGACTGTTATTTGGACATGAGATTCGGCCCGTGCCCCTCGCGCACTGGCCCCTGTTCAACCTTCCAATTGCTCCGCTCAAGGTGCTCCATGATGGCGCCGGCGATCCTGTGCTGTTCGTCCTCGGTGAGCGACCGAGGCATCCCGCGGACAAGCGATAGACCCTTCCGGAGCCTCATTAGACTACCACCGACAGGCGCAGTTCGTCGGTCTTGGACCGCCCCCCATCGCAGAGCCAGACCCGTCCTGATCATGCCGGCAATCGCTTGAGCCGCGGCGGCGCGACCGTTGCCAGGATGTCCACAACGGGTGAGCACGGACCTCGACACGGACGCCGGCCTCGAAAGACCTGCATCGAACTTACCGCAGTCGCGTAAGTCTCGAAGGTGTCGCGTGACGTGTCAGGTTAAAAGGACAAAGGCAACTCTTGTCGTGGTCGTGGGCGCGCCGCGCGCAGCGAAACCCCGGCCGGGCGCGAGTCACCCGGCCGGGTCAGCACCGTGTCGAATAGCACGACCCGGAACTATCGCCGTCTATCATGGCCACGAAAGCCGTAGCTGTCGTAGCTGTCGTAGCTGTTGTAGCTGTTGGAGTCGTAGCTGTTGTAGCTGTTGCCATGCCAGCCGCCGTGGAATCCACCGCCCCGAGCCGAAGCCGAAGTCGGTGCGAGCGCAGCGGTGCCGAGAGCGGCGGCTGTGGCGAGAGCGAGACCAATTTTGCGTACCATGATGAGTTCTCCTCTATGTGGATGTGCGTTTTGCTCATCCTGTTCCGTTCGTGGAGAAGCTCGCCTGCGCCGTTCACTTCAGCGCTCTGTTACAAATCCCATTCCAGGGAAACCCGCGGTCAGGCTTTCTCACGTCCGCTGCCGCGGAACCTCGCTACTCGAGATGATGGAAGTGAGCCGCCGGAAGTCGGTCTACGCGCTGCGCGGCGAGCCGATCACGCAGCAATTCCTTGTATCTTTGGCGATTCCCGAGGACACACCAAAGCAAATCGACAGCAGCGATAGAATTAGGAGTTTCATCAGGTATCTCCGTTGCTGATGTGGCGTCGGGCAGCGGCTGCGATACGCCAAAGGCGGAAGGGTCAATCGTTGCGAGACCGTGCCCATCAGCGAAGATGGCCTTCGGATTGACGTTTCTCTTTTCACCGCGCAAATCGCCGAACGGAACGATAATGGGCTGGCCAACCCCTGTTAGGCCCCACATTTACAACGCGTTTTTGTTCACAGCGCCGTCCAGCGTCGCCACGCCGGCGGTACGCATTGCGTTTTTGGTTCGTAATAACCTTACTGACAACCCGCAGCAGAGAGCCAACCTGATAAAGCGCCTTGACTCGTAGCCTGGCCATCAGCCCCGAGAATGTATACATTGTTGGCCTCCGTAGTGGGCGAAGCCGAACTACCGGAGGAAATTCCAATGTACGTCTGAGTATTGGGGCCATTGCGATAGGTATAAGGCCAGCTATATTTCGTAGTCTGTGAGACACTCGGCGGGGATCCAAAACTCGTCTGAGCCCAACTAAAAAAGCACTGAAAAACGCCTTGAACCGCCAAACCAGAAGGTGTGCTAGCGGCATATTGAGCCGGCGTGATACCGGTGGTTTTCAAGCCGATGAAACCATTAGCCGCATCGTAAATGTATTCAAACGCCTGCAAGAACCGGACGCTAGTGTTCAAAAAAGGCGCGCTATTCTGCTCGACCGAGACGGCAATCGGAGAAACCGGATTTCCGCTTTGAGGCCCATTATTGGCGCCTACGGTATAGTTCAACGACGCAACTGGAGCAGTTTGATTTGGAAAAGAAACCCGAACCGTGGTTCCAGTTACAGCGCAGCTCGGCGGGTTCGATCCGTTGCACTCAGCCTTGATAGGATTGATAGGCCCCATTCCGGTCTTCGGTGTCACCCCTGTGGGCGGTGTTAAAAAACTCGTGTTCACTCCGGTATCGAACAATATGATGCCGCTTCCCGATCTTCCATTCACCGTGATCGTTCCCCGCGCATGCTGCCAATCGGTCAGCACATTTGGGGATGCGGGGGGAGTTTGCCATTGGGTCAAACTCGGCGCCAACAGCGGCTCCAGTTTGATCATGGCAAAACCTTGAGTATTGCTCGATGTCAAACCAATCTGTACACCTTGCGTCGATAAAATATAGCCTGGCGAAGGCAGTAAGCCGCTCCCCCCTCGTACGTCCGTGATGTTCAAAAAAGCGTTTTTATCCGGCGTTCCCTGAGGCAGGCCCGCCCCCCCTGCGAAACCAATACCGAAATAACTCGTATCAGCGACAGGTGCTGGGTTGCAATCTCTGGCGCCCGGTATGCAAGTAACCGTTGTAACAGCCATAACAGGCACTGTCGAACTCGCAACCCAGGTAGCGTCGTTGAACAAATACACGGTGGTTGTATACCAATCGCCCTCGTACATAATACCGCTGCTGGTAAGCGTTTCGCTTCCTGGACCGACAAAACTCGGGTCCGATGGCCCCGGCGGGCTGAAATAAGAACTGCCTACGATAATTCCTACTGAACCGGTGTCCATAGTGACATTGAAGTAAGTAGTGGGAGCAAACCCGACGCTGATTTGAGGGCTGATATATTGAGACGGATCACCAACCAGGGTTGCGTTGACAAACGGAACAAAAACACTCGGGCCGCTACCATAAGGCGGACCCCCGTCGCCTTTTGCAGTCAATGAATAAGCCGAGATAACCAACAAAACAGCGGCATAAACAACGCAGCGTAACGTAATAGTCATTTCATCATCCCTGATTCTCTCGGATCGCATGCAAGGCTGCTCTACTTTGGCGTTTCTCACAAGGCCAAATCTTCGCGGCTCCTCAAGATCATGAAGTGGCCATCGCTTTTGATCGCGACGACGCCGGCGACCCGATGACCGTCGCCAGCATGCGCGAGAACGGCGTGCGCTCGCTCGCGATCTACTGCCGTCAGGGCCACCACGAGACCGTGATGAACGTCGACCATCTCCCGGGGGATTTGCCAGTGGCCTCGTTTGGACCACGCATGGTGAGCACGAAATGCGGGACCATCGGAGCCGATGCACGGCCGAACTGGAAGGAGAAAGCCTGACCGGCGTCACGCGCGCGTCCTTCGCGCCATCCGGTTCACGCTGCACCGGCGACGCCGGCGGCCGCTCTCCGCTGGCCGTCACATGCAGGTCGATGAACAGCTCGGAGTTTATCGTCCGCGTGGCAGGCCCGCGCGAGCACCTCGCCGGAAGCTGCACTCTCGGACGCGACCGGCATCGCGTATTCGAAGCGCTCCACCATGAGCCGAGTGGTAGCAAATCGCGGCCACCGCGCACGTTCGAGCGGAGACTCTTTTTCGGGTCATCAAAATATCCGCAGTTAGATCAAGCCGTTGCTTTGGTGCCGGCTACAGGATTCGAACCTGTGACCCCGTGATTACAAATCACGTGCTCTACCAGCTGAGCTAAGCCGGCGGCGCCAGTGCCTTCAGGGACGAGGCGAGCTCGTGCCTGCCGCGACAGCGATCGTCTCGCACGAGCGGTTCATAGTCGCTTCCGGCACGCTTTCCAACGGGTTTTTGGGTGCTTTCGCAGCGCCGTCGAGAGCCCCCACGCGAGTGGGTTCTATACGCAACTGCCCGCACGGCGGCTTGGGAGGATCGACAGGCCATTTGCGGCCTCTACGATGACGGGCGCGCGAAGACGGGGCGGCTCCGGGGCTCCCGTATCAGTCGTCGGTCGCGTTGCAGGCCCCGCATTGCGTACAGTGGATGAAGAGACCGTGCACCTGATCGTCTTCGGCGTGCATCAAGACCGTCCCGCAATTGCCGCACAGAAAATCGATGGTGTGCGAGCTGGCGACGAGAACGGGTGGCGCATCCACCGTGTGTTCGATGCCGGTGGCTTCCACGACCTTCAGGTTTCGTGTTGGATTTTTCATCGTCTCCCCATCTACCGGATGTGGGGAACCGGAGCCCGAATACAAGGGAGTGACGCAAGGTGCCGGGAAGAGGGGGATCCGGCCGGCCCGCGTTTCGTCGGTCAATGCAGGACACGGGGGCGGCCCGCCAGTTCCGTCCATATGCCGGCCATGTGGAGGAAGTGCGCCCTCAGCTCGGGCTCGGGAACGTCCGCCGCCAAGCCTCTGCACTCTTGCGCCAGGCGCAGGCACATCAGCGCGAAGTCGTGGGCATGGCTCGATTCGGACACGGCGCTCCTCCTTGGGCGGGAGCGCTTGCCTCTCTCAGTCGTCGGCTGGCCAACAGAGGGTGCCGGCGATGGAGCTGAGATGGGGACGAGTGGGTCGTTTTGCGAGTGTTGTTTTCCCGGTTTGCGAGCATATTCACGACATCGCCGATCTCGCAGCCTCCTGTGATGAGCGGGGGATAACTCACCAAGTGAGCAACCTTGCACAGACGCCCGGGCCGTTTTGGGTATCGATTGCCCGGAGGGGAAGGCGAAGGCGACCAGGGAGAGCCACGATGTTCATTCAATACGGCTCGGTTCTGTGCATTTCGTGCGCGTCCTCGATGCGGCTTGCCACCATCGAGCCGGACGCAGCCCACACCAGCACGGTCACGTTCGAATGCCGCTATCTGCCCTGCGCGCGATCCCGCGTCATGGTGCTCGGCAGATCGCCGCTCGAGCAAGACGTGCGGTCGTCAAGGCGTCGGTCGATCAAGCGTCGGACGCGGAATCAAAGGCGCCGGGTTCGATGAGGCGACATCGCGGATGAAGTTGAGTTTGTCGTAAGGCGTCGCATTGATCGCGCTTGACGTATCCGGCGGTGCGCGCTCCCGCCACTTCTCGACGCAAAGTGTTGTGACTCCGACGGTTCATTCAGTGTCATGCCCCGCGAAAGCGGGACATCCAGTAATCCCTGCGCCATCGGTGGAACGCACGCTGTGCCCGAAATCGCAGTTTGGTGGTTACTGGATCGCCCGGTCAAGCCGGGCGACGACAACATTGGGATTCAAGGGTTGCAGACAGGAAGCTAGCCGCCACCCGCAGCGGGCTTCGCGGCCTCCTCGACCTCCTTGCGTATCTGCGTCGCACGTTCGAGGTATCTCGCGGCCTGGCCGAGCCACGATTCCAATTCGGCAGGGGTCCGCGTACGCCCCATGACGATCGGGTCCAGGAAGCCCATCAGGGCGAAGGCCAGCGTGTTGGATGCGGATTGGAGCAGCAGATTCAAGGGCTCGTCGCCGACCTTGTCCCTCAACTGGGAAATCACCGCTCTCTCGTTCTCGATTGCGGATCTCAGTGTCGCTTCGCTGACCATGGAGTGGAATCCTGTGCGCCGGCCCATGAAGACCGCCGGACTTTCGGCGATGTTCCGGGCAGCCGGCCGCCGCCACCGGCAGCATGGCCCGGCCGGCGAGAAGGTGATGCTCCATCGTCGCAGGCACGAGGTGCCGGCGAGAGAACGCGCCGGCCCGTAGCGCCGGAGGGACCGCAATGGCGATATTGGAGCAGCACCGGAACGCAGCGCGCTCACCACCATTTCGCTCCCTTACGGCGAACGATCTCAGAACGTCTTGTCACGTCATAGCGCTAAATGTCGCACACCCCGTTGCCGAAACGGCATCAGTTCAGGCTTCCGCTTTCAGCCCGCTCGAGCTTGCGGATTTCCGCCTTGAGGGCTTGCACGAAGTGGTCCGTCACCGTCGGCAGCAGCCGGCCGGTCCGCGTGTAGATGCCGAGGTCGCTCCACAACGGCCCTTTGGCGTCGATCGGAACGAAAACGAGAGAGCCGGCGGCGATCTTGCGGTCGAGGCCGACCCGGGTCTGGAAGGCGATGCCGTGACCGCGGATGACCAGTTCCTGCATCAGTTCGATCGAGCCGCAAGTAATGACCGGGGACAGGAAGGACGGGCCCTGTGAAAGGACCGGCTCGAGCAGGTTGGTGATCGACATGTCCGGCGTCGCCAGTATCATCGGAAAGCCCAGACAGGCGGACAGAGTCACGGTTTTGTTGCGTGCCAGCGGGTGGTCCGGCCGCACCACCGCGCCCAGCCTGAATTGCGACAGGAAGAGCTGTTGCAGCTCGGAAGACTTCCGGAGTGCGAAGGCCACCCCGACATCCGCCTCGCCGCTGGAAACCGTGCTGGGGATGTCGAAGGACCCCACCACCGAGATGGTGAAGGTGACGCGCGGCGCCACGGCGCGGATGTGGTCGATCGCCTGGGGAAGGATCGACGAAGCGACGCTCTCCACCGACGCGACCGTGATGTGGCCGATCCGGGCGCCGTGGATGTCGTCGATGTCCGAGCCGGTCCGCTCCAGATCCTGGAACACGGTGATGACATGACGGGCCAGCGCCTCGCCGACCGCCGTCAGTACCAGGCCGGTGGGCAGGCGGTCGAACAGGGGCTCCCCGATTTCCTGTTCCAGCTTGATGATCTGGCGGTTGACCGCCGAAGAGGCGACGTTGAGCTGCCGCGCCGCCTCCCGGATCGATTTCGCGCGGCGGACCGCATCGAAATAGCGGATGGCCGAGGAATGGATGCGCAGAGGCACAAATCGATCCAGCGGTGAGCGAACTTCTTCGCGGGCGGATTGTATACCACCGAGAGAATGGTGTGCAGCGATTTCCGGGGCGCGCTGCGCCCACCCGTCTCACTGCCCGGTCGAGCCGATCAAGGTATCTAAATACCGTTGAGCTACTTTGCATGGGGTTGTTTTGCAGAAAAAATGAATCCCAACCCCCGCTGGCAGCCCGGATCGAACGCAAAGCGAAATCCGGGTGCGAGAGCTGGGACATCCCGCATTTCGCCCCGCTCAATGCGGGCTACAAAGCGGGCTCGAGGGCACGGCGTTCCTCGGAATCGAAATGGCCGGGACGAAGCCCGGCCATCGCGAATGGGCGGGGTCCACCCGCCGGCGCTACGCGTTGATGTCGACGTCCTTGGTTTCGGGCAGGAAGATCACCGCCACCACGAAGCTCATCGCGGCGATGGCGATCGGGTACCACAGGCCCGAATAGATGTTTCCCGTCGCCGCCACGATGGCGAAGGCGGTGGCCGGCAGGAAGCCGCCGAACCAGCCATTGCCGATGTGATAAGGCAGCGACATGCCGCTGTAGCGGATGCGGGTCGGGAACATCTCGACCAGCCAGGCCGCGATCGGGCCGTAGACCAGGGTGACGTAGATCACCAGGATGGTGAGCAGCAGCACCGTCATGGGGTAGTTGATCTGGCTCGGGTCGGCGGCGGCGGGATAGCCGTGCTTGGTGATCGCGTCGCCGAGCGTCTTGTTGAAGGCGGCGGACTTCGCCGCGAAGTCGGCGGCCGTCATGCCGACGCCGTTGAAGGACGGGATGGTCTGGTCGCCGACCTTGACCACCGTCACCGTGCCGGGGGGAGCCTCTTCGTTCGAATAGTTGACCGAACGCGACACCAGCGACGATTTGGCGATATCGCAAGAGGTGCGGAATTGCGAGATGCCGACCGGATTGAACTGGAACGAGCACTCGCTTCTGTCGGCGATCACCGTGACCGGCGCGTTCGCCAGCGCCTTCTCCAGCGCCGGATTGGCGTAGTGGGTGAGGCCCTGGAAGATCATGAAATAGGTCGCGGCGCCGAGCGCGAAGCCGGCGAGCATGATCGGCTTGCGGCCGATCTTGTCGGACAGCCAGCCGAACAGAATGAAGCCGGGGGTGCCGATGAGGAGCGAAATCGCGATCAGGATGTTGGCCGTGGCCCCGTTCACCTTGAGCGTCTGGGTGAGGAAGAACAGCGCATAGAACTGCCCGCCATACCAGATCACCGCTTCGCCCGCGGTCGCGCCGAACAGCGCGAGGATCGCGATCTTGGCATGCGCCCAATTGCCGAACGCGTCGGTGAGCGGCGCCTTGGAACCCTTGCCCTCCGCCTTCATCTTCTTGAATACCGGCGATTCTTCGAGCTGCATGCGAATCCAGATCGACACCACGAGCAGGATCGCCGAAAGCAGGAACGGAATGCGCCAGCCCCAGTCGGCGAACACCGCTTCGCCCTGCCAGGTGCGCACGCCCAGGATGAGGAGCAGCGCCATGAACAGGCCGACCGTGGCGGTCGTCTGAATCCACGACGTGTAGAAGCCGCGCCGGCCTTGGGGCGCATGCTCGGCCACATATGTCGCGGCACCGCCATATTCCCCGCCCAGCGCCAGGCCCTGCACCAGGCGGAGCGCGATGAGGAGGATCGGCGCGGTCATGCCGACGCTCGCATAGGACGGCAATACGCCGATCAGGAAGGTGCCGATGCCCATCAGCGTCATGGTGATGAGGAAGGTGTATTTGCGGCCGACGAGATCGCCGATGCGGCCGAACAACAGCGCGCCGAACGGGCGCACCGCAAAGCCTGCGGCGAAGGCGAGCAGGGTGAAGATGAAAGCGGCCGTCGCGTTGACGCCGGAGAAGAACTGCTTGGCCAGAATGGCCGCGAGCGTGCCGTAAATATAGAAATCGTACCACTCGAAGACGGTGCCGAGCGAGGACGCGAAGATGACGAGACGTTCTTCGCTGGTCATCCCGCGCGTGCGGTCGGGATTCATGGTGATGGTCGTCATGAGCGTTCGTCCCTGATTGTTGCTTTTGTCAGCTTCCGGTGCGCTGCATGCACGGGCCCACCAGCGGTAAGCTATTCCGCGAGCACGCTGATGTCTTTGCCACACTGGTCTTAGAACTAAAGTATTTGAACGCGGCGCAATACGCGTTGTGCGCCGCGACAAAGCGCGCGGGACTCCCCCGCCGTCGCGGTAGCGCTGCACCGCAACCGCGATGCGCCGTTGCCCCGGGGTGCTTCATTTCACGGAGTCCCGCATTCCCGGAGTCCCGCATTCCCGGAGTCCTGCATTTAATGAAATCTTAACTAAAAGCATTGTCGCCGCACCGTGCCCCATGCAAGAATTCACCGCCCCGAGGAGGCCCAACCGCGAGGCAGTCATGCGTATGCAATTCGTGTTGGCGCAATTCGTGTTGGCCGCGGCCGTCATGGCGATGAGCGTCGGCGCCGCCGCGGCGGGGTCCGACGAGTGCTGCGGCAAGGCGCCGCCGTTTCCCAAGGTGGTCTACGCCCTTCCGCCCACGCCCTTCGCCGTTCCTCCGACCGGCTACGTGCTCGATCCCTCGGATGCGAGAAGGCCGTTCTACCCGGTCGCCACGAGCCCCTATGCCGCGGGGTTCGGCGCCGTGCCTTACGCGCGGCCGACCTATTCGGAGGGCGGCTACGCCTATGCCGATTCGTATCCCTACACCGACGATCCCTACGGCTACGGTTCGGCTGGATACGGGGCGCCGGGTTACGGGGCGTCCGCTTATGCGGCTCCCGGTTACGACCCTCCCGGCCCCGGCTATTACCAGGCCCTCAATCTGCGGCCCGCCGGCGCGCCGCCCTACACGGCCTATCGCTACCGCACCGCCCCGAGCGCGAAGATCATTCACCTGGTGCCCGCGGACTGACATCCGCGCTGCGCAGCGATCGTCGCCTCTCCCGCTTGCGGGGGAGGGCTAGGGAGGGGGCAAGTCCCGCGGCACAGGCTAGCCTCCAGAGCCCCCTCCCCAACCCTCCCCCGCAAGCGGGAGAGGGAGGCGTTCGATTGCACGGCTTGCCTACTTCCTCAACTTGGCGTCTCGGAGCGCAATCAGTTTGGCGAGTTCCTGCTCTTGCTGGGCGATCCGATCCGCCGTCCTGGTTTCATCTCCGGCGCCGGAGTAGGCGGCGGCCTGCTCGACCAACTCAGCGATGTTTTGCCGTATCACGGCGATGCGCTCTTCAAGCTCTTTGATCGTAGGCTCGTCGTTCATCGCTGCGACCTCCGGGTTGGCCAGCTATCTTGTCTCATTGTGCCAGCTGCGTCATCAGCCCGCTCAGGCGCGTCACGCCTGCGCCGCGAGCCGCGTGGTCGCGACATAGAGCGCGAGCGCGGTCGCGTTCGACACGTTGAGGCTCTTGATCCGCCCGGGCAGGACGAGCCGGGCGACGATGTCGCAATTGGTGCGGGTGAGCTGGCGCAGGCCCTTGCCCTCGGCGCCGAGCACGAGCGCCACGGGATCGGCGAAGGCGATGGTGGCGAGGTCGGCTTCCCCGGAGCTGTCGAGCCCCACCGCCATGGTGCCGAGGTCCTTGAGGGTGCGCAACGCCTGGGACAGGTTGCCGATGGTGACGATCGGCACATATTCGAGCGCGCCCGAGGCGGCCTTGGCGAGCACCCCGGTCGCCTCCGGGGTGTGGCGGGCGGTGGTCACCACGGCCTTGACCGCGAACGCCGCCGCCGAGCGCAGGATCGCGCCGACATTGTGCGGATCGGTGATCTGGTCGAGCACCAGGAGCACCCCGGACGCCACGTCCTCGAGCGCGGGGGAGGGCAGGGGATCGGCCTCGGCATAGAGGCCCTGGTGCACCGCCTCCGGCCCCACCAGGGCTTCGATCGCATCCGGCCGCACCATGTCGAGCTTGACGGCGAGCGCGACGTTTTCTTCCGTGAGCCGCCGCGCCGCGTTCTCGGTGGCGAGCAGGCGGTGAAAATTGCGCTGCGGGTTCTCCAGCGCCGCCTTGACGCTGTGCCAGCCGTACAGCACCACCGGGCGGTCGCGGGGCGGGCCGCGCCACGGCCCGGCGCGCGGCTTGCCGGACCGCTTGCCGGCGGACCGCTTGCCCGCGAACGGCTTGTTGGCGGACGGCTTGTTGGCGGACGGCTTGTTGGCGGACGGCTTGGCGGCGAACGGCTTGGCGCCGTCGTCGCGGCGGAACTTGCCCTTGCGGTGGTCGGAGTCGCGTTCGCCCATGCCGGCGTTGTGTCACGCCGCCGCCGCCGCCGCAACGGCCGCTCCAGGCGCCGCGCGCATTATCTCAGGAATTCGGGGCGGCGACGTGTCGAGGCCTTCTTCCACGAGGGCGCGGACGCCGCGCCGCTATTCCTCCGGTTCGGTCGTAAAGGTGAGAGGGTAGCCCTTGCTGCGGCCCGCTTCCGTTGCACGAGTGGCCTTGGTCTCTGCAATATCCTTGGCGTAGACCGCAACGACGCAGGCGCTTCGCCGATGTGCGGTCATCATCACCCGATAGGCCTGTTCCCGGCTCATTCGGAATTCGGCCTCGAGCACCGTGACGACGAACTCCCGCGGCGTGTAGTCATCGTTGACCAGGATGACCTTGTGAAGGCGCGGTCGTTCCGTTTTGGATCGGGTTTTGATGCGCGGCTTGGTGGTGGTGTTACTCATCGGGGCAGCTTGTTGATGGTATATGCAGGTCCAATACCGTTTCGGGCGCGTCTTCCCATGAGCATATCTGCCGAGGTGGCCGGCCCGCAATCGGGGCGCTGCCGCGCCAACGGTGGACGGGGAAACCGGCGAACGGGTCGGGGCCTGCCCGCGAGGCCGTCGGCGGAACGATCGAGGTGTGACGGAGTTACACCCAGTACGATCTATTTTGCAGCAAGCCGGTCTATTTCGCAGCAAGCCGGTGACTTCGCATCTGAGGGCGGCAAGCAAAAGGAACTCGAATTGAAACATCACCGTGGATCACGTGGCCGACGCGCCCTCCGCAACGTACTCGCGGCAAGCGCTATGGCCGTCGTGCTGGCGGCAGGGGGAAACAGCCGCCCTGCTTTGGCGCACGCTCACCATGAGCCGACAATGGCCAAGGGAAACCAGCACTCGGCGGGGACCGGCGGAACAGGCTCTTGGAGGCACAAATGGCACGGGCGGCGCGGTGTGCGTGAAAAGCTATTGGCCTTGCCGAGCCGGTCCAAACCGTCCCCCGAGCACGCGGCGGAAAACGGCAGCTCGTTCGAGGGTTCGGGTATTGCCTCGGTGTACAGCGACCAGTACACCTCGGACGGGGAGCGGATGAATCCTGAAGACATGACGGCCGCCCATCGCACCCTGCCGTTCGGTACGCAAGTGACCGTGGTCAATCGCGACAACGGCCGCTCGGTGGTGGTGCGAATCAATGATCGTGGTCCATTCGTCGATGGGCGGATAATCGATCTCAGCCCGGCCGCGGCGCTAGTGCTGGGGATCGACGGGTTGGCACCGGTGTCACTGACGGTCGGGGGCATCGGCGGTGAGCCGCCGCAAAATGGAAAGTTTCCCGACGACGCAGATTCGCTGCCGCCGCCTCAGTTGGCCGCCGCGCCACTTACGACAGTTAGCGATCCGATCCTGAAAGCAGTTCAATAATCCGCTTTTCGTCATCGTACGGTCCCCTGCCTGATTGCCGTCATGGGCTGTCACGCAGGTTTGTACGGTTCGTGATTGAAAAAATCGGAACTCACATTCATTAAATCCGTTTTCCATGAAACCACCGCGAACCGACCTAGATTCGGCGCAATGCAGCGCAGAGGAGCCGTCATGTCTGTTCTTCTTTGGTATTTTCCTTTCACAATGTTTTCCGGCGCTTGCGACCTTGCGCTCTCGATGCGTGAAACGCAATCGGTCGGCAGGCAGCCCGCGGACGCCGCGGAACGAGTGCATGAATCCGACGATCCCACGCGTGATCGCTTCGGGTTGGGTGGTTGATTGGTCCTGCTGCCCATCAGGCAGACCGTCTCCGCAAACTGACGTCTCGGTTGTGCCGACTTCGTCACGCTCGCGCCGTCCTGAAATAGACGCGAGCGTCCTAGCGGTTCCATAAACAAACAGGGTGAGATTGTACTCATGTCGAAAGTCAAATTCATTTCGTCGTCTACCGAGATCCCTGGCGGGCAAAAGTACGTGCTTGTCAAGTATGGTGAGGAATATCGGCAAGCGAGACATCCGCTTGGGCTTACAATCACGGTTGCCCGCAACCGGTCAAAGACCATTAACGACCTTTCATTTCTGACGGCCGTTCATTCGGCCAAGGGGATCGCGAAGCAAGAGGGTATTTCGACAGTTTTTGCCTGCAAATAACCTCGTGTACGAGGATCGGCGGCAGTCCTTCGGCCGATCAAAGAAGCTCGTGGGCGGCTTTTGCCGCTGTCGCGCCGTGCATGTGGAACCCTTGGCGCGGCAGCGAGTTGAGGAGCCAGGGCGCTTCTTCCGTCGGATGAATTGCGTATCCATCTGCAAAGTGCGTATCCATCTGCAAAGATTGCGAGACGCCTCCAAATGCCAGCCAAAACCAAATCGGTCGCCGTCAGAGCCATTGAAGCAACGAGCAGGGGGCCCGAACTAGGCCGGGTCACCGATCAACTTTGCATAAATACCATTCGCACACTCGCGATGGACGCCGTGCAACAGGCCGATTCCGGCCATCCCGGCACGCCGATGGCATTGGCACCGGTGGCTTACACGCTGTGGCAGCACTTCCTGCGCTTCGACCCGGAGGATCCGATCTGGCCCAATCGCGACCGCTTCGTGCTTTCGAACGGCCACGCCTCGATGCTGCTCTATGCATTGCTCCATCTCACCGGGGTGAAGGCGGTCAATGCCGAGTATGAGCGCCTCGGCGAGCCCTCCGTTACCCTCGATGACATCAAGCGGTTCCGGGAGATCGGCAGCAAGTGTCCGGGTCACCCCGAATACCATCTCACCTCGGGTGTCGAAACGACCACCGGCCCGCTCGGCCAGGGTTGCGCCAACAGCGTCGGCATGGCGCTCGCCGCGCGCTGGCTCGCCCGGCGCTTCAACCGGCCGGACTTCAAGATATTCGACTACGACGTTTATGCCATGTGCGGCGACGGCGACATGATGGAAGGCGTATCGAGCGAAGCGGCCTCGTTCGCGGGTCACCAGATGCTCGGCAACCTGTGCTGGCTCTACGACAGCAACCGGGTGACGATCGAGGGGCACACGGATCTCGCCTTCAGCGACAATGTCGGCGCGCGCTTCCTGGCCTATGGCTGGAACGTGCTGGAGGTCGGCGACGCCAACGATACCAAGCGGCTGGCGCAGGCGATCGAGGCCTTCCGGCGTACGCCGGAGGTGCCGACCCTCATCATCGTCGACAGTCATATCGGCTACGGTGCCCCGCACAAGCACGACACCAGCTCTGCCCATGGCGAGCCGCTCGGCGAGGAGGAGGTTCGCCTCGCCAAACGCAGCTACGGCTGGCCGGAAGACGCCAAATTCCTGGTGCCGGAGGGCGTGCGCAAACATTTCCGGGATGGCATCGGTCAGCGCGGCCGCAGCCTTCGTGAAGCCTGGACCACGCTGTTCGAATCCTACCGGAGGAAATATCCCGACCTCGCCGATCAGATCGAGCGCATGCAGCGGCGCGAGCTTCCAGAGGGCTGGGACGCGGACTTGCCGGTCTTTCCTGCCGACGCGAAGGGCCTCGCCAGCCGCGACTCCTCCGGCAAGGTGCTCAACGCCATCGCCGCGCATTACCCCTGGCTCATCGGTGGCGCAGCCGACCTCGCGCCCTCGACCAAGACGCGCCTCACCTTCGAAGGGGCCGGCGATCTGGAGGCCGGCACTCCGGGCGGGCGCAACCTGCATTTCGGGATTCGCGAACATGCCATGGGAGCGATCCTGAACGGGCTGGCGTTGTCCAAGATCCGGCCCTTCGGCGCGGGCTTCCTGATCTTTTCCGATTACATGAAGCCGCCGATCCGCCTGGCCGCACTGATGGAGCTTCCGGTCATCTATGTCTTCACCCATGACTCGATCGGCGTGGGCCAGGACGGACCGACGCATCAACCCATCGAGCAGCTCATCGCCTTGCGCAGCATTCCCGGGCTGATCACGCTGCGCCCTGCCGACGCCAACGAAGTCGTCGAGGCTTGGCGCGTCGTCATCGCACTGGCGCACCAGCCGGCCTGCCTCGTGTTGAGCCGCCAACCGCTCCCGACGTTCGACCGCAAACGCTATGCGCCGGCTGCCGGGTTGAGGCGTGGCGCCTATGTCCTCGCGGACGCTTCCGCCGGCAAGCCGGCCGTCATCTTGATCGGCACCGGCAGCGAGGTGGCTCTCTGCATCGACGCCTATGAGGAACTGGAGCGGGACGGTATTCCCGCACGTGTCGTCAGCATGCCGTCCTGGGAGCTGTTCGAGCAGCAGGATCAGTCGTACCGCGATGGCGTTCTTCCGCCCGATGTCACGGCGCGTGTATCGGTCGAGATGGGTTCGGTGATCGGCTGGGACCGCTACGTCGGCACGACGGGCGCCACGGTCGGTATGAACACATTCGGCTCCTCGGCGCCGCTCAAGGACCTGCTGGCGAAGTTCGGCTTCACGCCGGCCAAGGTGCTGGCCGCCGCGAAGCAGCAAATCGAGAAATCCAAAGGGCTGTCGAGATCATGAATGTTCAACACCAGACGAAGACGGATGTGAACCCGCTGGAGCGCTTGCATGATTTCGGCCAGGCCGTCTGGCTCGATTTCCTGTCGCGGCGTTTCATCGCCGAAGGCGGCCTCAGGAAGCTCATCGAAGCTGAGGGGCTCACGGGAGTCACGTCCAATCCCTCGATCTTCGAAAAGGCCATCGGCGGCAGCACCGACTACGATTCCGCCCTGAAGGCGGCCGAAAGTGAGGGCGACCGCGATGTGATGTCGCTCTATGAGCGGCTTGCGATCGCGGACATCCAGCACGCGGCGGACGCGCTGCGCCCCGTCTACGAGGCGACGAAACGCCGGGATGGATATGTCAGCCTGGAAGTGTCACCGTATCTCGCGATGAGCACCGACGCGACCGTCGCCGAGGCGCGGCGGCTGTGGCGCGCGGTCGGCCGGGATAACCTGATGATCAAGGTGCCGGCGACGCAGGCCGGCTTGCCGGCGATCCGCCAGCTCATCGGCGAGGGCATCAACGTCAATATCACGCTGCTGTTCTCCCAGCAGGTCTACGAAGAGGTCGTGGAAGCCTACCTCGCCGGCCTCGAACATTTGGCCGCGCAAGGCGGCGACCCCCGCACGATCGCGAGCGTCGCCAGTTTCTTCGTGAGCCGTATCGACGTGGCAGTGGACGCGCTGATCGAGGAGCAACTGCGTCAGACCAACGCGGCGGACCAGCGCGCGGCGCTGACCGGACTGCGCGGCAAGATCGCCGTCGCGAACGCGAAACTCGCCTACCAACGCTACAAGCGGCTGTTCGCCGGCGCCCGTTGGGAGAAGCTGAGCGCCAAGGGCGCGCGCGTGCAGCGGCTGCTTTGGGCGAGCACGGGAACCAAAAACCCCGCCTACAGCGACGTGCTCTACGTGGAGGGATTGATCGGGCCGGACACGGTCGACACGATTCCTCCCGCCACCTATGACGCGTTCCGCGACCACGGCAAACCGCGCGCGAGTCTCGAAGAAGGCGTCGACGCGGCGCGTCGCACGATGCAAGATCTCGACCGCGCCGGAATTTCCATGAAGGCTGTCACCGATCAACTCACCGGCGATGGCGTGAAACTCTTCGCCGATGCGTTTGACGAGCTGCTTGCCGCCATCGAGAAGCAGGCGAAGAACCCCGCGGGACCAACCACTTCCTCCGCCACAGGCCGATGATCGATAGTCTGCCGAAAGACCTCGCGCAAGCCGTTCAGGCGACACTCGACGATTGGAAGTCTCAACGCAAGGTCCAGCGCTTGTGGGCGGGCGACGCCTCGCTTTGGACCGGCGCCGACGAGGGCAAATGGCTCGGCTGGCTCGGGATTGTCGAAGAGCAGATTGCCGCCGCTGATCGCTTCCGCAAAATCGCTGATGAAATTCGAGGCGCCGGCTTCACGCATGCGGTTCTCCTGGGCATGGGAGGGTCGAGCCTGTGCGTAGAAGTTCTGAAGCTCACCTTTGGGAAAGTCGCCGGTTATCCGGAGTTTCTCGTCCTGGATTCCACCGATCCCGCGCAAATCAAGGCGCTCGAAGCGCAGCTCGATCTCGCGAACACCATTTTTATCGTGTCGAGCAAGTCCGGCAGCACGCTGGAACCGAATATCTTCAAGCAATATTTTTTTGAGCGCGTAAAGCAAGTCGTCGGCGCAGCCGAAGCAGGGAAGCGCTTCATCGCTATCACCGATCCCGGCTCGCACATGCAGAAGGTCGCCGAGGCTGATGGATTCCGGAACATCTTTTTCGGTTTGCCCTCGATCGGTGGACGCTATTCGGCGCTCTCAAATTTCGGAATGATTCCCGGCGCGATTCAGGGGCTGGATATTCCAAGACTTCTCGCATCAACGAAGAAAATGGTCGATGCCTGCGCGTCATCCGTTCCGGCGGACCAAAATCCCGGCGTTTTGCTCGGTGCGACCCTCGGGACTCTCGCGAAAGGCGGACGGGATAAAATCACCATCTTCACTTCTCCAGGTATTTCCGACCTGGGCGCCTGGCTCGAACAACTCATCGCGGAATCCACAGGCAAGGAAGGGCACGGAATTATCCCGGTTGACCGCGAGAAGATAGGGCCGCCCGAGGTGTACGGCAAGGATCGCATCTTCGCGTACTTGCGTCTCGAAGCAGCGCCGGATTCGAAGCAAGACTCGGCGGTAGAGGCGCTCGAAAAAGCGGGCCAGCCCGTTATACGCATCGCGGTGCCCGATACGTACGATATCGGCCAGGAGTTTTTCCGCTGGGAAATCGCCACGGCCGTTGCGGGTTCCGTGATCGGCATCAACGCGTTCAATCAGCCCGACGTGGAAGCGAGCAAGATCGAAACGCGCAAGCTGACCGAGGAATACGAAAAATCGGGTTCTTTTCCGCCTGAATCA
>Ga0302326_10008038_pt1 | contig 23348 bp, 12 predicted proteins | sample Palsa_T0_3_FD_202264 | JGI IMG/M metagenome (GOLD analysis project Ga0302326, IMG submission 202264) | Peat permafrost microbial communities from Stordalen Mire near Abisko, Sweden - Palsa_T0_3 | ecosystem: Environmental > Terrestrial > Soil > Palsa > Peat permafrost | place: Sweden: Abisko... | reverse complement strand
CAACACTCTTCCGGCAGCTTAAAGAGCTGTACCCGAACCTGAAACTGCACACCCTGGGACCGCCCGAAGTGGCGCATATCTGCAAACTGGAGAAGATGAGCCATCATGATGTCCTTGCCGCGCTGCGTGCGGCAGGCACGGATTCGCTGCCCGGTGCGGGAGCCGAGATCCTCGTCGACCGGGTCCGCCGCCTGATCAGCAAAGGCAAATGCGGCGCCCAGGAATGGCTGGATATCATGCACGAAGCGCACAAGCTCTATATCACCACTTCCGCCACCATGATGTTCGGTCATGTGGAGACCCTGCAGGAGAGAATGGAACACCTGGTAAAGATCAGGGAAGTGCAGGCAAAGAAACCTGCCGAAGCAAAAGGCTTCCTGGCGTTTATTCCCTGGACCTTCCAGGATGTAGATACCCTGCTCACCCGGATACGGGGCGTGCATAATCTCACGACACCTGAAGAATACCTCCGCATGATCGCCATCAGCCGTATCATGTTGCCAAACGTAAAGAATATCCAGGCCTCCTGGCTTACGGTCGGCAAACAGACGGCCCAGCTATGCCTGCATGCCGGTGCAAACGACTTCGGCAGTATCATGCTGGAAGAAAATGTCGTGAGCGCAGCGGGCGCACCCCACCGTTTTACGGCAAAAGGGATACAAGCCGCCATCCGGGAAGCCGGTTTCGAACCCCAGCTGCGGAACCAGCAATATGACTGGAGAGAACTTCCAATGACCATGGAAGAGCAGATTATAAACTATTAGTTACCAAGGCCTAGGTATTTACCCCAGTTTTTTTGTAGTCCCGGAAACTTAAACCGGCGATTTTTCGTTCCTATAAAAGAGAGCCCATTGCAAGATTCAATACATGAAAAGCCCTTTTCGCAAACTTGTACGCATTTCGGTAGTTTTATTGGTTTTGGTACTTCTTTTTAACTTCTTTGGTTATTATATTAACCGCATTAGATCGCTGGAAAACAAAGAGTTAATTGAGGCTATCAACCGGTCAGGCCACCAACAGTCACTCAGCCAGCGCATTGCCAAAGAGACTGTTCTGCTATTGAACAACCCAGAGGACAGCACCGTCCCGTCCATCAAGGATACCCTCTCCAATCTCATTGTCCTTTTTCAGCAAAATCAGGCTCAATTGCAGCAGCAGGCAGGTTCGACGCCTTCCCCTGTTCCGCAGCAGATCTTCCAGATAAAGCTGCTTTTGTCAACGGCACAACCCTACCTGGAATCCGTGACCGCCATCGCCCGGGAGCTCACGCAGTCAGACTCCGGGATGGTGGCCATCAACAAAAAGCTCTACCTGCGAAACCTGCTTTCCAACGAACAGAAGTACAATGCGCTCATGAGCGAGATCAACCAGCACTATTCGGCGCTGGTGAATGAAACGAATGGCGAAGTGGCTACGGTCGACACCGGAAAGCTTATTTCCCTGGTAGCCGCCATCGTCGGCCTCATCATACTTGTGCTGGAGCCCGCCTTCAAAAAGGGAGAAAAGAATTATAAGGACCTGCAGAACGCCAAGAACGAATTGCTGAATGAGAAAAAATTCCTCGCCTCGATCCTGCGTTCGCAAACGAACTATGTCATCCGGATCAACCGTTCCGGTCATTTCACTTATGCCAACCCGGCCTTTCTAAAGACCTTTGGCTATACCGAGGCCGATATCCAGCATGTGCTTTTCCATACCACCATTTTCCCCAAGGATATGGCGCGTTGTCAGCAAATGGCGACCGAATGCTGGAGCAATCCCGGCAAGATCTCCCGGCTGCTGATCCGCAAACCCATCGGCCGCTCCCGCGAGTTCATCTGGACCGAATGGGAATTCCTCGCGCTGCCCGACGACGACGGGCATGTCAACGAGATCCAGGGTATCGGGTCCAATGTATCAGAGAAGCTCCAGATGGAAAAGACAAAAGAAGAGGCGATCCGCACCCTTTCTTATGCCATGACCTACGCTAAAATGGGTTCCTGGAATCTTGATTTTATTAGCAGCGAGCTGTCCCTCAGTAAGGAGTTCAAGGCCCTGCTAGCCATGGATGAAGAAGATCCGGATAAGATACCGCTCGATAATTTTCTGCACCTCTATGTCGTCCCCGAGGACTTCAGCCTGGTAGCGGAAGAATTTGCGAAAGCCATCCAGCATAAGGAGAACACCGGCTATGAGACCTCCTTCTCCTGCCGCATCATCACCAAGCAGGGCTGGATGCGTTATATCTCCGTGAAAGGAAAGGTCGTGGACGAGCAGATGGAATTCGGGATCGCCCAGGATATCACTTCGCAGAAGGAAGCGGAAAATGCCCTGCTGAACAGCGAACAGAAGTTCCGGCTCCTGGCAGAGAACTCCGAAGACATTATCAGTGTACATGCCACCGATGGCACCATCTGGTACCTGTCTCCTTCAGTGACCTCGGTACTCGGTTACCAGGTCGACGACATCATCGGTCGTTCCTTTGAACAATATGTACACCCGGACGACCGGCATAAATTCCTTCCGGCAGACCAGGTGCCCGCTTTCGCCGACAAAAACGTCTCGGAAAGCAGCATCATCATCCGCTACCGGATCCTCCGCAGGGATGGAACTTACATCTGGCTGGAAAGCATCATCAAGCCCATTGTCGACGAAGCCGAGCTCGTCAAGCTCATCTGCACCTCCCGTAATATCACGGACCAGAAGATCGCGCAGGAGAAACTGAAGAAAAAGGACTACCTGCTCCAGGCGGTAGCGCAGGCCACGCAGTCCTTGTTGGTCAATACCGATCTCAACCAGGCCGTCCTGGAGTCCATCCGGGTACTGGGCAGCACGGCGATGGTCAGCCGCGCATTCATCTTCCAGAACCACTTCGACACCGGCAGCCAGGAATGGATGACGAGCCAGACACACGAATGGACGGAAAACGCCGGCGACTACCGCCAGAATCACGCATACATGCGCAACATCCTCTTCGCCAACATAAAAAAGATCGTAGAACCTTTACAGGACCACCAGCCCTTCGTCTCTTACAAAAGCAAGGAAGAAGATCAGCAGTTGCTGGGTATCATGACCAGGACGGGGGTCATGTCCAGCGTCGCCCTCCCCATCTACCTCAAGAACGGTACGTTCTGGGGGTTCGTGGGATTCGACGAGATGAAAGAAGAAAGGGAATGGTATGAAGCCGAATTCGCCATCCTGCGATCTTACGCTTCCTCCCTGGCCGCGGCCATCGAACGAAAGCAGATCGAGGTAGAACTCGTACAGGCCAAGGAGCTGGCCGAATCAGCCAGCCATGCGAAGAGCGAGTTCATGGCCAATATGAGCCACGAGCTCCGTACGCCAATGAACGGCATCATCGGCTTTACCGACCTCGTCCTCACCACCGAACTGCAGAAAGCACAGCGCGACTACCTGCAAAACGTCAAGAAGTCCGCCTACGGCCTGCTGGAGATCATCAACGACATATTGGACTTCTCCAAGATCGAAGCCGGAAAGCTCCTGATCGACCATACCTTGTTCAAGCTGGACGAGCTCATCGAAGAGGCCGTCGATATGCTGACCCTCAAAGCATTTGAGAAAAAGCTGGAAATGCTTTACCGCGTGGATCCGACCATCCCCTCCCAATTCTTCGGGGATCCCGTCCGTATCCGCCAGATCGTCGTCAACCTGTTGGGCAATGCGATCAAATTCACGGGCGACGGCGAGATCCTCGTCAGCATCCGCAAGAGCAGCGACGCCTATTCCACCGATGGCAGGACGTTTATCCGGCTGGCCATTGAGGTCAGGGACACCGGCATCGGCATCCGGCGCGAAAAACTGCAAAAGATATTCGAAAGCTTCACCCAGGCCGACACCTCTACCACCCGCAAGTACGGCGGCACGGGATTGGGTCTCACCATCTCGCGGAGCCTGGCCGAGCTCATGGGCGGGCAGCTCACCGTTGAAAGCGAAGCGGGAAGGGGCAGCTCCTTCACTCTTCACCTCGTCCTCGAAGTCGCCAACGAACAGCCGGAGCTGCTACTGCCGCAAAAAGCGCTGCTCAACAAAGTACTCGTCGTGGACGACAACGCCAGCAACCGGCATCTCATGCAGGAGATCTTCGGTTATTTCCACATCCCGGCCGAGCTGGCTGCCACCTCGGAAGAGGCTATCGCGAAGGTCAAGGCCGCCCGCAAAAGCAAAGAACCATTCAGCCTGATCCTCACCGATCACCTGATGCCCGGTATGGACGGCATCGCCCTGGTGAAAGAGATGAAACGGCTTTTCCCGACAAACAACCAGCCTTATGTTCTGATGCTTTCTTCGCTCGAGAAGAACCTCTATCAGCATGAAGCGACAAAGGCCGGGATCAATAAATTCCTTTCCAAGCCGGTAAAAATGCACGAGCTCTACGGCGCTCTGCTCTCGTTGTTCGAAATGAACCTGCAGCAGGACGGCCAGCATTTCATGCATCCCGGCAAAAACCTGGAAAAAATATCCGTGCCAACCAGTGTGCTGGTCGCCGATGATGACCCGATAAATATGCTGCTGATCTCCGAGGTGTTGCGGCGCATGGGCTTCGAGGTCATCCAGGTCAGTAACGGCAAGGAAGCCCTGGAAAGACTGCCTCATTGCGACCCTGTCCTTATCTTTATGGACGTCAACATGCCGGAGATGGATGGGTATACGACGACCAGGCATATCCGTCAGATGCCCGAGCCCTGGTGTAATCTGCCGATCATCGCCCTCACCGCCGACGCAATGAAGGGCGACAGGGAGAAATGCCTGGAGGCCGGCATGAACAGGTATATTTCCAAGCCTTTCAAGCTGGAAGAGATCGATGAGGTGCTTCGCAGCTATACCCAGACCGTCTAAAAGTAAAGGCCGCCCTGGCAGGGGCGGCCAATCAACGGTCGCAAGCGACCGGCGGGAAGTTATTTATTTGGCGGAGCGTTCGAGTTGGGCTATCTCGCGCGGGTCCTGGTCGGTCACGCTAAGCTCGACGACCCATCCACGCTCTTCCTCATGCATGGTGAGATCTACGCGTAGCCGCTTCATATCCCCCACGCCTGGCAACAGGGAGAAAAGGACCGTGGTATATTTCTTATCTACGACCGGGGTCTCATACTGACCGTTAAGGATATAGGTCTTCTGTTCGGCTGTAGTGACGATGCTGTTGCTTAGTTCTCCGTAGATCTGTGCAAAGCGAGCCTTGGCCGCCGTAAAATCGGTTGCTTCCAGGACGGTACAGTTCCAGTTATAGCCTTCGTTGCCGGACGCCGTAACGAGTGTCACGGTGCTGGACGTGGCTCCGGGGATCTGGATCGTAGACTTATAGCGTGCAGTCTGCAGTGCCTGTCCGATCAGTTCGCCTTTGATATTGCGAAAGCGGTTGGGATAGTCTTGTATCACCTTTTCCAGTATGACCTGAGTCTTATTGGAGAATACCCCTTGCGCGGAAAGGGAAGCTGAGAGTATGACCGGCGCCAGAGTAAGTATTGCGCTTCTCATAAGTAAGGATTTCCGAACAAGATACAACGCTTTCCTACCCTGTGCAATAGCAAAACTACCATGCCTTCCCCGCGCCGCCTTCGCAGTCCCGATCTTGCGGCGCGATTTCGGCCGTCTTTTTCAATGGCTTATACGGCTTTAACGGAGATTTAGCAAAATAAATCCGTAAATTGTACGTTAGACGATAGTGCTTACCTTCCTAAGTAACCCTTAATAAGATTCCGATGAAGAAAGACCACCTGCAATATGACGTTCGTAAGACTCGCATTTACAAGGACATATATCGTCCCTCCACGAAGCCCTCGCGTTTTTTCGGTACGCTGTTGTCGATAATACTCCATGGCCAGTCCCAGGTGGGAACGCCCGATGTGCATGTGTTCAGGCGTCGTGACTAACCCTTTTGCTCCTACCATTAGTTGATCGGGAACACGCCGCCCCCACCACCACCGCCGGGAGGGCCGCCACCGCCGCGAAAGCGGCCGCCACCACCGGGGAACGTGCCCGGACGCCGTTGTCCCGCGCCGGGGAAATTATTCAGATTATACGTAAAAGTCAGCATCGCATAGCGCGTCAGCACGTTTGTGCGCGAATAGGCGATATTTGACCCGCTGGTCGATTTGCTGACAGAAGTATTCTGATTCAGCACATCGAAGACCGTCAGCCGGATCTCCCCATTCTTTTTCTTGAACAACTGTTTTGCGATGCTGGGCGTCAGGATCGGCGCATTGGCATTATAGGCTTTGGAGCCCGTATAAGTATAGGTATAGTCGAAGCTGGCCGCCACGAGCCAGCCCTTGTTCGTATAGGCGGTAAATTCCGTTGACACTACCTCCGTAAAGGAGTTCAGATTGGTGTTGAACTGGCCGGTGCTGGACTTTGCCGCAGTGGTATACGGCGCAATAGTCTTGTGGGTCGGGATCGTATAGGTCGAAGCCGCGCTGATATTCATGTCGAAGTTCTTCTTGATATTCGTGGTCCACGATATCGTCTCGCCTAGAGTGGTGTTCCTGGTATAGATATGTGAGAAGAGATTGGAATCGGCCGCTCCCACGTCCGTGGCCTGCAGGGTCTGGCTCTGCGCATAGGTAACGTTCGTGATAAAGTTCATGTTCGATTTGGGGACCCGCAGCGGGAAGCCATAGTTCAGGTAACCGGAGAAATTATACGTTCCATTCAGGTTGGTATACGTGCTCACCGTACCGCCCGTCGTGGGTATATTGTATTGCTCCGCCTGGATATCATTGTGGATCATGCTGGCATTGATTGTCGCGAACAGCACTTTCTGCGTGGACGGGTCAAAGGAGGCATACAGCATCCGGATACTCTGCGTGAACTGTGGTTTCAGGTTGGGGTTACCCATCTGGAAGTTGACATCGTCCGTGGTGGTGGTCAGCGGTTGCAGTTGCGACGCAGAAGGCGTACCCGTCCTCCCGGAATAATTTAGTCGAAGGTGTTGCGTGCTCGAAAAGTTATACATGAAATTGACGGTTGGCGTCAGGTTTGTGTAGTTTTTCGATACCGTGATATCCTTGGTGGTATTATCGCTGGTAAAATTGGTCCACTGAACGCCGGATCCCACGGACATATTGAATTTCTTCTGCTGGATACGCCAGTATAGCCCGACCTGATCTGAGTTCTGCGTAAACTTATAGGAATTGCTGAACAGGCTGTCGAAAGAATCATAACCCTTCAATGAATCCACATAATCGTAGGTATCGTTGACGGTCGTGCTATGCGTATACGTATGGCTGTAATTCAATTGCAGGATCATCCCTTTCCCTAGCGGTTCGGTATAGGACAATGTTGGGATAATGGTGATCGAATGCAGGGAATCCTTGTAATATTGATTGATCGTATGCGTTGAATCCAATTCATAGAAATTATCGATCGAAAGGGTGTGGCCGTCCCCGTTGTTGACAGACCCCGAGCCGCTAATATCCAGTGATATGGTCCGGAAGGGTTTTGCAAATTTATGCCGGAATTGAAGATCGGCATTGGGCAGCGAAAAGCCGGTATTGCTGCTCGAAGAATGTCCGTTCAGGGAGTTGATGGCCTGCCCCTGACTCGTTGTATTGGTGAAGGAAGACCCGCTGGGATCACTGTGTTGAAAAATGATATTCGGCCTGAAGATCAGGGAGTTGTTGCTGTCGAACCGGGACTCCACATTCATGTAGATGCGATGGTTCTGGATGCGGTTGACATTGTACTGGCTGCCGACTGTGGTCTTCGTACTAGTGTCCCCTGTCGAAGAGATCGTACTGTCATAGGTCTTGGTGACAATATGCTGGTCATTGTAGAAATAGCTGCCATAGACATCGGTTTTCCCCCCGCCATAGGTATTGCGGTAGTTGAGCCCGCCCGCCCAGACGGTCGTCACCCCATTGGACTGAAAGCTGGTACCAGCGTTCGAAGTGGCCGCAGAATTGGTTCCGCCGCCCCCCCCTCCGCCGCCGCCGCCTCCCGTCCCGCCGCCACCGCCCCCTGCACCACCGCCTGCGCGACGCCCCTGGCCGCTACTGCCGCCAAAGATATCCTGTGCGGTAAAGTTCTGCTTGTTCAGGTCATTTGCCTGACCAAGGACGGAGATCTGCTGGTCACCTGCAAACCGGTGAAAATTCAGGCTTTCGTCATAGTCCTGGTCCGTTCCATCACCCCCGACAAACTTCCCAAAAACGCCTTTGCGCATGTTCTTTTTGGTGATGATATTGATGGTCTTTACCCGGTTGCCATCATCGAAGCCGGTGAATTTGCTCTGATCGCTGAGGTCATCGAAAACCTGGATCTTGTCGATGACATCGGGAGGCAGGTTGCGCGTCGCCTGCTTGGGGTCGTCGCTGAAAAAGCGTTTCCCATCGACCAGGACCCGCTGTACGGTCTCGCCCTGGGCGGTGATAGTACCGCTATTGTCAACCTGGACGCCTGGCATTTTTTTCAGCAGGTCTTCGGCTACTGCATTGGGTTTTACCGAAAAGAGGCCTGCATTGTACTCCACGGTGTCCTTGTGGATGCCCATGGGCGGCCGCTGAACGATCGCCGCCGCGAGGAGATCATCTTCCCGCTGCATATATATGGTCGAGAGGTTGACGTTTGCATTGCTGTCTGTAACGGAGAAATTCCGCCCGATATGCTTGTAGCCCTCATAGGTTATCAGCATAAAGTATTGCCCTACGGTCAATCCGCGGAATTGAAAGTTGCCTTTGCTATCAGAAACCGCATAATCCGCCTCGGAAGAGTCGGCCCCCAGCGGCCTTACCGAGACGGTGGCATTTTGCATCGGCTGTTTGCCACCTGTACTGTCGATCAGCACCCCTTTCACGCTACCTCGGGTCTTACTCTGTGCAAATGAGCGTGTTGTGAAAAAGGATCCGATCAGTAACAACAAAAAGACATACTTGCCCATAGCCGGTCGTTTGATATTTTTTTAGAAAGATCGCTCCTTCCTTTACATACAAATGCTAAATTAATATGCCATTTTTTGCTCGCGCAGATTAGACTTTACCAGTGGTAAGAATTGATTGACGGTAGGGTGAAGCGGCGGATTGGACCCTGGGGTTCATCGGTAAATGAGGATGGGGTGGGGTAACAATTCCACTATGAGAACAGGTATTCCACATCTGCCCTTGTCAGGCTCTTCACAAACCCGTCGTCATCTGCGATAAGGTCCTTGGCCAGGACACGCTTTTTCTCCTGTAGTTGCAGTATTTTGTCCTCGATCGTGTCCTTACAGATCATCCGGTAGGCAAAGATGTTCTTTGTCTGGCCGATACGGTGGGTCCGGTCGATGGCCTGTTGCTCCACGGCAGGGTTCCACCAGGGGTCCACGATGTACACATAGTCGGCCGCGGTAAGGTTCAAACCCACACCACCGGCTTTCAGGGAGATCAGGAATACGCGGCAGGAATCGTTGTTCTGAAAGCTCTGGATCGCTCTTTCCCGCTCAATAGCCGAAGTACTGCCATCGAAATATTCGAATTTGACATCCAACTCCTTCAGCCGCTCCCTTATAAGCGCCAGCATGCCAAGGAACTGCGAGAAGATAAGGGCCTTGTGATCACCGATGTTCTCCGTGATCTCACGCGCCAGCTCGTCCAGCTTTATAGAATGGTTGGGGTATTTGTCGGTCTCGTTCAGGATCGCCGGTGAGTCGCAGATCTGCCGCAGCTTCATCAAACCCTGCAGGATGGTAAGCTGTGAACGCTGGATGCCCTGCGTCTCGATCGTTCCCATGATCTTATCCCGGTAATCGTTTCTGTAGGCTTCATAGACCTTTCTCTGCTCGTCCTCCATCTCACAGAAAAGTATGGTCTCGGTCTTATCGGGCAGGTCCTTGGCAACCTGTTCCTTTGTCCGGCGCAGGATAAACGGATACAGCAGTTTCCGCAGGTGCTCCTTCCGGTCCTGCTCGCCAAATTTATCGATCGGCACCGCGAATTCCTGGCGGAAGAATTCCAGGCTGCCGAGCATGCCCGGATTCAGGAAATTCATCTGTGCAAAGATGTCAAAGGTGTTGTTCTGAAGCGGCGTACCGCTCATGCAAAGCCGGTGTTTCGCCTGCAAGAGACAGGCGGCCTTGGTCACTTTACTGCTGGGGTTCTTTATCGCCTGTGATTCGTCGAGTACGGCATAGTCGAAGGGCATTTCCAGCAACAGCTTGATATCGCTCCGCAGCGTACCGTATGTCGTGATAATGACATTGAACTGGGACAAAGCCTCTTTGTTGCGTGTCCTGTCGCCGCCGTGGTGGATATGATAAGTGAGGTCGGGCGTAAACTTCCGGATCTCATTTTCCCAGTTGAACATCAAGGTCGTAGGACACACCACCAGGGCACTGAGGCGGCCGTTCGCATCCCTGAAATGTTGCAGGAAAGAGAGCGCCTGGATCGTCTTACCAAGACCCATGTCGTCGGCCAGGATGCCGCCCCAATTCACTTCCTGCAGGTAGTTGAGCCAGTGGAAGCCATGGACCTGGTAAGGCCTGAGGATCGGATTCAGATGAGCCGGCGGGTCGACCTCCCTGATCCTATTGAACTCTCTCAGCTGCTCGTACTTCTCCTCGAGGCGGATGATCAGCTCTTCCTCATTGCGGTTGTCGTAGAGCTCATCGATCACGCTCATGTGGTATTTCGACAAGCGCAGCTGGTTGCTTTTACCTTCCCCTACGCGGAAAAGCAATGAGTACTTTTTGATCCACTCCTCGGGAAGCACCCCGAGCGTGCCGTCGTGCAGGGGCACGAACTGCTGACGGTTACCCAACGCTTTCTTTACATCGGCGATGGTCACTTTCTGGTCGCCGAAGACGATGTCCACCCTTGCGTCGAACCAATCGGTGTTGCTGCTGATATGGATCTTGGTCTGGGGCTTGGCGGTGTTGAATCGGAAGTTCTTCAGTGCGTCGAAGCCGAATACGGGGATTTTCATCTCTTCCATGGCATCCACGAAGAGGAAGAACCAGTTATTTTTGAGCACGTCTGCGCCCTTGAGCGCGAGGCTATGCGAGCCCTCGGGATGGATAAAAGCGGAATGCAGGGATTCCAACTTACGGAAGAACTGCAGCTCGGCTTCTTTATTGCGGTGTACGATCAGCACACGTTCCCCATCCGGCACGACGATCTCGTCCTTGCCGCCGGGGCGGGTCTCGAAGCCTTTATAAGAGAACAGGGGCTGAAAGACCAAATAGTCTCCCTTCTCCTGTAACAATAATTTCTTTTCGGGGTCTCCATCCCGCACTTCGCGGATAAGACCACCATCAAAATCCACCTGGTAATCCTTGGTGAGCGGCAGTACAAAGTCTTTGAGTTGTGCCGCCCATTCGCTTTTTGGAATGGCGTGGCTTTCCTTGCCTGCGAATTTTTCGACCAGGGCGATATCCTCCGGTTTGTTCCAGAGGTACAGGTTGTTGTTGTAAAAAAAGATCAGCGGGCTTTTGCATTCATTGCGCGAAACATCGACCGGCTGTCCATTGATCTTTACGAAGCAGCTTACTTCATATCCGTCCTTATCGGCCGAAACACTGAACTGGGGTGTGATCACATCCGCCGAAAGACCGACCGGCTGCAGGTTGGCCGTCTTGAACGCCTTATGTCCGTTGAGGAAAAAAACAAAGGGGTTGGTATTCAGCTCTATGAACAACTTCTTCAGTTTGGGATGGAGATATTCCACCATCAGCTTCTTGGTCTCCTCCGGCAGATCGTCTTCTTCATGGTGGATGATGTTCTCCCAGATGCCGCTAAAGGGAGAGTTCCGGTTCAGGTATTTATTGATCTCCGAGCCCTGCATCTTGCGCAGGGAAGGGACCATCTGCCTGTCGAACTCGTTAAACGCGTCGAGGTTGATGAATTTGGAGAGGTCCATCCGTTCCACTTTCGTGGCATAGGCGCTCTGCTCCTCGTTGCTTTCCCCCGCCACCGCATCCACTGCGAAACCTGGGAAGCTCTCCGGGTTGAAGTTGAAGATCACACCCAGACGCGGGACATTGCCGGCTATCTTCTCTTCCTCCGTAACGACAACGGTGGCGGCTTCGGCCTCCATCGCGCGGGGACGGCTGCTGGCCAGCGGGGCAACCCGTTTGATCGAAGTATCCAGCACCCGTAAGAACGGCTTGCCCTCTTTATAGGTAAATTCAAATTTTCCCTTCAGGTCGTCCGAAAGGGTATAGCCATAGGCTTCGAGCAATTTGTTCTTCTCTTTATCCCAGTTACGGATGCTATCGAAATAATACGCTCCATGCGCATGGAGCAGCTGCAGGAAGACGATGACCTTGGGCAGGGAAAGCGGATGTACGGCGTCGGGAAAATCGCTGGACGTATCAAAATTGCGTTCTTCGTTCTTTCTGAGCACGACCTGATAAACCTGGTCTTCGATCTCAACGGTAGCCTTCACCACCTCGTCCTTTGCAAATTCGATCTTGGCGCGTTGATCACGCAGGTATTTTTCCGCTTCGGCAAGGGTATTGGGCGAGCAGAGCAGGCGAATGGTCTTCAGGTCAATGAACTTCATCTTCACCACCGTGTGACGCTGATCATATTTTACCTCTTCGGCCTTCAGCATATTCCGGTCCAGCAGTTCCTGGAGCTGGATCAATGCGCCGGCTTCATGACGACAGATATCCCCGAGGTTATACGGGCAGCTGCACCGGATGGAGAGGGTCTTCGCATCCTTGAACTTCTGCACATACACCTTGTAATAGGTGGTATAGCTGTCATCCTTTACGCGAAACGTCACGGACTCGAATAGTTCGTCGTATTCGATCAGCTCCACGTAACCAATGGCATGGATCTTTTTCCCCCGGCGAATCACTTCGTCGGTCCCATTGGTATACACATACTTAATAAGGTGCGGTAACGCCATATGCTTTTTTATCGGATCCCTGCTTCGGACAAGGGCAATCTGCAAAACTAAAGGAAAAAAGGTGAGTGTAGAAAATAAATCCATCTTACCTTTACACGGCCCCCTGTGGGCGTTCCCTTTGTACCACAGATCGTTATGTTAAACCGCTTGTATGATCTCCCGTATTAAATTTTTGACTCCGATCCTCACCCTGCCTCTTCTGACCACCCCTTCCTCCGCTCAAAAACTCAAAAAAGCCGATAAGACCGTTCTTTCCAACCTGGAGATCCATGTCCGCTATCTTTCGGACGACCGGCTGGAAGGCCGGCGGACCGGTACGGCAGGGGAAAAAACGGCCAGCGACTACATTACCAGCGAATTCGGGGTGATCGGGTTGAAGCCGAAGGGGGATGACAACGGCTGGCTCCAGGCTTTCGATATCGACGAGGGGAAGAAGGTAAGCGAAGACGCTTTTTTCACGGTAAACGATCACCCGTTTTTGCTGAACAAGGAATATTTCCCGCTTGCATTCAGCGCCATTGGCAGTGTTTCGGGCTCTCCCGCCATTGCCCTCCAGGAGAGTGGCGTCCCCTGGTTCCTGGACCTGCGGGAGCTGTTGGAAGGGGCGGCCGGCAATCCCCATTTCGACCTGCGCAGCGCCATCCGCGTCAGAGCCGCTGCCTGTGCCAAAAAAGGCGCCACGGCCCTCCTCCTCTACAACAGCTCCAAAACTGCCGATAACCTGTCCTATGATCCCACGGAGAAGGCAGAGCCCGCATCCATACCTATCCTATACATTACCCGGGAAGCCAAACGGAAATACCTCAAGGACGAAGCCGCCTCCGTGGATATAAAGATGAAAGTGGCGTTTTCGCAAAGGAAACGCACGGGTCATAATATCGTCGGCTTCCTGGACAACGGTGCCCCTACCACCGTGGTGATCGGTGCTCATTATGACCATCTTGGTCATGGCGAGGACAGCAATACGCTTTATCACGGCAAAGACCCTAAAGTGATCTTCAGCGGCGCCGATGACAATGCCAGCGGGGTTGCCGCCCTCATCGAAATAGCCCGTTCGCTGGTAGTTTCCCGGCTGAAGACAAACAATTATCTCTTCGTAGCCTTCTCGGGCGAGGAGCAGGGACAACGGGGTTCAGGCTATTTCGCGGCGAATTTACCTGTGACCGTGGGCAATCTGAACTATATGCTGAACATGGATATGATCGGAAGATTGAGCGACAGCTCTCATGTCCTCACCGTCAGCGGCTATGGCAGCTCGCCCGCCTGGTGGGGCATCTGCCGGGAAGTGAAAGATCAGAAAGGCCTTTCCCTGGACCTGGACAGCAACAGCAACCATCCGGGCGACCAGTCGGTCTTTTACAAAAAGGGTGTCCCGGTCCTGTCCTTTTTTACCGGCTCCTATCCCGAGTACCATCTGCCGGGCGATAGCCCCGATAAGATCAATTATCCAGGAGAGCTGCTGGTATTGAAATTCATTTACGATATTGTGGAAGGGGCCGATAAACGCGGGCGGCTTGCCTTTACCGGAACGAGATCATGAAGTTAAAGCTGAACATAGAGGATATGACCGGCGAGTTCTTCGAGGAAACACGCCTGCTGGGTCTCGTCGCCCCCGTAAAGGGCTACCAGTTCTGCTGGCAGCTGAACAACCGGCTCCGCTTCGACTTCCGTATCAACAACGAGATCGAGATCCAGCTTTCCCGGCGTCAGCGCAAATATTTCTTTGGAGTATACGAATACAGCGAGAATGGCACTTCGCTCCAGCATTTTTTATACAACAATCAATTCGACGGCGAATACCTCCTGCCCGAATTCAAACATCTGGATTTTCTCTGGCTGCTGAAAGGGGATGTGGTCGGGGACGAAAAACTCCAGGACCTCCTGGTCTCTATCCGCTCCGTGCCCGGCGTACAGCTCGTTATGGAACTCGTGCAGGAAAAGATCAAAAACAAAGGGCATTTAATTTTTTGACCAACCGAGCCGGAGGCTCGTTTAACTCATTAGCCATGTGGGAAGAAAAAAACAACATGTTGTACCGGAAGTTCGAGTTCAAGGACTTTTCGCAGGCCTTTGCGTTTATGACGCGTGTCGCGCTGGCGGCGGAGAAGATGGATCATCATCCGGCCTGGACCAATGTCTACAATACCGTGGAGATCAGCCTGTCCACCCATAGTGCAGGCAATATCGTCACCGAAAAGGACAGGAAGCTGGCGCAAAAGATCGACGCGTTCGTCTGAGCCGTCCGACACGCTAACCGAGTGGCCCGGCGGGTCGTCCGGGCGAGCGTGCCCGTTCAGGCCGCGGGACATGAGATCCGAACGAGGCCTGCCCATATGAACCACCTCAATGGCGATTTGATCGCTGTGAAGCAGGGGCATGTTTGCCCGATGATGCGGGCGGGTGCGAGTGCTTGCCTTGGGAATCTTTAACCGGAGTATGTACGCGAGCCGCTGACCCAGTTAGTCAGCTGTTCATACTGGCCAGGAATTCTTCGTTGCTCTTGGTGCCGCGCATGCGTTTCAGCAATTCATTCATTGCTTCTTCCACATTCATGTCGTTGAGATAGACACGCAGGAGGTTCATGCGTTGCAACACATCCCTTTCCAGCAGCAGATCATCGCGGCGGGTAGAAGAGGCAACCAGGTCGATTGCGGGGTAGATCCGGCGATTCGAAAGCCGGCGTTCCAGCTGCAATTCCATATTGCCCGTACCCTTAAATTCCTCGAATATGACCTCATCCATCTTGGAGCCGGTGTCGATCAGGGCCGTAGCCAGGATCGTCAGCGATCCGCCATTTTCTATTTTACGGGCAGCGCCAAAGAACTGTTTGGGCTTCTGCATTGCGTTCGCTTCCACACCGCCGGACAATACCTTGCCCGAAGCGGGAGCCACCGTATTGTGCGCGCGGGCAAGCCGGGTTATCGAGTCGAGCAGGATGATGACATCGTGACCGCATTCCACGAGTCGTTTTGCCTTTTGAAGCGCGATAGTGGAGACTTTTACATGCTTTTCCGCCGGCTCGTCAAAAGTAGAGGCAATAACTTCCGCCTTTACGCTTCGTTCCATATCGGTAACTTCCTCGGGGCGCTCGTCCACAAGGACGATCATGAGATAACATTCGGGGTGATTCGCGGCAACGGCATTGGCAACCGCTTTCAAAAGCATCGTCTTACCCGTCTTTGGCTGGGAGACGATCAGTCCGCGCTGTCCTTTCCCAATGGGCGTGAACAGGTCGATGATCCGGCAGGAATAATCGCTCGGTGTCGTAAACAGGTTCAGTTTCTCGAAGGGGAATAACGGTGTCAGGTAGTCGAAGGGCACCCTGTCGCGAACCTCTTCGGGACCTTTATTGTTGATCGTCTCCACCTTTAGCAGGGCAAAATATTTTTCACCTTCCTTGGGCGGACGGACAGAGCCTAACACGGTATCGCCGGTCTTCAGTCCGAACAGTTTGATCTGCGATGGGCTTACATAAATATCATCGGGAGAAGAAAGGTAATTGTAATCGCTGCTGCGGAGGAACCCGTATCCGTCGGGCATCATCTCGAGCACGCCTTCGGCGGAGATCACGCCATCGAATTCGATGTTGAAGGCCTCGTTGCGGCGCTGCGGATAAAGCCGCTGTGGGTCACCGCCACGGTTGGGATCACCCATGCCTTCGCCTTCCTGTCCTTCCTGCATGTTGTCGTCCTGATCCTGCTGTTCGTCGCCTTCTTCGCGATGCTGGTCATGACGGTTGTTATTGTTATCGTTGCGGTTACCGTCGCCCTGGCCGCCATCGCCGCCCTGTGAGGGGTCGTGGCGTTGCTGATCGCGTTGGGGCATATCACGCGGCTGCGCATCACGATTCGCCGGATCGCGCCGCTGAACCTGCAGACGCTCTCCACCGCTACGGTTTCCGTCGTTACGGTTACCATCACTACGATTTCCGTCGTTGCGCCCACCATCGTCGCGGCGTTGATCGCCATCGTTGCGTTGATCGCCATCGCGGCGCACGACTTCTCTCGAATTGCCACCCTCTCGCGACGCATCGCCTCGCGACGCATCACTCCTTTGGGGCGCCTCTCTTGGCGGAGCGGGATGACTCTTTAAGACCGGAGCCTTCGAAGGCGCCGCCATCTCCTGGGGCTCTTCTTCTTTCTTCTTAGGTTTCTTCACCACCGACGGCTTCTCTTCTTTTTTTGGCACAACTTTTTTCGCCTCTACCTTTTTCGGTTTTTCTTCTTCTTCGCTTTCTACAATAGCTTCTTCGGTGCTATTGGCCGTAGTGGCCTTTATGATGCGTTTGGGTTTTTTGGATTTATCATCGGCGGAATCACCCTTCCCTTCACTTGCTGCTACCGCTTGTTTATCGAGGATCTTGTAAACGAGCTCCTGCTTGTCCAGCTTCTTGGCGCCTGTGATCTTTAACTGCTCTGCAATGTCGAGGAGTTCTGGAACGAGCATGTCGTTCAATTGGAGAATATCGTACATAAAATAACTTGAGAGTTGAACTGCATTCTTAAACAGAGGATCTGTCTAATGAAAATGTTTGAAATGAATTTTGATTATGGATGAACAGAATAACTTAAAAACTGATGAGCTGTGAGCATGGAAAAGCGAACCAATCAGCTTAATTCCACTGCAATTTTAATAAATAATCGCAAAATTCAAAAAAATATTTTAAAATCCGCTGAATTTCAAGGGTTTTTTGGTATAAAAAAATTATGCCCGGGAACTCCGCAACCCCTTTTTTGAAGGGTTGGTCTATATTTGCCAACCAAATCAGCCTTCGGCTGATTCCGGGACTTTATACATAAAATACTTAGAATAGTACTATGTTCAACACAAGAGTGAAGGTGAAAGCGCTGCTGGCTACATCGCCGGACAACCAGGAAGTGACCGTAATGGGGTGGGTGCGCAGCTTCCGCAACAACCAGTTTATCGCACTCAATGACGGTTCCACCAACAACAACCTGCAAGTAGTAGCAGAACTGGGCACATTTGACGAAGATCTGCTCAAAAAGATAACCCCTGGGGCCTCTTTGAAAGTGACGGGCTTCCTCATTGCTTCACTCGGAAAAGGGCAGGCGGTGGAAGTAAAGGCCCGCAGCATCGAGATCCTTGGCGAATGCAATCCCGATACCTATCCGCTTCAGCTCAAGAACAGGCCCAGCCTCGAACACCTGCGCGAGATCGCGCACCTGCGCTTCCGCACCAACACCTTTAGCGCCGTATTCCGCGTGCGTCATGCCCTTGCTTTTGCCATTCATCAATTCTTCCACGAAAGAGGGTTCGTATACCTACATACACCCATCATCACGGCCTCCGATGCGGAAGGCGCCGGCGAGACGTTTCGCGTCAGCACGCTGCCCTTCGACCGCACGCCCCGCAAGGAAGATGGTACTGTAGATTTCGGCGAAGACTTTTTCGGCAGGGCCACCAATCTCACCGTCAGCGGTCAGCTGGAAGGAGAACTGGGCGCCATGGCCCTCAGCGAGATCTATACTTTCGGTCCCACTTTCCGCGCCGAAAACTCAAATACCGCCCGCCATCTCGCCGAATTCTGGATGGTAGAACCGGAAATGGCCTTCTACGACCTGGAAGATAATATGGACCTCGCCGAAGCCTTTATCCGCTACACCATCGGCTACGCCATGCAGCACAACCGCGAAGACCTGGATTTTCTGGCTCAACGCCTTGTGGAAGAAGAAAAACAAAAGCCGCAGGCGGAACGAAGTGAGTTGGGTCTCATCGAAAAACTCGAGTTCGTCCGCGACAATCAGTTCGAACGCATCACCTATACGGAAGCCATCGACATCCTCCTGCAATCGCCCGCCTATAAGAAAAAGAAATTCCAGTATGACGTCAAGTGGGGGATCGATATGCAAAGCGAACATGAGCGCTACCTGGTGGAAAAACATTTTAAAAAACCCGTGATAGTCACCGGTTATCCCGCGGCCATCAAAGCATTCTATATGCGTCGCAACGAGGATGGGAAGACCGTGGCCGCCATGGATATCCTCGTTCCGGGCATTGGGGAGCTGGTCGGCGGCTCCCAGCGTGAAGAAAGGCTTGACAGGTTGGAAGAAAGGATGAAAGAAATGCATATCCCCACGGAGGAATTGTGGTGGTATCTCGATACGCGCCGCTTCGGCACCGTCCCGCATGCCGGCTTCGGTCTCGGGTTCGAACGGCTGATCCAATTCGTTACCGGGATGACCAATATCCGCGATGTCATCGCCTTCCCGCGTACACCCAAAAGCGCGGAGTTTTAATTATGATTGGCCTTCGACGGACCCGTGATCCGTCTCCACGAAAATCTTTACCTTTAACACCCCCCGGTTAGCGCAGTCAATGCACGGCCGGGGGCTCATACCACCAAAAAAACTCCCATGGCCATTCCCGTCGTCGACCTGTCCGAATTCTCCGGTACCGCCCGGCAAAAAGCCGCCTTCGTATCGGCCCTTGGCCGCGCCTATGAAGAAGTGGGTTTCGTCGCCGTAAAGAACCATGGTATCCTTCCGGCGACCATCGAAGGCCTTTATTCAAATACCCAGGCCTTTTTTTCGATGCCCCAGGAAGAGAAAAGTAAATATGAGATCCCCGGGCTCGCCGGCCAACGCGGTTACACCTCTTTTGGCAAGGAACATGCAAAGGGGTCAACTGCTCCGGACCTCAAGGAATTCTTCCAATTCGGCCAGACGGTGGAAGACAAGGACCCCATTCGCTCGGAATATCCCGACAACGTCCAGGTAAAGGAGTTGCCAGACTTCAACCCCCTGTTTTCCAAGGCTTACCGTTCTTTTGAGGAATCAGGAACGAAATTATTGCAGGCCATTGCGCTCTTCCTCGGCCTGGACCAGGGCTGGTTCGACGGTTTTGTTCACAATGGTAATTCCATCCTTAGGGCAATTCACTACCCGCCGATCAAACAGGAACCCAAATCCGCTATCCGCGCCGAGCAGCACGAAGACATCAATCTGATCACCTTACTTGTAGGCGCCTCCGCGGACGGTCTCGAGATCCTCAGCAAACAAAACGAATGGGTGCCCGTCACCTCCCTCCCCGACCAGATCGTCGTGAATGTAGGCGATATGCTGCAACGGCTCACGAACAATCGTCTCAAGTCCACTACCCATCGGGTTGTCAATCCGCCCCGCGAACGCTGGGGATCGCCGCGTTTTTCTATCCCTTTCTTCCTGCACCCTAAGAGCAATATGAGCCTGGCCTGTTTGCCAGGCTGCATAGATGCCTCACATTCAAAGGCTTACTCCGATATCACGGCCGGGGAATACCTCGATGAGCGCCTTCGGGAGATCGGGTTGAAGAAATAGGGGCGAAGCCCAAATACCGCTCTGGCCAGCCCGAAACGGGCATCAGGCCGATGCGTCCCGCTGCCTTGGGATCCGTCTACCCTCGAATATTGCCATTTGTCCTTTTCGAAAAAGTTTCTTGGCCTCCCTCGGGGGCACGGAAAACCGCGCCCAGGGCCGATTCTGGGCATAACCACTATACCTGACCATCAAAAATACTTTCTTTAGGCCAGTACCTAGTGTTGCATAGTACTAGAAAAGTACATATCTTTGTTTTGACAAGGATATAACTTTAAAAACTCACAGTGTATGAACATAGAAAACACCCAGAGTCAGATGCGCAAGGGAATCCTGGAGTTCTGTATTCTCTCTGTTATCAGGCGCGGGGAAGCCTACCCATCCGACATCGTTGAGGAAATGAAGGCCGCCAACCTGAACATTCTCGAAGGAACCCTTTACCCACTGCTCACCCGGCTAAAGAACGCCGACATGCTCACCTACCGATGGGTAGAAAGTAATTCGGGGCCGCCCCGCAAGTATTTCTCCCTCACCCCGAAAGGCGAGGCCTTCTACGGGGAGCTGGAGGCAACCTGGACCGAACTGGCCAATGCCGTTCACGCCCTCACTAACAACAAACTTTGAGCACCCACCGAAAGCAACTAACCACTCAACCTTCAAATAACACTTACAATGAAAAAGATCATCAATATAAACTTTCATAGTCGGGTGATCCCTATCGAAGAGAGCGCGTATGATATCCTGCAGCAGTACATTGAGAGTCTGCGCAGATATTTTGCCAACGAAGAGGGGAGGGAAGAGATCATCAGCGATATCGAGAACCGGTTTGCCGAACTCTTCTCCGAGGTCCTCAAAAAGGGCGCTCCCTGCATCACCGACGCGGACGTCACCAATGTCATCGCCAGCATGGGCCGCCCCGAAGAGTTTGAAGCAGAAGGCGCAGAACCCGCACCCGCGCCCTCAAACGGCGGCGCCGCAACAGGGGCAAACGCCGGCACGGGCCAATCCTTCGGGGGCGGCCAACCCAATTGGCAGTATGGCAATGAACCCCGCCGGCTGTTCCGGGCAGACAACGACAAGATCCTGGGTGGCGTGTGCGCCGGCCTGGCCAACTATCTGCGCCTGGACCCTGCCATCGTCCGGATCGTGTTTGTCCTGATGACCATCGGTTGGGGCTTTGGTTTCCTCCTCTACCTGATCCTTTGGATGATCCTGCCGACGAAATCCTTGCCGGCGGCCGTCCGCAAACGGCTCTATCGTAACAGCGACGACCGCGTCATCGGCGGCGTAGCCAGCGGTCTTGCGGCTTATTTTCATATCGATGTCTGGATACCGCGCCTGATCTTTGCCGCACCCCTGATCCTGGGCGTGGTGGCTTCCATCATCCGGAGCGCATGGTATGCCTGGGATCATTTCAACGGCCCCGCCTTCTTTACCGGCGGTTTTGGCGGCACGCTGTTCGTGACCTATATCGTTCTCTGGATCGTTCTTCCCGAAGCCGTTACCGCTTCGGATAAATTGGAGATGCGCGGGGAAAAGGTCGACCTGGAGTCCATAAAGAACACCATCAAAAGCGACATGGAAAACTTCAAAGGGAAGGCCATGGAAATGAGCGCTGAAGTGAAGGAGCGCATTCAGCAGGGCGCGAAATCGATGAAACAGAATACCCAGAACTGGAGCACCGAAGCGGGCCCGGCCATCCGGAAGACCAGCAACGGCTTTGGTCATGCCGTGGGAGTCCTGTTCAAAGCCTTCTTTCTCTTCATCGCAGGCATCATCGCCTTTGCATTGATCATGGTCTTGGCGGGTCTGGCCTTCCGCGGCGGCGGCCTCCTCCACCTTAAGGAGTTCATCCTCGAAGGTTTCTGGCAGAACTTCCTTGCCTGGTCCGCTTTCTTCCTTTTCCTGGTCATCCCGGTTATCGCCCTGCTCACCTGGCTCATCCGGCGTATTTCGGGCACCCGTTCACGCAGCCACTACCTGGGTTACACTTTTGCTACCCTCTGGGTCATCGGCTTATTCTGCCTCATCGTGCTCGGGGGTATGATCATGAACAATTTCCGGTCCCGTCAACACGTGGAGGAAGCCGTTTCCCTGACACAGCCCAGCCATGGTAAACTGATCGTTCAAAATACAAGACCCATCAATCGTTATGAAGACACCGACTGGTGGTTCGACGTCGACATGGGCCGCAACAGTCCCTTTTACAATCTCAGCGAAGACAGCGTCCTGCTGACGACCGTGAGCGTGAAGGTCCTTAAGAGCGAAGATTCTTTCTACCATGTCAACCTGATCAAATTCAGCCGCGGCAGCAGCGCGCCATTCGCCCGCGAGATGGCCAGCCATATCCAGTTCCCCGTGAGCCAGACCGACAGCATCCTGAATCTGCCACAGGGTTTCGCGATCCCCCGCGGCGCGAAGTTCCGCAACCAGCAGGTCAGGGTCGAGGTCTCGGTGCCCGTGGGCAAGCATATCCTGATCACCCGCGGCGTGGATGATTACACCTGGTTTAATATTAACCCCGGCCGCACCCATATCCATTGGGACGATCACGGAAACAATAATTGGGACAATGACTGGGACGAGGACATCAACGATGCCAATACCTTTTCCTGGAACAGCGACGTCGACTACGTGATGACCACCACCGGTCTTGTCCGGGCCGACAGAAGGACAAAATACGATCATCGCAATAACCAACAGCAAAAGGGCGACGAAGACGACGACCAACCTGAATACAAGGACAATAAAGACAGCAAGCAAGCCAAGCCCGACAACGGCGGCTATCGGTACAAAGGCCCCGGCTCCGAGCCCAAGCAAAGGACGGACACGGCTGCACCGGTCATAAAGAAAACGGCGATGCGGACGAAACCGGAAGACTGCACATGCTGTGCGATCTCACTCCTGGAACGAGTATAAAACCCGAACCACTACCTTTTCGTTGGTTGAAGTTGGAATCCAGCTCCCCGGTATTTACCGGGGGGCTTTACACATATAAATCCCGTGTTATTGCTCCGCCAAATCCCTTTCCTTATTCCTCCGCCAATTTCCTTAATTTCGCCCCGCCAATTTTGGTACTCTTACCCGGCTCAAAAAAAGCCAATACATGAAGCACACCCCGTTTACGTCCATTCATAAAAGACTCGGAGCGAAGATGGTCGATTTCGCAGGTTATAGCATGCCCGTCAGCTACACCGGCATAAATGAAGAACATCT
>Ga0302326_10008036_pt1 | contig 23349 bp, 17 predicted proteins | sample Palsa_T0_3_FD_202264 | JGI IMG/M metagenome (GOLD analysis project Ga0302326, IMG submission 202264) | Peat permafrost microbial communities from Stordalen Mire near Abisko, Sweden - Palsa_T0_3 | ecosystem: Environmental > Terrestrial > Soil > Palsa > Peat permafrost | place: Sweden: Abisko... | reverse complement strand
TGACCAGCAGCCTGGGGGCTGCATTGAGATTCTTAAACCAGTCCATGGGTGGATGCTCCCCTTCCGGCTGGCGCCGACAAGGCTGCCGGTATGGGCATAGCGGAAGATCCCCCGCGTTTCGTTTTATGGGCCGGACGCGCCACTGAAAACAAATTCAATTCAGCCAGTGCGGTCACGTCGATGATGGGCGCGACGCGGCCGTCGCCAAGGATGGTGGCTCCCATCAACCCTTCGACCTTGTGCAGATTTTTCTCCAGGCTCTTGACCACCACCTGCTGCTGTCCGAGTAACTCGTCGACCACCAGGCCGATCTTCCTGCGGCCGGCTTCGACCACCACCACCAGGCGTTGGTCCTCTGCCGGTTCCGGACACAGGTCGGCGTTTTCAATCGTGCCCGGGTCGAGCGGGTCCAGCGGCACCCCGAGGAAGCGGCACAGGCGCAGCACGGGAATCGATTCCTCGCGGATGACGATGACCTCGCCCTGTTCGGCGACGCGTACGATCTTACCCTTGCTCGGCACGGCTTCCACCACCGTCAGCAGCGGAAGCACGAGCGTGCGGTCGGCAACCCGGACCAGCAAACCCTCGAGGATCGCCAGCGTAAGCGGAAGTTCGATCGAGACGGTAGACCCGCTGCCCAATTCGCTCGTCAGCCCCACCGTTCCGCTTAGTTGCTGTACATTGCGCTTGACTACGTCCATCCCCACGCCGCGCCCGGAGAGATCGCTGACTTCCTCGCGGGTAGAAAATCCCGGGGCGAAGATCAGCATTCTGATCTGATCGTCGCTCAGGTCAGCTTCCTCTGCGATCAGTCCTCGCTCTACGGCTTTAGCCCGCACCCGGGCGGTGTCGATGCCTGCACCATCGTCGGATATCTCGATGACAATTCTTCCCGAACGATGAAAGGCGCGCATCTGAATCAAGCCCTCCGCCGGCTTGTTGGCCGCAAGGCGCACTGCGCTTGCTTCGATACCATGGTCAGCGGCATTTCGGATCAGGTGAGTCAACGGATCGCCAAGCAGCTCCAGCATGCTCTTGTCGATCTCGGTTTCTTCGCCGTCGGTCTCCAGGCGGATTTGTTTACCGGTAGACTGCGCGATGTCGTAGACCACGCGCGCATATCTCTGAAACAGAGTGCCCACCGGCATCATGCGCACCGCCATCACGCGCTCATGCAACTCGCGGGTACCGCGCTCCATGGCGGCGACGGCCTCGCGCAGTTTCGGCAAGCAGGAGGGCTCGAAGTCCTCGACCATTTGCGCCGTCATCACCTGGGCAATCACCAGCTCGCCCACCAGGTCGATGAGCCGGTCGACTTTGTCGGTTGCGACACGAATGGAGCTCGACTCTGCCGCAGCGCTGGGCTTCTTGGCCGCTCTGCGCTCGTCGGCTTTTCTGCGTTCCTCCTCTTTTCTGCGGTCGACTTTCTCCGTCTTTTCGGGGACCGCGGCGGGAACAGCGTCGAGCGTACGCGGCTGCACCGAAGGCCTTTGGAGGGCCAACCCTTTCTCCGCTTGCAATGGCTGATCGACGCGTTGGACCGTCACCTCGGCCAGATGTTCGACGAATTCGAAAACCTCGTGCAATTCCTCTTCAGCACACGAGCTGGCCAGCTCGATGGTCCAGCTGAGATAGCACTGGGCGGGATCCAGCTCCTCCAGCGGTGGCAACTCCTCAGCGTGCAACTGGCAAACACTCACCGTCCCCAAAGCGGCCAGGTTGCGCAGCAACATAATAGGATTGGTTCCGCTCGAAAACATCTCCCGGTGAGGCCGGAACTCCACCCGATAAAAATTCAGTTCCCTGGCAACAACCCCGTCGTCGGAAGCCTCTTTTGGCGAGGTCTTGGGTGGTCCCGCCTTCTGGCCGCCAGTTATTTCTTCGGAGACGGGCTGGGCTGCGCTCAAGGACTCGATCTGCTCCGCCAGTTGCCGGGCGCCATCCGGCATACCGCCGTCGGCGCCGGCATCGAGCATGGCGCGCAGCACGTCGACGGATTGCAACAGCAGGCTGATGACCTCCGCCGTGGCCGGAATCTCCAACGACCGCAGCCGGTCCAGCAGATTTTCTAAAGCGTGGGTGAAGCGAACCAGGTTGGTCAGCCCAAAGGAACCTGCGCCTCCTTTGATGGAGTGCGCCGAGCGGAAGATCGCGTTCAAGGTTTCGGCATCGTCCGGAGCGGTGCGGAGCGCGAGCAATCCTGCTTCCATGGCTTCTACATGCTCGGCACTTTCCTGCATGAAGGTCTGGCGAAATTGGCTGAGGTCGATCTTCATGGTTTTAGCGCTTTCAGAAATGCTGTGCTGTTTTAATCGTAACTATGGAGTTGTTATTTCCACCCGTTTTTTGACGGAACGCCTGTGTTGAGTGCGGCTGCTTCGCTCACACTATAGGTGAAGCGCTTCAGGGCAGCACCTTGGCGACGGTTTGGAGCAGTTTTTCCGGATCGAACGGTTTGACAATCCAGCCCGTGGCTCCCGCAGCCTTGCCCTGTTCTTTCTTTCCCGCCAGACCTTCGGTGGTCAGCATCAGGATGGGCTTGGTTTTCATCGCCGGTTGGTTGCGAAGATTTTGAATCAGGGTAATGCCGTCCATGACCGGCATATTCAGGTCGGTGATGACCAGATCGACGGAGGCACCCTGCAGCTTGTCGAGTGCATCCTGGCCGTGCTCGGCTTCGATCACTTCAAAGCCGCCTTCGCGTAAGGTGAAACTGACCATCTGCCTCATGGAGACTGAATCATCGACAATCAAGACTTTTTTCAAAACGTCAACTCCTGCAAACACCTTGCGCGTTGGATCATGCCCGCGATCAAAACAGCTCCACATCTCCGGCAGACGCTTCGGCTTCGCCGAGTCCTGCGACTTCGCGCTCTTCCTGCATGGTGTAGGCGCTGAATCCCTCATCGGCTGGTGCTGCACCGGGGGCCACATCAACAGCGTGCATTTTGAGGCGTGCGCATAGGGTGTCCAGATCCGAGACAACATGCGCAATGCGCTGGCTGGTGCGATCCTGGAATTGAAGACCGCGTACGGCGGAGCCGATATCGGTGGCCAACAGCGCCCCCTCCGCGGTCATGCCGTTCAGCATGGCTGCCATCTCGCTGTGCGCGGTCTGCAGATCGCGCAGAGACTCGTCCACTTCCTGCCGGCATTGCCCCACCCGTTCGCTGTCTTTCTCATTCATGTTCCGCAGGTCCTGAAGGGTTGAATGGGCGAGCGAGCGCAGATTGAGGGCGAGCTCACCTACATGGGCAGTCACCGACCGTGACTTCACCGTCGCAGCGGCCAACTCCACGGCAACCACGGCAAAACCCATGCCTGCGGTTCCCGCATGCGCCGCCTCGATGCGCGCGTTGAAGGCCAGCATCCGATTGCTGTTGGTAATCTGGTCCAGCTGGCGCAAGGCTTCGCTGATCTGTTGCGAAGCTTTGTCCATCTCCTCGATCCGCTCGATGGCACGGCGGGAAACATCGCCGGCCTCGATGGTGGTATTCAAGATCTTGACCAGGGTGCCGCTGCAGGCCTCGATCAGACCTTCGAACGACTGCTTATCAGGGGTGGATTGCCCACCGTCTCCCAGAAAGCCCGACGCCCGGGTGACGGTAGCCTGCGCCCGCGATGCGATCCCTTGAAAACTGTTGCAGACTCCGACCACCGAGTCCTCGATCTGCTTCGAGGTCTGCTTCAGTTGCTCACCCATCCGGCCCAGTTGGGACAGGTATCGGGCGAGTGCCGCATCCACTTCGCTGGCGCCACCCGGCCCGCTTCCGTTCAACGGGCTCTCCCCTTCGGTCTTGCTCAAGCTTCCATGAAGAGTTTCAGGCATGGCCATTCACGCTTACGTTCAAGAGAGATGTGCGCCCTCCCCCCGCGTATTCGAACCACCGGGATAAGGCCAAAGAGACATTCGCCAGCCGCAATCCTTTGCCGCGCTTCTTGCGTTCCGCAGCCAACGCTAACAGCATCTGGAGTGCGCTCGCATCCAGATGGTCGACGCCTTCGAGATTGACGGTCAGATCGCCGTCGGTGTCGACGGCGGAGAGGGCGATCGCCCGTAACTCCTCGGGCGGCAACCATTCTCCCGCACGAGTAACAATGATGACCGTTTCTGTTACATTTGCGATCGGAGAACTTTTTGCCATGGGCTTTCTCTTCAATGTCATTCTCCGAATTCGCACCGAAACGACATTGTTTCCCGGGTCCGGTTGGCTGAGTGACCAGACAACGGCCTTCGTCGGAGCGCAGCCGCATCGAGCACAGCGCTGTCGAGTGTATCGGCGAACGGCCTCAAACATTCATCGCGGAATGGTTTCGGCTGGTCAGTTTCTTCTGTCGCTTCCGGTTGAGGAGGCTTGCGGTCGCGCTTGATCCCATCGGTTGCCTTCCGGATTCGAGGTCACCTTTTCAAGGCATGGAGGCCGATGGGATAAAGCGGCTCGGAGAGAGGCGTGGGTGGTAAGCGTCTTTGTTACTTTTGTTACCCCAATCTGTCCTGGAACCCGAAAGGAACTTGATTGGCCTTTGCCAGGAGGATCCCAGGTCTCAAACGCGAGACCCCACGGCAAGCCGGGGGCTGGCTGGGGCACCCTTCGTGTGTTCAGCCTGAATCAGTGTGGGGAGTAGAAAGCTTCGCGCTCCAGTCTGAAGAATCAAGGTGCATCCAAGGGCAGGGCTGCGGACTCAAATCACCAGGAGGTTGCAACCGCAACATTGCGGACTTCTGGTGTTCCAAATGGACGCCCGGGTTACGCGAGGGTGGCGATTGGGCCCCCGTTGTAACCTAAATAAGGAGGCGGCTGGCCGCGCCGGCGCAGGAGATACCTTGTTATCCATTGACGAAACCATCCAGCTCATTCGAATCGGCGAACCGCCAGTGAGCACGAACCCGTCCGTCCCCGCGCCAACCAGCGTCTGCTCCACGGCTCTGGCGGACGCACCATGGGTGTTTGATACCCAGGAGCCCGGTTACGGACCCGGCGCTTCGATGCACGACACACTGCCGGCTGGCTCCCCCCAGCAGGGCTTTCTGCCCCAGGAATATCGGCAAGCTTCGAAGAGCGAACTGGACGGCCGCATCCGCAATGCGAAGGCGGCGTTAGGGGAAGGTCTCGTTATCCTGGGCCACTTCTATCAGCGTGACGAGGTGATCCAATATGCGGACTTCGTTGGTGACTCCTTCCAACTCGCGAACGCTGCCCGGACTCGCCCCAAGGCCAAGTTCATTGTCTTCTGCGGCGTGCACTTCATGGCCGAGACGGCAGACATGCTCTCGCGCTCCGACCAGGCAGTCGTGTTGCCGAATCTCGCAGCAGGCTGCTCTATGGCTGATATGGCTGACCTGGACTCGGTAACCGATTGCTGGAACGAGCTTGAAGAAGTCTTTGGGAGCGCGCCCGATGCATCGGGACGGCAGCCGATTGTCCCCGTCACCTACATGAACTCCTCGGCCGCCTTGAAAGGTTTTTGCGGCCAACACGGCGGCATTGTTTGCACCTCGTCGAACGCAACCGAGGTTCTCCAGTGGGCACTCGCGCACGGTCAGCGTGCTCTCTTCTTCCCCGACCAGCACCTCGGCCGCAACACCGGCAAAGCGATCGGCATCCCGCTCGAACAAATGCCGCTTTGGGATCCCAGCAAGCGGCTCGGTGGCAGCGACGCGCAAACGCTCAAAGACTCTCGCGTCATTCTCTGGCACGGCTTCTGTTCCGTGCACAAACGCTTCACTGTCGGCCAAATCCAGGCAGCCCGCCTGCGCTTCCCTGATGTCCGCGTCATCGTGCACCCAGAGTGCCCCATGCCGGTCGTCGATGCGGCCGATGCCTCGGGCTCGACGGACTATATCACCAAGGCCATAGCCGCCGCTCCCGCGGGCAGCACTTTCGCCATTGGAACGGAAATCAACCTGGTGCAGCGACTCGCGAATCAGAACCCGCAGCACAAGATCTTCTGTCTCGACTCGGTGGTTTGCCCCTGCTCGACCATGTACCGGATCCACCCCAGCTACATGGCATGGGTGCTGGAAGCCCTCACTCACGGGCAAGTGCTCAACCGCATTACGGTATCTGAGGAGGTTGCTATACCTGCCCGTATCGCCCTGGAACGCATGCTGAGCCTAAAGCCAACGTTGCAGGGAGAAGACTCGGTGATGTCCGCATGAAGCACATCATCGTCGTTGGCAGCGGTATCGCCGGACTGATCGCTGCACTCGAACTCAGCCGCAAACACGCCGTCACCGTGGTCACCAAGGCGCGGCTGGAAGACAGCAATACCCGCTTCGCCCAGGGCGGCATTGCCGCAGCCATGTTCTCTGACGACAGCGTCGCCGAGCACGTCGCCGACACCGTGCGCGCGGGCGCTGGGCTGTGTGATCCGGGCGCCGTCGAAGTGCTTTGCTGCGAAGGGCCGGCCCGGATTCGCGATCTGGTGCGCCTCGGCGTTGACTTCGATCAGCACAATGGCGAGCTCGCTCGCGGGCTCGAAGCGGCGCATACCCGGGCGCGCGTTCTTCACGCCGGGGGCGACTCCACCGGCCTGACCATCGAGCTGGCATTGGCTGGCGCTGTGCGCGCTGCCGGCATCCAGGTGATGGAACATACCTTCGCCTGCGACCTCATTCTTCGTAATGAACAGGTTGCTGGTTTGCAAGTCTTGTCTGCGGACAATGGGCGTCAGGACATCCACGCCGATGCAGTCATTCTGGCCAGCGGTGGAGCGGGCCAGCTCTACCTGCACACCACCAACCCGGCCGTGGCCACGGGCGATGGCGTGGCCATGGCGTTGCGTGCAGGGGCGCAGCTTGCCGACCTTGAGTTCTATCAGTTCCACCCTACAGCCCTCGCGGTACCCGGCACCTTCCTCATCTCCGAGGCGGTCCGCGGCGATGGCGCCGTGCTCCTTGACGCCAATGGACGCCGCTTCATGCAACACATTCATGCGGGCGCCGAGCTCGCCCCGCGCGACGTCGTCGCTCGCGGCATCGCCCGCCAGATGGCCGCGCAAAATGGCCAGCCGGTCATGCTCGACGCCACCGGGTTAGGTGCATCCTTCCTCGCCCAACGCTTCCCTACCATCGACGCCGCGTGTCGCGCCCGCGGCCTTGAGTGGTCCAGAACGCCAATCCCCGTCACCCCGGCTGCACACTACTGGATGGGTGGCGTGCGCACTGACATCTGGGGCCGCACTTCCGTCCCGGGCCTCTTCGCTATCGGCGAAGTCGCCTGCACCGGCGTTCACGGAGCCAACCGCCTCGCTTCCAATTCTCTGCTCGAGAGCCTGGTTTTCGCATGGCGCTGCGCCGCGTTCTTGCTGAAGGAAGATGTTGCTAAAGGGACGGCGGCCCCATCTTCTCTCGATGTATTCAACGGCGGACAGGCAGGGGTCCCCTGGACACTGCCGGTGCCGCAACACCGACCCACGCACGATGCCAAGCCGGTTGACCGGCTGGCACTACAAAGCCTGATGTGGAATGCTGCGGGAATTGAACGGAGTGCTGCCGGCCTCGAGGCTGCTGCAGTGCAACTGGACGAATGGCAGGCGAGCGGCGCAACGATGCAGGATCTTGAAACGGCCAACCTGCTCGCCTTGGCGCGGGTATTGGTAGCGGCAGCCATCGCTCGCCGGGAATCGCGCGGCGCTCACTTCCGTGAGGACTTTGCGGAAACCTCCCGCGACTTTCAGCACTCCCTGTTTTACTGCCAGGCGGTGGCAAAGGCCGTCACCAGCGCATGCTGATCAGGCTTGGCCACGACGCCATCCACCACCTGGTGCGCATGGCTCTCGACGAGGATGCACCCTGGGGCGACCTCACCTCGCAGACGCTGATTGCGGCCTCCATGCGCGTCACCGCGCAACTGGTGGCGCGCGAACCCGGCACCCTGAGCGGCGAAGACGTCTTCATCGCCGCAATGTCGCTGACTGATCCCGACATCAGCACGCGCTTTCATGTGCACGATGGGGAAAGCTTTTCCGGGTCCGCAGTTCTCGCCACCATCGAAGGGCCCGCGCAGGGTGTCCTGCAGGCAGAGCGTGTCGCCCTCAACTTTGTCCAGCGCATGTCGGGCATCGCCACGCTTACTGCACAGTACGTATCAGCTGTTGCAGGAAGTGGAGCACGGGTTGTGGACACCCGCAAAACGACGCCTGGCCTGCGCCTCGTCGAACGTTATGCGGTCCGCTGTGGCGGGGGTCACAATCATCGCTACTCGCTTTCCGATGCGGTGATGGTCAAGGACAATCATCTTGCCATCCTCGCCGCCAATGGCGTGAGCAATGTCACCGAAGGTCTGCAATCCATGCGCGCCCGTCTTCCTCACACCACGCATGTGGAGGTGGAAGTGGATCGCCCGGAACAGATCGAAGCGGTCTTGGCCGCAGGCGCCGACACCATCCTGCTCGATAACTTCACCACCGCCCAACTTTCTTCGGCCGTAGCCCAGATAGCGGGCCGCGCGCTCGTCGAAACCAGCGGCGGGATCACGTTGGCACGCATTCGCGAGGTGGCAGAGACCGGTGTAGACATCATTTCGGTGGGCGCGCTCACACACAGCGTCCGATCCCTCGATCTGGGCCTCGACATTCTGCCCCGGCCATTCGAGGCGAGGTAAATTCAGCAGACGAAGGATTCACGTAGATCTTTGTCGCGTGAAAGTCTTGTTCTGTCACGCCCGCCGGCAGTGATAGAATCCGCAGTCGAAGATGTCAAGCGCAACCCTACTATTCGTACACGGAACCGGTGTCCGGAGCAGCAGCTACGCCGAGACGCTGCATCAGATCCGGCTCAAGGTTCGTGAATTCAAACTTCCTTGCGAGGTCAAGCTATGTCCTTGGGGAGAGGCGCTGGGGATTGACTTCGAAGGACTTTCCCTGCCTGAGCCACCGCCCCGCTCGCCCGAGGATGAGGCCCAGGCGCTCCGGTGGCAATATCTGCAGGTAGACCCTCTCTTCGATCTGCGGCTTTGGTGCACGCCTGCTGCCGAGAATCCCCGGATGGTGCTGGGCGAGGCTTCTGCCGCGCAGACAGTTTGGGATGAAACGATATCCAGGTACACCGCACCATCCAACAAGAGAGTGGAGTTATCCGCCCTGCTCGAGAACAACCAGATCGATGGGTTCTTGCTGCCGGCGTGGAATAAGGTGGTCGACACCCAGCTTCCGGAGAGGGCGTTCAAAACCGCCGGGGAGGAAGGGCCCTCTGTAGCGCGTGCGTTCGCAGAGGCAGTGGTAGCCCAGATGATCCACGATGCCGCGGCCGCCGACCCGCCGGTCGCGATCCCTCCACCGCTGGGAAACAAGATCGTCAATCTGATGATCTTCGACTGGGAACAGGAACGGATGGGGCTGCGAGACTTACTTCTCAAGATTTTTGGATCGGCCACGAAAACCATTGTGCGCCCGATTCGCGCCGGCGCCAGCCGGGCAATTGCGCCCGCCATAGGGGACATTCTGAACTATCAGGCGGTAGGGAAAGATCTGCGCAAGGTTATCCAGCAGGAGGCCGCCTCCATCCCCGGCGATGTCTTCCTCCTGTCGCACAGCCTAGGAGGAATCGCTTGCTTTGAAACGATGGTGCAGGCGCGCCAAGCCGGCGGCGATGGTTTGGGTAACGTTAAGGGATTAATCACTTTGGGGTCGCAGGCCCCCTTGCTTTACGAGTTCGACGCGTTGCAAACCTTGAAGAAGGGGAAACCTTTGCCGGCGGGATTCCCTCCCTGGCTGAATGTGTATGATGAAAACGATCTTTTGAGCTACCGCGCGGACCGGCTGTTCCACGGCAATTACGATTTTCAAGTCGACTCCATGCTGCCGCCGCTGGAAGCCCACAGCGCATACTGGAAGCTTGACCGCACCTGGGACGCAATCCGGAAATTGATTCTGAACGCTCTTACCCCGGAATCCAATGGCTGACTACGCTCTGGTAATCGGGATCGAATGTTACGAGACGCAGGAGGCGCGCAATCTCCAGGGGCCCGGCCTCGATGCCATGCGCTTCGCCTTGTGGCTCCGCACCGGGCGGCAGCTGCCAGCCAAAAACATCCTTCTGCTGATCAACAAACACCCCGACTGGAGCGGCGCTCTGGGCGAGGAGTACGACCGGATTCTAGGCGAAGTGAAGGCGGCGGGAATCGAACTGCGCGAAGGTTGCTCACGCCAGGCGATTTCTCACGCCTGGCGGATGGAATTGCGCGAGGTTCAGGAGAGGGGCACGCTTTGGATCTATTGGTCCGGTCACGGTTTAACCTTTCCCTCCAATCGCGACGCGGTGTTATGCGCGGATAAAGAGGCGGGCGACCCCGCATTTGTGTACCTGTCGGAGTTACGAGATTCGCTGCGCAGCGATTCCTTCTCCAACTTCAAAGAGCAAAGGTTGATTGTCGATGCGTGCGCCGAGTATATCGACCCGCGAGCGTTGCATATCCTTGGTTTCAGGGACCCGGAAAAATTCGATATAACCCAGTCTCCAAATCAAGTGGAACTGAGCGCGGCTCCCATAGGCAGCAAAGCGCGCGCACAAAAAGGAAGCAATCTGTTCAGCCGCGTGCTGCTTGCCCGATTGAAGCCGGATGGATGGCCCGATGACCTGCCCGCGTTCTATCGCTCGCTCGACGCGGATATTGCCGGGGAGGCCGGCGGACTGGACCACAGGCCCCGCTTGCGCCTGCTCTCCAAGTTTCTTGAAATCGGGCTGGACGCGGGACGCTACGCAGCCGAGTGCAGAGATATACTCGGGGTCCTCAACCGTTGTGGAATTCCTTTTGATCAATACAGGCACTCTTATTTCGAAACCATGAGCAGGCTTCCGGATAACAGCAGGGCAATTACCGCATCGAGCCTTACGGCAATTGTGGATGAATTGCTCGGCCTGGAACGAAGCGAGCTGTTCGACGGCCTTCCCGAGGGGCTGGTGGAATTTGCCTGCCGGGTGCGCCGCGAGTTCAAGAACAAAGCCGATCCGCTAGAGGAATGGCTGCAGAGGCGAGTGCCGGCAGGCGCACTCGCTACGGTCCACACGAGGCTGGATTTGGAGAAGTCGAACCTCGTGCTGACCATGCTGGTGCAGGAATCGGCGCTAGACCCCAGCGGCTTTCCTTGCTCCATCGATGCTCACCTTTGCGATGGCGGTTTTGGGAGCGTTATGGGGCGCTGGAACAAAATTGACCTCACCGATGCCGCGGCAGTGGAGGTGGCGGCGCGGGAGATTTTGAGCGGGGCGGGGGAACTCTCGTCTAAAAGGTCTGACCATTTGATGGTGCAGGTTTTTGCCAACCCGCTGCATTTGGGCATGCCCTGGCAGCACATTCGGATCGATCCGGAGGAGGAGGATGTTTTCGGTGAGCGGTTTTCGTTCGTCATGCGGTCGCGGGCGCGCTACCATCGCGACTTCAAGTACGATCTTGCCAGCTGGCGGCGGAAATCTGAGGCGTTGCGCAACCGGGCCGGTCGCGATATCCGGTTCGCGCCGGCTCCCCCCTGGGACCGGAATGCCAAAGACCGGCTGGCAGAGGTCGATGGACTCCTGTTCATTCGGGTTACTCTACCTGTCTGCCTGCCGTCCAGCTCAGCCACCTGCCAGTTGCTGGGTGCGGGCCTGAGGAAGGGCCTTCCCCTGGCGAGTTGGCGCACTCGGCCGATCCAGTCGCAGGAGGCTGAGGCCTTTGCAGATTGGGATGGGACTGAGCAGGAGCTGAGGACTTTGTTTAATCATTGCCCGAACCTGAACGAGGCTCACGCCCAGCTCCGCGAGGCGAGAAAGTCAAGAGCATGGGCGCGGGATACGGTTTTGTTCTGGGACGATGCCAAGAGCGCAGAAGAGCTGCAGAATGCCCTTGGAGAGGAGCTGAATTAAATGGCCAACCCATTGGCTTCCACTTCCACCAATCCGAAGGACTGGAAGATCTTCAAGGGCCACGGGGACCCACATGACGGTCTAAAAGGTCTGACGGTACCGCCGTGGCGCCGATCGGATCCTGTATCCGTGGCGGATACGTTCCCCAAAGACGCGATCGCAAAGGATAAAAGCAAAGCGTCTCCCTTTCTGCCCGACAACAAGATGATCGCAGCGGTCAACACGGCGCTGTATCTTAGGCGGCCTTTGCTGCTGACGGGAAAGCCGGGCACCGGCAAGTCGACTCTCATCTCTAAAGTTGCCTACGAGCTCAAGATGGGGCCAGTGCTGCGATGGGACATCACTTCGCGGAGTACGGTGCGTTCAGGTATCTACGATTACGACGCTGTGGGCCGGTTGCAGAAGAGCCGAGCCGGCTCTAAAGAGCCGTCCATTGAACAGTACTTAACGATTGGGCCGCTGGGCACAGCTATGCTCGGAACTACCTGGCCACGCGCCCTCCTGATCGACGAAATCGATAAGGGCGACATCGATCTGGCCAACGATCTTCTCAACGTAATCGAAGAGGGGGTCTACGATATCCCCGAGTTGCGCCGTCTGGGCAACAAGACATTCATCATCAAAGACGGCTTTGATCGGACGGTGAAGATTACGCAAGGCCGCCTGGAATGCAAACAGTTTCCCCTCGTCGTGATGACTTCGAACGCGGAGCGGGAGTTTCCGCCACCGTTCCTTCGCCGATGCATTCGCTTAACCATCCAGCCGCCCGATTCGGTCGAGCGCCTGTCTGAAATCGTCAGCTCCCATTTGAGTCAATATCTGTCGGCAAAGACGGTCCAAGTGAATGGGTTGATCGATACCTTCCTCACTGAGGCCAAGAGCAAAGAACTGGCCACCGATCAGCTTCTCAATGCGGTGTTTCTTACCATCGGCATGGACAACGGCGTGGATAGGAAATTCGATCCTGACGAAATCACCGAACTGCGCAAACTGATACTGGAAAGGATTGGGTGAGTTCGTCACCCGAACCAGCGCCGAGCGAGTTCCTTCGCCTGCAGGAACTTCTCGGCGTGCTTTCTGGGGCCAACTTGGATGTGACGGTACGAGGTCTATTGGATGCCTTCTGGCTAGCCATGCAGCCAGGCTTCAACCTGGACGATTTGACCTCTGAGACAACGCAATCTCCCGTCTCCGCGTTGACGGAACACGTGCGGCAACAGAAATCAGAAGATCCTCCACACGACAAAGGAGCATCCAAGCCTCGTTCACCAGGTGCGGAACTCGGCAAAGAAGCCGGTGGGCAGCCCGATGGTCACAGCAAGCCGGAGGGGAAGCGCAAAGGTCTTTATTCCGCCCCAGCGACCGATGAAAAGAAGTCCCTCCCCGCGTCACCCCTGCGTATTCCCGGGGCAGCGGCTCTCGCCTCCAAGCTTCCCTTGACGCGCTCACTTAGGGCGCATCGGAGATGGTTTCACAATCCTCAAATCCTTGAATTGGACGAAGAAGCGACGGTAGATGAAACGGCGCGCGCAGGCGGGCTGCTTGTGCCTATTCTGCGGCCTGCCCTCGAGCGTTGGTACGAACTGGTGCTGGTGGCCGATTCAGGCGCCTCCATGGACGTATGGCAGGAGACGCTCAAGGAGTTTGAGGAGGTAGCGCGCACGGCGGGCGCCTTCCGCGATGTTCGCCGCTTTCGTCTGATCTGGAACCCGGCAGCGGCAGATGGCAAAGGTTCAGGGGTCGCGGAACGTGCCCTGCTGACCAGCGCCGATGGGTTGGTTGCCCAAGCGGTGGGGCTGGCACAAACCAATGTCCGCCGCCTGGTGCTGGTTGCAACTACCGGCGCCGCCAAAACCTGGACCGACGGCAGCATGGCCGAGCTGCTTCGATTGTGGAGCCGCCAGTGTTCGGTTGCCATCCTACAAATGCTGCCGGAACAGCTGTGGCCTCGAGTTCGGATGGGTGAGCCGTCATTGCTGTTGCGCACCATGGAACCGGGAACGCCGGCCGCCTCACTGGAGGCACGCGCGCTTTGGTGGGATGAGGCTCTGACGGATGACCAAGGGTATCCGCTGCACCGCGTTCCCGGCGCGGTTCCTATTTTGCCGCTCGACCCTCGGTGGATGCGTAAGTGGGCCGGGATGCAGATGGGCGACGGGCAATGGGTTCCCGGCATAGTTGTCAGCAAGCGTGAGGACGCACCCCCAGAGACCGGCCAGGTTGACGCGCCGCCCAAGGATTGGTCAAGGGCAGTGAACTTGTTCGAGCGTACTGCGACCCCGGATGCGCGCCTTTTGGCGGTTTATCTCTCACGCGGCCCGTTCACGTTGCCGGTAGCTCGCTTGGTGCAGGCGGTCAAACTGGGTGATCGCGCGTCGCAAACACAGCTCGCCGAGATCCTCTTGAGCGGGCTGGTAGAGCGCACCACACCGCCCGACACCGATCTTCCCCGCGAGTGGGTGGAGTACAGATTTCACCCAGAGGCTGCCGACATCCTGGCGCGCGGTCTTCGTGAGACCGATAAGGAAGAGATTGCCACCGCCCTCGCGCAACACATAGAGCGTTACTGGGGCAAGCCGGTGGACTTCCATGCGTTCATCTACGATCCCGAGGGTTATTCCGCAATACCCGCGTGGGCGCAGCCTTTCGCGCAGCTGGGCCGGGTTCTGGCGAATGTCCCCGCAGAACCGGAGCCCGAGGACGATGGCAGGCCGACGGTTTTCATCGCGTGGCTTTCTCCGGACATGCAGAGTCTGGGGCGGCAGATCGCCGAGGATCTGGAAATGCGCGGCATACGGGTGCTGCAATGCGGTCGTCATCCCGTCTCCAAGAGGGGCGTTTTCTTGATTGTCTCTGCGACGGCTCCAGATTCGCCCGGTGTCTTAGCCGGGTCGCCACGATCCGCTCTGCTTCGGGCCTGTGAACTCGGTCTCGACGGCCTCGCCGTCTTCGGACCAGGCGTGAAGCCTGACAAATCGGGCGAGCTTTTCTACGATAGCTATCCCAGTCAGGAGGATCTCTTCGGCGAGATTTACAAGGCGCTGGGCACGCGGTCTCAGGATCCGGCGCCCCCGGTGAGAGGTGCCCCTCCGGTTGACCTTGATCGCGTTCTCACCTGGGACAATGCGCGTTCCGACCTCATGACGCGTATCCGGACATCAACCTTGGTTCTCTATTCCAATGATGCATTTGCTGCCATGCCTACGGTGCGCGAGCTGGTTTGGATGAGGCATATCCGGTTGCCTTTTCCGTCGGGCGTGCAATGGCTCAAACCGGGAGAAATATTTCCGACGCAACCGGGCCAGCTCCTGGTTCTCGAGAATTTTCAGGATGCAGTCGTGATTCCGAATGGGTGCGGTTGCATCCTGATCGATCCGGGCTTCGCAGCGGTCGCGCCGTTGTTGAGCGCCGACGTTTATGAAGGCCGCTCCGATGACTACGCTGTTCTGAGCGAGCAGTTGGTTAAAGCTCTGGATGACCCGGGACCGGGTGCGGGTGCGAGTCTCTGGGGATTGGAGCCATCGCCGCACGTCTTATCGGTACTGAATCACCTGAGCCAAAGCCGTCTCTGGTCCGACGTGAAATCACGGCTTACCCATGACTATACATTCCGCAACTCGATTGGGGGTAGCGCCGTAGAGAATGAGAAAAAAGCGCGAATGGTCGTGTTTGATGCTCTGGATCCGGCATTGCGCGACTGCGTTGGGAAACTGGCCGTCCTGCGCGAAGACGCACCGAGCTGGGCCCGCTCAAGCATCGCCTTCGATGACCAAGTAGCTTCTCTGGCTGGCCTGGAACTCATCGAATTGTCGGACTCGTCCCCACGAGCCACAGCCACTGCTCGCTATTTGGCTGGGCGCCACTCCCACTGGCCAACCTGGACTCTAAGCGTGCTTGCGCTATTTGGCATGCCAACACCGTTGGGCTGGTATGAATCGGCCACCCGCTATGAGTATGTTCGCAGGAATTTGATTTTTCATTTGCGGCAAGCGCGTGATCTGGATTTAATCGAATCAGTCATCTCGGATTTTCGCTGGTGGGCCCTCCGTATTCTGAATGACGGTGCGGCGGCTTTGGTAGACGAGCTTAGGACAGTTAATGACCGAAAGATATTCAGTTTAATCGGGCGGTTGCTCGATTCGATCCCAAACATGGCAAGTCTCTCCGCGGAAGAGATTGCCCAGCGGGTTGTAGGCTACGACTTTTCGATCTCTGAGCTGTTACGCGATTCAGCGGAGCGGTTCTTGCAAACAACCAAATCGCGGGTAACGGTTCAGCCCGAGGAGTACATTCTGTTGGCGGGGAGCCGGCAAGAGCCGGATATCGGGAACCAGGTCAGGTGGGCGTCGCAGGCAATTGCCAGGGAAATTGCGCGGAGAGGTTTTGGGCTTGTCTGCGGAGTGCAGCCTGGCGCCGATCAAGTTGCGATTGCAGCCTTCGTTGCCGAGAGTAATCGTCTGGGCAGAAATCCTGGCGTGGGACTCAAAATCGTGACGTTCGAGCACGATCTTCACGGCGCTGCATTGCCGGATGGCACGGCTGTAAATTACGTCGACAACCAGGCAACGGACTCGATTCGTTTCGCGGATGCGGTGGTCTTGTTGGGAGGCGCCAATTGGATGCGACAGGTGTTCGAGGCAGCATCCGCAGCCCGCAAGCCGTTATTTCCGATTCCAGGAACAGGATCGGCCGCGGCGACGCTTTTCAGGCAGTTGGTGTCGCAGGGGGCAGTGCACACTGATTTACCGTGGGCGCGGTCCATCGAGACAGTGGAGGATGCTGCCGCGGTAGCGACTGCGCTGCTCGATCAAATTGCTACGCCTGCGACGCCTGTCGAGCGTGTGGCTTATCCAATTAGTTTCGTCTCGGCGACCTCAGGGTTGACTTACGTCGACAATGCAACCGCAAGCCACGGCCGCTTCGTCGTGACCCGAGGAATCCACAGGATCGTAGTCGGGAGGAACATCCGGATGGGAACCTACCCGGTGAGCAACCGGTTGTTTCTGCAGTTCGTCGAGGATCGGGGCTATGAGCAAGACGGATTGTGGGAAGGTGACTCGCGGGGCTCTTTTCTCACCCAGGACGGCTCTACACAAGGTCCCGCCACATGGCCGTCGAGTCATGGATTTCCGACCGGTGAGGGCAACCGCCCGGTCGCGGGCGTTTCTTATCTCGAAGCGAAAGCATTCGCGCGTTGGTTACAGCGTACTCGTCCAGAAAAGGGCTGGACCTGGTGTATCCCTCATGAAGATGCGTGGGAGCTGAGCGCCAGATCGTCGCAAGGATTTCTGTACCCATGGGGAAATGAATTCGCCAGCGATCGCTGCAATTCGCTGGAAAGCGGGTTACAGCGAACCAGCGACACCGGGTCGTTCCTTTTGGGCAACAGCCCTTTTGGTTGCGTGGACATGGCCGGCAATGTGTGGGAGTTTGTGGAAGGCGCGGGTAACGTGGTGCGTGGCAGCTGCGTGTTGCGCGGCGGGTCGTATAAGAACAATCAATATCAGGTGATGAATTGTTTCCGGCTGGTGCGGGTTACCACTACTCACCGTGCGCCCGATTTCGGGATCAGATGCGCACAGGTATCCGTAGATACGGGTGTTAGCAGACCGAAAATAAAGCGGGTAGCTAAGAAGGCCGCTAAGAAAACAGCAAAGAGGAAGTAAGACCTTCAAAAAGAAGTGGTTTGGGCGACCGAGGAGCTCACTCTTGTTTACGCGCCACCATCTCGAAGGAAAACTTAAGCTCGTCCTTCAACTTGAGTGCGCCCCCCGCAACAGAAACCAGTTTGATGTTGTAGTCGGTCTGATCCAGAGAGAAATCACCGGAGACCCGTAGCATGCTCCCTAATAACGCGACCCGCACGACAATTGTCTGATTGCGCGTCACACCGTGCAGGATCAGCTTTCCATTGAGGGTGGCCGAACAAAGCATATCCGTCATCTTCGAAACCGAGATGCTGGTAGCTTCATAAACGATCTCCGGAAACTTTGCTGTCTCCAGAACCTCCTGATTCATCAGGCGTTCTATTTCACGGAGATCCTTGTCGCTTATATCATTCTGTACGCTCAGGGAAGCCGACTTGATCACGAGGCGGAACCCGCCGGCCTCCAGTTTGTCAGGATTGAACTGCATTTCGCCGCTGAAGTCACGAATGCCGATGATCGGATTATGTCCCATCCTGGCCATCAAACCAGTGGCAAACGCTTGCACCGTGAACCGGCTTGCCCGGCTATCGATTACATAGCGGTCCGCTGGGGTCTCCGTCGCTTGCGCAGCGGCAGGGGAAATCTCAGCCATGCAGTTATCTCCGCTTCGGCTCCGACATCGCCCGCAGTTTGAAATATCGCTGGATATCGGGCATAGCAGCACCGGCAAGATTACCGACTCCTATTTGCGACATGTAGCGGCGGACGAAAGGATTGGAAAGAATCAATCCCGCCCCAAAGACCATCAGGGAAATGCCCCCCAGCATGTAAAGGGTATCCTTGTCATTTCCATTCGCGGTCGTTTCTAACAGTTCAAGAGCCACAGTACATCTCCTTTCGCTTGCGATCTTCAGTTGGTTGCCCGATCTTTACCCGGAAGCCGAGGTTGGCTGGTCGACGATATCTGCCATAGACCGCAAGCCGGCGAAGAAGCGCCCGATCTCCGCCCACGCCTCAGAGCCCCCGGAGAGCCCTTTCCAGTTGGCGCGAATCAGACCGACGAGCCTGTAACACTCATCGATGGGGGCAATGTAGTATTCGGCCCTCGACAATTCGCGTGCGTGACCCACCCGGTTGACGAGCAGGGCCTCGATATCGGGTTGCAACTGGCTAAGGATTGGATTCTCCTGCACGATCTCGTTCCAGGCATCCAGGGAAAGCTGGGATTCAACAGCTCCGGCGGGGCTGGGGTAGAGCGCAACCACTTTGCCCTCGATGCTCGATAGGAAGAAGAAGGCCATATTGATGGGGATGAACAGGGTTTCCCACTGCGCGTCCGTCATCTGGAAGTTGGCCAGAAATTGAGCGCGCCGGGCCACGCGCCGGTATTTCCCGTTCGCCATCCCATCAAACAGGGTGGCACACGCTTCGCAGGCACAAACAATCTGTCGTAAGGAAATCTCAACCAGGTGCGGATGTTCATGCGCCAAACCGGCGCTGCACAATTCACAACGCTCGGCCGGCGGCCTCGATCGGGCGAACTGGCGAAGCGTCGCGAAGGCCTGATCGAAGGTAGGCGGAGTTCCCGTAGCAGACATGCTCAGCCTCTCTCAGCTAAACCACAATGCGGGCTCAATCGGCACCATCCACACGCGCGCTGTGAACCGTCGATGAGTGCTGGAGCAAGCTCTGCAGGGGAACAAAGCCAGAAGAAGACTCCTCCTCCGGCGCGAGAATCGTCAACGACATCAAATCGGGCGCCAGATCATAGATGGCGCCTTCCACGATGGACCGTAGATCCTTAATAGTGGAGCCGCGGGTATGACCCGAAATATGAAGGCGGAGTTGAACGGCTCCCTCGTGAAGGGTGATCAAGTCCACTCTGCTATCGAACTTGCGCAGCCGCGCTCTGGCGACGTCGAGGGCGCGCAAAACGCGGGTTTCCAGATCATCGGGATGCAGCGAATAGAGAAGAAGCAGGTTGCGGACGATCGGATCCTGGCCGAGTCTATCGATGATCGCCGCGCCCGACGTTCCCGATTCGCTTCCTGTTTGAAAGACCAGCTCCATGATTCGTTCCAGCCCGGAGCGATGGACCTCCATCAGAAGCTGGACCAATTCGCGGGCCGCTACCTTTGAACCGCCGCCCGGCACCTGGTCGATTTCCCCGACCAGGGTGCCGAGCCGCCGCATTTTTTCCTGAAATTCTTTTTCGCTATCCACGCCTCTCCTTCGACTGTGCGTCACAGAACGAGAATGCAGCCCCTCAACAGACCGTGAAACCTCAAGGAAATCCGTACCTCCGGGCCTAAAGGCCAAGGAACTTCGCCGGTGGATGTCCGGGCTAAAGCCCGGACCTACCCAACAGCAACTTCCTTCGCAGCCCGTGTGCCCATTTCCTGCAAAGACCAGATTTCCGCAGCCTGTTAAGGGAGTTGCTGCCCAAACATCGGAGAATGATGCGTCTCAAGCACCTTGCCGTTCCCCAGATACATGTGCACACCGCAAGGCAAGCATGGATCGAAGCTTCTAACGGCTCGCATGATATCGATGCCTTTGAAGTTCTCCGGACCGTTTTCCTCGAAGATTGGCGTGTTCTGGACTGCGTCTTCGTACGGGCCCGGCGTGCCAAAGCTGTCGCGCGGATTTGCGTTCCATGGAGTTGGCGGATACGGGTGGTAGTTGGCGATCTTGTGATTGCGGATCACGACGTGATGCGATAAGACGCCGCGAACCGCCTCGTGGAAACCACAACCCAGCCCCTCTTCGGGAACCTTAAAATCATTCCAGGTTTTGGTTCTGCCGGCATGCAGCTCAGCCAATGCCTGTTCGGCAAAGTAAAGAGCGGCGGCGGCGGCATACGCCTGGAAGTAGGTGCGCGCACGATCGCGTTCAATGGCATTGCTCCATTTGGGAATCTTCCACTCAAACTCGACTTCGGGTTTCGACATCGTCTTGGGAAGGTAAATCTTTACGCTGTGGCCAGTGGCCTTGAGGTAGCCAATGTCCACGATGCCAGCCAGGGCGGTGGCCCAGAAACGCGCAATCGGGCCGCCGCCAGTGTCCAGCGCCAGGTAGTCTCCCGTGCGCTTGTCGTACCAACGGGGGGACATCACCCAGGTGTACTTGCTGCCAAACTCGCGCTTCTGCGGTCTGGGGAAAGTGCTCTGATTCCAAGGGTGACGTTGATCCACGGGATTGCCCAGCGGGTCTTTTTTCACAAATGTTTCAGCGTTTTGCCAATCGTCATAGTACGAGCTGCCCAGCAGAATGCGGATGTTCAAGTTGATGTCCACCAGGTCTGTGGTCACCAGCTGGCCGTCGACCACCACGCCCGGCGTCACGTACATGCCGCGGCCCCAATCGGTCATTTTTGCGTAGGTGTAGTCGCAGACATCGGGATTGTTGAAGGAGCCCCAGCAACCAAGCAGGATGCGCCGCCGCCCAACTTCCTCGTAACCGGGGAGGGCTTCGTAAAAGAAATCGAAAAGGTCGTCATGCAGCGGCACAACCTTCTTCATGAATTCCACGTATTTCATCAACCGTACGATGTAATCGGTAAAGAGTTGAACCGTGGGTACCGTTCCCACCCCGCCTGGATACAGGGTAGAAGGATGCACGTGGCGTCCTTCCATCAGGCAGAACATCTCGCGGGTCATGCGGCTCATCTGCAGCGCTTCGAGATAAAACGCTCCTTTAAATGGATTGAGCGCCGTCATGATTTCGGCGATCGTGCGGTAACCGTGCTGTTCGGCGTGTGGGGCAGCAGTCTTCGTTGCCTTTTCCCAAACACCAGGATTGGTCTCTTTCACCATCTGCTCGCAAAAGTCCACGCCAACCAGATTGTCCTGGAAGATGTTGTGGTCGAACATGTACTCGGCCGCTTCGCCCAGGTTGACTATCCATTCGGCGATGGGGGGCGGCTTCACGCCAAAGGCCATGTTCTGCGCATAGGTGGCGCAGGTGGCGTGATTGTCACCGCAAATGCCGCAGATGCGGCTGGTGATGAAGTGAGCGTCGCGTGGATCTTTTCCCTTCATGAAAATGCTGTAGCCGCGAAAGATCGAGGAGGTGCTGTGACATTCGGCAACTTTCCGTTTGCCGAAGTCGATCTTGGTAAAGATGCCGAGGCTGCCGACGATCCGTGTGATCGGATCCCAATTCATCTCTACTAACTGACCTTTTTTAACGGCTTCTTGCTGCTGCTCAGCGGTAATCGTGCCCATCTGTGTGGCTCCTTTTTCAGTCGAGGGTTAGTAGGAACTTGGGTGATAGCCGGTTGTTAGTTCAGCACGCGGGTGCCGCCACTTAGGCTCTCGATTCACGGTTTCGTTGGTCATTGCCCTGAGCGCGCGAATGGCCTGGCCGTAAATGCCGATGGCCATGCTCGAGACCTTCGCGCCGGGGGGCTCGTCCATGAAGGGCATGAATTTATCCGGGAAGCCCGGCATGGTGCAACCGATGCAGATGCCGCCCACATTGGGGCAACCGCCGATGCCGGCCATCCAACCACGCTTGGGCACGTTGCAGTTCACCACCGGTCCCCAGCAACCAAGCTTCACAATGCACTTGGGAGAACCATAAGACGTGGCGAAATCGCCCTGTTCGTAGTACCCCGCCCGGTCGCAACCGTCGTGTACAGTTCTCTCGAATAACCATTTGGGGCGAAGCTGATCATCGAGCGGGATCATCGGCGCGAGGCCAGCGACTTGATAAAGAAGGTATAGAACCGTTTCCATAAAATTGTCCGGCTGCACCGGGCAACCGGGAACATTTACGATGGGGAGCCCCGCCTTGGATTTCCAGTCCCAGCCCAGATAATCGGCCAGGCCCATGCATCCTGTGGGGTTGCCCTCCATGGCGTGGATGCCGCCATAGGTGGCACAAGTGCCGCAGGCGACCACCGCGAGTGCCTTGGGAGTCAAACGATCAATCCATTCGTTGGTGGTGATCGGTTGCCCGGTGTTGGGATTAGTTCCCAGGCCCGCCCAGTAGCCCTCTTTCTTGATCTTTTCGTTGGGGATGGAACCCTCTACAACGAGAACGAATGGATCCAGTTTCCCTTGTTCCGCCATATACCAGTACTTGAGAAAATCGTCGCCGTTCTCATAAGCGAGGACAGGATTGTGCAGATGCACTGCCGGTAAGCCGGGGATTGCGCCTAACAGAACATCCTCGACGCTGGGCTGCGTCGCCGCGGTAATGGACACCGAGTCGCCGTCACAACCCAGACCAGCCGTAATCCAGAGTATGTGTATTTCCGCGACGGCGGGTTTCTTCTGGGTGACTCGGCCGTAAGGCGCTGCTTCCTTTGCCATATGCTGGACGCTCCTCTCGAATGTGTCTCTGCGGACGAACCATAGAAACAGAAGCCAGCTTGGAGTCACAAGCGGGACTGGCCCGATTCTTTTCTCGTGCCAAATACTTGAGACCGTATCGGGGATTCCCTGAGAACGACCATCACGAAATCGAGTCCCGTAGAGCCTGCCCTGAGCTTGTCGAACGGGGACGACTGAAAATTCCCGGAGCTATCCCGCTTTCCATCTGGTTTTTTGCGTCTCCAACTCGCCGCAAAAACGTCTTCCTGAGCGCAGCGCCTCACAGATTTATCGCGTGACACAGCGCTGGTGGCGCGGAGTCGAAGGACCTCGGCGCTGCTTATCTTACCCATGCTGCTCGGAGCTTTTCAACCACCGAAGCCCGCACCGGGCGGACCGCCACGGCACAGACCTGGGGATGGAAGATGATTACAGTGCATGAAAAGATGTACCCGTGACCATCAAGTGCGTACCGCAGCAGATCCTGTTCTCGGGCTTCGGTGGTTGAAAAGCTCCGAGCAGCATGGGTAAGATAAGC
>Ga0302326_10008034_pt1 | contig 23354 bp, 23 predicted proteins | sample Palsa_T0_3_FD_202264 | JGI IMG/M metagenome (GOLD analysis project Ga0302326, IMG submission 202264) | Peat permafrost microbial communities from Stordalen Mire near Abisko, Sweden - Palsa_T0_3 | ecosystem: Environmental > Terrestrial > Soil > Palsa > Peat permafrost | place: Sweden: Abisko... | reverse complement strand
TCTTCGACCCGAATGTTTCTTCCCAGCATATACGCGATAAAACGGTCGGAGAACTCGTGTTCCTTGTGAAGCACGCGGATCATCTCGTTTTTTTCAATGACGAGCGCAGCGGTGGGTGCAATCGCGGTCGCCGTCGCGATGTATTTGGACTGCCCCGTGAGGCACCCTTCGCCCAAGAAATCGCCTGGTCCGAGGATCGCCACAACGGCTTCTTTGCCGCTCTCATTGACTACAGTGAGCTTCACACTGCCTTCCTGAATGTACATGACACTCTTTGCGGGATCGCCCTGCGTGAAGACTGTTTCTTTTTTTCGAAACTTGTCTAGCTTTCTCCCTAGGCCGGCGGAGTCAAGGAAAAGCTTTACGTCGAAAGCGGGGCTTTTTGAACGCGCCTTAGAGGGGGAGCGGCGCGTAGGCGCGGCAGATACACGTTGAACCGCAGGCTGCAACTTACGCGACGATAGCATGCAACCCGGTACCAGCAACTGTTCAATATTGAACACTTTGGGTGCCCGGCATCCCTGTCCGGGCCGAGGGGGGCCCAGGCCCGCAAGTCCTCGGGAGTTATGTAATTGCGGGCCTGGTGCCGGGCCTGAACGTATTAGTTTAGTCGGCTGGGCAAGCCGACGACATCTTCTTCCACCGCTAGAATCAGTTCCTTTCGAATATCGGCTTCCCATCCAGTTTTGGTGCGGATGCGCACGTTGGCGACAGATTCGCCGACGATGCTGCAGGGCACGGGGACGCGGCATTGACGGATCGCAATGAGCAACACCACCGATTTGCCGAACCACAGAGAATACATCGGCGAAAACCCTTTGGTTTCCTTAGCGATCATGTTGGTTATCCCCTCAATCTCGATGGAAGCAGAGACTCTTTTGTAGCAGGGACATTGAAGAAAAATCTGTTCAGATTCGAACATATGGCTCCTTCCACGTAGCAGGCTAATCCATTCATGCGGTGGTATTCAGCTAGGTCTAGATGAAATTGAACGTTGGCAAGATGCGTGTGTGTGCCCAAGTGAACAGATATTGATTCCGCCCAGCCTTAGAATCCGATAGGACGGTGGAGTCTAAGCGGGGGCATGATGAGCGAAGGAAAGCTATCGAAGCAGGAAATTGCGGCGGGGCTGAGCAGACTCAAAGGATGGCGCCTGGTGAAGGGAAATCTACACCGCATTTTTGAATTCAAGGATTTCACTCGGGCATTCGCGTTTATGAAGCGGGTGGCGCTCGTGGCGGATAGGATGGATCATCACCCCGACTGGTCCAATGCGTACAACAAGGTCATTATCGATTTATCAACGCATAGCGTTGGCGGCCTGACGAAGGGCGACCTCGAACTGGCGGGACGAATCCAGAAAATCTACGGCAACTAGGGAGCAATCGCGTCGAGATCCATGGCTATGTGACCTGACCCGCTTAATATTTGCAATTGTACCTATGTGGCTCCTCGCCTTAGGGGTTTTTCGTATCGACGGACAGTTTCGCTGATCCGAAAGCCATAAACTCCGCCATGCGAGGTGATGAGGTGGCGAACGAAACGTTCGATATTTTCTCAGGAGCGCCGGACAAAAACGGCTTCTGGGTTGGGGCTGCGTTTCCGAGGGATGATCTCGCGGCCAGCTGATCTCGTGCGTGCCGCACTTTTGTATCTTACTCGTCTGCGCGAGAACTACCTCGCGCTCAAGCTTAAGTGGAAAAATGACAAGGCAATAAGTCGCACGCGCAGCCGCTGGGACTACGCCATGCGGCATGCAGCAGCCCCGGCGTTTCGCTTGCCGGGAACGTGGAGTTTCAACTTGATTTCCAGGGGCCAATTCGCCTCCTCGCTCCTCATTTATTTCGCCAGGGCCGGATGCCTTTCGGCTCAGGCACTGAGCGCGGTTCGAACAAGCGAAGAGATCGTTGCTCGATGGCGCAAGCTCAGAGGAGCCGGAGCGAGTACAAATGAGTTCTAATCTTGAACTTGATACAGCTCTAAAAGTGCTAGTGGATGCTGGATACGAAATAGGTGCGGCCGAAATGAAGATTTCAGGAGGCGACGGAGCTATTCACGTTCCCGTTGACGGCGTGCCGAGAACCTTTGATGACATCTTTGACATGGCAAGAGCAGAGAACCAAAAGCCGCGGAGGGGCCCGTGGACAGGTCAGTATGTTCGATTGAAAGATGTGCCGCGGACGCATCAGGGCGAACTCGGCGATGCTACATTCCTTAATGGCAACCTGGAATATCTATTCCAACTTGACCCAAGACTGGATACAGTCGCCGGTGCGACACGCTCATTCTATATTTCGGAGAGCGAAGTGGAGCCTTGCGAGCCTCCGACAGACTCGGAGGTCAAATCGATAAACGCCTCCATGGAATACACTGAAGTCCCGGGAAGGGTGTAGGATTGCTGACGCTTTTTTGGAGCCGACAATGGGGAAGATAGCATTGGAAGCACTCACGGATTTCGTCATAAAGCGTGGCGACATCAAGGTTGTGGATTTCACGGGAACGAAACGAATGATTCAGCCGAACCTACCTAACGCCCTAGATCTACTCGAAAGCGCTGATCGTTTTTGGTTTGACGGTAGATCCTACACACGAGAAGGCTTTGCAAAGCTTTTCAATGTCTCCGCCCCTGACGAACCGTAGGGTTTCGAACGGCGAGCAGTTAGGCTACTGTCGTCAGGGTGTTTTGCCGCTTGAACCGCCCGGCGTGCGATTGGTTAGATTTCCTGTTGGCTGCTTCTTTGCTTTTCGTTCTTGAAGCTTGATAAGCGGATTGAAACTCATGCTGATGGCCTATGACGATGGCGGATTCAAAATCAAAGACGTCCCGACGGATGAAACGATCCTACTTTTCCCTGTAGAAAACCACGCCCAAGCTGTCCTAATCCTCGAATGGGCCCAGAAGCAGCGGGTTCCGGATGTGCAATGGGGAATCGTGGGTGAAGGCCCTTACGGTGTTCACGGTAAAACGCTTTGATTTTACACAACGCCCGCGCTAGCCGCTGAAACCGTCACGTGGTACCCCAAAGGCTTGGGCGGCTTAGCTTCGCGCGCTACCTAAGCTTTTGTCTTGGTAGGCCTCTTTCTCTTCCCCTAAGCAGCGAGCACGGCCTCCGTAGCGAGGCCCTCTCTTTCATGCAGCGACCGACATGCCGGCTGGGTAATCCCTAACGCCGTAACCGCCCCTAAGGAGTACTAGCCCACTACATGTCCGGGGACTCGACTACTCAGGAGTTAGTCCATCGCTGCAGCTTTCTGCATACTTCGCAAGTGTGCAAAAAGGGACTGCATGCCTTCAATCTCGCAGCCATAATGGGTATATGGTACGAAAGAAAGCTAAGAAAAAAGAGGGCGACGCGATCCCTGCTAGCCTTCTAAAGGAAATGGCCGATCCGCGCATGGCAAGATCCGCGAGAATAGCAGAACTAAATCTGGATATGACGCGAATTCGGGAACGGCCGAGCATCACCCTATCTGGAACCGTTGACAAAATCATCGCGCCTTCACGTCCTAGCGAACCGGAAAAAGCGCAAATTGCTGTAGAGGGTGCCAAACGTCCGCATAGAGACCTCCGCGTTGAAAGCACCTTAACCGATGAGCATGGCGATGACGCGAAACTCAAAAAAGGTTCTCACGTTGAGATTACAGTCACGGACGAATCCCACACCTCGGCCACAAAATCAAGGAAAGCTGCAGATGCGCTGGTCAAGACGTCCTGAATTATTGATTTTCGCGCCGGCACATTGTTTGCCGGGCGGTACCGGGTGTTGAGCGCATACGTGAGCCGTAAACTCACGGTCACGCTTGGATACAAAGTTCTGCATCATTTCCGTTAGCGATTCGCCGACGGGGGGACCTGCAGGATTGAATGCCCAGGCGCATTCAGAACAGCCCCAGCCGACGAAAGAGTGATCGTCGATCCGTACCATCTTTGTCATTTACCGATTCTATATTAGACCCCTACGTATATGTACGCTTTCGTACAGAGTGTGTTTTACAGTTCACGTAGTCCCTTCTTGGCCCTTTTCCTGGCGTTTTTCGCGCTGGGGGCCCCATACAACGCGAATGGCATAGTGTCACCGTCGGTACTCGGGACAGGAATCGGTTACCCAAATTTGCTCCTAGCCAATATCAGCGCCCCCTCCAACTTTCTCACCGTCAATGGATTCCCGTACGGGGCAACGGCCGTGAATCCCTACGGAACAATCGTCAGCTTGCCTGCGCCGATCACATGCACGGCTGAAAATTTGTACTTTAATGCCCCATTCACGCCCACAGCCATGCAGGGCACCGGCGGCACGCTGGCCGTGACCTCGTACCGTGCTACCGCGGCCGCGGGGGGTGCCAGTATGAGTGCAACATCTCTCACCTGCACGATTGCGACCGGCGCGTATAGCTGTGCGGACACTACGGACACAGTCGCGCTGACCGCCGGAGATTTCCTGGAGTTACGTGGCCGGGTCCAACAACGCTGGGCTTCTTTCAGGCAGCATCGTTATGAATGTCGCGTGGCAATGCCTGTAGACTCTGTATCAGCCGACCGAGGACAGAAGGATGAGACATAGCTCGAGGTTCCTGGTGCTTTTCCTGACGCTGTTCGCACTGGGCGCTCCCTATGCCGCGAATGGCATAGTGTCACCGTCGGTACTCGGATCAGGAATCGGTTACCCAAATTTGCTCGTAGCCAACATTAGTGCCGCCTCCAACTTTCTCAGCGTCAATGGGTTTCCGTACGGATCGACGGGCGTCAATCCGTACGGGACCATCGTCAGCTTGCCCGCGCCGATCAGATGCACGGCGAAAAATTTGTTCTTCGCGTCACCATTCACACCTACGGCCATGCAGGGTGCCGGTGGCACGTTGGCCGTCACCCTGTATCGGGTCACCGCCGCAGCGGGCGCGGGCAGTCTAAGCGCGACCGCGCTCACGTGCACGATAGCGACAGCTGCGTATGGCTGCGGCGACACCACACATACAGTCGCGCTCACGGGCGGAGATTTTCTCCAGCCACACGTGGCGGGTTCCAGCAATGCGAATCGTCTTTCCGGAAGCATCGTTGTGAACGTCACGTGGCAATGCAAGTAGATTTGCGTCACCCGAAAAGAAAGCGGAGATTCAGCGGGCAGGAACTCAAATAGTTGCCTAGCTTCATGAGCCGAAGACTTGGCGTGAACTAGACAGCGCGCGCAAGCGGGAGGAAACCAAATGCCGAAAGTACTAGTCGTGGATGACCAAATCCTGCTCGACGCGGTGGCGTTACAGCTTTCCGGCTCCTGTCAGGTTCTTTCCACGACGAATCCAGAACAAGCCCTCGCGCTGGCTCTGGAACACAAACCTGATGCGATTTTACTGGACCTGCTGATGCCGAATTTCTCCGGATTCGAAGTCTGTCAGAGCCTCCATGCCCTGAGCTACACCTCAAGGATTCCGATATTGGTCATGAGCGGAGACTCGGGATCGAAGTACGCGGAGTATTGCACCAAGCTGGGAGCGAAAGCCTACATCCAGAAACCTTTCGATGCCGCCACGCTCAAGGCGGCGCTGAAAGCCCAAATTGAGAAGAAGCCGGCGGAGCAGCGGGCTGACGTACGCCTGCGTTTGCAGGTTCCCCTGGAACTGAGGGGCGTCGATCTTGACGGTAAGCCCGTTGTAACAAAGGCAGTCACCGAAAATGTAAGCGCGGGAGGATTCCTTTGCCAAATGCACCGTGCCGCTTCGGCATGGAGAAGACGTGGAGGTTTTTCTGGAAGGCGAAACCGAGCGCTATGCAGGTGTCGCCCACGTTGTTCGCCACGAGTCCCCGGATACCCCATTTCCCTGGTATGGGTTTCGGTTCAAGCACGTGACATCCGAATGGCTTCTGAAAGCAGACTAAATCACTCGAAGCGCGAAAATCAATAATGCGAAACAACCCGCAAATCCGGACCCTCCTCCTCGCTTTCTGCGCCGTGTGCGCCGCTCCGGCCGCGCGGGCGCAAACCATTCAGGGGGTTCATCCGGCCCGGGTCCAACTGGAAGCCGTCGGGCGCGGCGGTTTTCATCCTCAACAGGCAAATCGATATCGTGGCCGAGGCGGGATATTACCATCAGGGCAACGTCGCGCACAGTGGCGACAGCCTCAGCGTGTCCAGCTTTGAATTTGGCCCGCGCCTGAAATCGCCCGATTTGAAACATGCGAGCATTTTCGTTCAGGCGCTCTTCGGAGTAGGCCATGCGGGCGGAACGCTCTACACAAGCTCGCTCGGACCCGGCCTTGCTCCGCTAGGCGCAAACAACAGCCCTGTGCTCAGCGCGGGAGGAGGAGCGGACTGGAATTTGAACTCCGCGGTCAGAATACGCCTCATTCAAGCGGAGTACGTACACTCGTCGTTTCTCAACGGCAGCGCGGGCGCCAGCCGCAACCGCCAGGATAGCGTAAGGCTCGGCGCGGGCATCGTGTTCCGGTTCGGCTACTACCGTTAGCTCTGACTGCTTCGGGGAGATGCTCCGATCATTCGACCGAATAGGCTGCCCAGAAACTCACTCGCTACGCGCTTCTCCTAGCGCTCCTGCAGCTACTACCTGCGTCGCAATAACGGCAAATCGTGTATCTCGCCAAGGCCCTGTGCCGCACCGTACAGGCTTCCGTTTTACTATTGAGCACACAGCAGGAGCGCCCCGTGGCTGCCGCGCCTCCTCCTGCTATCCTTTACTCTAATAGAAGACCGAAGGAATCCAGCGTAGATTGACACCGAAAAGGGGACTGCAATGGCCAAATGGAACCGCTTCTCTCTAGCAATGATTCTTGCGGGTAGCTTCGCCGGCGCCGGCGTAGCGCAAGCACAGACCCAGCCCCCGTCCGGTAATTCAACCGCAAGCACGGTCACCACGGTCGATCAGGCCATCGATCGCATCGTCGCGCGAGAGCATGACGAAAACGCCGTCATACGGCGCTACAGCCCGATCGTCGAGACGTACGTTCAGGACATGAAGTCCGATCCACAGATGGGCATCGTGCCATTCCACGATCACTATTACCTCGGTCAGGCGGATCTATCGAACGGCGCGGTCGACAACTCGATACTCGAAAAGAAAAAGAAGGGGAAAATCGAGGAAATCAATCCGCTGGCGCACGGGGGAGGATCGTCCGGTTCCAATTTTCTCCGCATGATTTACGTTGATTCCAGCGGGCTTGACCGGTTGAACTACCGATTTGATTACGTGGGGCGGGAATTCTTGGGCGAAGTTCGCTGCTTGGTGTTCGATGTGACGCCGCTCCCCAAGTCCGGCAAGGCGCGTTTTTACGGCCGCATTTGGGCGGAGGATCAGGGATTCGCGGTCGTCCGGTTCAACGGGACGTACAGTGCCGGCACGGAACCTAGCGGTTTTAGCCTTCACTTTGACAGCTGGCGAATGAACGTCCAGCCGGACCTCTGGCTGCCCGTTTTCGTCTTCAGCCAGGAATCGGAGTTGAAGAACTCTGAGAATAGCATCCGCTCCAAAGCGCAAACCCGTTTGTGGGGCTACGATCTCGCGAACCGTGCCAGTGCTGTTGCGTTCAACCAGCCCACCCTCGATTCACCGGTGACAGTTCAACAGGACAGCTCTCCCGTCGATGTGGAACGTCAATGGCAGCATGAAGCGGAAAAGAACGTAATCGATCGACTGGAGCGTACCGGTTTACTCGCGCCCCCGGGAGAAGTAGACAAAGTTCTCGAGACCGTCATTAACAATCTTGAAGTAACCAACAACCTTGATGTCGAGCCCGACATTAAATGCCGAGTCTTATTGACCGGCACGCTCGAATCCTTTTCCATCGGCCACACCATTGTGATGAGCCGCGGGCTTATCGACGTCCTTCCGGACGAAGCGAGTCTTGCCGCTATGTTGGCGCAAGAACTGGCCGCGATCGTTGTGACCAAGCCATCCACGGACCAGTACGGATTCAACGACACCACGAATGTCACCACGGCCGAGGCTCTTTCCCGCTTTTCGTTCAAGGCTACACCGGCCGAAGCCGACATGGCCAACAAGAAGGCGATCGAATACCTTCAGCACTCCCCCTATAAGGATAAGCTCGGCACCCCGGCGCTCTTCTTGAAGCAACTCCAGGCGGATTCGGCAGCGCTCCCGTCTCTCATCGATGCGCGTTTGGGAAACAGCGTGGGCTTCAGCTCGGCACTGCTGAATTCGGGTCCGGCGCTCCAGGCCGACAAGCTCGATCAGGTTGCGGCTCTGGCGATCGGCAGTCGCGTCAAGGTAGACCCGTGGAGCGACCGTGTCGAGCTGGTTAAATCGAAGCCTGTGGCACTCCATTCGGCCCGCGAGAAAATGGCGTTTGAGGTCACCCCGTTCCTGCCTTTCATGACTCGCTATAGCGAGCCGAAAGGGCAGGGAAAGCCGGCAGTTAACGCCCGCGCAAACTAGAGAAGCCGCGCGCCGGTAACGGAAGCTGGCCGTGACTCCGAATTTTGCCTCGTGGGAGTGATGTGGATCCATTCTCATCTTGATCCGAGATCAGTGGCCGAATCAGTGCATCCCCTCTTCCCACGACTCCATTCCCGCCGGCAAATGCCCCTGGTACAGGATCCAGATAGTGGATCAGCCGCGTTTGGATGGCCGCCAAGAAAGGCCTTGGCTTTTGTCGAGGAATTGATCTATCTTCGACCCACGATGTAAGGAAGCCCGAGGCCAAAGATCTTTTACCCATAACCTCATCCGCGGGGCGCTAGGCCTGCCGGCGTTCTCGCAGCAAACAAAACGCGAGCCGCCAGGCTGCCGTTGCCCACCTCCGTTGCGGCCGGCCGGTTCTTCAGGTTCCCGTAGAGGAGCTTGATATATGAGACGCTCTCGGCGTTTGTCATTAGTTTTCTCGCTGCCTCTGCTTACTTTTTGCTGTCTTCAGGTTAGCGCCCAAACTACCGCTTCGGCACCCTCTGCCTCAGGAATCACCGCTCCTTCGGATGCCGAAATCTCGATTCCCGGTCCACTTCACTCGTTCTTGCGGATGGCCGGCATCAGCCAAGAGGTTTCGCCCGACGAAGTGCTGCCTCTTTTGGCCCGTAACGTAGTGTTGAGGGGCCACATCCAAACGAATCCCAATAAGCCTGGCAAGCCAACGGAATTTCTCCTGCTTACGAAGCGTTATTTGCAACAAGCCAGGGAAATGCAGGCGCTGGCGGGGCCGGAGCACACCATACGCGTTGCGGGTTGCGCCGATGCCGGCCCTTTGCTGGAAATCCTGGGGTACCGGTTTGGCCAACCGTGTGGTCCGAATACCGCGCTTGAAACTGCCGATCCCGACCGAGCTTTTCTCACCATCGATTCCGGGTTTCCATTGGTAGACCTCGAGGAAGCCATGCGCGGCGGCACTTCTTTCACATACGACTATTCGCCGTCTGTGGTTCCGGTGCTTTTCACCGCGCGCGATTGGGAAACTGAAGTGAAGGAAGCGCGGCCGCACGATGTTGTGGATGCTCTTCTGAGCGATCCCCAGCTGGCACGCCTGTACTGGGCCTTGTCCCACAACGATGCCGCCACGGCTATGCAGCTGTATAAGTCGCCTGGATTGAAAACGCTGGTGCATTCTGCTTCGGTGCTGGACTTCTACGGCAGTCATATCTACGTCCATTCGGGCCGGGTCGTGGTGCCCGGCGGCGCTGCCGCCGAACGCGCCTGGGCCGGGCTCGTGGGCGCGAAGCCAGAAAACCCCGGCGAATTTGTCGAGCACTTGATCACAAAGGACCAGGGCTGGTTAGCTGCATATTATGATGCCCTGGCAAGCGCGCCACGCGAGCAGCAAGCCTACTTCACGCAGGGGCAACGGCTGGAACGCTGCTTTGAAGCACTAAAGCAGCCGGGTATTTCGTCCAGTGCGGCGCGCCCGGCGTTTCGGCCTGCCCCCTCCCTCGTCCTCTTGGCGAGCCGTTTGGCCCTCGACGCGGATGGCCGGCCGCACGCGCCGGGCGGTCTGGATGCCTGGAGGGACATTCTCCGCGGCAAGAGCGATTCGAAAATCGCTCACGAGTGGGGCGGGCGGGCGGCCGACTGGAAAACGTCCGACCAGCTCGTGGAAGCCATGTTCGCCCTTTCGCGGGAGTATGCGCCTGACGGGCCGCTCGCCCTCTATTCCCAGCTGAACGAAATCGATCGGCACCGCTCGTCCGAGAATCGACTCAGCGCAGCGACGGTGCGTTTGTTGGCGGAGCAATTCTCCCGCTTTGGCGATCAGTATCGCGTTTTCTCCGAATTTGGCGCGCTGAACGACGCCTCCATCACTCGTTTCTTGAGCGTGGTGCAATCTCTGGACCGAATTTCGAACCACTCGCTTCGGGCCAATGCCGTGGGAATATTTCAGTCCAACGTGAGCCTCTGGCAGATTTTTGCGCGTCAGGGCCAGCTACCCTCGGAGCAGCTGAATCAGGCCTGGCAGGATGCGATCGCTCCCTTCGCGGAGGTAAAGACGTCGGCACAACTCTTCGATGCCGGACAGTCTTCCTTCTCCTCGTTGGTTCGAGCGGCGACCGGCAACGCGGTTTTCAATCAGGACAATGTTATCTCCCTGCTGGCTGGTCCGCCGTCCCTGGCCCCCGAAGATCAGCGCGTTCACCACCTGCTGGAAAACAGAATCCGAACGGTCCTCGACGACCAGCGCCTCGTTACCCTCGATACGCTGTTCGCACTCGGCGATGGGTTAAATGGCATGGCCAAAGGCAAGGCCGATGTCGGTGCGGACATGTTGCTGCCACTGGTCGGAGAAATTCGCGAATTCGAAATGCCCCGCGCTATCTTTACCGCGACTGAAAGAGCGGAATGGTCGTCCGGGCAAATCGATAACGCCCACATCGCCCTTCAGGCTCGCAGCGATCTGATGAAAGTCATCCAGGCTCCTGGTTCCCCAGCTGCCCTCGCTGACGCCCGAGGCGAATTGTCCCCTTTCCTCCGCGACACCCTCGTAGGCTTGAACTACGCGTACTTCGAGCCGCCCGGCGATCAAATTCTGCACACCAACCCCCTGTTCGTGCGCTCTCACGATTTTTCCGGCGACGTCACGCTGAATGGAAGCCAGACATGGCAAGTCCCGACCCTTATGGGCCAGGGAGAGTCCGCAGGTGGCGGAGGTCATCTAGCCGGTTCTTTGGCCGATTTGCCCTACGTCTTGGCCAGGTCTGATGAGAACTTTGTGGTTCCCGAGAATGTGCAAGCTCTTATTTGGGATGAGATGGTGCCGAGTCTCTTGGTAAATGCGTCTCTGCCGCACTGGTGGGGGATCAGCCGCAACGAGCTTCACGCTGTTGCTTTGTACCAGCGAACCGGCGAAGAGATCCTCTCCGCGTCTGCCGCCGATGAGACCGCCAGGCAACGTACCCTCGACATTCTTTCCGAACGCATGCCGCCGCAAAGGCTCGGCCGCGTTGAGACCTCTTTGCTCTCGGGACACCCGGACGATGCCTTGGCCATGGTGACACCCGCGGACACCTTTTATCTTGCCGTCGAATTCCGCCGCCGGTTTGCGGACTCGACCACAGCGTGGGGCGCCGCCGGTGGGGAGCTGCAGCAACTTGCTTCCTGTTGCGCGCCAGAAATAAGCGCCGACCGGCTGGCGCACGATTTCGGCGCTCCGCATCCCGTCCTCGCCAGCACTTACGCGAGCGAAATGCTCAACGTGAAGCCTTTTTCCTCATTCATGGGTTTCCCCAGCCGCCTGCTCGCGGAATCCTGGGAATCCAGCAACCTTTACTGGGCCCGGCTGCTTGATGAAAAGGGACTTCCGCCGGTCATGCTCAACCAACTCGTCCCGCAGCTCACCTTGCGCATGACCCAGCGCCTTTTTGCCACCGACATTGAGGACTGGCCCGCTGTTCTCCGCGCCATGCGCGCAACGGGCGAAGAGTTTCGCCAGGGCCATCTCCCGTCGTCCGTGCCGGCCGCGGCTCGGAATCTGCCGCCTGGAGAAAATTGAAATGCTGCGCGACACTCCATTGCACGCCAGTCCATTGCAGACCAAGGGTGCTCCCATGCCAACCAGGCTCCTTCTCTCCGTCTTGATTCTCGCCGGCGTTCTCGCTGGACCTCTGTTCCGCACCTTGGCGCAGGATGGTGCCACCAAGTTCCGAGTGGAGGTGCAGCTCGTACAGCTGGATGTCGCCGTCACCGATGGTCAGGGCAACTATGTCACCAGCCTTAAACCCGAGAATTTCTCCATCACCGAGGATCGCATCGCGCAAAAAATCGCTGTCTTTGGCGAAGGCAACGAAGCAGCTCGCCGCATATCGGATCTCGCCGTGCAGACCGCTGCGCCTTCGAGTCCCGGCCCTGCCCCATCGGACGCTCCCATCGCAGCCGCGCCCACTTCTCCGGCGGATTCGTCCGCGGCTCAGATGGTGTCACCGCTCGCGGGCGCGAACGTTTTCATCCTTTTCGACACCAGCAATTACATGTATCGCGGATTCGTGTTTGCTCAGGATGCCATCGCCGATTTCATCCGCACCCTGGATGGGCCCGATCGCATTGCTCTCTATTCCTACAGCCGCGATCTCTATCGCGCCACTCAGCTCACTCCCGATCGCGTGCAGGTCCTTCGGGGTGTGCGCTCCACCACCGCCGGAGACGACGCGGCACTCTATAACTGTCTGCTCCTCACTTTGAAAGACGCCGCGCGCTACACCGGTCGCCGGGCCATCGTGGTGTTTTCTAACGGCCCCGATAATGCCAGCATGGTCCCCCCGGAGGATATTCGTGAGCTGGCGCAATCCATAGCCGTTCCCATCTACATGATCAGCACCCGGGAAGCCCGCCTCGAGCCGATCTCTTCCGCTGTATTCGCGCGCATGAGCGCCTCCACGGGAGGCCAAGCCTATTTTGCGAAAAACTGGCAGGAAGAGCAGAGGGCTTTCGCAGGCATCCGTGACGATTTAGCGCACACCTACGCCATCTATTACTATCCGGAAGCCAACCCCAATAACGGGTGGCGCGCCATTACCGTGAAACTGGTCGGACCCAAAATGGACAAGTATCGCGTCCGCACTCGCAGCGGCTACCGTCCGCGCCCGGTACGCTCGGTGGACGAAGGCGCAGCGCAGTAAGTCCGCTAGCCGTCCTCTCGGTTTATCGGTCCGCGTTTCTGTATCTTTGATGTCTCTGCGAACTCTGCGGTGAAATGGTTAACGATTGTATCTGGATGCGAACTCGAACACCTGCCGGCCGACTGTGCCGAGTTGACCCGCCACTCGCTCCTCGACGCATGCCCCAGCGGCGTCGAAGAGCGCTTCCGCTGAGTTCAGCGTCGCTCCGAACGGCGTGGGCCAGCCCCGCAGTGCGTGAATAATGGATCGCAGCGACGCGAGTGTTGTCCCGCAGGCTTGCCATCCCGAAGCCACCACGATGCATCCCACCGCGCGGCCTTCCAGGTAGCACCGGCGATCGTCGTGAAGGTCCTCCAGCAAATCCAGCGCGTTCTTAACCAGCCCAGAAACTCCGCCGTGGTATCCGGGACTGGACACGATCAGCCCATCGGCCGAGCGCACCGCTTCTACCAGTTGACGCTGTTCAGGCGTGCGTTCGTGATTCTCCGGAGAGTAAATGGGTAGGTCGTAGAGGAATTTCCCACAGAAAGAATGTGTCCGCGCCCCGTGACCCTCCGCCACGTGGAGCGCAAGCAACAGCGACCTCTCCGTCGTCGAACCCTCGCGCGTGGCGCCGCCGATGCCGACGACCAAAGGCTTCTTGGAGGAATCGCCTGTTTCTCGGATGGTCATGAGCGGTCGGCTGAAAAACTCCGGCCAATACTAACAGAGAGCCAAAGATTCCACGACGCGATCGTGAACCGCATGGAGCTCCTCCGGAGTTATGCAGTACGGAGGCAAGATATAAACGATATTCCCAAGCGGACGCAGCAGGACGCCGCGTTCCAGAAAGAATTGATACAACTTCGGGCGCAGTTTCGACGCGTATCCCGGATCGTCAGCGCGCAGCTCGACCGCCGCCATCGTTCCGATCGACCGTGTGTCACCCACTGCGGGATGGTTGCGAATCGCCGTCAGGCGTTCGTTGTGAATCCGCGCGATGCACGCAATGCGCTCGAACACCGGCTCGCGTTCAAAGATTTTCAAGCTCGCCGCCCCTGCTGCCGCGGCCAGCGCGTTCCCCGTGTAGGAATGTCCGTGGTAGAAGGTGCGCGCCCGATCGGCGCTCACGAATGCAGCGTGAATGTCCGCGGTGCACCCCGTCGCGCCCATGGGCAGCACGCCGCCCGTCAACCCCTTCGAGAGGCATATCAGGTCGGGTGACACGCCGGCCAGTTCGCATGCGAACATCTTTCCGCACCGGCCAAAGCCTGTCAGCACTTCGTCCGCGATCAGCAGCACATCGTGCTCCGTGCATAGTTGGCGAACCCGCTGCAAGAATTCCACGGGATGCACGATCATTCCACCGGCCCCTTGCAGCAGTGGCTCAACGATGAGCGCGGCGATCTCACCGCCGCGCCTTTCTAGCAGAGCTTTCAGTTGATCCACGCAGTCGATATCGCAGGTCGCGCGCGTCTTACCTACAGGGCACCGGTAGCAGTACGCAGAGTGAACGCGCTCGACAGGGAAGAGCAGGCCGCGAAACGCGTCGCTAAAGCTCGATTCCGCCCCGACGGACATGGCCCCAACCGTGTCGCCGTGGTACGCATGCTCCAGCGCAACGATGCTTTTTTTCTCAGGCCGGCCAACGTTTTGCCAGTATTGGATCGCCAGCTTTAACGCCACCTCGACGGCCGTCGAGCCGTCGTCGGAAAAGAACAGATGCTCGATCCCGGCGGGCAACACCTTCTGCAAGCCCTCGCGCAGTTCTTCCATCGCATCGTGAGTGAATCCCGCTGCCAGCACGTGATCCAGCTTCGCGGCCTGCTTTGTGAGCGCCTCGACGATTGCCGGATGCCCGTGCCCGTGGAGATTTACCCACCAGGACGAGATTGCGTCGATCAGCCGGCGGCCGTCCTCTGTGTAGAGATAAACGCCCTGCGCCCTAGTGATCCGAATCGGCGGCGGGTCGAGCGCCTCCTGCGTGAAGGGATGCCAGATCTTGAGGTGGTCGCTCATGCGCGAAAGGCCGTGCGGTCGAAGCTTTTGCGAAAAACACGGAGAAGAGTTTGCCGGTTAAAGTTCTCGAGCAGCGGTACCGCTCCCACGACTTCGATCTCGCCATAGTGCTCGATGGCCTTGCGGTTTTCCGTATTTGGCGCACCGCACAGCACCACTCCGCGAATTTTCAGCCGCGCCGCTCGCAGTGCCGCCAGTGTCAGAAGCGTGTGGTTGATGGTCCCAAGCGCTGTTCTCGACACCACGACGACGGGCAACTTCAGGCGGCGCATGAGGTCTATCATCAATTGTTTCTCGTTGATCGGCACTAGCGCGCCGCCCGCTCCCTCCACAATCAGCGCCTCGGACGGTGGCAGGGAAGGAATACGGATCTTCTTCAGCGCAATTCGCACTCCGGCCCGCCGCGCAGCCAGGTGTGGCGAAACTGGCGGCACAAAGCAGTAAGCCTCCGGCACTGTTCGCGTGGAGGGCAACTGCGCGAGTCGCATTACGGTGCGACGATCTGTGCCTTCGCGCGATCCGGTCTGAATTGGCTTCCAGTAAAAGGCGTCGAGCGCCGCGCAAAGCAGAGCTGACACCAGCGTCTTACCGATGCCGGTGTCTGTTCCCGTAACAAAAAATCGCCCCGATTGCAGCTTCACGTGCCCCCTATCCGCGCGGTTAAGTATTGGCCGTCATTCTGAGCGGAGCGAAGAAACTTGTGGTGAGCACGGCCGAACCATCCCTCTTCGCTTTGATGCGGCGGAAGAGTGATGCAAATTCGTGGCAGGTTCTACGCCTGCATTGCGCCGGCCGGCGCCAAACGCGGCAAGGACTTGATAGCCGCATCCAAAGCCGCCACCAATCTATGAATTTCGTCGCGCGATACCCGGCTGGTCAGCGAAAGCCGAATTCGCGAAGTCCCCTCCGGGACAGTGGGCGGCCGAATCGCTTTCACAGCGAATCCGCTCTTCTGTAGTTCGCGCGCCACAAACAGCGCCGTCTCTTCGCTGCCCAAAATCACTGGCACGATCTGCGTAACACTCTTTCCGCAGTCGAGTCCCGCAGCCGCCAAGCCCTCACGTAAAGTATCCGCAATCTCCCGCAAATGTTTCCGCTCTGCTTCCGCCGCGCGCGCAAGCTCCAGGGCGGCTCGAATTTGCCCCGCGAAGTAAGGCGGCATGGCCGTGCTGAAAACGAAAGTCCGCGCGCGGTTGATCAAGTAGTCTCGTAGAGTCGATCCGCCACATACAAATGCCCCAGCGCTGGCTAGCGCTTTGCCGCAGGTATGCACGACGGCAAGCATCTCGCGCTCAATTCCCAGGGCTGCGGCTATCCCTCGCCCCTCGGGCCCCGTTACTCCCGTAGCGTGCGCTTCGTCCACGATTAGTTCGGCGCCGTACTTTCGTCCGAACCGCACCAAAGCTTCTAGCGGAGCGACGTCTCCCTCCATACCGAACATAGTTTCCGTCACGATCACGCGTCCGCCGTTGTCACTTGCATGGCGGCTAAGCGCTGCTTCCAAAAATGCGAGGTCGCCGTGCGGGTAGATGACCTTCGTCGCGCCCGACAGGCGAATGCCGTCGATCAGGCTCGCATGGTTAAGCGTGTCGGAGAAAACTACGTCGCCCGGTTTCGGAATCGCGCCGAGCAGACCAACATTAGCCGCGTAGCCGGACCCGAAGTACAGCGCCGCTTCGGTCCCGGCGAAACTCGCGAACTCGGATTCGACCTCTTCCCATTCCCGGGCGTTGCCGGAAAGCAGTCGCGAACCCGTCGAGCCGTTAAGCGAACCGCGCAGCACCGACTCGGAAATCTTCTGCTTCAATCGCGGATCGGAAGCCAGTCCCAAATAGTCGTTCGACAAAAGGTTGATGCCTGCAGGATGATCGAGCGCGCGGAACAGTGATCGTTCGCGAAGCTCATCGATCTCGCGAACAATTCGTTTGCCAATTGTTCCGTCGATGGTCATTCCGTCTCTGAAGGATCGAGCTGTATCGAGCGCAGCGGGCAAAGGCTCATGCTTCGCTTTGTACCGGGCCAACGTCGGGAACGGTTTTTCTTGCCTTCGTAGCGGCCGCCTTTAGGCGGGCGTCTTTCGGCCCCGTTCGCCCAAGTGCGACCCGTCATCCCGCGTCTCGTGTGGCGAGCCGTTCGGGGCGCATGCCGAGATTCGCCAGCATCTGGTGATCGGCATTGGCAGCGGGATTGGGAGTGGTCAGCAATTTCTCGCCGGTGAAGATTGAATTGGCGCCGGCCAGGAAGCAAAGCGCCACGGCCTCTTGCGACATCTGCCGCCGCCCGGCGGCCAGCCGCACGCGAGACTGCGGCATCAGGATGCGTGCCGTCGCGATCGTTCGCACCATCGTCAATGGATCGAGTTCTTCGGCGTCTGCGAGCGGTGTGCCGGCATTGGCCACCAGCATATTGATCGGCACGCTCTCCGGATGAGGATCGAGATGCGCCAGTTGCTCGAGCAGGCTCACCCGGTCTTCATCGGATTCACCCATTCCCAAAATTCCCCCGCAGCACACCGTTATGCCGGCCTTGCGCACGCGCCCAATTGTCTCCAATCGGTCTTCGTAGGTGCGCGTTGTGATGACGCTCCCGTAAAACTCCGGAGAGGTGTCGAGGTTGTGATTGTAGGCCGTGAGTCCCGCTTCCTTCAGCCGCTCGGCCTGGGATTCGGTGAGCATTCCCAGCGTGCAGCAGACCTCCATTTGCAGAGCGGAGACTCCGCGCACCATCTCCAGCACGCGCTGGAAATCCTTTCCGTCCGATACCTGGCGCCAGGCTGCGCCCATGCAGAATCGTGTAGCGCCTTCGTCCTTCGCGCGCCTTGCCGCTGTCAGCACGTCGCTCGGGTCCAGCAGTTCTTCGCGAATAACTTCCGTTTTGTAGTGCGCGCTTTGCGAGCAGTAGCCGCAGTCTTCTGGGCAACCGCCCGTCTTAATCGAAAGCAGGCGGCAGAGCTGCACTTCATCGGGACAGTGAAATTCGCGGTGCGCCAGCTGCGCCCGAAAAATCAGCTCGGGCAAGGGCAGGGCATAGATCGCCCGGATTTCTTCTCGTGTCCAGTCGTGGCGAATTGGTGTCGTCAAGGTCTTATGGCTCCGGCTGTCAAAGATATCAAAATCGGAAGCGAACACGGCGGGAAACTACGCTCAATTGCCAGGTCGCTCCCAGCGTCCCGATTCCGCCGAGCGGAAAATCGCATCGATGACAGCCATATTAAGAATCGCGTCTTCGAGCGGCACAGCCACTTCACCGTCGTCGCGAATCGCCTGCGAAAACAGATCGCCTTGAATCGTGAACTGATTGCAAGCAGCGATCGCTTCGACAGTCGGAGTGATATTGGGCTCGCCCCCCTCGGTAATGGCAATGCCCATCGACCGGGGGATTAAAAGGCTTCTCGATGTCGATGCGTCCCGCCGTGCCAATCAGCTGCATCCGCTGATGGTAGGAGAGCTGCGTGCTGCATGTGAATGTGCAGCGCCCGGCAGGGAACTCCAGTATCGCCGACGTCAGGCGGTCCGTTTGCCTTTCGGGGTCTCGCTCGATCGACCCAATCACGCGCGTCGGCTCCTCGCCGAAGAGGAATCGCGAGAGCGTCACCGGATAGCACCCGATGTTGAGCAGCGCGCCTCCCCCATACGCCACCAGGTTGCGTATATCGCTCCGGTTGCGATTGAAATAACTGAATCCGCCGGAGACAACGCGAAGGTCGCCGATGCGTCCACTGCGCACCAGTTCGCGGGTCCGTAGCCAGCGAGGGTGCGTCCGCACCATGAATCCCTCGCCGATCTTGACGCGCTTCCGGTCGCGAACTTCGAGAAGCGTGCGCGCCTCCGCTGCGTTCAGCGCCAAAGGTTTTTCGCATAGCACATGCTTGCCGGCTTCGGCGGCCTTCGCGGACCAGGGCACGTGCAGATGATTGGGCAGGGGATTGTAGATCGCCTCGATGGAGCGATCCGCCAGCAGCTCTTCGTAGGACCCGTAAGCCCTGGCAACGCCGAGACGGCTGGCGCCTTCCTCCGCTTTGCGCAAATCGCGCGAAGCAATGGCGGCGACTTCTGTCCATTGGCCGCTCTGCATCGCGGGAATCGCGCGGCGAACGGCGATGGACGCGACGCCCAGGATCCCCCAGCGAACTTTATCCGGCATTTTTCTGAGCGGCTTTTCTGCGGCGCAGGGTTCCTATCGAGCGTCCTATCGGGCGCCCTATCGTGCAGTGGCCCCGATAGGTTCCCGGGTTCCCCGGGCGCGGCCGATCTCGGCAAGCCCCTCAAGCAAATCGTCGACCAGGTCCTGCGAGTTCTCGCAGCCGGGCGAGAGCCGGATCAGCGTATCGGAAAGTCCGAGCTCGGCGCGGGCTTCCGCGGGAATCGAAGCGTGCGTCATCGTCGCCGGGTGGCAGATGAGCGCCTTTACTCCGCCCAGGCTTTCGGCGAGCGCAAAATACTTTCGCGACGATACGAACGAAACCACTTCTTCAATTTGTCCGTTGAGCTCAAACGAAACCATGCCGCCAAAGCCGGTCATCTGCCGCCGCGCGATGTCGTGTCCCGGATGCGAAGCGAGGCCAGGGAAGTAAACGCGGCTTACCAGCTTGTGGCCGTTCAGCGCCCTTGCAATGGCTGCGGCGTTTTCCGCGTGCCGTTGCATTCTAAGCTCCAGGGTCTTGATGCCGCGCATTGTGAGCCAACAGTCGAAGGGAGACGGCACCGCGCCCGTCGCGTTTTGCAGAAACTTTATCGGCTCGAAGACAGCGGGATCCTTAGCGAGCGCTGCGCCCTGAATCGTGTCGGAGTGCCCCGCGAGATATTTCGTCACGCTGTGCACCACGATATCCGCGCCCAGCTCAAAGGGCTGCTGGAAGCAGGGCGTGGCGAACGTGTTGTCGACCACAACGAGAGCCTTGGCCGCGTGCGCCAGCTTCGCGATCGCCGCGATGTCGGAAATCAGCAGGCGCGGGTTGGTGGGAGATTCGATCCACACCAAGCGCGTACGCGAATTGATGTTGGCCGCGACGGCACCCAGATCTGTGGTATCAATCTGCCGGTTCACAACCCCGATGGGCTGATACACCTTGTTCAGGATGCGGTACGTGCCGCCGTATACGTCGAGCGGAATGATGACTTCATCGCCGGGACGCAGATACGCCTGCAGCACGGCATTCTCCGCGGCGAGTCCTGAGGAAAAGGCCGCGGCGTACGGAACGTTTTCGAGCGCTGCGAGCACCGCTTCCAGGCGCTGGCGCGTCGGATTGTTGGTGCGCGAGTAGGAAAAGCCCTTGTCGTGCCCCGGCGAGTCCTGCTCGTAGGTCGAAGTCTGGAAAATTGGCGCGACGACGGCGCCGGTTTCCGGCTCCGACGGCTGGCCTGCGTGAATAGCCTTGGTGGAAAATTTCATCTCGAACTCCCTCCGATTGTCGAGCGTCAGGAACGTAGATGCGGCTCCGCGCTACTCCAACAATGGAATAGGCGGAAACGCGCTCGCGCGCTCCGGATGCTTCTCTGGACTTCAGTTTGGGAGTTGAATCTTCAATCGACCGGAGACCCGATCAGTTGAGGATCTTATCTCTCCCCACTGGGCAGGAATTAGCACCTTGGTATCAGCACCAGGTTGCTGTGGCTTCGCAGGGCCTGTCCCCTCAGCCACTCTGGATAAGCGCCACCGTGAGGCAGCAGGGAAATCCTAACAAGCCAACGTTGCCCAGTCAAGGGTGCGAGCCGCTGCGCGAGGTACCATTTTGGCCCATCTTCAGGCACGTTTCATCCCTTGCAATCTGGTTGAAATCAGTGCCAGTCGGGAACATCTGTTTTAGTTTGCGTCTCCTGCAAATATCCTCGATGATCTTCATCCGCTTGCGAAGAGTGCCTGCCGGGGCGGGCGCCCCTACTCCCCGGGGTTTCGCGCCGGAACATCTCAATGGACATCACGCTTTTCTTTGCTCTTCTGGGCGGGTTGTTGGTCTTGGCCTTCGTAGCCAACCGGCTCGTACGATTCACGCGCGTGCCGGACGTGATCATCCTCATGGCTACGGGCGTGATCATTGGGCCCGTCCTGCACTGGGCCAACCCGGACATTTTTCGAGGGGCCACACGGGGGTTCGGCGCGCTGGCCTTGATCCTGATTCTGTTTGAAGGCGGTCTGGATCTGAAGCTTCACGAAATACTGGCGCACTTCGGGCGAGGATTTTTTCTTTCGCTTTACAGCTACATCCTTACGGTGGGTGCGATTGCCGCAAGCTGCCGTTACGCGTTTGACTTTCGGTGGTTCGACGCTCTCGTAATCGGTGCAGTGCTGGGTTGCATCAGCAGCTCCATCGTTTTGCCTGTGTTGCAGCAGGTGAATCTGCGGCGGGAAGTGAAGGTGACGCTGCTCGTTGAAGCTTCACTGGGAGATGCACTGGCCGTGCTCGCAGTCACTACATTGTTGGACGTGGCCACGGGCGGCAGCACGACTCCGAAAGTGGTGGCGTGGAGCCTGGCCTCCAGCCTGATTTTGGCGGTGGCCTCGGGCGTCCTGGCTGGCATGCTGTGGTCCTACCTGCTACCGGTCCTTTCGGAGGAGCGATTCTGGCACGTTTTGACGTTCGCCGCGGTACTGCTCGTCTATTCCGCAGTCCACTTTCTGAAGGGTAATGAACTGGTTTCCGTGCTGGTCTTTGGACTGACTCTGAGCAACTTCCCGGCAGTCCGCCGGCGGTTGCATTTGGACGACGTGGCCGGCTCGGACTGGTTCAACGAGATGCCGGTGAAAGATGGCCAAGGGCGCCCTGTGGAGCATCAACAGGCTCAAATGCTGACGTTCCACGGCGAATTGGCGTTCCTGCTGCGTACGTTTTTCTTCGTCCTCCTCGGCATGCTGGTGGATTACGCGGGTCTGCGCAGAAACATATTGCTCGCGCTGCTGTGTTTCGCCGCGATTTTCGTAGCTCGCTGGTTTGCAGTGCAAACAGGGCGGCCGGCCTGGTGGGATTTCTCCGCGCTGGAACGCGAGCTGATGACATGGTTTGTTCCCCGCGGCCTGATCACCGCTGTCTTGGGCATCGAGGTGGTTGAAGCTCGTGGAACGGACTTCGCCTTTTTGCCTTCGCTGGCGTTTGCGGTAATTCTCCTTACGAATCTGATCCTGTTGGTGGGAACGATTCGCGCGCGAAACCTGCCTGCCCCAACCGACGCGGCACCCTGAACGGCCCCTGTACCAAAACTGTACCTCAACCTTCTTGACCCCATAGGGCGGCTCGTATAAGTTCTCGCCCCAACAGCTGCTGAAACTCAATCAAGCTGCTGTTTCTAACAGCTCGCCCACCCTAGCTGTGAACCTGAGACTCGGTGCGCTACAGGCGTGTGTTCGTCGCGGTCGGCAGCAACATGTGGCCCGCGACGGCAAAGGGGACAAAATGAAGAGCACAAAGCCGATGGTGGTGGTGTATGCGGTCGCGGCGGCGTTGTCGCTGAGTACGTCGCTGCTGGGGGGACCCCAGTATGGCGGAAGGCAAAGCGAGGATTCGCAGAGTGGAGGCGGCCAAAACGGAGGAAATGGAGGACCGCAAAGTAGCACGACGACAGCCCGCGACCCTGGGGTGCGCTCCGACGCCGTCACCGTTGGGAACCCCGTGTCTGGGATAGCTGGCGACCAGCTCGAATACTTCAACGAGGGGCTGGTGCGCTTCATGGAAGTGGATTCCGTGAGCGGCTCGCTGCCAGGAGAGCCGGGCGTCGGTCTTGGCCCGGGATTCAATTCCAATAGCTGCGGAAACTGTCACGCGCAGCCGGGGCCGGGCGGGTCGAGCCCGAGCCTGAACGATTACCCGCACATAGGATCGAATCCTCAAATTGCCGTGGCGAACGCTGATCAGGGTACGAACAGGATTCCATTCTTCGTCACGCCGGATGGTCCGGTGCGCGAGGCGCGCTTTCCGTTTATGGTTAGCCCTAGCGGCGCGCTGACACAGGTTCCGGATGGCGGAGTGCACGACCTCTTCACCATTCAGGGGCGAAACGACGCGCTCGGCTGTCAGATGGCGCAGCCGAACTTCGCGCAGATGCAGCAGCTCGGGAATCTGATATTCCGGATCCCCACGCCGGTGTTCGGGGCGGGCCTGATCGAAAATATACCCGACGCGACGATCCTGGCGAATATGAATACCAGCGCACAGCTCAAGCAGGCGCTGGGTATTAACGGTCATCCAAATTACAGCGGCAATGACGGGACGATTACGCGCTTCGGGTGGAAGGCCCAGAACAAGTCGCTGGAAATATTTGCGGGCGAAGCCTACAACGTGGAGCAGGGTGTGACCAACGAGTT
>Ga0302326_10008032_pt1 | contig 23355 bp, 14 predicted proteins | sample Palsa_T0_3_FD_202264 | JGI IMG/M metagenome (GOLD analysis project Ga0302326, IMG submission 202264) | Peat permafrost microbial communities from Stordalen Mire near Abisko, Sweden - Palsa_T0_3 | ecosystem: Environmental > Terrestrial > Soil > Palsa > Peat permafrost | place: Sweden: Abisko... | reverse complement strand
TCTACCGCTTTCGCTGCCGGCGCGCGGAAGGGCAACTCACGGGGCCCGGCCGCTGGCTGCGCCGCCTGCGCCTCGACGGCCTGCCGCAAATGCTGAGCGTGATCCGCGGCGAGATGGCGCTGGTGGGTCCGCGCCCGCATCGTCCGGAGTTCATCCCGGTGCTGATGGAACAAATGCCCTATTATGGGCAGCGGCATGCCGTGCGCCCGGGCATTCTGGGCTGGAGCCAGCTCAACTGCGACTACGGCCCGCGCCTGCGCGACGCGCGGGAGTCGCTGGAGTATGACCTGTATTACATCAAACACATGTCTCCCGCGTTGGACGCATATATCGTCCTGCATAGCTTGATGGAGATTCCGTTCCGGGAAGGATAGGAACTTAAAGTCGCGTCCAGATGCGGGCCAGTTCGAGCACAAATCCGGCCACGGGACCCTCGCCAATCAGTCGCTCCAGGTTGACCAATTGTTCAGGTTCGCTGCCTGGGCGATAAATGTACGCGGTGCGATGATCCGCGTCCAGCAGCCATCCCAATTGCGCTCCATTTTCGATCCATTCGTGCATTTTGGCTTTGAGCTTGGAAAGACGGTCTGAGGGTGACATCAACTCCACGACGAAATCCGGGCATAACAACGGAAACTTACGCTTCTCACCTGCGGCAAGGGCTTCAATCTTCGATTGTGGAACCCAGGAGGCGTCCGGAGCGTATGCAGCGCCGCTCGGAAGGCGGTATCCGGTGTTGGAGTCGAACGCTTGACCCCTTCCGTCATTAAGAGCCCAGTTGCCCAGTTGCCTGCTTAGCTCGTTATTGCGGTGCCCACTCTCAAATCCTGCGGGCGGCATAATGACGATGTCTCCTTCCGCGGTGCGCTCGATGCGCAAATCCCGATTATCCGCGCAGAACTGGAAGTACTCATCGTCGGTCATCCGATGCGCCCACTGGATGGCTGTCGGTGGTTCCGTTTCCTCGACGAGGATCTGCATACTCTCAGAATACCCTGTTTACTGTTCCGCCAACGATACCGCCGCTGGGAACTTTTCCACCAACGTGTGCCGTAGCAGATCGACAAACGGCGCCACCGTCATGGGGAGAACCGATGATGCGAACGGACGCCCCAGCATCGCGTAATCTCCGTTAGCCAGCGGTACGCGCATGGTCCAACCGGGAGCCTCTGGCTCGCCCGAAGAGTATTCGTAGACTTCCCCGGCCAGCACCAACCGGGCTTGCTGGAATCCAAACTTGGCGCAAGCCTCCCGGATCACTTCCCAGCATTCAGCGGGCGTCGGAGCGGCGGTCAGCTCGGCCTGGAATTTGCGCAGGTCCAGTTGGGCGGATACCGTCCGCTGGAATTCCCCGCCAAACAGTAGCCGGCCGGCCAGATCGAACTCGGCGTAACCCAGATACTGGATGCCCAGCAGCATGAAAACGCAGAACAGCAGGATCAGCGCGCCGGCGAAGCTGTGTATCACAAATTGTAAGAGAGAGAACGCCGCCGCCAGCCCGCACAGGCCGTACAACACCAAGACCACGCGGCGCGGCGTGAATCCGCGATCCAGCAATTGGTGATGGATGTGGCCGCGGTCGGCTGCAAAAATCGGTTGACGCCGCAGAAAACGCCGCACGATGGCCAGCGCCACGTCCAACAGCGGAATGGATAGCGCCATCAGCGGCGCGGTCATGCCCAGCAGCGTAGCCGACTTATTACTCCAGATGGCCGCATAGCAGCCCAACAGGAAGCCGATTAACAGGCTGCCGGAATCGCCCAGAAAAATAGTCGCCGGGTTGAAGTTGTAGCACAAGAAGGCCAGCACCGCGCCGGCCAGCGGGAAGGTGGCCACCGCCAGCACCATGTTGTGCTGAATCATCGCCGCCGTAAACACGGTCAGCGTAGCGAAGAGCCCCACTCCCGCGGCTAGACCGTCGAGCCCGTCCACCAGGTTGAACGCGTTCATGCAGGCCAACAGCCAGAGAATCGTGAGCGGGATGTTCCACCAGGCATCGGTAGGAGCGCCCCCGATCGACAGGATGCGCACGCCACCCAAACAGGCCAAGCCGGCGGCGCCAAGCTGCCCCACAAGTTTCATCCAGGCGCGCAATGTGAACAGGTCGTCGAGCAATCCAATGGCGAACGCCAGCGCGGCGCCCGGAAGCAGTCTCCAGACCAGCGAGATTTGCTGGGCAAGCGGGCTGCCTTCCTCCGGGCGCACCAGAACATACGCGACCAGATAGGAAATGGCAATAGCCAACCCACCCACCCGCGGGATGGGATAGCGGTGGACCTTGCGCGCCCCATCGGGTTGATCCATCACACCGTAAGACCGGAAAACATCCCGGCAGATAGGGGTCAGCACCAGGGAGATAATAAATGCTCTGAATCCTAACCAGAGCAAGGAATGCACAGAAGAGCCTCCGGCTACTCATCCTGATGTTGGCGCACACCGCCGCCTTGTGTCAAGGCACGTGGTTTCAATTATTTCCGGTTCGCTGCTGGTACCTGGCTAACCCCCGTATACGGCATCGCCTAACGAACGTTTACGGCGCCACCCGCGCTTGACACCGCTCCTCCCGGCGCGTCAGAGTGAATGGTTAGAACTCTGATTGCTTTAAGATCGCTGCTCGAATCCTGAAATCCCGGAGGCCCTTTGCTGCTTGTTCGAACAACCCTTCTTTTGGGCTGCGCGCTATGCCTGATGGCGCAGACCGATGCCGATTCCTCGCAGGCCGGTTCCGGCGGCGAGTATAGCGGACCCGCAATCCTAAGCCGCGGCGAGACCCCTGGTTTGCAGAACGCGGCGCCGATTGCCTTTCGGCCGTACGTCGGCTTGAGCGGCATCTACGACACTGGTTTGTTGTCGGTCGGGTTAACCCCTTCCGGCACGATACCCACCACGGATTTGTACGGCGTGGAATTGAACCTGGGCGCGTACACTTATCGCACCTGGAAGCACACCACCCTGGCGCTGGATTACCGGGGCAATTTTCGGCACTATTCCAACTCCATCTGGGACGGCACCGATCAATTTCTGTCGCTGATCCTCACCCATAAGCCCAGCAAGCGGGTGACCTTCTCGCTGCGGGAGCAAGCTGGTACCTATTCCCAGAATTATCTCTTGTCGGCCCCGTTGGGCGGTCTGGACCCAAATTTCCTGCAGATTCCGCAAAACGATATTTTCGATAACCGGGTCATATTCTTGAGCACCTCGGCCGATATGACTTATCAACTGTCCGCACGCCTGTCCTTCGATATAGGAGCGGTAGGCAGCCTGGTGCGCCGGCAATCCAGCGCCCTGTTTGGCGTAACTGGCGCCATCGCGCACGGCGACCTGCAGTATCGCGTCAGCCGCCACTCGACCATAGGGGGAGACTACCGCTTCACACACTACGACTACACTGAGGGATTCGGCAACACGAATATACAGTCGGTGGGTTTCAACTATAGCACCCAGTTTTCGCCGCACGTGCAATTCTCCGCGCGGGTCGGGGGCGCGCGCGTGCAGAGCCTGAGCCTGGCGGAGGTTACGCTCGACCCGGCGATAGCGGCTCTGTTGGGCGAATCGGTGGCCGTTCAGGCTGCCAATTTGGTCAACTACGTACCCGATATTCAGGCCCGGCTGACGGATTCAATGCGCCGTTCGCAGTTCTCGCTGGCCTATTTCGACGCCGTAGTTCCGGGCAATGGCGTTTTTGTCACGTCGCGAAGCAATTCCGGAACCGCCTCTTATAGCTATTCCGGCGTGCGCTATTGGAATTTCGGCGCGGACGCGACTTATGGCCGGATGAGCGCGCTGGTGCAAAGCATCGGCGCGTACACCACTTATGGCGGGGGGATTGGTATTACCAGGGAGCTAGGAAAGGGCCTGCACACGGTACTTCGCTTGGACGCGCGCCATTACGATATCGCCGGTTCGTCGATGTTCGCGCATACCGAATATCGGGCTACGCTGGGATTGGCCTTCAGTCCGGGCGACCTGCCCCTCGCGATTTGGTAGCAATAGTGGGGCAGGCCAAGGGCCGGGTCAAGGGCCGCCCCACTATTTGCCGCTCACTTCAGAAGCGAAGAATAGATCTCACCCATTCTGCGCGCGGCGACCTCTCGCGAAAAGCGGCTGCCAATGAAGTGTGCGGCATTCGAAGCCAGCTCGCCGCGCAGTGTGGGATCGCCCACCAATTGGCGCAAAATCCGGGCCAATCCCGCGGTGTCGCGCGGTTCGAAGAGCATGCCTGTTACTCCGTGGGCGACCAACTCCGGATTGCCGCCCACCCGCGAAGCAGCCACTGTGCAACCGCAGGCCATGGCCTCCATCAGCGCATTGGAGAGAGCTTCGGAAAGCGATGGCAGCACAAAAATATCGATCGCGTGCAGCCAATCGGGCACCCGTGCGGTAGCGGGTTCGAAGACACAGTCCGGCAGCACGCCCAACGCCTGCGCCCGGGTCTGCAAATCCCCCAGGCATGGTCCGCTGCCCACTATGGCCAGCTTCATTCCGGGTACGAGGCCGCGCACGGCAGCAAAGGCGTCCAACAGCGTCTCCAGTCCTTTTTCGGGCCGCAGGCTGCACACTACACCCACAACCAGCGAGGCTTCCCGCAGAGCCTCCGGCCGCTCGCTGCGTACCGGCTGGAAGATGCCGGTATCGATGCCGTTATAGCAGAGATGGATCAGCCCCGCGGGTGTCATTTCCTCATCGCGCAGATGGCGTCGCATGAACTCGCAATTGACCACTATGCCGTCCACTAAGTGGTCGGTAACACGCAATGCGTGCCGCTCGATCGGCGGCCAGAGCCCCCGGTGTACCCGCTGGCTGGAAACCACTACCGCAGAACCTGCCATGCGCGCGGCAGGCACTCCATAGAGATTTGCAGGAGTATCGAAAGTGTGCACCAGCCGGATACCCTGTTCCCGGATGTAGCTGACGATGCGCACGGCGCCTTTGACACTGGCCATCGACGGTACCGGGAAATGCACAATCGGCACGCCGGCAGCCCGCAATTCATCGCCTCGTAGACCGGTTGGACGGAAGCAGCCGACCCGAGGATCGAAGCGTGAGCGGTCGAGCGCTATAGCCATCTCCGCCATCTGCCGCTCAGTACCTCCCAGGTTCAGTTCGCGCACCATCAGCAGGACGGGAATAGGAGCGGGCATTCACCTCAATGTAACCCAGGCGCTCCGTGGCACAGCCACCCTGCCTCAATGCCACTTAGATTAGAGTTGTCGATGAGTCTGCGTAAATAGTGGGGCAGGCCGTTGGCGCCCGGCAATTGAGCTCTGCAAGAAGGAAAGACGGCGACCTGCGAGGCCGCCGCAGGCCGAGGGCCTGCCCCACGATTTATGCAGAATGTCATCTTTTGCGAAAACTAAGTGACATCGGGCAGCCGCGTGTCCCACCAAGCCGGGCTCCATCCGGCGCGCTTCAAGGATTCGCTCGCTTGGGATGTTACAGTAAGAGCAAGGTACGCCATCAATGTGCGGCATCGCTGGATTCTACTTGCGCGAAGGTAAAGCCGACCTGGCCTCCGTGCGCGCAATGTGCGACCAGATCCGGCACCGCGGTCCCGACGATGAAGGCTACCATGTCGAAGGGGGCTGCGCTATCGGCATGCGGCGGCTCAGCATCATCGACCTCAGCACCGGTCATCAGCCGATGACTAATGAAGACGAATCCGTCTGGGTGGTCTTCAACGGTGAGATCTACAACTATCAAGAACTGCGCCGCGACCTGATGGCGCGCGGTCACCGTTTCGCTACCAACAGCGACACCGAAACGCTTGTGCATCTCTACGAGGAAGAAGGCGCGGAGGGGTTGCACCGCTTGCGCGGCATGTTCGCGTACGCTATCTGGGATTCACGGCGCCGCCGCGTGTTTCTGGCGCGCGATCGTTTCGGAAAGAAACCGCTATATTACGCCGTCTTGCCGCAAGGGCTGTATTTTGGCAGCGAGCTGAAGTGCCTGCGCGTGGCGGGTGTGCCGGCGGAGATCGACTCCGAGGCATTGCGGTTGTTCTTTCAGTTCACCTACATCCCCGAGCCACGGACTTGTTTTCAGGCGGTGAAGAAGCTTCCGCCAGGCGGCTGGATGACGTACGACGCCGATGGGACTGTTCGTCAAGGCCGCTATTGGCAGTTCCCCGCCCCGGTAGCCGAAACGCCCGCGGATTTTTCGGAGGCTGAAGTTTGCACGCGTTTGCGCGAGAAGTTCGATGAATCCGTGCGTATCCGGATGATTGCCGATGTGCCGCTCGGTGCGTTTCTGAGTGGCGGCATCGATTCCAGTTCCGTGGTTGCATCCATGGCACTGGCGTCGTCTGAACCCGTGCGCACCTTCTCCATCGGCTTTGAAGAGAGCGCCTTCAATGAACTGGAGTATGCCGGGATGGTGGCGCGCCAGTACCAGACCGATCACCATGAAATTGTGGTGCGTCCGGACGCTGTGGATCTGGTTTCCCGGTTGGTCCGGCACTTTGACGAACCTTTTGGCGATGAGTCGGCCATCCCGACCTTTATTGTTTCCGAGTTTGCAGTCCGGCATGTGAAGGTTGCTCTAAGCGGTGATGGCGGCGATGAGTTGTTTGCGGGGTATGATCGGTTCCAGGCGCTCGACAAACTGCGAAGGCTGGATCGTATGCCGCAAGCCTTCCGTGCCTTCGTTTCCTGGACTGCGGATCGCTTGCCCTATTCGGCTTATGGCAAAAACTACTTGCACATGTTAAGCCGCTCGACGGCTCTGGAGCGCTATTTCGAAAGCAATTTTGCGCCTTGGCTTCTGCGCAACGAATTGCTCCAGCCTGAATGGATGCTCCCGGCCGAGGGCGCTCATCTGATGCGCTCACTGGCGGGCTTCCTGTTGCCGGGCGATGCCGACCTGCTCTCCCAAGCGTTGTTTTTTGAAACCACGCAAAATCTGCCCGGAGACATGCTGGTGAAGGTGGATCGCATGTCGATGGCGAATTCTCTTGAGGTTCGCTGCCCGGTGCTCGATCACGAGCTCGGAGAACTGGCGGCTTCTATCCCGCACGGCTGGAAGATCCGCAACGGCAAAGGCAAGTATATGCTTCTGCGTGCGCTTGGCAATCGCTTGCCGGCTCCACTCTTGAATCGCGCCAAGATGGGGTTTGGCGTGCCGCTCTCACTCTGGTTTCGCGGATCGTTGCGCGCGTTCTTGTGGGACCATTTGAACAGCAGTTCTATTGCGGCGCGCGGGGTCGTCTCGCCTGAATTTGTGCGGCAGATGTTGGTGGAGCACGATTCCGGCCGGCGCGACAACTCGCACTGGTTGTGGTCGCTGCTCATGCTGGAGCTTTGGTTTCAACAATTGGAGCAACCGGTCGAGGCAGTGCATGCTTACGATTAAACACACGGTTTTGCCTCTTCACCACGGGATTCACCATAAAACACACCCCTGTGCTGTGTGCTCTAGCGTAAACCGGGGTACCCGCTCGCGTGCCTGACCGTAACGGCTACATTCCCGATGTGTGTTTGATCGTAAAAGCCGTATACCGAACGTAATCGACACCGGTCTAAGTATCAGATAACAAAAGACCTTTTTACTTACGCCCGAGCACATGTGAACATCTCGATTGTTTTGAATCAGTTGCGGTCCCGTTACGGACAGGCACACGCGCCTTACGATGAAACCCATGGCTCTTACGATCAAGCACACGGCCAAATGCCTCATAGCGTGGTCTGTAACTCTTTGAACCATAGACACTTGTGTGAGCTGATTCGATCTGTGCAGGGCTCTATATGGTATGGTTTATGGTTTGGATAAACATAACCAAACGCAACGCCGTTAGAGAGCAATGGGCTGGTTTTGGTTGGTTTGGTGTGTGCTTCCCAATAAAGACAGGTGGGTCTCATGGGCTTCATCGTAAATCGCTAGAACAAATCGCTGGTCTAATGTTACAAAAACAGAGGACGCACTTCTTGTTCTGAGGCCCATTAAGTGACGAAACACAACCCAAAACCATCGCTTGTAAACCTGTCCGTCGAGGAAGAAAACCTGGCAGCCATTCCGTTTGCTGTGCTGGAGCGGCGGGTAGGCAAGCGGATAGGCAAGATCGAGATCAAAGGAACGAAGGTGCTTCCTAACGGCAGCGAAATGGAAGTCGTTTGGCAGATCCAGGGTAACAACGAACTGGGCCTGCCCACCGAGCAGGACCTGGATATCTTTGTCGTTCTGGGCGTACTGACGTTTCGCAATAACTTCGCTAAGACGGTGACTTTCAGCGGGCGGGAAATCGCTCGCATGTTGAACATCAGTTCCGTGCATGGCAAGTTTTATCAGCGCCTCAAACTGGCCATGGATCGCTTTATTCCATTGCGTTTCCGGGCACTTACAGCTACCGACCAACAGGAAGAAGTCAAATGGAGCAATGTCTTCCAGGAGGCCAGTTTCCTGTTGGACCGCGAGTCCGGCCGGTGCACTGGCAGCATTACCTGGACCGACAAACTGATTCAATCCATCAACAATGGTTTCTTCCGTGTACTCGATGCGGGCCGGTACATGGAGTTGGATGGAATTACGGCCAAGCACTTATATCGCTTCTTCGCGGTGGCCTTCGAGAAGACCGATCTGATCGTCATGGACGCCCGGAAACTGGCGATGGAACATATCGGCATTCTGAACCCGCCGCACTACTTCTCCCGGCTTATGCAGACCCTGGAACCGGCCTTCGATCAACTAATCAAGATTCAGGTACTCGGCTCTTACAACGTGATTTCCGCAGAGGACTGGCGTATCGCCATGCATCGGCACCCCGCTTACGTGCCTGAGCGTAAAAGTCTGATGTTACAAAGCACCACTTGCCCGGAATTAAGCCGGGCGCACTGTCAGAACGTACTTGAAAAAGCGGGATTCAGCTACAAACCGGTTACGGCTTGGACTACCGTGGCCGAGACTCCGGAGCAATTATACGCGTTGGAGCGCGCCGCGCAACTTGTGCTTGCCATGAAGCAGGAAGGTGTACTCCCACATGTAGCGGCTAGTTATGTGTCACGTGCACTCGATATGGGAGCACATGCAGGCGAGGGCCAGGAACTGCTGGACTGGTGCGAGATGGCACTCGATATATGCAGACAAAAACAGCGCAGCGGCCAAACTTTGAAGAATGCCGCCGGGCTTCTGATTAAGATCGTCAAAGATCCAGCAGCGCGCCGCCGTTGCCTGGATGAACAGATGGAGAACGCCGCCAAACAACGGTACCGCCAACGCGAACGCGCCATTCTGCGGCAGAATCAGGAAGCCGAGGAGCGTACCCTGATTCTCGAATACGAACAATTCCGCCAGGCCATGGCGCAGACCGCCTTCGAACAGCTCAGCGACTCCTCCAAGCAGGCGCTTTCCAAGGATAAGTCGGAACTCTTGCGCCGGGAAGGACGGCTCGAAAGAATGGCGCCGGAAGTACGCGAGCGTGAAGTTACCGAGCTTATCCTGCAGGATCTCGCCAAAAGCGAGGTGCCGCCTTACAGCAAATGGCTGTTGCGCAAGCGCGCCGGACAGGCCATGTTGCCATTCTCGGCTGTCGAGAGCATCGCGTAAAGGCCGGCACGTGCGCGCGCCTGCGCTACAGTGAGGTTGATGGGCGCCACCTCCCAGGAAGAAATCGCCGCCGGCCAACGCTTCGCGTTCGGAGAAAACTGGCAACGGTTCCTTACACTCCTCAACGAGAGCCGCATAGCCAAGGCGGAAGACTCCCTGCGACGCATGCTGGAAATTCCCGACTTGTGCGGCAAGAGTTTCCTGGACATCGGCTGCGGCAGCGGACTGTTCAGCCTGGGGGCACGCCGCCTGGGAGCGCGCGTGCACTCCTTCGACTACGATCCGCGATCCGTGGCATGCGCCCAGGAATTGCGGCGCCGTTATTTCCCGCAAGACCCGGATTGGCGTATTGACGAAGGATCCGCCCTGGACGCCGGTTATCTGGCGGCTTTGGGCCGGTTCGATGTCGTGTACTCATGGGGTGTGTTGCATCACACCGGCGCTATGTGGCCGGCTTTGGACAACGCCGCAGGTGCGGTCGCGCCCGGCGGGAAGCTATTCATCGCCATTTATAACGATCAGGGAAAGATCAGCGACCGTTGGCGAGCCGTCAAGCGCACTTACAACCAGTTGCCGGGCGGCTTGCGCTTTCTGGTGACGATTCCCGTACTGGTACACCTGTATTGGCGGCGCACCCTAAAGGATTTTATACGCTTGCGGCCATTCGAAAGCTGGCGCAAGGAAGGACAAGAGCGCGGCATGTCGCCCTGGCGGGATCTGATCGACTGGGTGGGCGGGTATCCATTCGAAGTCGCCAAACCGGAAGCTATCCTGGATTTCTATGTGCGCCGCGGCTTTCGTCTCACGCGCCTGGTTACGTGCGGCGGGTCGTTGGGATGCAATGAGTTCGTTTTCACCAGGGAGGGTGGGCTTTAGGATGGCCTGGGAGGCCGCCAAAACAGGCCAAGGGCCTGCCCTACTATATAGTAGATTAGGTCTTGGCTATGAAGGCTCTCATTACAGGCTCCGGCGGGCTGATCGGCTCCGAATGCGTCCGCCAACTCTCCGCCGAAGGCTGGGAAGTTGTGGGGATCGATAACGATATGCGCCGGCAGTTCTTCGGCGAGCAGGGCACCACGCATCCGGTGGTCGAGGAATTGCGCGCCACACTGCCGCGCTACCGGCATTTGCCCATCGATATACGCGACCGCCAGGCTGTCCGCCAGGTTCTCGACAGCGAACGGCCGCAGTTCATCATTCACACTGCCGCGCAGCCTTCGCATGACAAAGCGGCCTCCATACCTTACGACGATTTCGATGTGAACGCGCTCGGCACCATGAACCTGCTGGTGGCGGCGCGCGATTTCTGCCGTGAATCGCCATTCTGTTTTACAAGCACCAACAAGGTCTATGGCGACCGGCCCAACTACCTGCCTCTCGTAGAACTGGACAAACGCTACGATTATGCCGGGGGCTTGGATGGCGTCGACGAGAGTATGTCCATCGACCAGTGCCTGCATTCCGTCTTTGGCGCGTCGAAGGTCGCCGCGGATGTCATGTGCCAGGAATTCGGCCGGTATTTTCACATGCCGGTCGGCGTCTTTCGAGGCGGTTGCCTGACGGGACCGCAGCATGCCGCCGTTGAACTGCACGGCTATCTGGCCTACATCGTGCACTGCGCCGCTGCCGGCAAAGAGTACACCATCAACGGTTACAAAGGGAAACAGGTGCGCGACCAAATCCACAGTTACGATGTAGCCCACCTGTTTCTGGAGTTCTTTCGCTCCCCCCGCTGCGGCGAAGTATACAATCTGGGCGGGGGCAGGCGGAACAGCCTCTCCATCCTGGAGACTGTCGACGCGCTGGCGGGGATGGGGCTGAAACTGCGGTATAGTTACCAGGATACGAACCGCATCGGCGATCACATCTGCTATATTTCGGACCTGAGCAAACTGCACAGCCATTTTCCTAACTGGAAGATGCAATACGATCTGCCGCGAATTCTGGACGAGATCGTCGAGCGGCGTATGCGCCGTGCGGAGTTGACGCGCCCATGAAACTGTCAGTCGTCATCCCGGCCCGCGATGAGGAGGGCTCCATCGAGCAGACGGTGGCGGAAGTCGCCGAGGCCCTCACCGCAGGCCGGATTTCGTTCGAGATTGTCGTAGTGGACGATGGCAGTACGGACAAGACAGCGGCTCGTGTACGGCAATCGATAGAGCGCCACCCCGGTGTCCGGCTGGTCACCAATGCCGGTCCGCACGGCTTTGGTCTGGCGGTGCGCGCCGGCCTTGCGCAAGCCACTGGCGACGCAATCGCGGTCATGATGGCGGACGGCTCCGACAGCCCCGCGGACCTGGTGCACTACTACCGCAAGGTGGAAGAGGGATACGATTGCGCCTTCGGATCGCGATTTATCCAGGGCAGCCGGATCGTGGATTATCCGGTGCACAAACTGGCTATCAACCGGATGGCCAACTGGTTTATCCGGGTATTATTCCGGCTGCGCTACAACGACATCACCAATGCCTTCAAGTGCTATCGGCGGGCGGCTATCGAGGGCATGCAGCCACTGATTTCGGCGCATTTCAATCTGACCGTGGAGATGCCCTTGAAAGCCATCGTCCGCGGGTACACGTATGCCGTGGTGCCGATTTCCTGGACCAACCGCAAGTCGGGTATCTCCAAGCTGAAGATCAAGGAGATGGGCAGCCGCTATCTGTTCATCGTGCTGTATCTCTGGTTGGAGCGGCACCTCTCGCGCGGCGATTATGTGCGTCGGCAGCCACAGACGGAAGAACGAAGCGAGGCTCGCCCGCTTAGTACTCCCTAGAAATCACCCGGGTGACGCGCAGCTTCAGGTCCACCCATAGCCAGGTGAGCGGGTCCCGGAAGAGACGAACTTTCTTGCCTTCCCGAAACGAACGCGACGAATAATTCACGGGAATCTCGAGCGGCCGGTAGCCCTTTCGCACGAATTTGATCACCAGCTCATGATCGAAATCGAACCGGTTGCACTGGAACTCCAGACCGAACAGGCAATCCCTGCGAAAGACCTTGAACATGGTGAAGGGGTCTGTCATGTTCTGGCGGTAGAGAACATTTATCAATCCGGTAAAGAATGCGTGCCCGAAGTTCAGCGTGGCTGCCAAGGTTTTCTGGCGGGCGAACCGCCGCATCTTCCAGGCGCCGCCGTGGCGCGTACCCAGCACGAATAGCGCGCGGTGGCCAAGAATGGGAGCAAGCAATGCGTCGTAATCGTTCAGGTCGTATTCCAGGTCCGCATCCTGGATCAACACGATGTCGCCGGTAGCGTGCCGCAATCCCTCCCGGACGGCGTGGCCCTTGCCGCGCGGCCGATCCTGGAGTATGACTTTGACCTCCGGGTGGGCCTGGTATCGGAGCGCCAGTTCGCGTGTGCCGTCCGTCGAATGGCTCTCGATCACCAGGATTTCGCGATCCACGCCCGGAATCTCTTTCCGCAGCAGGGCCTCCATCAGAACCGGGAACGTGCGCCTCTCGTTGAACGCGGCCACGATGATCGAGCACTTCGGGCGCACGGCCGGCGAGGCTCGCATAGCGGTTACCATCCTGCCGGAAGCAAAAGGTCGCTGGCGGCGCACCAGAACTTCGCGAAAACCGTGCCGCAGCAACAACAATTGGATGGTTGTTTCGTCGAGGCGCCAACGGTCTTCCGGCCAATCCATCCCTGGGCCTGGAAAGGCGATCAGCAAGGGAGCGCCCGGCCGGAGCGCCGTATGCAAGCTCTCCAGCAACTCGCCGGGCGCGGTCTGTGTTTGCAACAGGTGCAGCAGGATGGCTGCGTCATAAGCGGCTGGCGCGGAGAGGTCCTGCAACTGCACGTTAAGCCCGCTCGCCTGCGCCCTGTGAAGGAGAGCCGCGGCCATCGTCCGCTGCCCGGCGCCGGCGGCCACCAGCAGCGAACCAGTTCGGAAGCCGCGGCGCATCAGGGCAGCCAGGTAGCGCGCGGCCATTACCTGCTCTATCCCGCGGCTGTCCGCGTTTGCCGGAACAGGCGGACCTTCTGCACAAAGAGCCACGCATCCGCAACCCTGACAGCGCGCCGCAGTCCTGCCGCGGACCGCGAGGAAAGGCGCGAAGCTCGACTCGCCGCAAACCGGGCACGTCATTTGGATGGTCTGCGGGCGGTGGCAATCAAACCGCTGGCGGGAATCCGCAGGTGCCGATGCGCCAGCCGTTCGGGAGCTACCCGCCGCAAAATTCCGATCGCCGGACTCACCATCGGCACCCGGAACCGCTCGAAGTGACGCCACAGGTAATCGATCGTCAAGACTTTCCGGCTGGGCGAGACGCGGATCTCGCCAAAGCCACACCGCTCCAACAGAAGCCGGATAGACGACGCACTGAAATAAGACAAGTGCTCGACTTTGTACTCCATCCAGCGGTGGCCCAGGAGCCGGCGCGTCCAACTATTCAGCGATGGCGTAATCAACAGCAGCACACCGCCGGGCTCCAGCAGTTCATGGATTCGCATCAGGAAGCCTCTGGGATCGCGGACATGCTCGATCACATCCGCGGCGGCAACGGCGCCGAATGGCCCCATTGGTAATGGAACCGCATCGATAGCGCCAACCCGGACCGCGGGCGCCCCCAAACGGTGGTTGGCAATCGCCGCGGCGTGCGCGGAGATCTCCAGACCGGAAACCCGAAACCCCCGTTTACTGGCTTCCATCAGGAGTTCGCCTTGGCCGCAGCCGATCTCCAGCAATTCAGTGTTCTCCGGCGGGACCAGCCTCTCAAGCGTATCGATACACAATACCGCGCTGGCACTCTTCATTTTCGACCGTCGTCCGGCAGCCTCGTCATTTTGCTCGCCCAGGAAGTAGCGGTCGTTGTAAATGGCGGCTAGAACGGAGTCGCCGGGCTGTGGGTCCAGAAATTCAAACCGGCATTCCTGGCAAGCGTATAACGCATAGTTTTGGATACTTGAGCGGCCCGGAAGTGCCGGCCGTTCGCACACGGGGCAGCGAGGGGATCGCGTACTTTGCAAAGAACCCCAGATTGTATCAGCGTTTTGGGCCGCGCGGACGCTCAGAATTCGTATAGTTTCTCTCTGTTCCGCCCCACAAACCCGCTGGCAGGCGATATACTTCAATCTTTGGGACAAATTATGAACTTACGAAACAACGCGAGCCTGTCGGCGGCTCTCCTCTTGGCCTTGGCCACGCTATCGACCGCGGCGAACAATGCTGCGACCGATCGATCGCCCGAGGAAGTGAAAGCGGGGGCTCTCGCAAACTACGGCAAACTGCCTTTGAGTTTTGAAGAAAATCGTGGGCAGGCTGATGCCCGCGTGAAGTTCCTGTCGCATGGTAATGCGTACTCGATCCTGCTAACCCCTTCCGAGGTCCTTCTGAATCTGCAATCCGTGAGCAAGGCGCGCCCCCGGCAGGCCGCCATCCGGATGAGCTTTCCGGGCGCCAAATCCTCGCCGGCCATTACGGGTGGTGAGCGGCAAAGTGCCGTCAGCAGCTACTTTCTCGGAAACGATCCCGCCAAGTGGGTGGCTGGCGCTCCCAACTATGCCCGGGTGCGCTATCGGGAACTTTACCGCGGCGTCGATCTGGCGTTCTACGGAAATCAGGGGCAGCTTGAGTACGACTTCGTGGTAGCTCCGGGTGCCAGTACCAAAGCTATCCGGCTGCAGTTTGAAGGCGTGGATGGTATGCGCCTGGATCCCGCGGGCGATCTGGTGCTGAGCGCGGCGAATGGCGAGATCCGCCAGCACAAGCCCGTTGTTTATCAGGAAAGCGCCGGCGCGCGCCAAATCGTGGAAGGGCGTTATGTCATTCAGGCGCACAACCGCGTGGCCTTTGAAATCGCCAGCTATGACAAGCGCCGGCCGCTGGTGATCGACCCGGTGCTCACTTTCGGCACCTACCTGGGTTCGCCCGGCGACGAGGTGTTTGGTCTTTCGGCGGCTGGATCCAGCTCAACCTATCCGGCAGTAGCCGTGGACGTGCAAGGAAATGTCTACGTGACCGGGTACAACGGCTCCACCGCAGCTAGTTTTACCGGTAACCCGGCGATCCTGACCAGCTCGGGACCCGAACCGGGTGGCGGCGTTGACGTATTCCTCGTCAAAATGAATGCCACCGGAACTACGTTGCTCTATTCCGTGGTTTTCGGCGGTGGTCTTACCGATGTCGGCGGTGGAGTTGCGGTGGACACCCAGGGAAATGCCTACGTCGCCGGTTACACCAATTCGCTCAATTTCCCAATCACCACAGGCGCCCCGCAAACCACCCTCAATGGCGGGAACAATGCCTTCGTGACCAAGGTGAATGCTACCGGAACCGCACTGGCATACTCCACATACCTGGGGGGAAGCGGCGATTTCTATGGGCGGGCCATTGCCGTGGATCGTTCCGGAAATGCATATGTGACGGGAACCGCTGAGGCATCCGGCGGCACTCCCTTCCCGTTGGTGGGTCCCATATCGAGCACGCCGTCTTCGGGATTTCTCACCGCGGTCAACGCAACCGGTACGGGATTTGCATACTCCACCTACCTGGCAGCCGGTATCGGCTACGGCGTCGCCGTGGATAGCGGTAGCAACGCCTACATTACCGGTTCGACCGCAAGCGCCACCGCTCCTTCGCCGTCGCAGGGATATGTTCTGAAAGTGTTCGCCGGGGGGACCGGCCTGGCTTATGGTCCGGTTTATTTGGGAACCTCCGGCGCCGGCATGCAAACCATCGGTTTCGGAATCGCCGTGGACGCGGAAAGCAATGCGTACGTGACCGGCATGACCAACGATCCGCACTTTCCGCAACTTGCGAGCGCCGCGCAGGGCACGTTTGGCGGCGGGTTAACCGACGGCTTCGCCCTCAAGCTGAATTCCGGCGGCGGTATCGTCTACGGCACCTATATTGGCGGCCTGGGCAGCAACTTTCTGCCGGAACGCGGATCCGGTATCGGGGTGGACCTGGACGGGAATGCCTATGTCTCCGGTACCACGCAGTGCATCAATTTCCCAAGCGTGAGTCCGATTTCCGGAGCCCGGAACGGCGGCCCCGTCGCCTTAGCGAAGGGCACGATCAGCGGTTCGACCTCCAATTGGTCGGCGGCTAGCCTGGGCGGCAGTTTCGACCAGGTCGACGCGCTGGCCTTCGATGCCGGCGGTAACCTGTATGCCGGCGCCAGCGCGCTAAATGCTACTGGCGGTGGAATGTACAAGTTGGTCAGCGGCAGCAGTTCCTGGACGCAGATCAATACCGGCATCACGTCGTCTACCATCAACTCCATCGCCGTGGATCCGAACACGCCGTCCACGGTTTATGCATCCGGAAGCGGCCATCTTTATCAGACCGCGAATGGCGGCGCGAACTGGACGCAACTGAGCCAGGGCGTAGGGATCCCCGCCGTCATCGCCGTCGCCAAGACCAGCCCTTCTTCCACGGTCTATGTAGGATCGAGCGCCGGCATAATTTACAGTACAAATGCGGGTTCCTCATGGAACACTCCTACGACGCCACCGCCCTCGGGCACTACCATCAATGCTTTGGCCGTCGATCCAAACAATTCCAATACAGCCTATGCGGGTACGTCCAACAGCGTGTATCAGACCGTTAACGGCGGCGCTACCTGGACTCAGGTGGCTGCCGGATTACCCACCGGTCTGGGAGGGAATGTAACCGGTATGGCCGTCTACAGCGTGAGCAATCCGAGCACGCTGTATGCCGCCACGCCGAACGGGTTATATTACACGTCGAATGCCAGTGCGGGTTGGGCGCAGATAACTTTCGCTCCAGAGGTGGACAGTACGCCGGTGCTGGTAGCGGTAGATACCGCCGACAACGTTTACGTGGCTTTTCAGGGAGCAGGCGTGGCCACCGGCACGGGCGGAGGCACTCAACAAAGCGACTGGAGCGCGCTCACTTATAACGGCCTGACGCAAAACCAAATCGAGGCTCTGGTTGCGGCGCCCGCGCCCAACGCCGGCACCGCTTATGCCGGCATTGTGGCGGCCACGGAAGCCTTCCTGACGCAGATCGGCCCCACCGGAGCATTCTTGGCCTCGTCCTGCATAGGGGGGTCGGACAACAACCTGGGCCAGAATATAGCGGTAACGCCGAATGGCGTGACGTTCGTTTCGGGTCTGACTGTCGCGACGAATTTTCCCGCCACCCCCGGCGCTGTCCAGACAACCAATGCCGGCAACTACGATGCGTTTGTGGCTCGGGTGGACAATGAGCCTTTTAGCGACGTGCCGCCTTCCAATGCGTTCTTCAACTTCATTAACGTGATGTACGAGACGGGTATTACCGGGGGATGCGCGACGAACCCGCTGCAATACTGTCCGAATTCGACCACCACCCGCGGTGAAATGGCTGTTTTCATCATCACGGCCATGTTTGGATCGAATAGCTTCAGCTACACCACAACTCCCTACTTCACCGACGTACCGGCGAGTAACATCTTCTTCAAGTTCATCCAGAAGATGAAGGACCTGAACATCACTTCCGGATGCGGAGGAACCGATTTTTGTCCCGACGACCCGGTCACGCGCGGTGAGATGGCCGTCTTCATCATCGTAGCCAGATATGGAACCATCCCCTTCACCTATCCTTCAACCCCGTATTTCGCGGACGTTCCGTCATCGAGCAGTTTCTTCCCATTTGTCCAGAAGATGGCGCAGTTGGGGATAACGGCGGGCTGCGCACCCGGCATGTATTGTCCCAACGATTCGTTGACGCGGGGCCAGATGGCTGTTTTCATCGTTACCGGCCTGTTGGATGAACTTCTGCCGCTTACCACACCGATCATCACTCAAGTGGTTCCGAGCGTGGGGAATACCGGGCAAACGCTAACAGTGACTATCTCGGGGATCGGCACCAGCTTCGGAGCCAGTACCCAAGTAGCCGTGCCTACGGGGATTACGGCTTCCAATTTGACCGTTGTAAGCCCCACCACGCTGACCGTGCAGCTCGATATCAGTTCCAGCGCGGTCCCGTCGTTGACCGCTACGAATGGCAGCCTTTATACCATAGCGATCACCACAGGGAGCCAGGAGGCGGATCTGCCGAACGGCTTCGTCGTGCAGTGAGAACTATAATTGTGGAGGCGCGGCAATAGAATGAGAACCAGTCGCGGCTGGAGGCGAATCCACCGGGCGTTGCGTGCCTGTTTTTGCTGTCTGGCCGCCCTTCTTACGTTGCAGGCGCAGGTGAATGTTACTACCCACCACAATGACAACGCGCGCGACGGCCAGAATCTGAACGAAACCATCCTGGCCCCGGGTAACGTCAACTCGACACAATTCGGCCAGCTATTCGTACAGCCCGTGGACGGATACCCCTATACGCAGCCGCTCTACGTCTCCAACCTGTCAATCGCGGGTGTCACGCACAATGTGGTGTATGCAGCTACAGAGAATGACAGTGTCTTTGCTTTCGACGCGGACAACAACACGGGGGCGAACGCCAGTCCCCTTTGGCAGGTAAGCTTCATCAACCCGGCGGCCGGGATTACCACGCTCAGTAACGTGGACGTGAATTGCACGGATATCGACGGGCAGATAGGCATCACGGGAACGCCGGTCATCGATCTGAGTTCCAACACGCTCTACGTGGTGGCGGCTACCAAGGAGAATGGCGTGTTTTTCCAGCGCCTGCATGCGTTGGATATCACCAGCGGTGCGGAGAAGTTCGGAGGCCCCGTGGTCATCCAGGCGGTCGTGAGTGGTACTGGAGACGCCAGCAGCGGCGGGCAAATCGCGTTCAGCCCGCAGTCGAATAACCAGCGGCCGGGACTCTTGTTGCTGAACGGCCTGGTTTATATCGGCTGGGCGTCGTTTTGCGATAATCCTCCTTTTCATGGCTGGGAGATGGCTTACGATGCCCAAACGCTGCAGCAGGTGGCCGTTTGGAATTCTACGCCAAACGGGTCCGATGGAGGCGTCTGGCAGAGCGGCGCGCCGCCCGCGGCCGATGCCAGCGGGTATGTCTACCTGGCCACCGGAAACGGCACTTTCGACCTCAACACCGGCGGGTTGGATGCCGGCGACAGCATATTGAAGTTTGGACCTCCCCTCAGTGGTGCGATTCCGGTCCTGGACTACTTCACGCCATACAACCAGTCCACTCTGTCCGTCAACGACACGGACCTCGGCTCGGGAGGCGTGATGCTGCTGCCCGATCAGCCGCCGGGATCTCCATACCAACACCTGTTACTCGAAATTGGCAAGGAGGGCTCCGTGTATCTGGTGAACCGGGACGCCATGGGCCACTTCAATGCAAGCGGCGACACCCAGATCGTGCAATGGCTTCAAGGCATTGTCGGCGGAGTTTGGGGGACGCCGGCATTCTGGAACAACACTGTCTACATCGGCGGCACGAACGATGTCCTGGAGGCCTTCTCGTTCAACGCCAATGGCAGCGGCATGCTGTCCACTTCACCGGCCTCAGCCACCCCGGAGGTATATCTCTATCCCGGGCCGACACCGTCGATCTCGGCGAACGGCATCACTAATGGCATCGTATGGACCATAGAGTCGCCGGCAAATTTTCAGGCGGTACTGCATGCCTATGACGCCACTAACCTGGCGAACGAACTGTACAACACAACCCAGAGCGGACAGAAGGTGCCCGGCGCACCGGTCAAATTCGTTCCCCCCACCATCGCAAACGGCAAAGTCTACGTCAGTACGGCGTCACAGCTTGCCGTGTACGGCCTGCTCTGGCCTTTCAGCGACGTGCCGAACACCAATGCCTTCTTCAACTTCATCAACCTGTTGTACCAGACGGGAATCACCGGAGGATGCGCGGCGGACCCGCTCGAATACTGTCCGGACGCGACTACCACGCGCGGTGAAATGGCCGTGTTCATCATCACGGCTATGTTCGGATCGAATAACTTCAGCTATTCTACGACTCCCTACTTCAACGACGTGCCGGCCAGCGATCCGTTCTTCAAGTTCATCCAGAAAATGGCGGACCTGGGAATTACCGCCGGATGCGGGTCGAGCGACTTTTGTCCCGACGATCCGGTAACCCGCGGCGAGATGGCCGTTTTGCTCATTACTGCAAGGTATGGAACGATCCCGCTCACCTATCCTTCAACCCCTTATTTCACAGACGTTCCACCCTCGAGCAGTTACTTCCCGTTTGTGCAAAAGATGGCCCAGTTAGGGATTACCGCAGGCTGCGCGGTGGGAGTCTATTGTCCGAACGATCCGTTGACACGGGGCCAGATGTCCGTTTTCATTGTGACCGGATTGCTGGATCAACTTCTGCCGCCCGGCACGCCGGCGCTTACCCAAGTGACGCCCAATTCGGGAACTGCCGGGCAAAGTGTGACGGTGACCCTCTCGGGGACCGGCACGAACTTCGGAGCCGCCACCCAAGTGACCGTACCCACGGGGATTACGGCGTCAAATGTGACCGTGCTCAGCCCCACCAGCCTGACGGTGCAACTGAATATCAGCTCTACCGCGGTGGCTTCGTTAACGGCCACCAATGGCAGCCCCTATACGATCGTGGTTACCACCGGGAGTCAGGAAGCAGATCTGCCGAATGGCTTCCTCGTGCAGTGAGAACAGCCAAAATCGGCAACGCCAACCCAAGGCTGTTGTTGCTCGCCGTAATCTGGATACTTGCCGCCATCGCCAGCCTGCCTTTTTTGTTTCGCTGGCACGCCCCGCAGCCGGCCACCGGAACGGCGGCTTTATTACGAACCGGCGCCGGTTACCTGCTCACCTTGGCAGTCTGCTACCTGATGTACCGGTCCGAATCCCGGCGGCTCACCCGCCGCCACGCTCTCGCTCTGGTATTCCTCATCTTACTTCTGACCAAAATTACAAACAGAATCCACCAGTACACCGTCGACTATGGACCTAACGCCTTCGGCAGCGTGCAGAATACCGCATGGCAGAACATGCTTGAGGATAACGTCATCCAGAGGGTTCGATACGACGCGCCCCATGCCGCGCGCTTCCTGCCCAACTCCGTGGTGCGCTGGCTGCAACTAGGCGGTTGGAGCTTTCCACAGGCCCGCGATCTCTACCGCCTTTTGTTCGGCATGCTTCTGTTTTATGCCATCTACCGCTATGCGCGTGTCTTCTCCGGCCACCTCGGCGCCATCATCGCGGTACTGTTGACCGCGGCCGTCTTTCCGATAAGCTTTCAGTATTACGTCGGCCAGCTAACCGACCCGATGTCCCACTTATCGTTTGTACTGGCGTTTCTGTTTATTGAGCGGGAGGATTTTCCATTCCTCTTGACCACGCTGGTAATCGGGGCGCTGGCCAAAGAATCCGTCTTGGCTATGGCCGGGTACTACGCGCTCTTTGGCCGGAAAGATAAGCATTATCCAATCAAGGTTGCCGGACTCCTGGTATGCTGTGCCGCCGTCTACCTGGGGGTGCGAATGCTGGTGCTCGGTGGACCCATGGAGTACAAGGATATCAGCGGCGTTAGCATTGACCACGTTATCCGGAACCTCTCCGATTCCCGCTGGCATTATCCATTCCTTTTGACCGCCGGCTCGCTCACGCCGATGCTGGCGCTTGGGTGGAAACAGACCCCTGTATCGCTGCGGAGACTCGCCGTCTACTTGATTCCCGTCCTGTTTATCTCCAGCGCCTTTTTTAGCTGGCTTGTCGAAACACGCAACTTCATGCCGGTGGTGATCGTGCTAGCCGTAGCTGCCGGATACCTTCTGGCCAACTGGGCGGCTACCACCCGTGGCGCCGGAGAGCCCATACCGCCTCCGGCTTACTGATCGCTTCACGGCACGGGCGTGCGGGAGGAGCCAATCTGGCAGACCGACTTTCCGCCGTTGAGGCTGGCAAAGACTGTCAGCGCACCGGTTCCTTGCGGCGGCAATTGCGAATATGCGACCCAGCCCGCGGTGTCCATCGCGGGATTTGCATATGCGGCCGCCACGTCGGGCCGAGGCAGGTGCTGCGTGCCGAGGCCACGAATTATCATCCGATCGTCCACTACCCAAATCCCGTCGATCTCGCTCCGCTGAGGGCCAGCCCATGCCCATCCGAGCAGGCGCGCCCCCTGGGTCGGCGCCGGCAAAAGAGTGACCGTATCGACGACGCCCAAACATGCATTTGCAGGAGCCAACGCGAAATGGTCGAGCAGAGGGGTGCCGAGGGCGGCTGCCTCCGGGCGCAAGAACAGGGAATGGCCCAAAAACGCCGTCGCCTCCCGGTCGACGAATACTATCCGGTCAAACAGACTAAACTCGTCCCGGATTCGCACCAGATCCGGCGTGCCCACAGCGATCGACAGCGCCGCCGCAACTTGCGCCTGCGCCCGGCCAGCCATGTACGTGCCAAGCAGCGCCTGCGTTGACAGTGTTGCCATGGAGGCGACGATCAGTAGGGCACACCAAATCACCCGCCCGAGTCCTCCGTGAACCTCCCGCGCGCATAACTCGACCGTAACCAGGGCCGTCAGACTAATCCAAAACAACAGCGGGACCGGAGCATAACGGCCGGAGAGCGCCTGCCAAAGCGGGAACCGAATGCGACCGAGGGCCGTTATGAAGCACGCCCCCAGGCAGAGGAGCATTAAAGAACAATAGACGACTTGTGCCTGGCTCCTCTGCACACCTTTGGTCAGCGCAAAGCGCAGCAGCAAAACGACAGCCAGCAGAATACCGGAAATGGCGATGAAGTAACTCCCCACATTGCTGGACAACCAGATGTTCTGTGTGCCGGCCCCGAAGAACGGAAGTCCGATCATGAGAACGAGATAATGAGCGACAAGAATGGGATGCCGCAACGATTCCAGCGGACTAGCGTGCTGGGCGGGCGTCTGATAGTGGAAAAAGTAAATCGCTAGAGCGCAAAGCATGACCATCAGGACGATCGACAACCACCGT
>Ga0302326_10008030_pt1 | contig 23357 bp, 21 predicted proteins | sample Palsa_T0_3_FD_202264 | JGI IMG/M metagenome (GOLD analysis project Ga0302326, IMG submission 202264) | Peat permafrost microbial communities from Stordalen Mire near Abisko, Sweden - Palsa_T0_3 | ecosystem: Environmental > Terrestrial > Soil > Palsa > Peat permafrost | place: Sweden: Abisko... | reverse complement strand
TCTGCGCTGAGCTCAGGCGGCGGCTTATCTCCGTCGGAGGCGACGGCGCGCCCGAGCTCGTGGTTCCACAGCAGGGCCGTCTGAAACCCGCCGCTGCGACGAAGCTCGGGCAGGACGCTGCGGATGCTCTTCAGAACCGGCTTGCCGCCGAGCAGGAGGACTGCCAGCTGCGTGACCGCGCGATACGCCGTAACGCCAGCCGCTCGCTCGTCGTCGAGTCGGTGCTGCTCGGTGACGTCGTCGATGGCCACCAGCAGTCGACGGGTCCCGGCCAGCGAAATAAAGCGGGCCGTCGCCTGGCCTAGGCGCACTGTCCCGTCTGGCCGTTGCACTCGGCTCGTGATGCTCTCGGCAATGCCGCTGCGCCGCACTTCGGCGACCATGCCGTCGCGATCGCGGGGGTCCTGCCAGACCCCGATCACCGACTCGCTGAGCAGTTCCGCGCGTGAGCGTCCCGTGAAGCGGCAGAACGCGTCGTTGACCTCGTAGATGACCGCGGTGTCGGGATTTGAGATTACGACGCCCGTTGCGCTCGTGCGGAGGATGAACTCGAGCACCCGCTCGGTCTCGGCCAGGCGCGCCTCGGGCTGCTGGGCGGCGCGGGAGGCTTTCGGGGAATACCCGAGGAGCTCGCGTAGTCCGGCAATCGGCGATGGGCCCTCGCCGCGCATCTCGCTGACGGTGCTCAGAAGCACATCGCGCTCCTCGAGGATCCGCCGGGCAGCCCCGAGTAGCGTGGCTCCCTCCTCGGTCAGACGTACGCCTCGCGCTTCACGATGCAGTAGTGGTCGGCCCACTAGTGCCTCGAGGTTCTTGATGCGCTTGGCGACGGCGGGACGGCTGATCCCAAGCCGTGCCGCCGTCGCGACGAGACTGCCTTCGACCGCGCAAACGACGAGCGTGTCCAGCTCCGCGAGGTCCGGTGACCTCACTGGCGCGGACATGGGTGGCGTCCTACCTAGGCCGATTTAGGGTGGAACCCAAGGTTTCCCAAGCTGGCATGAGGATGATCTACTCGTATCCAGAGGAACCGTCGACATCCATCATATGGGAATTTGCTACATGCCGCTGCGATCGCCGCTCCGAAATGAACGGCCTCTCACGTCTTCGTGCAAGGTCGCTGTCCAGCCGACGGACGATCACAAGATCGTCCTGGCAACGCCCCGGTCCGACGAGATCTAGGTCAACGGTTCCCCATGGTCGCTATCCCGCGAGCCGACTCGGATCCGATCACCGGTGGACCCCCATGTGCCGTGCTTGCGGGGGTGGCTTGTGCGTTGGGACTCATGGGAGCCATGGCTTTGACGCCTGGGGTCGCGGTCGGCCAGCCGCCCTCAACTCGATCTTGCAATAGGGCCGCGTTCACAGGTCGAGTTGCGCCTGCACGCCCCGCTCTGTGTCAAAGACGAGCATCAGCGACTTCGGGACCCCGGGGACGCCCTGGTCGCCGCGGCCAGACAGGTTCCGTAGGGGCACGCGGGGCGGGCGGTCCCAGGGGCTTGCCGGGTGCAGCTGGCACGATCGGATCAACCGGACCGGCCGGCCTTGCGGGTGCGGCGGGCGTGGCGGGCTCGGCGGAACCAGCCGGTGGATCCACGGGGCCAGCTGGAGTGCAAGGCGTCGCTGGCTCAACCGGACCGGCCGGGCTCGCGGGCACGGCAGGCGTAACAGGACCTACGGGACCAGCCGGGGCTGCAGGCACGGCAGGCTCCACGGGGCCTGCAGGAATGACTGGCTCGCAAGGAGCCCCCGGCGCCGCCGGGGCGGCCGCGGGCACTGGTCCGCAGGGCTTGGAAGGCGTCCAGGGAGTTACCGGTACCGCAGGCCCTCAAGGGATAACGGGCTCGCAGGGACCAATCGGCAGCGCCGGATCGGCAGGCGGGCAGGGGGTCGCCGGTGTTTCAGGGCCGGCAGGGTCAACTGGCCCGGCGGGAGCAACGGGCCCCACCGGCTCAAACGGACTGTTCCAGTGCGCCTACATTTACAACCTTAGCCCGGAGACCGTGGCGCTCGAGGCAGCAGTCACCTTCGATACAAACGGCCTTCTCCCCTCGGGAATCACGCACGAACCCGGCGCGGCCGGGATCACGCTCGTGGGTTCCGGTATCTACCAAGTCACCTTCTCCGTGTCAGCGACTGAGCCGAACCAGATGGCGCTGGCCGTCAACGGTGTCACGGTACCCGGCACGATCTACGGCTCCGGCGCGGGCACCCAGCAGAACACCGGACTGGCGATCATAAATGTCACGGCCGGGGAAGTTCTCACCCTCAGGAATCATTCGTCAGCTGCGGCAGTGGGACTTGCGTCAGTGATCGGGGGAACGCAGGCGAATACAAACGCCTCGGTCGTCATCGAGAAACTTGACTAGCGGCTGCACGAGCTCCTCACAAGCACCGGCGGGGGGCTCACACGCGACGACGTCCTCGACAATCTCAAGCTCTACTGGCTGACGAAGACGGCCGCTTCTGCCGCCCATCTCTATTGGGAGAACAAGGTTCCCGGTTTCGTCGCCGTCGACGTTTCTGTCCCGGCTGCCGTGAGCGCCTTCCCGAACCACCGGTTAGAAAGCTGAAGGTCGTTTCGCTCAGCTGCGCGCCTGATGCTTGCTGGGGTCGCGGAGCATTTCCAACACTCGGACTTCGATGCGCATGCGCGCCTGCCACGGGTCGAACGGCAGGCGGTCGAGGGCGATGGTGCGGCCGTCGCTGAACCGCTCGAATACTCTGGGGTCGATGTAGGATTGACGCGCGACGGCGGGAGTATTACCGAGCGCGGCTGCGACGGCGTGCGACGCAACATTCGCTGCGCGCGATGGGCGAGGTTCGAGCGCCGCAAGGGTTGCGGCGGCGATCACGGTGGCGTTCCAGGTCCGGTACTCCTTTGCTGAGAACGGACCGCCCGATTCGGTGCGCAGGAAGTTGTTGACATCCTCACGATGGATCCGTGTCCAGGTGTGAGCAGCGCGGAACACGAGGAGCTCTCGGGGACCCTGACGGCGGCGCTTTAGAGCCGCGAGCACGTCCAGGGCCGGTGCGTCAGCGATTGCAAGGCGGTGGCGCTTGCCAGCCTTGCCCACGTAGTCGAACACCGCGCGACCGGGACGGATGGTCACCTGGTCGCGGAGTAGCGTCGTCAGGCCATAGTGCTTGTTGTCACGTGCGTAGCGATCGGAGCCCACCCGGAGTAGACCGATGTCGAGCAGACGGAGCGACAGGGCAAGCACACGGCGATGACTCAGCGGCTCAGCCTCGTCGTTGAGCCCGAGTTCGATATGCCGACGCAGACGCGGTTGCGCTCGGCCAAACGCCTCCATGTCGTGGAACTTGAGCTGATCGCGCTGATGCTGCCACGCTGGGTGATAGCGATACTGCTTGCGACCGCGGCTATCGACGCCCGTCGCCTGCAGGTGGAAGTCGGCGCTTGGAGCGATCCAAACCGACGTCCATGCTGGCGGTATCGCCAGCTGGCGGATGCGATCGAGCACGGCCGAGTTCTCGACCGGCGCCCCGTGCTCGTCGAGATAGACGAAGCCCTCAGCCACCCGCACGCGGTGCAGCCCCGGCTGAAAGTCGTGCACGAACTGAAGCGCAACGGCGCTTGGCTGAGGATGAGTCGACGCGGTCATGACGCGCCGCCGGTGCGGGGGTGCGACACGGCCCGACCAATAGCGACCGGCTCAAAGTTGGCTGTCAGCATCGACGCTCGGCGAGCATAACCGTCGGTATGTCGAGGGAACGCGGCATACGCAACCGTTTGCATACCCCCAACCAGGGCCGCTCGGGAGCTCAACGTCGCCAGCGCCTGGCAAGAGCCAAGGCTGCGGATACCCGGTTCTGCGGGAAACGAGTACGAACGCTCAGGTCTCCTAGCCAGCCGACCACCAAAAACCCCGCGATTTTCCCATTTTGTGGGCTTCTTCAAGCGGGGCGGTGTGTGGTCTCACCACATAGTGGACACGTGTGTCGGGACATACTGGACACCGAGGAAAGCTGGCCGGTGTGGGTTAGTCATGCGCCGCGAGATGCACGCGGGTCTACAAGAGCTGGGCCGGATCGCGTTTCGTCGAAATGGGAGAGAACCGCGTTGCGTAGCGTGCCCCTATCGCTCGTAGGTTCCGTCGAGTCGGCCTCGCGCAAGGACCGTTCCGTTGATGGCCGAGACGATCGCGCTTGGTTTCGCGCCGGATGGAAGGTGGAGCGGGCGCGAGAGGGCGTAGAGCTGGAACGCGTAGTGGTGCTGCCCGTGCCCGGGCACGGGGCGCGGGCCGGCGTAGCCAGTCCGGTTGAAGGAGCCGCGGCCGTTGCCGTGCGGGCCACCCTCGTTGAGGTCTCCTTCGGCGAAACCTTCCAGCTGTGGGGGGATGCCGGCGAGCGCGAGATGCACGACGGGCCTGGGGAGGGGTGCGTCGGGGTCTTCGATGATCAGGACGAGCTCGGCCGTCTGGGCCGGAAGGCCGTGCCAGGCAAGCGGCGGGGAGATGTTGAGCCCGACACCCTTCCCCGCCGAGCTCACCGGCATCTCCGAGCCGTCGACGAAGGCGGGGCTCGTGAGGGTGATCGTCTCGGGGGCATCCAGGCCGGGCTGGTTCCAGGCGAGCTTCGACTCGCCCGCCCTGCGATTGCCCAGCAGGCGCCCCAGCCACGCTCCACGTCCGGCGGCGCTCGTCGTCATTGTCATGCGCTCGCGGCGGGTAGGTAGCCGTCGGCGGCCAGCTTGGGCAGGAGGCCGCCCTGGGCGAGTATGTCGAGCACGAACTCGGGCAGCGGCGCCCCCTGCAGCTGTGCACCACCGTCGGCCGGCTCGATCGTCGCCCTCTGGATGTCGAGCCGTACGGTGCTGCCGTCGGCGATCGCCTTGGCGGCGCCAGGGACCGTCACGGCCGGGAGCCCGAAGTTGACGCTGTTGCGCAGGAACAGCGAGTTGAACTCTTCGGCGACGAGCGCGGCGACGCCGAGTTCCAGAAACAGCTGCGCGACGGGACGGCTTGAGCCAATGCCGAAGTTCCGGCCCGCGACGACGATGTCACCCTCCTGGACCAGGTCGGTCCATCCGGGGCGCAGGTCATAGAAGACGTGCCTGGCGGCCTCCTGCAGCGAGAGCTTCATCGCGAAGCCCGGGTACATGTTGTCGGTATCGACGGAGTCGCCGAAGACCCACGCGCGCCCTTCGATCACGTCCCTCATCGGCCGAGCACCTCCCGCGGGTCGATGATCTCACCAGCGATCGCCGCGGCGGCGACCGTTCGCGGGGAGGCCATGTAGATCTCGGCGTCGGGGCTGCCCATGCGACCCTTGAAGTTCCTTGTGCTGGCCGTGATGCACACCTCACCGGCGCCGAGCAGACCCATGTGGTAGCCGAAACAGGCGCCGCAGGTGGAGTTGGTGACGATCGCCCCGGCGTCGGCGAGCATCTCGACGTAGCCCTCGCGGACGGCCTGTGCGTAGACGGCCTGCGAGGCCGGTGTGACGATCAGGCGCACCCCGGGGGCCACGCGACGACCGCGGAGCATGTCGGCGGCGATGCGCAGGTCCTCGATCTGGCCGTTGGCGCAGGACCCGATGAAGCATTGGTCGACCTTGCGCCGCTCGAGCTCTGAGATGGGGAACGCGTTGTCGGCCACCTTGCCCGGGCGGGCGACCCAGGGTGTCAGCGCGGAGAGCTCCACGTGGCGCACATCGGCGTAGGTGGCATCGGCGTCCGCTTCGACGGGCACGGGCCGCTCGCCGATCCGCTCCTGCAGGAAGTCCAGGCAGATCTCATCCGCCGGGAAGGTGGTGAAGTCGGCGGAGACCTCGGCCCCCTGTGTGGCGATCGTGCGCCGGTCGTTCATCGGCACTGAGGCCAGCCCGGGGCCGCCGAGCTCGAGGTTGTGGTTCGTGGCGTCGCCGTAGGTGCCGGCGATGTGCAGGAAGATGTCCTTTCCAGAGACGACCTCGGGCTTCGCCCCGATGAGCTCGTAGCGGATCGTTGGCGCTACCTGAAACCAGGTTTTGCCGGTGCACATGATCGAGTAGACCTCGATCGGGCCCAGGCCTCGCGCGGCGTTGTTGTAGGCGCCCGCGGCGCACGTGTGAGAGTCGGTGCAGGTGAGGATCTCCCCGGGCCTCGCGAGCCCATTCTCGGCGATCACCTGGTGGCAGATGCCGTGGCGGCCGACGTCGAAGAAGCGCTCTATGCCGAAGCGCTTTGCGAACGCACGCGCGCGGACGCCACCATCGGCGTCATTGACGCTGGGGGCCGGCACGGCGTGATCCATGATCACCGCGAGCCGGTCTGGGTCGGCGATCCTCGTGGGGTCCTGCCACATGGTCGCGAACTGCAGGTCGATGAGCACCGTCATGTCGACGTCGCAAACGACCACCTCGCCGGCATGAGCCTCGTCGAGACCGGCTCTGCGGGCGAGGATCTTCTCGATGATCGTCATGCTCATGGTGCGTCCTCCTCATAGGCGGTGTAGCGCTCGCCGAGCTGCTGCCAGCGTGCGAGGCCGAAGAGGTCGAAGAAACCAGCGGGGTCCGCGCTCGTCTCGATCCCGCTCGTGCCGGCGAGCTCGCTCAGCGCGTCGATCGCGGCGCGCGCCACGGCCCCCAGCGCGACACCCGGGTGGATCGCGATGCGGAACCCGAGCTCGGCCAGGCGCTCGGGGGCGATCTCGGGCGTGCGCCCGCCGGGGACCACGTTCAGCAAGAGCGGCGCGTCCACCTCGCGTGCGATCAGCTCGATCTCATCGATGGTCTCGGGTGCCTCGACGAAGATGACGTCGGCGCCGGCCTCCGCGTAGGCACTGCCACGGGAGATGGCCTCCCCGACGCCGAGCGGAGCGCGAGCGTCGGTACGGGCGATGATGATCGTGTCGGGATTCGTGCGTGCCTCGAGCGCCGCCCGCAGCGTGACCTCGAAGCGCCGCGCGTCGATGACCTCCTTGCCGGCGAGATGGCCGCAGCGCTTGGGGAAGACCTGGTCCTCGAGCTGGATCGCCGCGACCCCGGCGTGCTCGTACTCGATCACCGTACGCACGACGTTGATCGGCGAGCCGTAGCCGGTGTCGGCGTCCGCGATGATCGGCACGTCGAGGAGCCCCACGAGAACGCGGGCCCGCTCGGCCATCTCGGTGAGCGTCAGCAGTCCGACATCGGGGAGCCCGTAGCCGGCCGCCGACACGCCCGCTCCCGTCATATAGGCGGCCGGGAACCCGAGCTTGCCGACGAGGGCGGCCGAGATGCCGTCATAGACGCCGGGGGCGACGATCAGCTCCTGACCGGCGAGCAGCTCCCGCAGGCGGCCCGCGGCGCTCATCGCGCCGCCCCGCTGGTGAACAGTGGCCGGGCTGATCCTGCGAGGAGCTCGGTGAGGCCGGCGATGTTCCCCTGGGATTCCAGGGAAAGGACGGCGTGCTCGATCTCCCCCGCGTGCTCGGCTCCGACGAGCGGATCGGCCAGGACGTGGAACTTTTCGACGACATCGGAATTCGTGAGCGGATGCTGGAGGCCACCCCGCGGGTTCTCGATGAACGAGGTGCGCTTCGCGCCGCCGCGGAGCGTGACCTCGAGGCGCGTGTTGTAACCGTCCTCGTAGCGCTCATCGAACGCCGTTTCGTGGCGCGCGGTGGTGCGCTCGATCAGCGCCCACACATCGTCGGCCTCGATCCGCTCGGGCGCGAACTGCGCGGCCAGCGCCGTGCCATCGAGAAGCGTCACGGCGACGGCGTAGGCCAGATTCATCTGCGCGCCGACGCCCTCCAGTGGGCGCTCGGCGCGCCAGCCCCCATGGTGGAAGGCGGGCTCGGAGACGAAGATGTCGACCGCCGTCACCTCCTCAGGATCGAGAGCGCCTTCAGCGAGCAGCTTGCGGGCGGCGTCGATGGCAGCGTGCAGGCCGGCCATGGCCGCATAGGGCTTCACGGCTATGACGCTGGTCTCCCAGCGCTCGCCCAGATCAGCGCTGATCTGCGAGGCGTCGGGGTCGTGACCCTCGCCGAAGGTCGACAGGAAGCCCCCGTACTCGCGCTCGAACACCCCCTTGATGCCCGTATAGCCGCCGGCCGCGAGGGTCGCGGCGAGCAGTCCGTTGCGCGCTGCGAAGCCGTGCTGCATGCGCTTGCCCATCGACCCGAACTGCGCCGCCATCAACCCGCACGCCTGGGTGGCCGCCAGACCGAGCGCGTCCTCGAACCCCTCAGCGTCCAGCCCGTAGAGGGTCCCGACGGCCGCCGCCGCGGCCGGACCGCCGAACACGGGGCCCGAGTGCCAGCCGCGGGTGAGCATCTGAGCTCCGTGCAGGGCGAGACCGACCCGGGGGCCGACCTCGAAGCCGCGGATCGCGCCCAGCAGCACCTGGGCGCCGCTCATCGACCCCGCGCGCGCGGCCGCCGCGAGCATGGCCGGGAGGACGATGGACGCGCCGTGCACCGGCGCCGCCGGGTGGTAGTCGTCGAGCTCGAAGCCCTGTACGTAGGAGCTGTTCAGCAGCGCGGCGGCCGAGGGTGTCGTCGACCGCGCCCGACCGATCAGCGGCGAGGCACCCCCGCCTTCCAGCTCACAGAGGGCATCGGTGGCCGCGTCAGACCACGGCAGCCGCGCGCCCACGAGCGCGCAGCCGGCGCCATCGAGCAGGATGTGCGCCGCCCGCTCTCGCACCTCGCCCGGTACGTCCTGCAGCTTGGCGTCCGCCAGCCAGTGCGCGAGCTCGGATGTCACCGCGGTCCCCGTCATGGCGACCACTATACATGATATTATAATATTCGTGTTCTACTGGGTAACGAGATGACCTTGGCCAGCCGGAAGCGGCCCCGGACTGCGGAAGGCATCGCCGCCGCAGAATTGCGCGCGGCGATCGTCGGCGGCGACCTCGCCCCCGGGGAGAAGATCCTCCAAGAGGCAACGGCCGAGGAGCTCGGTGTGAGCCTCATTCCGCTTCGCGAAGCGCTCAAGACGCTCGCGAGCGAGGGTGTCGTGACCTACCGCCCCCAGCGCGGCTACTTCGTGACGGAGCTGCCGGTGGAGCGGATCCGCGAGCTGTACGTCGCGCGAGATCTGGTGGAGGCAGAGGTGGAGCGACTCGCGGTGGCGAAGATCGACGACGGTGCCCTGGAGATCATGCGGGCGCAGGTGCGGGCCCAGCGGCGGGCAGTGCAAGAGCGAGACGCGGTCGAGATGATCGCCGCCAATCGAACCTTCCACTTCACGATGTTCGAGCTGTGCGGGAACCCATGGCTCGTCAGGTTCGTGACGCAGTTATGGGACGCGCTCGACCCTTACCGCGTGCTGTCCTACCGGCGCATGTGGCTTCAACCAGATGACGAGCTGCTACCCGAGGAGATCCTGGCCGAGCACGACCGCATCCTCGACGCGCTCGAGACCGGGGATCAAGCTAGAGCCCTGCTGCTGCTGCGCGCACATCGCGAGCGCTCGCAAGCATTCCTGGCAACACTCACGCCAGCCAGCGGAGACCTACCGTGAGCACTGCTGCGCCATCGTCGCTGACACACACATGGCCCGTGGAACGCTCCAGGTACCCTGGCCGGCTCGGCGCCTCCGGCGTACCAAGAAAACCCTGCCTGAGCGGGGCTTTCCTTCATAGCGGGGGCGGGATTCGAACCCGCGACCTTCGGGTTATGAGCAAGGCAAAGGGGGGTTGTGTCGGTGCTGATATGGCATTCTAGAGCCATTCTTGGGTGCCTGAGTACCTCCCAATTTTGCTCAGATTGCACCCCGATTTGCACCCCGCGCTAACGCTTCCTTGTATGCGGACACGTGACGCGCCTGAAACCGCGTTGCGTGTTGCGCAACACGCTACAATGTGAGGCATGCTTAGCCCAACGGACATCTACATACTCGCCGGGGCACTTGCCGATGATCGTGAAGCGCTAACGCTGAGAGACCTCGCAGCGAAGCTGCATGTGGACCACACGCTGGTGCATCGTGCACTCAAGCGCGCTGAAACGGCGGGGCTCTACAGAGCAAGCGCCAAGCAGGTAAACCGAGCCAACTTCGAGGAGCTGATGACTCACGCCGGCCGCTTTATCGCGCCTGCCCGACTCGGCGAGCTCACCCGTGGAGTGCCCGCCGCATGGGCGGCGGAGCCGATCGCCCGAATCATCCGCCAGTCAGGGCAAGAGCTACCTCCAGTTTGGCCCCACGCCCACGGATCCGTGCGGGGCCAAGCCCTGGAGCCACTCCATCCAGCCGCAGTCGGTGCGAGCCGGAACGCGCCGGCTCTGGCGAAGCTCCTGTCAATCATCGACTCGCTACGAGCAGGCGATGTTCGCGTGCGCAAGGTCGCAGCCGAGGAGCTGCACAGGACACTCACCTCGCTCCACGCAGCAGTGGCGTGAGCGCCGAGCTGCTCGAGACGGCCGCAGCGAAGCTCGGCCCACTGCTCAGCGAGGTGGTCTTCCTCGGCGGCGCAAGCATCCACCTATGGCTCAGCGACCCGGCGGCACCCGCCGCACGCGCGACCGACGATGTCGACGTCATCACCGCGATCGACGCCGGGACGCGTGCGCGAGTGCTGGTGGCGATACCGAGCTGACTCACGTGCGCCTGGGCGAAAACCCCCTGATTTCCAGGGGGTTCTCGAATAGCGGGGGCGGGATTCGAACCCGCGACCTTCGGGTTATGAGCGCTGCTCAAGGCGCGCGGCCCCAGCAACTCCGGGAGTCAAGTAGGAGGAAGTGGTGTAACGCCAGCTCGTCGGTGACGCTCGCGGCTCAGACGGCGTTGAGCGTGATCACCTCCTCTCGATCTTTCTCTGTCTCGGTGTCCTCGTCGTGCCCAGCGTCGATCAGCGCCATGCTCTCCGCTGAGAGGTAGCGCCGGCAGACCAGCCACTCGTCGTTCTGCTCGATCAGCAGCGCTCCGGCCAGGCGGATCGCCGAGGAGTCGGTAGGGAAGATCCCGACGACGTCAGAGCGCCTACCGATCTCGCGGTTGACGCGCTCCAGAGGATTCGTGGATCGCAGCTTTGACCAGTGCGATGCTGGGAAGGCGTAGAACGCGAGGAGGTCAACCTCTGCGTCCTCGAGCAGGCGACAGACCTTCGGGACAGCGGGCTCGAGGCGTTCGATCACCTGGCCCATGCGCTCGCGCGCCTGCGCTCCGTCCTCGGCCTGGAAGAGCTCGCGCAAGGCCGCCGAGACCAGCCCACGCTGAGAGGGGCGGCAGTGCTGGTGCATGTTGCGGACGAAGTGCACGGTGCAGCGCTGCCACGGGCAGGCCAGCACGCGCTCGATCGCGTGCTTCAGTCCCTCGTGCTGATCGGAGACCGCGAGGCGGACTCCTTGCAGCCCACGAGCTCTGAGCGACCGCAGGAACTCGACCCAGAAGGCCTCTGACTCGACCTCGCCGAGGTCAAGGCCGATCACCTCGCGGACTCCGGACTCATGCACCGCATAGGCGATCACGAGCGCCTTCGAGCGCACGTGACCGCCAGAGCGCACCTTCAGGTGCTTGGCATCGAGCCACAGATAGGGATAGGCGCCCTCCAGCGGGCGCTCCCTGAAGACGGCGACCTGCTGATCGAGCGCCCGGCACAGGGCTGAGACGCGGTCCTTGGTCATGCCGGCGACCCCCAGCTGCTCGACCAACCTGTCGACCTTGCGCGTGGAGACGCCGTTGACATAGGCCTCGAGCACGACGGCCACGATCGCCTGCTCTGAGCGCCGGCGGGGTTCCAGGAAGCTCGGGAAGTAAGCCGGGCCCTGGCGCTTTCTGGGGATCATGAGCTCGATCTCCCCGACCCGCGTCTCCCAGGGCCTCGGGCGGTAGCCGTTGCGGTGCGTTACGCGCTCGGGACAGACCTCGCCATGGGCGGCGCCAATCTCCTCGGTGATCTCCGCGTCCATCAGCTCATGAGCGACAAGAGCGACTGCCTCGCGCACGAAATCACCGTGCTCACCGGCCATCACCTTGGCGACGACATCGGCAGTGGTCATTCTTTGGCCTTCGGCCATCGTGGTGTCTCCTTCTCATCGATTCTTTGGTAGGAACCGACGAGTCTGGACGCCGCGGTGGCCGGAATCTTGGGCTTCTCCGGAGGACCGAATCCCTTCGGCTTCATCGCCGAGGGCCTCACAGAGGCCTACAGGGGCTCGTTCCTGATCGGATCGCCCGCGATTCGTCCCGCCGCGGCCGTTACACCACTTTTACCGACATGAACTCCGGGCCGGCTCGCGCGGTTGGCGCGCGTTTACGCGGCCGCTGCACGTCCGTCGTTACCCAATCTGTTACCCCAGGCCCATTCCCAAGAGACGGAAGTGGGCTGATTCTGAACCCTGCTGGCACAGGCATTGGAGCGTGCTGCCAGCCGAGCTATTAGCGATGCCTCAGGCGTGCTGACGCTAGCGCCACTACCTCGCTCAGGCACATGGTGGCCGGCTTGCAGATGCCTTATCGTTGCCTACGAGTCAGGACACGCTGGCGTTGGTTCAGCTGGCGTCGGCCCGGAGCCGGGCATCCGCGGCGGAGGACCTGGTGTCCACGGCTCCAGCCCGCTGGGACGCCGTAGCTGCCCGCGCGACTGCTGGGGCAGCGAGTTGGGTGGCACCGTCACCGCGCCGGACACCGCGCAGGGGCTTTCGTCTTCCTCGGAACTCAGCTCGACTTCGGGAAGTTCAGGCGTGCTGGCGTCCGGTCTCTTGAAATTAAATGCACTGGTGAGATCGCCGGTGACTTCGCGTCGCCATTGGCTCAGGTTCGGGACCTCCGCCCCGAAGCGCGTCTCGAGAAAACGCAGAATCGAGGTGTGGTCGAATACGTCCGAGCAGAGGAAGCCCCCACGGCTGAAGGGGGACACGATGACCATCGGCACTCTGAAGCCGAGCCCGATCGGGCCGGTGATCCCGCCGGCATCCCCGGTCACATCCGGAACAGTTAGGTACTCGCCCGGCGTGCCCGAGGGTGGCACGGGCGGTGCGACCTGGTCGAAGAATCCGCCATTCTCATCCCACGTCAGAAACAGCGCAGTCTTCTCCCACACATCAGGATAGGCCAGCAGTCTCCTAAGCAGGTTCTGTACCGTGTACTCGCCCGCTGCGGCCGTCGAGTTCCCGGGATGCTCGGTTTGGTTCAAAGCGGCATTGATCCAGACGACCTGGGGAAGTTCTCCGCTTTCGAGGTCGGCCGAGAAGTCACACGGATAGAAGGGCTTGAAGGCCAAGGTCTCGAGATCGGGGCTCGCCTGGTACGCGTGGAAGTAGGTGAGCACGTTGTCATAGATGCCGCCGGGTCCGGTGTAGATCTTCCAGCTCACCCCGGTCGCGGACAGCTGCTCGGGCATCGTCGTCCACGTGAACCGTCCAGCGTAGAGGCCGCGCAGAAACGTCTCCGTTTCCACGAGCGGGCCTCCGTTGGCGCCGTCGGGGTCGATAGTCGCAGACATGCTGTAGAGCCGGTTGGGGTCGGTCGGCCCGAGAACGGAGCAGTGATAGCTGTCGCAAATGGTGAATGCTTCAGCGAGCGCGAAGTAGAACGGGAGGTCGGCGCGTTCGTAGTAGCCCATTGTCGCTGGACCCGCCTCAGGCCCATCAAAGGCGAGATGCGCGCGCACGAACCCATCCATCTTCCCGCCGTCCCAGCTTTCGTGCTGAGGCACCCACTTGTGCGTGATATCGGGAAAACACTGGGATCTCCCGCCGGTGTTCAGGTGAAAAGGAAGCAGCTGCCCGTTGAAGCCGGGGGCCGGATAGCCGGACTGGAAAAACGTCTTCCGCTCGCGGTGATCTGAAAAGCCACGCACACCGGGCAAGGTGCCAAAATAGTGGTCAAAAGAGCGGTTCTCCTGGATCAGGATAATGACGTGCTCGATGTCCGTCAGGCGCCCGCGGCGCGCTGGTGAGGCAAGCGCCCACTTGATCAGCGGGTCGGCTTCCAGCGCGAGTACCCCGGCGACCGCTCCGGCCCCGAGCAGCTGCCGACGGGTTAAGCCTTTATCTGTACGCATCCCTTTCCCTCCTTCGGCCAGCCGCCAAACCAGGCCGATCATACCCATTCTCCTTAACAGACGTGGCCTCTGATACCCTCGGACAGGCGGCTCACGGCCTGGAACCACCGCGGGGCAGAACGGGCGAAGGGAGTCCTGGTGAGACGGCCACATAGTTTCTGGTGTTGGGGTCCGGGGACCCAGGCGGGGATGGGAGTCACCCACAGGAAAACGCCTCTTGGCTGGGGAAGTGCTCGCCCAGACCGCAAGGCCGCGACGATGAGGGGCTTGGCTCGGGTCAGTCGGGCGCGGCTGGGGCTCCTGATCGTGCTGGTGGGCGCTGCCTTCTTGACGCCGCTGGCGGGGAGCTTCGTGACGGCAGCAAGTGCGTCGCCGAGTACAGCCTACGTCACGAACCTAAGCAGCGACGCGGTGACTCCGGTCGAGGTGGCGACCAACACGCCCGACAAAGAAGTCACAGTGGGGATAGATCCGGTCGGGGTCGCGATAACGTCGGATGGCACGACCGCTTACGTGGCCAACGAGCTAAGCGACTCGGTGACGCCGATCGAGCTTGTCCAGCGACGCAACCGACACGACCGGCCAAGCTGGCAACTGCCGACGAATACGCCCGGCAAAGAAATCAAAGTGGGGATAGGCCCGTCCGTCATCGCGGTCACGCCTGATGGCACGACCGCCTATGTCACCAACGAGGGCAGCGGCTCGGTGACGCCGATCGAACTGGCGACGAATACGCCCGGCAAGGAAATCAAAGTGGGGTCGTTCCCGTACGGGATCGCGATCACGCCGGATGGCACAACCGCTTACGTGGCCAACATCGCCAGCGACTCGGTGACGCCGATCGAACTGGCCACGAATACGCCCGGCAAGGAAATCAAAGTGGGGATCGCCCCGATCGGGATCGCGATCACGCCGGATGGCACGACCGCTTACGTCGCCAACCAGAGCAGCGACTCGGTGACGCCGATCGAACTGGCGACGAATACGCCCGGCAAAAGGATCGAGGTTGGGACTGCACCGTACGGGATTGCGATCGCACCGGATGGTACGACGGCTTACGTGACTAATATCGCCAGCGACTCGGTGACGCCGATCGAACTCGCGACGAATACGCCCGACAAGGAAATCAAAGTGGGTACCGCCCCGTACGGGATCGCGATCACGCCGGATGGCACGACGGCCTACGTCGCCAGCTACGGGAGCGACTCGGTGACGCCGATCGAACTGGCGACGAATACGCCCGGCAAGGAAATCAAAGTGGGGACGGCCCCAATCGGGATCGCGATCACTCCGACCAACAACACCGGCGCGACCGGCGCGAGCGGACCCACGGGAGCGATCGGGGCACCAGGAGCCGCCGGGCCGCAGGGCGTGACCGGCGCAACTGGAGCGACCGGCCCGAGCGGCGTGACAGGCAGCACCGGCGAAACAGGCGCAACGGGCGAAGCAGGGGCAATCGGACCCCGGGGAGTGACCGGAGTAACCGAAGCCTAAGGAACCGACGGGGCCACGGCGCGGCCACACGCGCATCGTCACACCCTCGGATTTTTGAACCCCGAAGGTCGAAGCACATCCAGCTCTGATTGGGTGCGGTTCGGCCAGAAAAGGCCCGGTATTCAGGTGTTGGACCAGGCGCGACAGCCGGCAGCGCCCAGATTGGAACAACGGTGCAGAGAGCGGGGCATGGCCCGAGACAATCGGGTAGGGACCGGGCTCACCCCGGCCCCTCCCACCCAGGAGCCCGAGAGGCATCCGCGGAGACGCTCGCTTACGCGGGGTGATGCAGAACTCTGGGGGCGGTCAGCGCCAGCTGCTCCGGCTCGTGTCCGCTTGAAACACGAGCGGGGTGCCGATCTCCAAATAGCGGACGTTCGGGGGGTATCGGCAGAAGTTCATTGCCCTACCGGCCGGTGACGTCGATAGGTCTGTGACCCCTAACCGTCAGGACCATCATGTCCGTATCACTTGCTGTCACGATCATCGTACTTCTGTCGGTTGCACTCATTGGAGGGCTGGCGTACGTGGTGTCGCTGGCGCGCCACCTCACTCCGCATGTGCCGTGTGCAACGGCTTCCATCAGTCCTGCGGAGAAGCCAAGCCTGCATGTCTCTCGGCTTCCCCGCCGCCCAGGCAGGGACGCGGAGCCAATGCCCACGGCGGGAGCTGCTGCGGGACGCGTACGGCACCAAGCGAGCGTGCCTCCGCGCCCGGCTGAGGCCATTCCTCCTCAATCAAGGCGGCAGAGCATGCCGGCTTCCTCGCAGCTCAGCGCCGCCGCGTCCGCAGACGAGCGGGCGTCCTAGCGAGAGACGTGCACTGTGTCGCTCGGGACGAGCTGCGACAGCCTGTGTCAAGCGCACTCGGACTACTGCTTTGCCTTGCTGAAGGAGGCGTCCTTGGCGAGTCGCCCGGGACTGTGGGTGTCCGTCCGATAGGGCTGCCCGCAAGATGGACGCGGAGACGCTCGCATCGGTCCGCGAGCGGCATGGCAGCCGCACTTGTCGTCGTCGCCACAGCACTTGGCCTTGGCGCTCTGCTCGCAGCAGGTGGCCTGGGCCTCGAGCGCGCAACAGGAGCTCGCGGTCGTCTTGGTGGTTGTGGTCAGGTCAGCCATGCGGATAGCTCCTCCAGGGCGTCGGGGATCACGTAGTAGTAGGCCCATAGGCCTTGGCGCTCGGAGTCCACGATGCCCGCATCGCGGAGCTTCTTCAGATGGTGGGAGAGCGTGGGCTGAGAGATCTCGAACAGCGGCACCAGCTCGCAGACGCAGACCTTGCCCGCGTGCTTTCGCAGCACGTCCACGAGCTGCAGCCGAATTGGGTCGCCGAGGGCCTTGGCGACCTCGGCCATCCGCAGCGCCTCCTCGCGCTGAACATCGGGGTAGACGACGGGCTCGCAGCATGGCGAGCCGTTGGCGCGCTTCCGCTTGGGAGATAGTTCCAAATCGACAGGCATCGATCTACTTATATCAATAAGACTCACGACTGTCGATGTAATACGATCGGCGCGATGAACGCGCCGCCGATCGCTCGCCGTCTGCTCGCCGAGCTGTTGGGGTCTGCGTTCCTCGCCGCTGTCGTGATCGGCTCAGGCATCGCAGCGCAGACGCTCTCCCCGAACGACGTAGGCCTAGAGCTGTTCGAGAACGCCGCCGCCACCGCGGCGGGCCTGTTCACGATCATCCTCATGTTCGGCCCCGTGTCGGGCGGGCACTTCAACCCGGTCGTTTCGCTCGCCGACGCGAGCTTCGGCGGCATCAGCTGGCGCGACGCAATCTTCTACATCCCCGCCCAGGTAGCCGGCTGCGTGCTAGGCGCCGTTGTCGCGAACGGCATGTTCTCCCTGGCCGCCATCAGCATCTCCACGCATCACCGTGCCTCGCCCGCGCACCTGTTCTCCGAGGTGATCGCCACGGCAGGGCTATTGCTCTTGATCTTCTCGCTCGCACGCACCAAGCGCGCGAACACCATTCCCGCCGCGGTCGGCGCATACGTCGGCGCCGCTTACTTCTTTACCAGCTCGGCGAGCTTCGCCAACCCGGCGATCACCGTCGGGCGCATGTTCTCCAACACGTTCGCCGGCATTGCCCCCGCGTCCGTCCCCGGGTACGTGATCGCGCAGCTCGTCGGGTGCCTCGCGGCGCTCGCGCTGCTGGCAGTCCTCTACCCCGACGTGACAGCAGCCGAGGCAGAAGAGATCCTCCTGCCACACCACCAGGAGGCCACCGGCTGATGGCGAGCGTCCTGTTTGTGTGCCTGCACAACGCCGGGCGCTCACAGATGAGTCAAGCGCTGTTCGAGCGCGCGGCCGATGGGCGCCATACCGCCCTCTCCGCCGGCACCACACCGGCCGAGCACGTCCATTCGGAGGTCATCCAGGTTATGCGCGAGCTTGGGATCGACCTGGCCGGCCGGCGCCCGCGACTGCTCACCCGCGAGCTCGCCGAACAGGCCGATGTGGTCGTGACGATGGGCTGCGACGATGCGTGCCCGTACATCCCCGGCAAGCGCTACATCGACTGGGACCTACCCGACCCGAAGGGACAACCGCTCCAAGAGATCAGAGCGACACGCGACCACATTCAGCAGAAAGTCACAGCACTGGCTGCCGAGCTGGACGCGGAGTCCTAGCCCACTCACCCGCATGAACGCTTGCGCTCAGAGAGGGGCCGGCGTCCCCACGACTTCGTGGGGTAGGCGGACGTCGCTCGCGTCGAAAGCGGTCGTCTCTGAGATCGGCGTTTAGGCGCCTGCAAGGGACGAGCACCGAGCGTGTCGGGTAGTCCCCGACGGAGGTGGTCGACGACCCTTTAGCGGAGCAAAGCGGCAGCCAACGATCGGCGCCGGGGCGCGAGAGCCGAGGTCCGCGCTCGCGCCGTGGGGTCGGGGTTCGTCAGAGCTGAAGACCGGCCGTCGCCGACATCATTGGCGCTCGACGTGCGTGGACGGTCGAGATGATCTCCTCGATATCGATTCCCTGCAGGTAGATGCTGGTCGTGCCGAGGTTGCTGTGACCGAACTGGCGTTGGATGACGTTCACCGATACTCCCTCTCGCGCGAGCTCTACCGCGTGCGCGTGGCGCAGCTGGTGGGGCGCGGAGCGGCGCCTTACACATGCCTCGGCTGCATGCCTGCGAAACTCGTTGCGGACTGCGGCCGCCGACCAAGGTCGACCGCGGGTGGGGCCGTCGATCACGCAGAACAGCGGGCCCGCCGGGAGCTCAAGACGCTCTGAAAACCAGGGCCTGAGGTTCTCCCAGCCCCACGAGTCCATGCCAACCTCGCGCCGGCGACCGCCCTTGCCCCGGCGCACGAGCACCGACCCGCGCCGCGGGTCAAGGTCCTGCTCGCTCAGTGCAAGCGCCTCTGTGACACGGAGCCCACCGCGCCAGAGCATCACGGTCATGGCGCGCAGCCTGAAGCCGTGAGGGTCGTCGCTGGCGTGGCGCATCACGCACACGATCTCCTCAACAGTCGGCGGGTCGGCTGGGTAGAGCATGCCCTTGTTGCGGGGAGCACGCCCTGAGTGAAAGCCGGGTAGCGTCGCCGGGGAGCGGCGGCGCCCAGCAGAATCGAGCATGGACGAGACGGTCATGGGTTCTCCTCCCATTAGCGCAGCGGATAGTTAGCCGGCGCTCTACCAGCAGCCGGGATCCGAGCGCTGTCAGGCACGCTGCTTGGCACAAAGCAGGCGTCCACTGGGTGCGCCGCGAGAAGCTTGGAGATCGTCCTGAGCGAGCGTGAGCGTGGCCCTCCGTCGGACGCTCGCTCGAGCCTGCAGAGCATGAGCCCGGCGAGTAGTGGCCCGTGCTTGAGGCACAGGCCACTAACCCGGGTGCTGCCCGCGTATCGGTTCAGTAGCGGAACCTCACCCGCCACGACGCCTTGTTGTTGCAGCGCGAGCCGGGGGCCGTCACCTTGACCTCGATGTTGTCACCGGGCGCCACAGAGCCCGATTCTTTGGCGTTCGAGCAGCTGCTCCTGCCGGCTGTGACCGTGCACGACAGCAGCGTCGCGCCGGTCGTGTTGTCGATGACCGCGACGCTCGCTTCTTCTTTGCCGCTTGGCGTCGTGTTCGTGTCGGCGTACAGGTTGGTCACCGTCGCCCCATTGGCGGGTGTCGGACCTGCCAGCAGATCGCTGGGCGAGTAGCCGCTCGTCTTCGCCGGGCAGGGGCCGTTGCCCTGGCCTGCGAGCTCTGTGTAGGTGAGGCAGTAGCCGCTCGGCACGCTCCGGGAGCTTGCAAACGTCGCGATCGCGGCGCTGCCTGCCTGCCCTGTGGCTCCGGTCGCGCCGGTTGAGCCGCTCGCTCCGGTCGCGCCCTTGGCACCTTCCTTGCCGGTCGGGCCCGTCGCTCCGGTCGCTCCCTGAGCTCCGGTCGCTCCCGTTGCTCCGCTCGCCCCGGTCGCTCCGTTCTTGCCGGCGGCGCCCGCTGGACCACTTGGGCCGGTGGGTCCCGTAGCTCCGCTCGCGCCGGTTGCTCCGGCGGCTCCCGTCGCGCCATTGGCTCCGCTGCTTCCGTTGCTACCAGCCGCGCCGGTCGCTCCCTGGGGGCCAGTGGCTCCGGTCACTCCCGGCGGTCCTGTCCCACCGCTGGCTCCGGTCGCTCCGCTCGGGCCCATAGGTCCGGTTGCTCCGGCTTCGCCTGTGCCTCCGGCGGGGCCGGTCGCGCCCGTCGCTCCGCTGACGCCCTGCGGCCCGGTGGGGCCTTCGGGCCCGGTCGGACCGGTCGGTCCCGTGGGTTCGGTCACCACGGTGTAGGTGAGTGTCACGACGCCGCGAAACGCTTCAAGCGATTGTGGTTCCACCACACGCGGCACACCGCAGGTCACGTCAGCGCCGCCGCAGAAGTCCGAACCGCCAGCGCCGCCGCCGCCACTGCCGAGCCGTTCTGAGCCCGCCCCGCCACCGCCGCCACCCACGTAGCCACCGCCGCCACCACCACCGCCTCCACCACCGTTCGTGCCGGCGGCGCCCTTGCCCCCAGCGCCGGGCCCTTCTTTGTTCGATGCACTCCCCCCGCCGACAGTGCCACCTTTGCCGCGCCCGGCGCCTCCGCCCCCTTCACTGCCGGCCACGCCGGCGTCGCCGCCAGTGCCTCCGAGCCCGGCGGAGAAGCCGAACGGGTCGAGTAGTTCTCCTTCGCTCTCACCCCCGACTCCGCCACCGCCTCCTGCGACGACCACTGGCACCGCAAAGTCACTGCCGAGACTGACTCCCGACCCCCCTCCCCCGCTGCCCGGGAACTGAGGTTCCCCTGCCAGCGGGGTTGCACTCGCGCCTGGCGCGCCACCGCCGACGCCCACGCAGACATCGAGCACTTTCCCGGGCGTGACGGGGGCGGTTGCGGTCACTTCATCGCCAAGCCCCGCCGACCCCGTTTCCCCTTCACCGCCACCGCCGATCGCCGTAATAGCCACGCTGTGGACCCCGGATGGCACTTCCCAGGTTTGGCATCCTTTTGTGGTGAAGGACTTGGTTTCCGCGAGCGCGCTGGCGTTTGAGCCGAGCACCCCCGCAACGACCAGCAAAAGCCCGACGCCTCCACGCAAGCAGCCCTCTCGTAGTCTCACTGGGACTCCCTCCCCTTGCCGCCAGGCCCAGAGGCAGGCTCCGGGCCGCTTCGCGCCGACGAGCGCGCCTCAAAAACTACCAGAGGCCGCGATCAACGGGTGCGCGGTCACAGAGCCACCTGCGCCTCGCCGAGGGAACCTCACAGGTGGCAGCAATGCCGTCCAACCGCAGCGTCGCCCGGGGCCGCGATATGCGTGCGCTTGAAGCGCGCCCACGACTTCGGAGGCACCGCCGATGGTGCCGCTTCTGTCTGAATGCGAGCGCCTCGACGAACGCCGGTCTCGCTCTTGGATCGGACGAAACTGAGGCGTCCGCTCCGTCACGTGCGAGACGCTCGCTTGGCCAGCAGTCTGGGGTGCCAGCGCTCGGACGAGTGCTCGTCGTTCGAGGCGGGAGCCTCGGGTGCGTCACCTCGGGCGACCGCTTCGCGGTGGAAGCACTCGCCTGCGGCGTTCGGACACCGTGCCACCATCAGGTGTGAGACCAAGGTGCGCTCGAGAGGTGGTGGCTTCAGTAGCGAACGCGGGCAGCCAAGTCTGACGACTACTGCGCCGCTCGGAGCATGAGGATGATGGGCGGGCACGCTCCCGCCTGCGCTACGTCGATGATCTGGAACCCCTGACGCTCGTAGAGCGGGACGGTACGTGGGTTGGGAGTCTCAAGGTACGTGGGCAGATGGCTCTCGTCCACCATCGCGAAACAACGCTTGAGCAATTCGCTCCCGAGGCCGCCGCCTTGCATGGCGCGGTTGACGCCAAGCCAGGGCAGATACCAGTGCGGATACTCAGGGTGGCACTGGTCCATCTGCTCGAGGACCGCGAACGAATCCTGATGCTTCTCTGGTGAAACGCCCTCGCTGAGGGCATTGATGATTGCCTCTCCGTCCGGCTCGGATCCTGGCGCGAGCCAGAGGGCGACCGCGGAGAACGCCCCGAGCATCCATACGGTTCCGTCTCGGAACGCCTGCCCCCCAAACGCTGCCACGAACTTCGGGAAATGCGTCAGATACGCCTGGGTCTCGGGGAAGAGCCAACGCTCGACAGGATCATCGGTAAAGGCCGAAACGAGGGTGGCGATCGCGCTTGCCTGCTCGCTCTCTGGCACTGCTGAAAACGGGGCAGCGCTCACCTGGCGATCATAGTGCCGATGCTAGGCCTGAGGCCAGCGCGCGATAGACGATTTTCATGCGCGCTGCGTTACCGACAAGGATGCCGCGCGGCGTGGATCTCATCCCAGCGCCAGCGTTGAGTAAGGGATGGGTGTCGATGTGCGCGGAAGCAGAAGGGCTTCGATGTAGCCCTAATTGATGACCACGGGGTTCTGGCCCTCAGACCTGTTTGACGGTGTGACGGTTTGAGGTAGAATCACGCTATGGCCAAGCGCAAGACGACGATCTACATCGACGATGACGTGATCACGGCGACGAAGATGACCGCGGTTGCGACTCATCGCAGCGACAGCGCTGTTATCGAGGACGCGCTGCGCTCCTACCTTGGCAAGGGTCACGGCGCGGCTGCTCGAGTTGATCTGCGTGCCGTCCTCGACAGGCTCGCTGCTGAGAACCCAGACGGCCTCTCCGATGAGCAAGCGCTCGAGCTCGCCGTCGGTGAGGTCCAGGCCGCTCGGGCCGAGCGCCGGCGAGGGAAGTGAGCACACCGCTTCGCGCCGTTCCTGACACCAATGTTCTGATCGCCGCGGCGATCAAGCCGAGGGGGCTGTGCGGCCAGACTGCTCCTCGCCGCGATCGCACTGCGGTGGCAGCCGGTCGTCTCACCGCGCCTGTTGACTGAGCTTGAGGAAGTGCTGAGGCGCCCGAAGTTCAGCGCGACGATCCACGAGGCAACCATCCGGGAGTTCGCAGCGGGTATTGCCGCGATCTCCGAAATCGCGACTGACCCACCGACCACCGCGGCCCGATCGCGAGATCAGAAGGACGACTACCTTCTTGAGCTCGCGATCGTCGCAAACGTCGACGTCCTCATTTCCGGCGATCGAGACCTGACCGACCTGGAGAGCCCAGGCGCGTACTCGTCCAGACACCAAGAAGTTTCCTCGGGAGCATCGGCGAAACGTAGAGACACCGAGCCGCTCGTCGCGCCACTGTTTTTGCAAATCTGCGCCAAACATAGACCCCGCTTCCCCTCCCCGGCCGCCCCCACAAACAAGAAAACCCTCTGATTTGCAGGGGGTTCTTGCATAGCGGGGGCGGGATTCGAACCCGCGACCTTCGGGTTATGAGCTGTATCGATAGGGGTGTCAAGGCCGGTTGAAAGTTGACCCTGTAGCGCCGGTTGAAAACTGACCCCCCATGGGTTCGCCGGCAGCGCGTGGAGCGAGGCGCGTAG
>Ga0302326_10008028_pt1 | contig 23358 bp, 20 predicted proteins | sample Palsa_T0_3_FD_202264 | JGI IMG/M metagenome (GOLD analysis project Ga0302326, IMG submission 202264) | Peat permafrost microbial communities from Stordalen Mire near Abisko, Sweden - Palsa_T0_3 | ecosystem: Environmental > Terrestrial > Soil > Palsa > Peat permafrost | place: Sweden: Abisko... | reverse complement strand
GCTGTTGACCGCCGTGGCCGGCTGGGCCGGGTCGCAGTACTGGGTGACGAAGGCGCTCCACTTCTCCTCGACCAGCGGCTGGTAGTCCACCACCAGCCAGTCGGCCTCGAACCCGGAGTCCCCGACGTCGATGCCGAGTTGGGAGCGGACGGCGCTGTTGGCGCCATCGGCGCCGATGAGCCACCGCGACCGGATCTGCGCGATCTCGGTCGGGTCCTCCGTGGGCGCTACCGCGGCGGTCACTCCCTGGTCGTCCTGGGTCAGGGCCTGGAAGGTCCAGCCGCGGTGGATCCGCACGCCCGGCGTTGCTAGCGCCAGGTCCTCGAGGGTCGCCTCGAGGTCGGGCTGGTAGAAGCCGTTGGTGTTCGCCCATCCCGACTCGGCAGCCCGATTCCAGTCGATGGCCTGGAGGAGTTCGCCTGTGCCGTTGCGGAACTCGTACCCGCCCCGGTCACCCTGGGACGGTTCGAACAGGTCGGCGTGGTCGGCCATGAGCCCCGCCGCCTGGAGAATGCGGAGCGCCTCGTGGTCGATGGTGCAGGCCCGCGGCGCCGGGTACCGCTGCGGCCAGCGCTCTACGACGGACACCTGCAAGCCGGCCTGGCCGAGGAAGACTGCGGTCAGAAGGCCGACCGGGCCGCCGCCGACGACGACGCAGTCGACCGGCGCAGGGCCGGACAGCGCGGCGCCGGGCAGTGCGGGGGAGTGGGTCACGGTCGGGTGCTCCCGTCCTCGCGAGGTGGTCGCCAACGGCTGGTGCTGTCGGGTGCGATGACGCACTTGGCGTGCGGCGAGAAGGCCTGCGCCCGCCACGCTGACGGGAGGTCCTCCAGCGGGCAGGTGCGGACCTGGATGTGCAGCTCGCCGCGGGTGAGGGCGGTCCACAGCCAGGTCAGCGCTGTCCGCTTGTCGCGCAGCGGGGTGTGCAGGCCGGCGAAGCCGGACAGGGTGAGCTGCTTGCCGCGTAGCAGCCCGGCCGGTATCTGCGCGGTCGGGCCGGCCAGGTTGCCGATGTTGACCACCCGTGCCCGTGGTGCGCACACCCGCAGCGCCGCCTGGAGTGCCATCCCGTACACGCCGTCGAGGACGACGTCCACCGGCCCGGCCGCCGCGAGCAACCGCGCCGCAAGCTCGTCCTCCCCCTCGTCCCCGCGCAGATCGACTACGGCGTCCGCGCCGATGGCGAGCAGGCGCTCAAGCGCCGCGCGGTCGCGGGCGACGCCGATCACCCTGCCCGCCCCCCGGCGGTGCGCCACCTGGACCGCGAGCTGCCCGACGGCGCCGGTGGCTCCCAGCACGAGCACCGTCTCTCCGGGGCGCAGGCCCGCGTTCTCGACCAGTGGCATGAACGCGGCCGTGCCGGAGTTGCCGACGGCCGCGGCGAGCACCGGGTCGACGCCGTCGGGCAGCGGCAGCAGGTCCTCGTCGACGACGAGCGCCTGCGTGGCGAGGGCGCCCGGGGTGGCCGGCGAGGCATGGCACTCGGCGTAGACCAGGCTGCCAGGCGGGTAGGCGTCGGAGTCGAGCACCACCCCCGCGCACTCGCTGCCTGGCACGTAGGGGGCTTCGTGGCGGGCCGAGTGGAACGTCCCCGAGGCGATGAGGAGGTCCAGCGGGTTCAACGGCGCCGCGACCACGGCCACGAGCGTGGTGCCGGGCGTCCGCGGTGGCAGCGCGACCGGGCCCAGCCGCGGTACGGCGCCCGGGGCGTCGATGATCGCCGCCAGGACCCCGTCGCGCACGCCGGCGGATCCGCGCGGCGCCGAGCCGGTCGCGGACGCTCCGTCATCGGGAAAATCATCCTGCGCTTGCATGGTCTCTGCCGCTCTGCCTCGAAATCCCCACGACCGTCGTTCGAGGACTGTCGGCGAGGGGGAGCCGCTCCGCGACTCTTGGACTAAAATACCCGCATCTTTCGGATTCTTTGCATCCTGCTGTGACGGCGGTCGCCTGTCAAGGACTAGAATCCTTCGTGTGTTCTCGCGACCCCCCGGCCTTGCCCAGTATCTCGCCTCCGAGATCGAGGAGCTGATCGGCGCCCGCAGCCTGCGCTCCGGCGACCGGATCGCCACCATGGAGGAGCTGCGGACCCAGACCGGGTACGGTCGCGCCACGATCGGGGAGACGGCCCGCCTGCTCACCGAGCGCGGAACGGTCGAGGTGCGCCCGGGGCGCGGCGGCGGCCTCTTCGTGGCGCAGGTCAGCCCCGTAGTCCGGCTGCGCCAGACCCTGCTCACGGTACCCCAGGGCGCGACCACGGTCGCGGACGCCATCGCGGTTCGCGACGCGCTCGAGGAGCTCATCGCGGTCGAGGCGGTCGTGCACCGGACTGACTCCGACATCCGGGACCTAGAGGACTGCCTGGACGCGATGCGGGGCGCCGGCGACGATCTCGAGCACTTCCTGGGGGCCAACTGGTCATTGCACGAGCGCATCGCGGCGATCACCCCCAACCAGCTCGCCCGTGCAATGTACGTCGGCATGACGCGCTGCATCGCGGAGCTGTCGGTCCGGGCGGATCATGAGGCCGCCTCGACCCCGGGCGACTACCTGGACCAGCGGCTTGCCGTGCACGAGAGGCTGGTGGCGGCGATCAGGCTCGGCGACGAAGAGCAGGCAAGGGCCGCCATCGCGGCCCACCGGGGCGACGCCGCATCCGGCCTGGCGCACCACTCCGAGCTCGGCGAGGCCGCCCGGCCCGGCCCGGCCGACAGCGACGGGGAGCGGATCGCCGCGCTCGAGCTGGAGAACCGGGAGCTGCGGCGGGCGAACGCGATCCTGATGAGCGCGTCGGCCTTGTTCGCTGCGGAGCTCGACCGCCCATCGCGTTAATCGTCGAGTTCATCGACGCGCGTACGGCAATCACCCGCCCAACACCGCCGCTCCGCCCAAGCCATCGCCCCGCCCCAAGCCCATGCCGTGCCCGTCACGAGGGCCCGCTCAGCCGTGCCCGCGCCGTCGAAGAAAACACCCGATTAATTTCTGGTCTTGACATGTGGCCGCCGTCACAGCAGGATGCAATCAACCCGAAACATACGGGTGTTTAACCGGGAGTTGCGGGGCGGTGTGGCCTCGGAGTGCTGAGTGCCCTCCCGGCACAATGAAAGGGCCATCATGTCGGTTCAGACCACCTCCACCAGCCCCTCCACCCGACCCGCGCTCGCCCTGAACCCGGCCTCTGCGGTCGTGGGCGGCGTCGGCGCGGTGCTCCTGTTGATCGCACCGCTCGGGCTGGCCTGGTTCTTCAGCCCCGCGGTGCCGTCCATGCACATCCCGTCGATGACCCTCAGCTTCTCCGGCCTCCACCACCTGAGCAGCTCGGGCATGGCCCCGACGAACTGGATCCAGAGGAACTACTTCGCCTGGCTCGGCTGGGTGCTCATCGTCGCGACGATCGTCGTCACCGGCGCGGCCGTGCTCCTGCGGCGACGCTCGCTCGGCGTTGCCGCCATCGTCTTGCCCGTGCTCGCGGTCATCCTCACCGAGCTCGCCGCCAAGGGAACCCTCACCTGGTCGCAGTACGCTCACCAGTCCTCGAACACCCGCATCGGCGTGTATGTGCTCCTCGTCGGCTACCTGCTGACGCTCGTGGCGGGGATCATGCAGACCCGCCGCAGGGCCTGATCGGATACGCCCGAGCTCCCGGTGAACCCGGACGTCAAGACGTGAAACCGCGGTCCGTTCGAGATCAAAGACTTTGATTTCGAACGGACCCTGGTTTCAACTGGTCTGGTGACTGCGCCGGTGCAACGCGGCGGCCTGGTATGCCCGGTGCGTCTGCCCGCTCGCGATCGACTCGATCAGCTCGTGGTGGATCTGATAGCGCAGCTCCAGCCACCGGCGGTCGCAGGCCGGCCCGATGTGCTCTGCCGACGCGGCCTGGTCGTCGGTGAACTGCAGCGTCCTCTGGTAGAGGGTCCGAGCGAGGATGTTCGGAGTGATATCGGCAACGCGTAGATGCAGCTTCCAGGTGGCCTTGACGAATGCGGAAGTGCCCGCGGGAATCGCCTCGGCAAGATCCCGCAGGGCACTGCGCAGCTCGCGGATGTCGTTCTCATCGCGATGACGAGCGGCGTCCATGACGATCAGCGGCTCGAGCGCGTTCCTGACCGCGATGGCGTCCGCGGCAGCGCTTGACCGCCCCGGGCGGACCTTGGCCGCACCTCGATCGAGCGTCACACCGTCCTCCGCCGTTTAATGGGTCTCGATGGGGAGTTGAACGTACGGCTCTTTCACTGCAGCCAGTCGCGGATCGCGGGGCCGTCGGCGTTGAGCAGGGGCGGCGCGCTGTGCTCGCATCGGGTGCTTTCGCTCAGCTCGCCCGCCGGGGACATCTCGAAGGTGCGCAGGGCCATGCCGGGCAGCGTGAGCGGGCCGAGCGACGCGTGCTCGACGTTGACCGCCAGGCGCTGCGAGCGGGTCTGCTCCCACTCGTAGACCTCGTCGATACCGCGGATCCGGCCGGCCGGAACGCCCGCGTCGGTGAGCTCGGCGAGCACGGCGTCGCGGTCGAGGCTGGCGAAGCAGCGCTCGAGCTGCTCGGTCAGCGCCTCGATATGTTCGAGGCGGCTGGTATTGGTGACGTAGTCGGGGTCGTCGGGGTCAAGGCCGAACTGGGCGCACAGCCGCCGCCACATCGTCTCGTTGCCGCAGGCGAGTTGAACGACGCCGTCGGCGCAGCGGAACGCTCCGTAGGGGGCAATCGAGGGGTGCCGGTTGCCCTGGGCGCGACCGACTTCGCCTGCGACGGTCCAGGCGGTGCCCTGGAAGGCATGGAGGCCGACGAGGGCCGCCAGCAGCGAGGTTCGGACGAGCTGACCCCGGCCGGTCCGGTCCCGCTCGCGCAGTGCGGCCAGCACGCCGTAGGCACCGTAGATTCCCGCGGTCAGATCGCCGATCGGGACGCCTACTCGCTGCGGATGGTCAGGGTCGGGGCCGGTGAGCGCCATCAGGCCCGCCTCGCCCTGCGCGATCTGGTCGTAGCCGGCCCGCCCCGCCTCAGGGCCGTCGTGGCCGAAGCCGCTGATGGACAGCGTCACCAGTCTGGGGTTGAGTTCGGCCAGCCGCTCGGCGGTGAAGCCGAGCCGGTCGAGAACGCCCGGCCGGAAGTTCTCGACCAGGACGTCAGCCCGCCCGATGAGCTCGGCGAGGGTGGCCGCGTCCGCCTCGGACTTGAGGTCGAGGCTAATCGAGTCCTTGTTGCGGTTGCAGCTGAGAAAGTAGGTCGACTCGCGGTCTCCGGCGTCGGGCTGCATGAAGGGCGGGCCCCATACGCGGGTGTCATCGCCGGCGCCCGGCGCCTCGACCTTGATGACGCGGGCGCCGAGATCGCCGAGCAGCATCGCGGCGTGCGGGCCGGCGAGTGCCCGGCTGAGGTCGACGACCAGGACGTCGGCCAGCGGGGCGAACGGCGCCGTCATTGATTGGGCCGGATGACGAACATGCTGGCCGGCTCGGCCGTGCGGTTGTCGACGGCGCGGACGCACCCGGCCGGCAAGAACAGCGAGTCGAGGGGGGCGAGCTCGATCTGCTCGTCGTCGAGGCTGACCGTCAGCCGCCCGGTGCGAATCAGGTAGACGGTGTCGAGGGCCACCGGCGACCGTTCGGCCTGCGCGCCTGGTTCGTAGCTGGACAGCACGACGCTGACGGACTCGTCTGGGACCGCCCCGGTCAGCCGGACCGGGGACACGCCGGTGTGCCCTTCTGGCTGGAACGCCGCGGCGTCGGCGAACCGGTGCAGCCGCGCCGTCATGACGACCCCTCAGGGGCCGCGACGATCGGTGTGCGCACGGATCCGACGCGTTCGATCTCGACCGCGACCTCGTCGCCGGGGTGGAGGAAGCGTGGCGGCCGACGGGCGTACCCGACGCCGTTGGGGGTGCCGGTGACCACGAGGTCACCGGGATAGAGGGTCATGGTCTCGCTCAGGTAGGCCAGGATCTCGCCGACGCTGAAGATCATGTCCGCGGTGTTGCCGTCCTGCATGATCTCGCCGTTGACGCGGGTGAGGATGCGCAGGCCATCCCCTGGGTCACCGACTTCGTCCGCGGTGACGATCTCGCTCATCGGACCGCTCTGGTCGGCGTTCTTGCCGACCGTCCACTGAGTCGTGCGGTGCTGGGTCCGGCGGGCGGTGAGATCGTTGAACGCGGCGTAGCCGAACACGGCCGGCAGAGCGTCCGCGGCCGACACGCTCTTCAGAGTTCGGCCGATGACCGCGACGAGTTCCCCCTCCCAGTCCAGGCCCTGCTCGCCGGGCGGGACGGGCGCGGGCGTGCCTGAAACGGTGAGCGACCTGGTCCAGCGGCCGAAGACGGCGGGGTAGGCCGGCCGCTCAAACGTCCCCTCTGCCACGTGCGCGGGATAGTTCAGCCCGACGCACAGGACGCGCGCGCCGGGCGGCACCGGTGGCACCAGGCTCAGCTCGCCGACGTCAAGGACGTTCTCCGATGCCCGCAAGATGGCTTGTCCGGGATCGACCCAGAACTGCTCAACGCTGCCGAGCGGCACCAGCTTGGATTCGCCGTCGAGCCGACCGATCCCGCCGTCGCCCTCGGCCGTGCGGTATCCGACTACTTTCATCGCAACGCCTTCCCGCTTTGTCATGCTCTCGTCAACGCTCTAGCAGGCTTGCGTCTGCAGCAGACCCGGCAACGAGTCCGGCGGCAGGCTCAGCCGGGCGTCGACTCGTGCGTGAGCCCTCAGGCTCACTAAATAAGCCTAACCATTACGCCTGAACATCATGCGATCTATGAGCGGTTTCGTCAAGGCGTGGCAGCGGTCTGGTGACGTCGGCGGCCCGCAGCGCGGCCTGAGCGCGCGGCCCAAGCGCCGGTCCGGCATCGGGGTTATCCGTTAGGCTCTATCCATGGTGCTACCTGCCCACCGAAGTCGTGCGGAGGATGTCGTCGCCTACGTCGAGGAGGCGATCGAGCAGCGCGGGCTACGCCCAGGTGACCACATAGGCACCCGGGCCGATCTGCGTGACGAGACCTCCGTCGCGCGGGCCACTATCAACGAGGCGATCCGGTTGCTCCAGGAACGACAGCGGATCGTGCTTCGGCCTGGTCCAGGCGGGGGGCTGTTCGTCGCCAAGACCGATCCGGTGGTTCGGCTCGGGCGCACGCTGCTCACGGTGCATGGTGAGCCGTTGGCGGTCGCCGGGGCGATCGAGGTCCGCGAGCAGCTCGAGCCGCTGGTAGCCGTCCATGCGGCGCAACACCGCACGGCCAAGGACGGGCGCGAGCTCAAGTCGCTGATCACCGCCATGACGAAGAGCCTTGACGACATAACCCAGTTCGTCTCGCTCAACTGGGAACTGCATACCCGGATCGCGGCCATCTCGCCGAACGCCGTCCTGCGGGGCACCTACGTCGGCCTCTACGAGTTCGTCAACCAAATGTCGCTGGTCAACCCCCAGCCCCGCGACGCCGTCTATATGGAGCAGCGGCTGAGGGTCCATAGTGAGCTGGTGGCCGCCATCGTCGCCGGCGACGTCGCCGGCGCGCAGCGGGCCGCGGAGGCGCACCGCCACCCGGCCTGAGCCCGGTCGCCGCTCAGCCTCACCCCTCGGCCCTTCCTGTTCGGGCTGCGACGTGCCCGTTTGCAACGTGAGCATGGCCGTTAGCGCTGATGTCTCATCTTGGGCACGGCAGCGACCGCGTCGGGGATCTCCTTGACACGCCCGTCAACTCGATGCAGAGTGAAGCCTATTGGTTCGGCTCATTTAGTTCGTGGGGGCAGGACGACGGACCCCGCGGAAGGCCGCGGGCGGTCCGAGGACACGATCTTCCTCTCCGCCTCACGGCGTTCCTTCGCAGACCCCGGGAGAGTAAAGATGCTCGCAATGTTCGGTGACCTGGGGAGCGGTCTCGTCCAGAGTGTTCCCGGCCGTGAGCACCCGTGATGGAGGGTAAGTCCGAGGTCATCGACCCTGCCCTGTTCCGCGAGACGCTGGGCCACTACCCGACCGGGGTGGCCGCGGTCACGGCCGTAAGCGGGGATGGCAAACCGGTCGGCATGGTCGTCGGAACGTTCTCCTCTGTCTCCCTCGACCCGCCGCTGATCGCGTTCTTCCCGGCCGGCAGCTCGAAAAGCTTCAGGCAGCTCAGGACCTCCCGAGCGTTCGCGGTCAACGTACTGGCCGCTGACCAGGAGCCGCTCTGCCGTCGGCTCTCGACCAGCGAAGCGGATAAGTTCGACGGCGTGCGCTGGCGCCCCGGGCCGCTCGGTTCGCCCATCCTCGAGGGCGCCGTGTCCTGGGTCGAGTGCACGTTCGAGCAGATCAGGGAAGCGGGCGACCACTACGTCGTCCTCGGGCGGGTCCACGAGCTCGCCGTCGAGCGGTCAACGCTGCCGCTGCTGTTCTTCCAGGGTGGCTACGGGCAGTTCTCGCCCGGGTCCTTCGTCGCCGCTCCTGATCCGGACCTCATCCAGGCAGCGCAGCTGGCCGCGACCATCCGGTCCCAGGTCGAGGACCTCAGCGCCGAGTTCGCGGTCAACTGCAGCGTCCTCGCCAAGATCGACGGGGACTCGGTGCAGGTGCTCGCCGTCGGCCAGGGGTCCGTCGCTGAACCGCTTCCGCTCGGTCACCGGCAACCGATCATCCCCCCGTTCGGCGCAAACTTCATGGTGAACGCGACACCGGACGAGGTGGAGGAGTGGCTGCGGCGGGCCCCGGACGACAGCCGGATCCGGCGCGATGTTAACCGCGCCCTGCTGGACAAGGTCCGCGAGCGCGGCTACTCCGTGCTGACCGCCGAGCCGGAACTGCTCCAGCGCCATGAGGCGGCGCTGTCCGCGTTCGAGCTCTCCCACCGCCTGCCACGACAGGAGCGCGCGGTACAGCAGGCGACCTCCGAGTTGGCCGCCCACTTCTGCCCCGACCTCCTGCCGGGCCGGCGGTACGACCTTGCCTCGATCGTCGTCCCGATCTCCACCAGGGCGGACCTGCCTCCGATGGCGATCCGGATGACCGGTCTGCCCGCCTCCCTGCCAACGGAACAGATCGAGTCCTTGACCGGCGGGCTCAAACGGGTCGCGGCCGCGGCCGCCGCGGCCATGAACAACACCGACACGCGACGAAACTCATCCAGGGTCGCATGAGAATGGGGAGCACCAGCATGACTGAATACGACGACAAGACGGAAATCCTCGAGATCCTGAACCTGTACGGGTTCGCGCTCGACGCCCATCAATGGCAGCTCTTCGACCGTATTTTCACTGAGGACGTCATCGCGGAGTTCGGACCGGCCGGCAACGCGTGGATCGGCCTCGCCAACTTCAAGCGCTCATTCGCCGAGTTCCACGCCCGGCTCGACAGTCACCAGCACACGATGATGGGCCAAGTGGTGCACGTGGACGGCGACAAGGCCAACGCCTTCAGCTACGGAAACTGGCTGCTCGTGCGGGCAGCGGCCGAAGGCGGCCCCACCTGGCTCGGGACGGGCTGGTACGACGATGAGCTCGTCCGGACCGACCAGGGCTGGCGCATCCAGCGGCGGGTCTGCCGCCTGCAGTCCTGGAGCGGGAACCCGCTCGTCCCCGAGCCGGACGCCGAGCACAACCCGGACATGAACCTGAACGTCCTCGCCCGGCACGCCGAGGAGGGCAGGATCGCCTTCCTGAAGGCCGTCGAGGCGAAGTGACCGCCACCCATCCCGCCGCCGGAGCGGCGGACATCACGGACATCGCCACCGGCGTCTTCGCGGGTCCGATTTCCGGACTCAGATACCAGACGCCGACGAAGACGGGTGTCACCAACAAGCGGGGCGAATTCCAGTACAGGAACGGCGAGTCGGTCACCTTCCTCGTCGGCGGGCTGGTCCTGGGATCGGTCGAGGGAGCGCCCAGGGTGAACCTGGCGCAGCTCGTCAACCGCGCCGACGGAAAGATCGACCGGCTCCATGACCCGATCGTGACCAACCTCGCGCGACTGGTTCAGACGCTGGATCAAGACGGCGACGGCGAGAACGGGGTCACGATCGGGCCGATCGTGCATGACCTCATCGGGCCGATCGTCATCAACTTCAACCAGGCGGACACCGACGCGACCAAGGTGGCGGCCGGAGCCACCTCCAGCGGGCCGACGACCGACCAGATGGTCTCGTTCGCCGGCGATCAAACGGTCACCTTCGCCAGCGACCCCACGGTCACGGAGTTGCTGGCGAAACTCAACGCGACGCCCGGAGTCTTCACGGCCAACCAGCCCAGAAGCCTGCGCAACGCCGCCGCCGCCCGCAACGAACTCCGGCGCAACATTCGCGGCATCATCAAGCTGACCGACGTCAAGATCCCGCTGCGCGACGGTTCCTTCATCTGCGCGGACGTCTTCCGCCCCGCCGACGACGGCCGGTATCCGGTGGTCATGAACCAGGGGTTCTACGGCAAGAGCTTCGATCACGGCTGCATCTGCGGCGACGAGAACGCGGCGGCGAAGGAAGAACTGGAGGACCGCTTCTTCACCGGCAACCCGGACGGCCTGCAATACGAGAATCACGAGAGCGTCGACTCGTCGGTCTGGGTCCCGAACGGCTACGTCTGCGTTCGCGTCGACGCCCGCGGCGTCGGCAACAGCCCCGGTCTCCAGGCGCCCTTCAGCGTGCAGCAGGCAGAGGATTATTACGACGCGATCGAGTGGGCGGGGACGCAGCCCTGGTCCAACGGCAATGTCGGCCTGTGGGGGATGTCGTACCTGGCGATCACCCAGCACACCGTCGCCAGCCTGCAACCGCCGCATCTCAAGGCGATGATCGCCCTGGGTACCGATTCCGAGCTGTACAACGAGGCCATCTACGGCGGAGGCCTGTTCGGGGAGGGTTTCTGGACCTGGTGGCGGAAGGCCATGGCCGGCCACAACTTCTGCAGCGAGCGCCGGGAGACCGACTGGTGGGCCCAGATGCTGTCCACCCCGTTCGATGACCCCGCCGCGTATGGTGCCCGCGGGTCGATCTTCATGCGTCCCGAGATCGGCAAGGCCACCGCCCCGGTGTGGATCGTCGGCCCGCAGACCGGCGTCGTGATCCACCAGCTGGGCAGCAGCGAGACGTTCATCCGGTCAACCGGAGCGCAGGCGAGGAAGTTCGACTTCGTCGACGCGTGGTTCCCGTACAGCTACCAGGAATCGACGATCGCCGAGCACATGCGGTTTTTCGACCACTGGCTCAAGGGAGCGGACAACGGCGCGATGGACGGTGCGCCGGTTCGGGTCCAGGTCCGCACCGGCAACGGCGGTCACTACATCTCAGAAGAGGCCGAGTGGCCGATCGCGCGGACTGCGTACCGGCGCTGGTACCTCGACGCCGCCCCGTCGGACTGGACGGGAGACGGCCGCCGGAGCGACTTCCTCCGCATCAGCGAGAACGTGCCGACGGCCGAAGCCGAGGCCCGGTATGACGCGCAGCTCGATATCGGGCGCCCGTCGATGTCGCCCGCGGGTTCCGTCGGCGGCACTCCGCGCTGGTCGACCGGCGTCTCCTTCGTCAGCGATCCGCTGCCCGAGGACATGGTCCTGGCCGGCTATATGAAGGCCGGCCTGTGGGTCTCGTCCACCAGCCGTGACATGGATGTCTTCGTGTCCCTGCGCGTGCTCGACGACCAGGACCGGGAGATCCGCTACGAGTCGCTGGTTCCCCCGATCGACCCGACCAACATTCATCCCGTCGGCCACGGCCTGCTCAAGGTGTCGCACCGCGCGATCGATGACGCCAGGTCGACCGAGTACTGGCCGGTCCACACGCATGCCGAGGCGGATTGCCGACCGCTTGAAGACGGCGTGATCGTCGCGATCGAGGTTGGGCTCTATCCGAGCAGCGCGGTGATCCGCCAGGGTTGCCGGCTCCGGATCGACGTTCAGCCCTATTCGCCGGCGGGCTTGCCCTCCCGCGCTTACGACCAGAGCTACCACTCGGGTGCGTCGAACGTCATCTACACCGGCCCCGACCATCCGAGCTATGTGCAGCTGCCGATCGTTCCCGCGAAGTGATCTCCGCCCGGCCACAGACTCAAACGCAAGGTAAATAGGCATGAGCCACGAAAAGAACGTGTTCGAGAAGTCTCATTACCAGCCGGGCGCGAACGGACTGCTCAGCCCGTTCGGTCCCGGCACCAGGAACCTGCCGGCCGGCTACCAGGTCGCGCCCATGTTCCGGCCCCTGCCGGTTGACATCGTGTTCGAGAAGGACGTCGCCGTCGCTCTTCGCGACGGCGTGACCATCTACGTTGATGTGTTCCGCCCCGCCGGTGACGAAAAGGCGCCGGTCATCGTCGCGTGGAGCCCCTATGGCAAGAGCCAGCGAACCGCTCCGAGCGTGATCGGGCTGTTGGCGATGATCGGCTTGGACCCCGGCAAGGTCTCGGGTCTGGAGAAGTTCGAGGGTCCCGACCCGGCCTACTGGTGCGCGCAGGGCTACGCGATCTGCAACCCCGATTCCCGCGGCATCGCCGAGTCCGAAGGCGACAGCGCCATGTTCGGCCGCCAGGAAGGCGAGGACTGCTATGACCTGATCGAGTGGCTGGCCGTCCAGGACTGGTGCAGCGGCAAGGTCGCGATGAGCGGAACCTCCTACCTCACGGTCGCGCAGTGGTTCACTGCCGCCGAGCAGCCGCCGCATCTGACCGCGATCAACCCGGTCGAGGGGTTCGGCGACATCTACCGTGATCTCGTCATGCGGGGCGGCATTCCGGACACCGGCTTCGCGGAGCGCCTCCAGAAACTCAGCTACGCCGGCCAGAACCAGCGCGAGGACATTCTCACCGAGGTGGCGCGCTACCCGCTGATCAACGACCTGTGGGAGGACAAGACCCCGCGTTTCGACAAGATCACCGTGCCGGCCTACATCGTCGCCAGCTACTCCAACACGCTGCACGTGTCGGGAACGTACCGGGCCTGGCGGAGGATCTCTTCCGAGGAGAAGTGGCTCCGCATCCACGATAAGCAGGAATGGCCTGACTACTACGACGAGGCCAATGTCGAGGAACTGCGCCGGTTCTTCGACCACTACCTCAAGGGCGCTGACAACGGCTGGGAGCAGACGCCTCGCGTGCGCTACTCGGTACTCGACCTGGAAGGCGGAAACCGCGTCAACCAGCCGGCGGCCGAGTTCCCCCCGGACGACGTCGTCTACACGAAGTTCTATCTCGACGGGCGCCGGCGCACCCTGAGCGCAGAAGCGCCGTCAGCAGCAGTGCCGGTGGCGTACGACACCGAGTCGAAACCAGGCTTGGCCTCCTTCACCGTTCGCTTCACCGCGGAAACAGTGATGGTCGGCTACCCCAAAGCCCATCTCTGGGTCGAGGCAAGGGGCGCCGACGACATGGACCTTTTCGTCCTCGTCCAGAAGCTGGATGCGCACGGCACTCATCTGCAAGAGTTCACGATTCCCAATCAGAGCGCGATGGTGCAGGACCTGACCGAGCAGGGTGCATCGGTGCTGCGCTACAAGGGCTCCAACGGCCGCCTGCGCGTCTCCGCGCGGCATCTGGATAAAGCGCTGTCGACTGATTCGGTTCCCGAGCACAGCTTCGACCGGGTTGAGAAGCTGACGCCCGGTGAGATCGTGGACATTGAGATCGACCTGCTCCCGATCGGCCTGGTGTTCTACCCTGGCCAGCAGCTCCGGTTCGTCATCAGCGCGCACAACGCGCTGGGCGCTCATATGCCCGCGATACGCGACTGCGTCCCGGAAAACAGCGGACAGCACGTCATTCACACGGGCGGACCTTACGCGTCTTATCTTCAGCTTCCGATCAAAACGGTCCGCTGAGAGCTGGAATCTTTCCGTCACCCAGCCCCGGCCTTCGCCGCAGGCCGCTTTTCAGGATGTCAGGATCACCTGTATCGCGGGGCCGAGGCGGGCGATCAAGGATTCGGCCTCCTCGCTGGCCAGCGCCGGTATCTGGACGATACGCCGACCGACGATGACGCCGATCAGCATCGATGAGGCCAGTGCGAGGCGCGCGAGCATGTCGGGGTCGCCGCCAAGGTGTGGGCCGATGCTCTCCATCAGCCGCGCCTGAACGAACTCCCGGAGTTGGGCCGCTGCCTGTTCACTGGCGATCGCCCTGCGCAGCGCGGCTAGCAGTGCCTCGCTGTCTTGCGCCTCCCCCTCCCATACATCCAGGTAAGCGCGGGTGAGACGTTCGCCGAGGGAGTCCACCGGGCCGTCGAATGCGCTGGCGATTCGAGACACCGCGTGCGGGGTGATGGACATCACGGCCGCGAACAGCTCGTCCTTCGAGCCGAAGAACTGCATCACCAGCGCCGCGTCCACGCCGGCGTCGGCGGCGATTCCCCGGATGGTGGTGAGTGCGTAGCCGTCCTTGGCGAACCGGGCACGCGCGGCATCGAGGATCGCCTGACGGGTTCCGCTGGGGCCGGGTCTGCGTCCGCGCCGAGGCCGTTCGAGGGTGCCGCCGTTGTCTGTGGGCATGTCACGACCCTATCAATCTGAAATTATCTCAACGCCTGTTGATTTTTTCTGCCCGGGCTCGTACTCTCGCTGCATGGCGGTCCATCAGCGACAGCAGGGGCCAGCCGGAGACGAGGCCATGAGATGGGCCTCCATCTGCCAGCAGAGCGGCAAAGGGCAGGGAAATACATATGAGCCATGCGGAAAAAGTGCTTGTGCCGTCCCATCACTACGAGGCGGGCGATGCACGGGGACTGCTGAGCCCGTTCGATCCTGGCACCAGAGTTCTGCCAGCGGGGTTCCAGATCGATCCGAAATTCCGGTCCCTGCCGGTCGGCATCGTCCTCCAGAAGGACATCGCGGTCACCTTGCGCGACGGCGTGACGATCTATGTCGATGTGCTTCGTCCGGCCGGGACCGAGCAGGTACCCGTTATCGTCGCCTGGAGCCCTTACGGCAAGAGTCAGGGAACCGCCCCCTTCGTCACTTCCCTTTTCGGGGTGATCGGCCTGGACAACAGTGCCGTATCGGGTTTGGAGAAATTCGAGGGCCCTGACCCGGCGTACTGGTGCGCGCATGGCTACGCGATCTGCAACCCCGATCCGCGGGGCATCGCCCACTCCGACGGCGACAGCGCCATGTTCGGGCGCCAAGAGGGCCGGGACTGCCACGATCTGATCGAGTGGCTGGCAGCTCAGGAGTGGTGCACCGGCAAGGTGGCAATGAGCGGAACCTCTTATCTCGCGTTCTCGCAATGGTACACCGCAGCGGAACAGCCTCCTCATCTGGCGGCGATAAACCCATGGGAAGGCCTTAGCGACGTATATCGTGATCTCGTTTTGCGCGGCGGAATGCCGGACCTCGCCTTCACCGCGCAACTACAGCATAATTATGCTGGCAAGAATCAACGCGAGGACGTCGTCGCGGAGGCGCAACGTTATCCGTTGGTGAACGATCTGTGGGAAGATAAGATCGCGCGCTTCGACAAGATCACCGTGCCGGCTTACGTCGTCGCCAGCTATTCGAACACACTGCACTCCGCAGGCACGTTCCGCGCCTGGCGGAGGATTGCCTCGGCGGAGAAGTGGCTACGCATCCACAACAGTCAGGAATGGCCTGACTATTACGAGGAAGCGAACGTCGAGGATCTACGCCGGTTCTTCGATCACTACCTTAAAGACGCGGACAACGGCTGGGAGCAGACGCCTCGCGTCCGGTACTCCGTACTGGACCTAGAGGGCGGCGATCGCGTCAATCAGCCGGCCAACGAGTTCCCCCCTGAAGGGGTCGCCTACACGAAGTATTATCTCGATGGCCGCTCGCGGACGTTGAATCCCGAGGCACCGGCGGGAAAAGTCGCGGTGGTCTACGATGCCGGGCCGAATTCGGGCTTCGTCTCGTTCACGGTTCGCTTCAGCGAAGAGACGGCAGCCGTCGGCTACGCCAAGGCACGGCTCTGGGTCGAGGCGAAGGGCGCCGACGACATGGACCTGTTTGTGCTCGTCCAGAAACTGGACGCCAATGGCTCTCATCTGCAGCAGTTCAACGTGCCCAATCAAGGCGCGATGATGCAGGATCTCACCGAGCGGGGCGCATCGGTGCTGCGCTACAAGGGGTCCAATGGCCGTCTGCGCGTTTCGGCGCGACATCTGGACGAGACGCTGTCGACTGATTTTCTTCCTGCGCACAGTTTCGATCGGGTTGAGAAGCTGCAGCCCGGCGAGATCGCAGATGTCGAGATCGACCTGCTTCCGGTTGGCCTTGTTTTCTATCCAGGCGAGCAGCTCCGGCTCGTCATCAGCGCGCAAAACGCGCTCGGGGCGATCATGCCCGCAATCCCGGATTACATTTCCCAGAACGACGGGCAGCATGTCATCCACACAGGCGGGTCGCACGCGTCCTATCTCCAGCTGCCCATCATGAGCGACGACCACCGCGCGACGGAATCGGAGACGACATGATCCGCACAGGCAGATTCGCGGGGCCCGTGGCCGGCCTGCGGTTCGAGACTCCCACCTGCGCGGGCGTGACGGACCCGGACGGGACGTTCCAGTACCGAGACGGCGAGGTCGTCACGTTCTCGGTCGGGTCCGTCCTGGTCGGTGCGGCGCGAGCCGCGGAACGGCTCACCGTCGCCGACATCGTCGCGAGGGTTGGCGGCAACCTCGACAAGCTGGCCGATCCGGGGCTGACCAACATCGCTCGCTTCCTGCAGACGCTCGATGCCGGCGGCAACTCCGACAACGGGATCACCCTGACGCCGGAGATCCACGAGCTGGTAGGAGACCGCGCGATCGACCTCCGCTACGGGCTCATGTCGCTCGCGGGCGCCCTGGTCGACCCCGTCCAGGCGTTCACCGACGACCCGGTCGTCGCGAAGCTGCTTGGCGACCTGAACCGGGCGGGCGTCTTCACCGACGGCAAGCCGCGCACGCTCAGATCGGCAGCCGCCGCGCGCAACGAGGTCCGCCGCAACGTGCTCGGCATCCGCCGCTACCGCGACGTCAAGATCCCGCTGAAAAACGGCTCGTTCGTGTACGCCGACGTCTACCGTCCGGACAGCGAGGAACCGGTTCCCGTCGTCATGAACTGCGGCGTCTACGGCCGGGCGTTCGTCCACCACTCCATCTGCAGCGACGAGGACGCCGAGCACCATGAGGCGATGGAGGAGCGGTACTTCCTCGGCAACCCGGACGGATACGAGTACGAGAACCACGAGAGCATCAACACCGCGACCTGGATCCCGCGCGGCTACGCCCTCGTCCGCGTCGACGGCCCCGGCGCGGGCAAGAGCCCGGGCACCCTCGGCATCTGGGGGATCGACGAGGCGGAGGCGTTCTACGACGCGATCGAATGGGCCGGGGTGCAGCCCTGGTCGAACGGGAACGTCGGCCTGTGGGGCATGTCGTATTACGCGGTCAACCAGCACGCGGTGGCGAGCCTTCGGCCGCCGCACCTGAAGGCGATGATCGCGATCGGCACCGATGCCGACCTGTATGAGGAAGTTATGTACACCGGGGGCATCCTCAACGAGGAGTTCTTCCCCGGCTGGTTCGAGCACGGGATCGCGCGCGCGATCTGCGGTGAGGTCAACGCGAAGGACTTCCTGGCGATGGGCAGGTCCAATCCGTTCAAGGACTCTGATCCGGCCGCGATCTTCGGGCCCAGGTCCGAGGTGCTGATGAGCCCCGACCTCAGCCAGGTGACGGTGCCGCTGTGGACGGTCGCCGTGACGACGCATCCCAGCCACTTCCATCAGCTCGGCAGCAGCGAGACGTACCTGAACACCCCCACGTCGAACAAGAGGATCGACTTCTGGGAGGACTGGTTCATGAAGGCCTACGCTTCCGCGACGGTCGACGAGCACGTGGCCTTCTTCGATCACTGGCTCAAGGGCGTCGACAACGGGATCATGGACCAGCCCCCGGTGCGCCTGGAGATCCGGACCGGTCGCGGCGCGTCCTACCTTCTCCAGGAGCGCGAGTGGCCGATCGCGCGCACCGAGTACGTCCGGTGGTACCTGGACGCGTCGCCCTCCGCTGGAGACGGCCAGGTCGGCTGCGACAACGTCCTGCGCCTGGCGCGCAAAATCCCCGATTTCGAACGGTCCGTGGCTTACTCGGCCCAGGTCGACCTGACCGCATCCCGCGTGCCGCCGGTCGCGGCCGCCGCGCCCTGCAGTCCCGGTGCAACGTTCATCAGCGAGCCGATGGAACAGGACACGGTGCTCGCCGGGTATAGCAAGCTGGCGGTGTGGGTGGCGTCCACCAGCGAGGACATGGATATCTACGTCTCTCTGCGGGTGCTTGACGCCGACTTTTCCGAGGTTGATTTCTGCGGTCCCGCGCTCATACCTGGAATTAGCACTGAATTCTATCCGCTGGCCAAGGGCTGGCTGAAGGCGTCGCATCGCAAGCTGGACGCGGTGCGATCCACCGAGTTCCGGCCGAAGCACACCCACCTGCGCGCGGACTATGCACCGCTGCGGGACGGCGAGATCGTGCCGGTGGAGGTCGAGATCATTCCGAACACCGGCCTGATCAGGCAGGGACACCGCCTTCGGGTCGATATCCAGCCGCACACAGGCGTCGGTCACGGCATGCGGCACGCGTACGACCCTGCCTATCACGACGGGGCGCAGAACACGATCTACACCGGCCCGGATCATCCGAGCTACGTGCAACTGCCGATCGTGCCGTCACGCGAATCGTAGAGGAGAAGCTGATGAATCTTGAGGAACTGAGTGCCCGAGCGCAAATCCACGACGTGCTGCTGCGTTACTGCCGCGGGCTCGACCGGGTAGACATGAGCCTGGTCCGCGGCGCCTTCCATGCGGACGCGTGGGTCCAGTTCCCCGAAAGTCTGCACGTCGGATCCGTCGATGGCTTCGTCGATTTCCTGACGGCGGAGATGCCGCGGTTCGTCAGGACCATGCACAACCTCGGGAACAGCCTGATCGAGTTCGACGGTCCCGACATCGCGCACGTCGAGACCTACCTGAATGCCGATCACCAGGGGTCGGAAAGGCATCACTGGAAGGGCGACTACGTCAAGCTCTGGGCGCGCTACCTCGACCGGTTCGAGCAGCGGGACGGCGTGTGGCTGATCGCGCGCCGCAGGCTCCTCGTCGACTGGATGCACCGGTACCCCGCGGAAGGCTGGTTCGACGACCATCCCGACGCCTCGGTCGGTCTGCGCGACGGGAGCGACCCGAGCCTCCGCCCAGTCGCCGGCTTCGACGGGACCCCGCTGACGAAGGAGATCTGGCCCTGATGAGCGTCAAGACGGACGTCGACCGGCCGCAGGCGCAGGAGATCGTCGCCCGCGTCGCGCAGCTGCGCCCGTGGCTACGCGAGCACCAAGCAGTGGCCGAGCAGCAGCACCGCATCCCCCAGGAGACCATCGAGCGTCTCGACGCGGCCGGCGTCTTCAGCCTGACCACGCCGACGCGGTACGGGGGTGCGGACCTCACCACCCGGGAGCTGCATGACATCTATCGCGAGCTCGGCTCGGGGTGCGGGGCGACGGCCTGGATGGTGTGGGCCGCCGCGGGAGGAAACCTGTGGAACTTCGCCTTCGACGAGAATGTCGTCGCGCCGGTGTACGAGTCGCCCTGGGTCGGGAACCGCACGTTCGCGCTGGGCGGCACGAGCCGGCGCATGTCGGGGACCGCGCGGCCAGTTGACGGCGGCTGGATGATCAACGGCGTGTGGCCGTTCGCCACCGGGAGCGTGCACGCGTCCCACGGTTACCTCGCCGTCTTCTACGACGAATCCGACGACGCGAAGGTCGGAATGGCTCTCGTCCCGAAGGACTCGCTCGTCGAGAGAGACGACTGGGATGCGATGGGCATGGCCGCCACCGGCAGCCAGACGGTGGCGACCGATGGCGAGCTCTTCGTCCCCGACGAGCGCTTCAGCACTCCCGCGCGGCTGGCGGCGCGGGTCGCCGAGCTGACCGAGCAGGGGCTCGGGCCGCGTCGCGGCGGCCTGCCGCGCTCGGTGGTGACGAGCACGGGTGTCGCCCTCGGCATGGCCGGCCACGCCATGGAGATTTTCCTCGGCGGGGTCGTCAAGCGGAGCATCCCGTACTCGCCGTACGCCAACCAGCTCGATGCGCCGATCACGCACCTCACCGTCGGTCGCGCCCATAGCCAGATCCGGGCGGCGAGCCTGGTGGCCGACGCCGCCGTGGCCGAGCTTGACCGCTGCCAGGCCGAGGGGGTGGACCTCACCGAGCGCCAGGTCGTCCAGCTGCACACCGACAGCGCGTACGTGTGGGATGCGTGCACCGCCGCAGTGGAGACCCTCTTTCGCGCCTCCGGCGCATCGGCGATCATCAAGCGCCAGCCGCTGCAGCTGATCGCCAGGAACTGCCTGGCCGGCAGCCTGCATGCGGCCTTCAACCTCGACACCTGGATGGAGAACCTCGGACGGGCGGTCTGTGGAGTCGAGTCAGCGCCGGTATCGATGAGCGTGCTCGAGCGGCGCTCGTAGCGAGTCGAGGCTAGACCAGCTGGATGCAGATCGTGATGCACTCTCGGGAGCGGCGGGTGCGCGCGATGGGCCAGTGGCCCTTGATCATGGCGAGCGCCCGGTCGTTGCCGTGCATCACATCCATCGTCACCGTCGTCACCCCCCGCACCTGGGCGCCGGTCATCAGGGCGCGCACCAGCGCTGATCCCACTCCGTGGTGCTGCCAGGAGCCGGCCACCACCACGCCCATATCGGTCGTCCGGACCCCAGGGCCGGAACCGTCCGCCGCCATGCCGTGCCCGATGATGACGCCGTCCTGGGTGGCGACCAGGGCGTCGGTGGTGCCGTCGCCGCCGCCGCACAGGAGGTTGAGCAGGGACAGGCCGGGGGTGATGGGGGAGAAGAACCTCAGGTAACGGGTCTGCACAGAAAGTCCAGCGAAGAAGTCGCCCAGCGCAGGCAGGTCCGTTGTGCGCGCCGGGCGGATCACGGCGGCGAGGCGATCGACCTGGGTTCGGCTCATGAACCCAGCATCCCCTGGAGTTGCTGAGTCTGTCAACTAGATCTAGCATGCCATCATGGAGCGGCCCTGGATTCTGGATTACGACACGGCGAACTGCTCGATCGGCGCGGCCGTGAAGGTCATCGGGGAGCGGCAGACGTTCCTGGTCCTGCGCGAGGCCTTCAACGGCGTTCGGCGCTTCGATGAAATGCAGCGTCGTACCGCGATACCCCGGCAGGTACTCAGCGACCGGCTGGCCCGGTTGATCGACGAGGGCCTGCTGCGCAAGGTTCCCTACCAGGACAGCGGCCAGCGCCGCCGCTACGAGTACCGGCTCACCGACATGGGCCTGGACCTGTACCCGGTGCTGGTGGCGCTGATGACCTGGGGCGATCAGTATGCCGTCGGTCCGGAAGGTCCGGCGGTCATGCTCCGCCACCGCGACTGCGGGGAGCCGGTGGAGCTGCACCTGTCCTGCCGGGCCGGGCACGTCCTCGAGTCAGCCCGCGAAGTGACGCCCGTCCCCGGACCCGGCGCCCGCAAGATCGCCTAGCGCGGACGATGGCAGCAGCGAGCGACGTGGTGACGCGTGACGTCCCCATGATGCCGGGCGGGCATCCGCTGCTTGGGCACGCGCTGGAGTTCGGACGCGACCCGCTTGCGCTGTTCCAGCGGGCCAGGGAGCACGGTGATGTGGTCCGCATCCGGTTCGGGCCGTTCCGCGTCTACGTGCTCAACAGCCCGGACGCCATCCGGCAGGCGCTGGTTGGCGAGGCCAGGAAGCTGAGCAAGGGGCTGAACTTCGGCCGGGCAAAGCGGCTGATAGGCGGCGGGCTGGTGATGGCCGAAGGCGAAGGCCATCAGCGGCAGCGGCGCCTTATGCAGCCAGCGTTCCACCGGGCCGAGATTGCCCGTTACGCGGGCACGATGCGGGATGTCGCGGTGCCGCGCATCAGCGGCTGGCCCGATGGCGGGAGGCTTGCCTTCGACCGGGAGATGCGGTCGATCACGCTGACCGTGCTGACCAGAACGCTCCTGTCCACCGACATCGGCGCGGAGGCGATCGACGAGATCGAGCGGCTCCTGCGGGTGCTGCTGTCCGAACTCGTGACCCAGGGGATCAGCGCGAACGTTCCGGGCCTGTCGTGGGTCCCGACCCGCTCCAACCGCCGCTTCAGCGCCGCCAACCGGCGCCTGCGCACCCTGCTGACGGACGTCATCGACGGCTACCGGAGCCGCGGGGTGGGGGAGGCGGAGGCCGAGGAGGGCCACGGCGACCTCATCTCGATCCTGATGCGCGCTCGCGACGACGACACCGGAGCGGGGATGACCAACGAGCAGTTGCGCGACGAGGCGACCACCCTCGTCATCGCCGGCTCCGAGACCACCGGGAACACGCTCGCCTGGGCCTGCTACCTGCTGGCTCAGCACCCGCAGCTCCAGGCGCGGCTCCAAGCGGAAGCCGACCTCGTGCTGGCCGGTGCCGATGCCGACTACGAGACCGTGAGCAGGCTGCCGTTCACCCGCGCGGTGATCACCGAGACGCTGCGACTGTACAGCCCGGTCTGGATACTGCCCCGTCGGGCGCTGGTCGACGTCGAGCTGGACGGTTACCTGCTCCCGGCCGGAGGCAGGATGTTCTTCAGCCCGTACGCGCTCAACCGCGACGCCCGGCTGCACCGCGATCCCGACCGCTTCGATCCCGACCGGTGGGGCGCCGACTACAGCCGGAGCGATCTGCGGGCAACGTTCTTCCCGTTCGGCCAGGGCATCAGGAACTGCATCGGCGAGGGCTTCGCGTGGACGGAGTCGATCCTGTTGCTGAGCACGATCGCCGCCCGCTGGCAACTGCGGCTCGCCGACGGGGCCGACGTGCACCCGGTGGTCAGCAGCACCCTCGTGCCGAGCGAGCTACCGATCATCGTGACCCGCCGCGCTGGCTGACGCGTCGCTACCCGGCCAGTCCGGTGATCAGCGCTCCGGTGACCGCCTCGAGGTAGCGGTCGAGCGAATCGCCGGACGGGTCGTAGCTGGGATTGACCTCGGTCAGCACGACGGCGGACAACGTCGGCGCCGCGAACAGCACCGACAGGACCTGCCGGGCGACCGCGAGCGGGACGCCGGTGCCGTAGTGGGGGTAGTTCGCGAGCGGCAGGTCACCGGAGTCGACGGCGTCCACGTCGAAGTGGACGATCAGCCGCTCGGCCTCCTCGAGCGCGGCAAGGGCGCCGCGGGCGCAGCCGACGGGGTCGGCGCGCACCGCGTGGTCGGGATAACGGGTCAGGTCGGGACGCGCGTCGAAGACCGACCGGCGGTAGGACTCGGGATCCGTCTCGTCGTAGCCGAGCATCGCCAGACGGCGGCCAGCCAGCGGCGGCCTGCTGGTGAACAAGCCGGTCAACCCGGTCTCGGCCAGGCCGAGCAGGTGGGCTACGCCCATGGCGTCGAGGATCCCGCTACCGGCGCCGGGCGT